>Ga0209979_1000350_pt1 | contig 65155 bp, 60 predicted proteins | sample AnhtaG_FD_183114 | JGI IMG/M metagenome (GOLD analysis project Ga0209979, IMG submission 183114) | Deep subsurface microbial communities from Anholt, Denmark to uncover new lineages of life (NeLLi) - Anholt_01485 metaG (SPAdes) (version 2) | ecosystem: Environmental > Aquatic > Marine > Oceanic...
TGAACTAACAACACCTTGCAGGCTCGGAAAGTGGGGAAACGCAGTAGCTCCATAAGGAGAGCCGGGCGGCACATCGTGAGGTTCACTTCGTAGTCACCTATGCCTGTGTGAATCTGCATCGGTACATCATACTGGATGCAGAGTTCCAGCGCCCTGCAAAGTAGATGATCCCGTAGCTTCTTCATCGCCTGACCGCCAATGCCCCTCTTCATCGCATCCCACGCCTGAAAGCCCTGATCCGGAGTGCGGCTCAGCGGTGAAATGTCCAGTCCAGTGCGGTAGGCGATGATTGACTTGAGACCGCGATACCCCTCGCCTTGGAGGGCCTGCGCTAGCGCGTCATCGTACCGCCGCTGGAAGTCAGCCCACTCGATCTCTTCTTTGAGCAGTTCGGCGATCACCGGCTCGATGCGATACACAGAGACGACCTCCACGGGCATATCCCTAGTGAATTCCGCTCTGTCCAGTAGCGGTTTTGGGTATCCAAAGTCGGTCACCAACGCCGTTAGGTTACAGTCTTCGAACAGACGCTTGATGTAGCCTGCGTAGTCCTGTATTGCTCTGTTCCGTGCGTCGACGACCGAGTCCAGGTCCGGCTTACAGTCGAGGAACTCAGCCAGTCGATGCACCAGGTACCGAAAGTAAACGACGTCTTGCCTGACTCTCTGTATCTCGTAGATCAAGTCGTCACCCGCAGCGACCCCGCCCTCGGCCATATACTCCACCGAGCCACCGGGAAACGACACAAGATTGGTGAACTCTTCGGCAGCCAGCTCGCCCTGCTTCACGAAGGGATGACAATGTACATCAACCACCGGCAGTGCCGATGTGTCAATCATCAAATGGCCTCCAGATACATCTTGCGTTCCCAGGGGTGGACGTGCAGATTGTAGGCTGCCAGCTCAGACCGCTTCACCTTGAGAAACTCGGAGAGAACGATAGACCTTAAGGCTCTTGCCACAACCTCGTCTGCCTCAAGCGCTTGCAAGGCCTCGGGCAGCGAGCGTGGGAGGAATTCTACGCCTCGCGCCTCGGCCTCTTCTCTGGTGCTGATGGTGCCGACGTCATAGTCAACGGGTGGCGGCGGCTCGATCTGACTACGGATGCCGTCTAAGCCAGCGGCCATGAGCGCGGTCAGGAAGATGAAGGGGTTACACGCGCAGTCAGCAGAGCGGAACTCCATGTGCCGCCGGCGCGACATGCTGGGTATGCGCACGAGCGCCGCCCGATTGCCAATGCCCCAGCAAATGTGCGCTGGAGCCCAGGTGCCGGGAAGGAGTCGTTTGTAGGAGTTCACCAGCGGTGCGCCTATCGCCGTCAGTGCTGCCGCGTGAGCCAGCAGCCCACCGAGGAAGTTCCGTCCCAGTGGCGATAGTGGGTCCTCTTCACCCTCGCCCATGCTTAATTCGCGCCTGCCTTCTGCGTCCCACACGCTCAGATGCACGTGAAGGCCGCTGCCGGGCATATCGACGTAGGGCTTGGGCATGAAGCTAGCCACCCACCCCGCGTCGCGTGCCAGAGCTCGGACCGCTTCCTTGAAGGTGCAGAAGTCGTCAGCCGCCTTCGTCGGTTCATCATAGTGGGTCGTGGCTTCGTATTGCCCTGGGCCGTACTCCTTGCCGAGTTGCTCCACGGAAACGCTCATCTCGTGCAGGCTTTCGATGATGAGCTTGCACAACGAGTAATGACGGTCCAGTCCGGCGACGGTGAACATGCCATCGGTCGCGGCAGGACGGTACTCACCATCGTCAGTAGGTTCAAAGAGGATGAACTCTGACTCAAACGCCGCCCGTACGCTGAGCCCTTCCGTGGCGTACTCCTCCACCATACGCTCCAACTGTGTGCGTGGGCAAGCTTCCCAGGGTGCGCCATCGTCGTCTCGCATGAACGCATACATCAGGGCAGTCCTCTCCCGATAGGGGATCACGGCATAGCTGTTTGGGTCCGGGACGGCGAGGAAGTCGCCCGTGTCGGCGGTGAACATGGAGCCAGGCGCCATATGGTCTTCTAGGTTGAAGTCTAGGTCGGCTCGCGCGAAAACCACCCCGTTGTTGAAGATGTCTGCGAACTTGTCTTTGGGGACCGTCTTGGTGCACGACCTCCCGCTGTAATCGTGGAAGATCACCCACAGATGTTCGATACCATCGCTCTCGAGACGTGCTAAGACCTCTTGTGCGTCCGCCATTATCGCTCCTTTCCTCTTTGTACAATAGCCATTATCAATCTGGCCAGCAGCGCAGTACGCGGCACAATGCTACTCAACTGGACATACTCGTCTGGACCGTGATCCAGCCCGCCTACGGGACCGAGACCATCTAGGACGGGTGTACCTTGGGCTGCCGCATAGTTGGCATCAGAGCCGCCGCCTGTGCTGGCACCCTTAACCTCAAAACCCAGCTCCCGCGCAGCTTTCTGTGCTAGCTTCTCCAGTTCCGCTATGGCGGGCGTCCGCTTCATCGCCGGAACGACGGAGCCTTGCTCCAATGTGATGACGACCTTCACGCCAGGCACCGTAGGTTTATTGAGTTGCGCGTGTACGGCATCGTCGAGGGCTTGGATGTCATCGTCTGTGAAGGCCCGCAGGTCTAGCCGAATCTCGGCGTAATCGGGTACGACATTAGGCCCTGAGCCTCCTTCGACACAGCCTGTGTTGAGGGTGGCGCCGGGTCGTAGGCCGATAAGCCTGTCGAGCGCCAGAATGTGATGAGCTAGCGCCAGAATCGCGCTCCGCCCTTTCTCAGGCTCTACGCCGGCATGAGCGCTGTGACCGAAGGCTTCCACCGTGTAGCAGCGGATGGCCTTGCGGGCGGTGACGATGTCGCCGTTGTCACGAGCGGCCTCTAGGGTGAGAACGGCATCGGCTTTGCGACTCTCTGAGCGAACCAAGGGGATGGAACGGCGCTGGCTACACTCTTCGTCGGAGACACACAGATAAGCGATAGTCTCGTAGTCGTGGAAGCCGACCTCCTGCAGCGCCTCAACTGCATAGAGCCCGGCGAGCAGACCCGCTTTCATGTCGCAAGTGCCCGGACCAAGGATCCTGTCGCCTTGGATCGTCATCGGACGTTGCGCCGCCGTCCCGGTGGGAAAAACCGTATCGGCGTGGCCCAGCAAGAGGATGCGATCGCGGCCCCTGCCGTGCAGCGTTGCCACGAGATCATCGCCGAATTCGGCCTGGGGATGCCGTTCGACGATGAAGCCCAGCTTTGTCAGGCGCTCCTGAAGCCAGTCGTTGACGGCATCGACCCCAGCCTTGTCCAGGCTGCCGGAATCAATGCTCACCAAGGTTCGGAGATCATCCACATAGGCGTCAAGCTTCTTTTCCAAAAAGCGCACAATTGGCTGCGACATGGCGGCTACCATCCGGCATAGCGCGCGATTGCTTCATCGCTCACCTTGCCTGCTTCGACGTCCGACAAAGCCTGATCCAGAATGGCAACCCCTTCATCGGCTTCAGCCTCGGTCAAGATGAGGGGAGGCGTGATCTCTAGGACATTGGAGAACATGCCCACATAGAAGACCAACAAGCCCAATTCAAAGGCCCTGTAGACGACCTTGGCGGCTTCCGTGGAAGCGGGCTCCTTGGTGTCCCGGTCCTTGACCAGTTCCACCCCTTGGATCATGCCCAGGCCCCGCACGTCGCCGACGAGCCGGTGTTTGTCCTGCAGGGCGCGCAGCTTATCGTGCAGATAGGCGCCTACCTGGCGTGCGTTTTCCACCAGCCCGTCCTGTTCGATGGCCTCAATGGTGGCCAGCGCCGCTGTACAACTCAGAGCATTCCCACTGGCCGTGAAGAGCGCCAGAGCGGGGCCTACGTCCAGAATCTCCTGCCGGGCGACCACAGCACTCAAAGGCAGACCACCGCCCAGCGATTTGCCGAGAATCACAGCGTCGGGAGTAACGTTGCCGTGTTGGAAGGAGAACATCTCGCCTGTGCGCCCCATGCCGATCTTCACGTCGTCCACGACTAAGTAGATGTCGTGCCGGCGGCACACATCCTCCAGCATCGGTAGGAAGTTGGGGGGCGGCACGACATCACCACCATCACTTTGCACGGCCTCGACGATGACCGCAGCCACGTCGTCGGGTGGACATATCGTCTTGAAGATGTAGTCTTCGAGGAAGCGAATGGCCACTTCGGCACAGTCGCCGACGTCATCGCCGAAGGGGCAGCGGTATGGATCGGCATACGGCACCTTTACCACGTGACCGCCTCCGATGAACTGCGTCTGGGCAGCGTGGGCGGACATAGTCATGGAGGCAGCCGTTGAACCGTGATAGCCGCCGATGAAGGAGACCATGCGGCGTTTGCCGGTTGCCAGGGGAAGCAGCCGCCCCACGGTTTCGCTCGCGTCAGAACCACACAAGCCAAACCAGACTTTCTTGCGAAAGTCACCGGGTACAAGCTCAATCAGCTTCTCAGCAAGTCGCAGGGCTGGCTCATGCATGCCGGAAATGAGACTGGCAAAGGTCGTGCGGTTGAGTTGCTCAATCACCGCCTGCTTTACATGGGGATGGCTATAGCCCGTATTGGCCAGAGCCCACCCCGCCGTGAAGTCAAGATACTCCTTACCCTCGACGTCACGCAGCCGGCACCCCTCGCCGCTTTCAGCAGCGAAGGGATAGAAACGCAGCTTGAGGGCGTCCGCGATGAGCTTGTTGTCGAAATCATAGAACTCCTCGATTGTGGACTCTGCCATGACGCTCACTCTCCTTCCCTATCCCTCTGACTCGGGAGTTCTCGCCTCAAGCCTCCCTCTCAACCGGGCCGGTAAGCGGATCTCCTGCCCCATCGCGAGTCCCATCGGTCTCAGCACCACGAGCAAGATCATGGCTACGCCGAGCCAGACCTCGGTAAAGCCAGCAGCTGTCTGCCCCGCTATTCTGAACGCGGAGATCCGGATCTCCATGGCGCGTAGTGCTTCGAAGAGCCCGGTAATCGCAATGGTGCCTGCTACTGCCCCAGAAACGCTACCAGTGCCGCCCACGATGAACATCGCCACCGTCAGGAACGTCGTATGCATATACATAGTGTAAGGCGAGATGACCATCATGAAGTGTGCCCACAAAGCCCCACCCAATGCACAGATGAAGGCACTGACGACCCAGGCCACCCAACGCACGATGACTATGTTCACACCCATCACAGAGGCGGCTTCCTGCTGCTCACGAGAAGCCCGAAGCATCAACCCCACTCTCGATTCCTTGAATACGAAACCAGTGATGATGATGAGGACGGCCCAAAAGGCACTCATCCAAAGCGTGGTGTAGTTCTCGAGGCCGTACATCGTACGAGTCCCGCGCGTATACGTCGCTGCGTTGATGAGAATGACGTGGGTGATAATAAGCAAAGCGAAGGTCGCCATCGTGGCCGCGGACCCGGACAGGCGCATAAGCGGCCAGCCGATAAAGGCCGCAATCACGGCTGTGAACGCGGCCGCTAGCAGAATGCCAGGGATGAAGGGCATCTCGATTTGAGACAGGGGACCCGTCAGATCGGGCAAGGTATAAACCTTCTTTGCCGGGGACATGATTAGCAGCACGGAGGCGTAAGCGCCTATCGCCATGAAGCTGATGTGCCCAAAGGATAGCAAGCCGGAGTTGCCGCTGAACAACTGAAGTCCTACTACAAGCACCAAATTGATGAACATACCGATGAGGATCCGTTCCAACATCAGATCATCATAGAGATCGATCGCTACAGCGACTGCCAAGAGCGGCACAATGAGCATCAGCGCATTCCCCGCCCAGGGTAGCCTTCCCAGCAGTTGAGCAACTCTTGAATTCATCGAACCTCCCGAATGTGACGCCCGGGCACCAGTCCCTGGGGCCGGAAGAGCAGAACGATGATCACAATCAGAAAAGTGAAAGCATCGCGGTACGCAAGCAGGGATGTTGGCAGGACTACCTGCAATCCAATGGTGAGGAACCCCAAGAGGAATCCCCCAACCACCGCCCCAGCGAGGCTCTCTATCCCCCCCACGACCGTTGCAAAGAAGGCGATGATAACTGGCCCCAACCCTGTATCAGGTCTCACTAGGCCGATCCGAGCGAAGTAGAGCACCGAGGAGATGCCAGCCAAGGCGCCACTTATGGCAAAGGCAGCAGCTATCACCCTATCAGCCTGGACACCCAGTAGGCGAGTCATGGTGAAGTCATCGGCGGCAGCCCGAAGGCAAATGCCGAGGAAGGTCTTCCGGAGGAGGATGGTCAGCCCGACGAGTGATATGCCGCCAACTATGATAGCCATGATGTCGAAAGCCGCGATCCGAAGCGGGCCCAGAGTGAGATCAGCACTCACGAGGGGAGGGTACAGTATGCCCTTGGATCGCGGGGAGATTAGAACCATGACCAAGCTCTGAAGAACTGCGCTGCAAGCAAAAGAGGTGAGCAGGAGGTTGATGGGGGGACCGTGGCTTGCCCGGACCTGCCGGAAGGCTACACGCTCCAAAGCCAAGGCGGTAACGATAGCAACCACGACCGCAAATAATGCTACGAAGCCCCATGGTATTCCGAACTCCAGCCTTTGGAGCCACCACATAGCGTAGCCGCCGATCATGATGAACTCCCCGTAGGCAAAGTTGATGAGCCGCAATATCCCAAACACGAGCACCAGGCCGAGAGCCATCAGTGCATAGATGCTCCCCAGACTCACGGCGGCGATAAGGAGCTCAGCGAAGTCTGCCCACTCCACAACCACACCCCCTTTCCTACCCCACTACTCTGCTCCCAGGTAGGCACTCTTGATATCCACGGCTTCCCGCAGCTCGTATGCCGGCCCTTCGGCTACAATCCGGCCTGTCCTCATTAGATACGCTCGGTCAACGATCTGCAGCGTCTTGGCCACGTTCTGCTCGACAAGCAGAATAGTCACGCCCGTATCTTGTAGCTCCGCCACCAGGTCGAAGACGTCTCCTACCAACTTAGGGGCGAGGCCAAGAGATGGTTCGTCCAACATCAGGAGCTTCGGGCGGCACATGAGCGCCCGGGCGATAGCCAACTGCTGCTGCTCACCGCCGGACAGCGTCCCGGCCGATGAATGAAGTCGCTCACCGAGGATAGGGAAACGCTGGTACATTTCATCTATGCCCTGCTGGATACCGAGCCGGTCGGAACGGGTAGCTGCGCCCAGGCGCAGATTCTCCTCCACGGTCAGACCCGGGAAGATCCGTCGCCCTTCCGGTACCAGGGCGATGCCTTTGCGCACGATGTCCTCTGGCGACTCGCCGACGATAGACTCACCCCCGAAGGTGATGGTGCCCCGTGCGGGTCTAAGGACGCCGGCGATGGTGGAAAGCACAGTCGTCTTCCCAGCCCCATTCGCACCGATGAGCCCCACCATCTCGCCCTCCCCAACCCTGATTGAAACGCCCCACAGCGCTACAACCGAGCCATAGCTCGCGTTCACGTCCTCAAGCACTAACAACTTCACCCTCCTGCTCGGCAGATCCCAAATAGGCCTCGATCACCTCAGGGTTCTGACTAACCTCCTCGCATGTCCCTTCAGCGATCGTCCGGCCATAGTTAAGCACGTGGATACGATCGCACAGACGCATGATGAGTCGCATGTCGTGGTCAACGACCAATACTCCGCATCCAATCTTCTCCCGTACGGAAGCCAGCAACCCCAGCATCTCGTCGCATTCACGCTCGTTCAACCCCGCCGCAGGCTCGTCCAGCAGCATGAAGTGAGGCTGCATTGCCAGAGCCCTCGCAACCTCTACCCACCGCTGCTGTCCGAAAGCAAGGGTGCCGGCCGGTAGGGCTGCCGTTCTCTCCATATCAAACTCCTCAAGGAGCGACTGAGCCCGCTCCCCCGCTCGTCTGCGTGACATTCCGACGCCCACCGCAGCGACCTCGATGTTCTCAAGAACGGTGAGGGCGCCAAAGAGGTGTACCGTCTGAAAGGTTCGTCCAATACGCTTGCCAGCGATGCGATGGGGCGCCCATCCGGTGATATCAATCTTGTCCACTAAGACATGGCCTCCAGACACCGGCAACAGACCGCTGATCACATTGAGCAGCGTGGTCTTGCCTGACCCATTGGGGCCTATGAGGCCTAGGACTTCCCCCTGTCTGACTTCAAGGCTAACCTCATCTACCGCCCGAAGCCCAGCGAAGTCTTTCGTGACTCTCTGGACGATGAGCTTGCTTACATCACAATTGCCTTCTATAGAGGACATCATACCTACAACTCCCTCGCCACTCAGCCCCATCACCTTTCCGTCGAGGTGAAGCTCGCCCGCCTCATTCAAAAAAATCGCCTGGCGCGTGCAGCAAGCCCACACCAGGGTCTCGGTCGATGTCAAGAGGCGATCCTCGTGGGATGCTCTCGCACCCCACGAGGATCACGTGCAGCTACTTGGTAAACATGTCCCGAGGCGGCATGAAGGGAGGCTCGATCCACCCTAAGAACGTGAACTCCTCGCCCTCTACTTTAATGGCGACCATGGGCTTCTCGGGCACGTGATTGTCGGCCGTCCAGGTAACGTAACCGCCCAGACACGGCTCCTTGGTCATCTGCTCATATTCCTGGGCGACCGCACTCCCCTCAGTCGTCCCTGCCCGCTCCGCCGCCAGGGCGAACAACATGACCACGTCCCAGCCCGTCGCAGCCAGACCAGTATTTGGCGGGAAGCCCCACTCCTCCTCGTGGTACCTGATGTACTCAGGATAGCCGGGACCGGCATCCTCCGTGTACCACGCATGGGTGGTGTACCAGATGTTGGAGACGTTCTCGGGACCGATCGCCGGGATGATCTCTGGGTCATCTATGCCATCATCGGCGATGATGGGGATGTCGATTCCCGCCAATCGGAATTGCCGGATTAGAGTGGGCCCCTCTGGCATCACGCAGGCATCCATGATCACATCGGGCGGCTCGTCCAGCGCCTTCACGCGAGCTATCTGGGCAGAGAAGTCCTCGTCACCGGGCTGGTAGGTATCCTCGCCGACGATCTCCCCACCCAGTTTCTCCCATGACCAGATGAAGCCATCACCGAGTGAACGGGTGTACTCCCATCCTACATCGGTGATTACGTAGGCTTTCCTCCAACCGAACTCCCAGGCCATCTGCGCGGTGACCGCCCCTATGCCATGGCTACCCTCGGAGAAGGTGAATGCCAGGTCGCCGATGACTGTCTCGTTGAAGAGAGGTGAAGAAGCACAGGTGGACATACAAGCCACGCCCTGCTTCTGGGCCTCAATGCAGGCAGGCGCACCGATGTCGAAATCACATGGAGCCATGATGAAATCCGCGCCTTGCTCCAACATCTGGATTGCAGCGTTGGCCACGACCGCGGGATCTGTCTTGCCATCGATCTCGACTAACTCGACCGGTCGCCCCAGGATACCACCTTCATCATTGAGCTTCGCCACCGCGGCGCGCGCTCCATGGCGCGGCGGGTCATCGTAGGTTGCCATCCAGCCGGTCTGGTTGAACACCCCGCCGATGATAATCGGCTCCGCTTCCTCTGGCGGCGGCGGGGCAGTGGGCTCAGCCGGCGGCGGCGCTGGTGTGGCACAGCCCCCAACAACCACGGCGAGAACCATCACCAAGGTCATAACCAACGTAAGAGATCGTTTGCTTGACATTCTATCCTCCTTCTTTCACAGTCATCTGAGTGCAAACAGAAGTGTCTCGGCCAAGTCGGACAGTTGTGAGGGCAAACTCCATCCGATGCTACAGCGGTCTACCCTCCGTGAACGCTTCATAGGCACCTCCTTTCTCCAAAGTCTACCGTCTTGGAGATCAAGCACGGCTATAGGCTCTGCAACTCCTCGTACATCTCGCGCGCGAGCAGTCCTTCATCGCATATCTGGCGAATGGCCGTGGTGAAGCTATCGCGCCAGGCTCCTTGAGGCGGATGGACAACGGGTACTCCGTGCTTTTCCGACAGATTGTGGAGGTGAAGAAGCGTCTGTTGGGCGGCCAATTGAGTGCAGTATGCGCCAGTCTCTTCCATGGCTTCGGTCAGCAGGTATTGTACGCTGGGTGACAAGGTGCGGCAAGCGCACTCACTCGTGGCTACCGTAGTGTTCAGCGTGTAGCCGTAGCTGAGGAATGTCGCTTGTTTAGCCAACTTGTGCATCTCTACGGACTCAGAAAGACCATACCGGGCACGCAGGCCGCGAATCTATTCAGCGTGGAATCTTCCACTGGCGACCAAGAAGCACTATGGACGTGGTTGTCCCTGTAACCTCAGGAACCTCACGCAAGTCTTTGTAGAGTATTTGGGACAGATGCTCGATGTCTCGCACATGGACGGTCACGACAGCCTCAAAGTCTCCTGTCAAGAGATCGGCGCTAGCTACCTCCGGTATCGCCCCTAGGCCGCGGAGAAATTCATCCGGGTCAACGGCCTGCCCTGATGTGGAAACGTTCACTAGGGCTTTGATTAGGAAGCCGATCTTGGCTGTATCAATCACTGCGGTGTACCCTTGGATAACGCCCGAATCTTCGAGGCGACTTAGCCTCTCTCGAACGGTAGCCGTAGGCCGCTTAAGTTCTTTGGCTAGCTGCGTCACGGGCTTACGGGCGTTTTCCTGCAGTTGGGCGATTAGGGCGAAGTCTAGCTCGTCAAGCATATCTCCCCCTTCGTAACTACAAGTCTACGAGTTCACACCCAGCAGCTTCAACCATCTGAATGCACCATAATCAAAGGCTTCAAGCTAGTCGAGCGACAGCCGAGGTCAGATACCTGAGTACACTCTGGGCCAAGAGCGCCACCCCTACGGGCAAAGCCTCCTCGTCGATATCGAAATGGGGGGTGTGGGCGAGGCGTATCTCACCCTGCCTTCTTGTACCCAAGGTCAAACCTGCCAAATCGATACGAAGCCCAGCCACTAGGCCCCCCGGTGAAATCAGCGGTAGATGCTGATTAGTGGCAATTGATCTGAAAGACCATCACTATTTTACCAGAAGACCACCCAAATGTCAAGTTCTGGCCACAGAAAGGAGTTTTTGCCACGGTGAGGGCAGGGAGAGTGAAGTGCCTCCGGAGCTTCCTTGCAGGGAGCAGGCCGTGCGAGCGCTGCAGATTGCATCCTGTGGATGATCGAGAGTTTGCAGTGCTTGATCAACATAGCGGCTCGTAGTTTACGCTGAGGCATGAACCCAACAGATTCATCCCGCTTTCCGATTGATCCCTAACGCAATTCTAAGTGACCTGATCAACTGGACTGACACGGATTGCAGGTTGTACAGCAAAGGGTACTGCAATGCCGGTCTATCACATCGACCCTAACCCTCATCGCGTATCCTACGGCACCACCATAGGCATCCTACTCTCGAATGCTCACGTCCCTTGTATTCCAGGTGACGTAGCTAATGCCAGCACGTTTGAGCTCCCGGTGGCGTACCGGGTTGTGGACGACCTAGGGGCCAAGCTCGGCAAATCCGCGCTTGCCAGGGCACTAGATCAGTTGGTACAGAAGGGCTGCCTCTTCTCGCATGAAGCGGAAGAGGCAGCTGGCCTGATCTTAGCAGGCAACGCCCGTGCGCTGTATCGTATAGACTAGCAAGCGTATGGCGGCTTGTTGGCTCATACCGTTGGCGTGCTGGCTACGATGCGAAGTTCTCCGTACGTATCGGCACGGTTTCTGTCAAACAGCACCCTAGGGGGGCAGCTCTCGGCTTAGCTGCGCGATGGGATTCTGGCTCTCTTCTTGGAGTTTGGCGAGCAACGCGGAATCTGAGTCGTCAAGCGAATGCCCTCCACCGTCGAGTGCCAACAACACGGCGAAAAGCCATGCTTGCCACTAGAACTTGACACATTCGTACATGTGCAGTATACTAGTGATGCTCCTTATAACCGTATGCCACCAATTCCTAATAGTTCAGAGCGTGCAAGCTGGCAAGGGGCCGGGTTCCAAACTTCATCACACGGTCGTTTGGAGACCCATTGGTACCTTTCTTGAGACGGTCTTTGTGCATACTGAACGCCTAGCCTTGAATCCCTGGCAAACTTCCCGGCATACAATGTCACACTGTCAACTGGTGGCTGGAGTCCTTAGCGAAGCGCGAAGGTCTACGTTGTTCTGTGCACGGGAGCTCGAAGGGTTATGTTGCACCCTGAACGAGCAAATAGGCGATGCTTCCTCTTGGTGTCGTACTTCAATAGGCTACGGCCAAACGTCGCATGAGGATCTTGAGAAAGGAGAGTGACGTGGCAATCGATTTCGAGCAATTGTCGTTCGCAGATGCGCCTCTGATCAAAGTGACCCCGCCCGGTCCGCGATCGAAGGACTATCTTGATTACCAATCGTCGCATGAAAGCTCTGCGGTCAGCTACCCGAGGGGGATGCCAATGGCGCTCCGCAGGGCCAAGGGGGCTACTGTAGAGGATGTAGATGGTAACATATACATCGATTTCTTCGCCGGAGCCGGGGTAATGTCCGTGGGTCATTCCAATCCACAGGTAATAGAGGCGATCCAGAAGCAGCTCTCGGATCTCACGCACGCTCTCGATTTTCCCAACCGTAGCCGCAGAGCGTTGGTGGAAGCTGTACTCCCGATTCTTCCCCAGGGCCTTGATCGCGTCTTTTTCGGAGGCCCCACCGGGTCAGATGCGGTGGAATCGGCGGTGAAACTGGCCAAGCGCAACACGGGACGATATCCGCTGATCGCCTTTCAGGGTTCCTTCCACGGGATGACCGCAGGCGCTCTTTCGCTTTCCAGCGGCCTCTACTTCAAGGAGGACTTCCTTCCGCTGCTACCCGAGGTCCATTTCGTCCCTTACGCCTATTGCTACCGATGTGCGCTCGGCAAGAATCCAGAGAGTTGTGATCTTGATTGTGCCAAATATCTCGACTACATACTCGAAGACCCTCATTCTGGTGTAGGGAAACCTGCCGCGGTCGTGGTTGAATCGGTACAGGGAGAGGGCGGCTCGATTGCTCCGCCGGAGCAATTCATGCCCAATATCCGAGAGATTTGCGACAAACACGGGGTTCTGATGATTGACGACGAGATCCAGGCTGGTCTATGCCGCACTGGCAAGATGTTCGCTTGCGATCATACCGGCACCATCCCCGATATCATGACCATGAGCAAGGCCCTTGGCGGCGTGGGGCTTCCAATCTCCGCCATCGCGTACAAGGAAGAGCTCAATACTTTTCCCAGGGGTAAGCACATCGGCACCTTTCGGGGCCACGTCCTCGCCTATGCAGCCGGAGCTGCAGGCCTGGATTTCATGGTCAAGAATAAGCTCGCCGATCGTGCCCTAACACTGGGTCGGTCAATGCTATCTATGCTCAAGGAGGTGGAGAAAGACTCAAGGATCGTGGGGGAAGCCCGCGGCAAAGGGCTTATGCTGGGAGTGGAATTCGTCAAGGACAAAGCGACGAAGGAACCATCTCCGGAACTGGCCACTGAAGTGCGGACCTTGTGCCACCGCCGAGGCCTCTTGATCGAAGTCGGAGGACACTATTCCAACGTCGCACGATTCCTGCCCCCCCTGGTCATTACGGAGGACCTGGCGAAGAGAGGTATAGAGATATTTGCGGACTCAGTGCGAGACTTGGATAGATCACTGTGAAGGACAAGACGCTAGCTGAGGCGGTCAAGTCCGCTAGATTCGAGGTGTGTGGGAGGACGTTCTATGAGTGATAGGAAATGGAACGTGGCTGTTGTGGGTGCCTTGGGCATGGTTGGCACGGAGATGATCAAGACGTTGGAGATGCGCGATTTCCCTGTGGCCCAACTGCGCCCTCTTGACCTGGCGAGGTTTGAAGGCACTGAGGTGGAGTTCGCTGGCCGCAAGGTGCGCAGCTTGGCCGCCAACGCGGAGAACTTCGCTGGGGTCGAGATCGCCATTTTCTCCGCGGGTGGCGCGGCTAGCCTGGAGCTAGCGCCGTTGGCGGTGGAGAAGGGAGCCGTGGTTGTGGACAACAGTTCCGCTTGGCGCATGAATCCCGAGTGTCCTCTGGTCGTGCCAGAGGTGAATCCCCACGACCTGCAATGGCACAAAGGGATCATCGCCAACCCGAATTGCTCCACTATCCAGATGGTGGTGGCGTTGAAGCCGTTACACGATCGAGCGCGCATCAAACGGGTGGTGGTCTCAACCTATCAGGCAGCATCGGGGGCGGGCAGGCTTGCATTTGAGGAACTGAGGCAGCAAACCCGAGATCTCTTGGAAGGTAACCCGGCCAACCCTCAGGCGTTCTCTCATCAAATAGCTTTCAACGTCATCCCTCAGATCGATGTGTTTCAGGAAGGCGACTACACCAAAGAGGAGTCGAAGATGGTCAAGGAGACTCAAAAGATCATGGGAGATGACTCCATCAAGGTGACGGCCACCTGTGTGCGTGTGCCCGTGTTCTTCGGCCATTCCGAGGCCGTCAACATCGAGACGGAGCAAAAACTGTCGGCGGATGAAGCGCGGGATCTGCTGCAGAGTGCGCCGGGGGTTAGAGTGATAGACGACCCAGCCGAGTTGAGATACCCTATGCCTGTGGATGCTGCCTACACCGATGATGTCTTTGTGGGGCGCATCCGTGAGGATTTCACGGTAGAGAACGGCCTCAACCTGTGGATTGTGGCGGACAATATTCGCAAGGGTGCTGCTCTCAATACGGTTCAGATTGCTGAACAGATGGTGGTTGATGATCTGGTAAAGGTACCATGACCGGGGAACCGATCCTGGTCCAGAAATTCGGCGGGACCTCCGTGTCCACAGCGGACTGCCGTATGCAGGTGGCGGACCACGTGCAGCGGGCACGGGGCGAAGGCTGTCAAATAGTCATCGTAGTCTCAGCCATGGGCCGACGGGGTGATCCCTATGCCACCGACACCCTGTTGGATCTATTGAGGGGCGACGGCGGTCCGGTTGACGGTCGCGACTATGACATGATCTTCATGTGCGGCGAGATCATCTCGGCAACGGTGATGGCTCACATCCTGAAGCGAGAGGGCATCCCCGCCGTGGGGCTTACAGGCGCGCAGGCGCTGATTTACACCGATGATAGCCATGGTGAGGCGGAGATCGTAGAAATCGACACCGCGCGGGTCCAGGCGCATTTGGAGCGTGGCGAAGTGCCGGTCATCACTGGATGCCAGGGCGTTATTCGCGACACCCGCGATTATACTACGCTTGGCCGAGGGGGCAGTGACACTTCCGCTGTGGCGCTGAGCGTGGCCCTGAACGCTAGCAGGGTGGAGATCTACACCGACGTCGAGGGGGTGGCTCGCGTTGATCCTCGGATAGTGCCGGAGGCCCATCTGTTGGAGCGAGTCAGCTACGACAAGATGCAGGAGATGGCCCGCTACGGAGCCCAGGTGGTTCACCACCGTGCGGTGCGAACTGGTCAGCAGGGTGGTGTCCCTATCGTAGTGCGCTCCACTTTTTCCACGGCGCATGGCACCATGGTTGCCGATGTCCAAGATGAGTTCTCCATCGTAGGCATTGCGACGTTGGCGCCGCTAGAAACAGTCGTCGTTGATGAGAATCTTGTGGGGCCGAAAGTCAGAGCGATCTGGGAGCGACGTCGAGGTATTATGAGCCTTGTTGATAGAGATACCCAGGCCCTCGTCTTGGGTGCCCCCTCTGAGAAGTCCGGCGAACTGAGGTCGGCTGTCGATGAGGTCGGAGCGGCCGGTGGGCAGATCCTCAACGATCGATGCTGGATCTCCCTGATCGGTGAAAGTGAGGCCTTGCAAGAGCGAAGCTCTGAGGATCAGGAACTCTTGGGGCGTCAGGGTATCGAAGTCATGTATCACGAGCTCTCAGACCAGCGGAGCACCTACGTCATTGCCGCTGTTGATGCAGCGCGTGCAGTTAGAGCGCTATACCACGAAATCTCCGAGGACAGAGGATCCCTTGGGAGATGTTCTGAGTCTTGTCAAGTATCTGAACCTTAGGAATCTCACATAGCAGTTGCCGGTCCTTTCTGGACACAAGCCGCAGTGAATCTATCCCTGCCTCGACAGGGATTGATCCGAAGTCAACGAGATGGCTCATAGTGAATGCCTTGGGCGGGGAATGCCTACCACCAGACAGGTACTGCGGGACCGGGGCTCGGGGGATCGGGAACTCTTAGAGCATCCGGGTATTGCAGTAGTGTATCGCGATATCTCGGATCAACGGAGCACCCATGTCATCACCGCTCTCAACAACGCACACGCGGGCATAGCCCCGTACCGCGATGTCTTCGGGGAGATGCGTACTACCCTGGACAAAGCCTCCCTCCATATCAAGTAGCGTTGCTCAGGGGAGTAGACATTGATGTTCACCTACGATGTGACAGCGCGCGATATCTATGTGGCTAGGCGGAGGATCGCCCCCGTAGCTAGAAGGACTCCTTTGATCGCGTCGCCCTTGCTATCGGAGCACGTCGGCGCATCCGCCCATCTGAAGCTTGAAAGCCTCCAGGAGACGGGCTCTTTCAAGATTCGGGGCGCAGCCAACAGGTTGCTCAGCCTCACAGCGGGTGAGAAGGGACGAGGCGTCATCTCTTTCTCCACCGGCAATCACGGTCGGGCGGTAGCATACGTGGCGAAGCAACTGGACGTCAATGCCGTGGTCTGCGTCTCGAAGCGGGTTCCAACCTACAGGGTAGATGCTGTCAAAGGCCTCGGCGCTGAGGTCGTGGTTTGTGGCGAAAGTCAAGACGAAGCCATGGAGGAGGCTTTCCGGATCCAGGAAGAGCGGGGATTGACCATGATCAATGCTTTCGATGATCCCTTCATCATCACCGGGCAGGGCACCATCGGCTTGGAGTTGTTGGAGGATCTCCCCGAGGTCGATACGGTAGTCGTGCCCCTTTCAGGAGGTGGGCTGATATCGGGTATCGCACTAGCCTTGAAATCTGCGGATCCTGAGATCAGGGTGATCGGTGTTTCAATGGCGCGCACACCCGTGATGTACCACAGTCTGAGGGCAGGCAAACCCATAGAGATGGAGGAGGAGGATTCCATTGCCGACGCCCTGGCAGGTGGTATCGGTCTGGACAACCGCTACACCTTCCGCATGGTTCAAGCGTATGTCGACGATATGATTCTGGTCTCGGAAGAGGAGATAGCTAAGGCTATGGCCTTTGCTTTGGAGAGGCATCATCTATTGGTCGAGGGGGCTGGGGCTGTAGGCATAGCAGCTCTTCTGTGTGGGAGGGTGGGAGAGGTTGGACGCAACGTCGTAGTGGTTGTTAGTGGTAGCAATGTAGATCTCCCCGTGCTCTTCCAGATAGTTAGGAATCGCACTGGAAGGGAGGCGAACCCTCGATAGACAGCAGATACTGTGGTGGTTGATTTCTATCTGGCATCCTAGTTGGAGTAGCAGTTCATCAAGAGCGCGCCTGAACATTGTGAGGGAGGTAAGATGCAGGTAACCATATTGACAGAGGCTGAGATTAGGCAATGCGTAGAGATGGATCAGGAGGCGATTGCGGTTGTCGAGGATGCCTTCACTCGCTTGGCCAGTGGCGAGGCCACCATACCACCCATAATGCGGGTCGATATCCCGGAGAATAAAGGGGAGGTGGATGTCAAGACCGCCTACATCCGAGGACGGGATACCTTTGCTATCAAGATAGCCTCAGGGTTCTTCGAGAACTATCGCTTGGGTTTGCCTAGCGGCAGTGGCTTGATGGTGATTGTTAGCTCCAAGACCGGAGTCCCTGAGGCGGTCCTATTGGATAACGGCTACCTGACCAACGTACGGACTGGCGCAGCGGGAGCAATCGCAGCCAAGTATCTGGCGCGAGAGAGTATCGACACAGCTGGAGTCGTGGGTTCCGGTACACAGGCTCGTTACCAGATGGTGGCCCTGAAGCTAGTGCGCGACTTTCAAAGGCTTATGGTCTACGGCATAGTCCCCGACGAGGTTGAGCAGTACGCTTCAGCCATGGCGCCGATGCTGGGCGCTGAGATCGTGAAAGCGGAGGATGCAGAAAGCCTTGTAAGAGGTAGCGATATCGTGGTAACAGCCACGCCATCCCCAGATCCCTATCTGAAGCCCGAATGGCTACATCCCGGGCTACATATCACAGCCATGGGTTCTGATGCTGAGGAAAAGCAGGAGCTATACGCTGATGTGCTGCGACATGCCGATCTTCTAGTCTGCGACCTGAAATCCCAGTGTTTCCGCCTGGGCGAGTTGCATCACGGACTGGAGGAAGGCACTATCCCCCGGGATGAGGAGATCATCGAACTGGGAGAGCTGACCTCCGGCCGGATGCCAGGCCGGAGATACGTTGAAGAGATCACCATATGTGATCTGACCGGTGTGGGAGTGCAGGACACGGCCATAGCCTTGCTGGCTTATCGGAAGGCGGTAGAAAAGGGCCTTGGGATACAGATCGAGGTCTGAGAGGGCAAGACTCAAGGTTAGTGATCTAACGCATTGGGGTGGTTGACGTGAGCGGAGATAGAGAGATTCAGACCATCAGTTTCACGCGAGGTGTGCCGCCACCGGAGGCCTTTCCAACGGGGCAGATCCAGGAGTGTGCAATAGCCATCCTTGAGCGGGAGGGTTCGGTTGTGCTTCAATACCATCCGGCAGCAGGCCTTTTGCCTCTCAGGGAATGGCTGGCCCAGAGGTACGGTGTGGCCCCTGAGGCCGTCCTAGTCAGCAATGGCTCCTTGCAGATTGAAGAGTTCTTGACTCGGCTACTCACTTCACCTGGAGACGTCGTCCTTGTAGAGAGTCCTTCCTATGATCGGGCCATCACCATCTTTCGGCGGGCAGGGGCACGCGTTGTTGGCGTACCGCTTGAACCTGATGGCTTTGATGTGGGCACTCTCGAGAGTTTGACCAAGAAGCTGAAGCCAAAGTTCTTCTATATCATCCCTGATTTCCAGAACCCGACTGGGGTCACTACATCGTTAGCCAAGAGGGAGAGGCTGGTTGACTTGGCTGAGCGATACGACTTCTGGGTCTTGGAGGATAACCCTTATCGCGATCTAAGATACGTGGGTGGGCAACTCCCTACCATTTTCTCCTTGCATTCGAAAAAGGTGCTCCATCTTTCGTCGTTCAGCAAGGTCCTCAGTCCCGGAATCCGGGTTGGCTATCTGATAGGGCCGGAGTCACTCGTTCAACAGTCAGCCAAGATAGCGGAGGACACCTATGTAAGCCCCAACATGATTGGTCAAGGGATAGTCCATGAGTATTGCCGGCGAGGATGGCTAGGGCCCAACATCGACCGGCTGAGGGATATGTATCGACCCAGACTGGAGGGGCTCGCATCGGCCTTGGAAGAGCATCTGGCCGAGGCGCGATGGACCAGGCCTGAAGGGGGGTTCTTCATAGGAGTGCACTTGCCGCCCGAGGTGGATACCTCTCTATTGAGAATCAGAACACGCGATATGGGAGTGGTGCTGAGCGACGGGAGGGGTTTCTTCCCAGAGGGCGATGGCGATTTGTTCTTGCGATTCCCCTTCTGTGCGCTTTCGGTCGAGGAGATCCGAGAAGGGATAGCCCGGATAGGCTCGCTCGTCAAGACGATGGCCATTCACCCATCCGGAAGGGGCTAGGGGCCTGCCCCATTGCTTGGCGTCGCCGACGGCGATGGCTGTCTTGAAATAGTCCAGCTCACCCTTGTGCTTCCGCAGCGCGTGTGCCTTGTCTTGGTCACTGGCGAAGAAGGCATAGTCGGGCCGGCGCACACCCCCAGATGTAGGAAGCGGCGGTTGAACCTCGAAGTGGTGGCCCAGCGCCTCCAGCAGAGGCCGTACGAACTCCCGTTCGAGCTGGGCCTCGTTTCGTTGAGGCAACTCGTCCTGGCGAGGCCCGTACAGGTTCAGCGCGGCCTGCCAGGCCAGACGGACCTCGTCCTCGTCCACCTGCCATGAATCTGCCTGTGGCAGGAGTTCATCGAGGAAGTGGTCAGAGAACAGACCACGATTGACGTAGGGCTTGATCTCATGCAACAGGCGCTGATCCATCTCTCCTACTCCTGAGACCTCGGAGGTCTTGGAGACCTCCGAGGTCTGAATCACGCGTAGGCAAAGGTGATAAGTCTAGCGAGCCCATCCCCGCGGGGCAGCAAACCGCCCGCCCGATGAGCAAGGTGACACTCGGCGAAGAAGTGATGATGCCAGGATGCTCACGCCGTACCTCACAAGCATGTTATGGCATGAGTGAAGGACTCTGTCAATACGGAATCCGGCGGTTGAACCATGTTGCCGCATCTGTTGCTACCTGTCCGATATGGCTCTGCACTCCCAGCAGCCAGCACAGGAGAGTACCCGCCTTCGCCTCGCTATGGACCATCACTTGTCTTCTGTGCTCATCTAGGGCTTCCCTACCGTTATCTGCGACACCATAACTGGTCATCTCTCCCCAGCGACAAGCTCTGGATAGTCGCGCCATAGCCATTCCTCTACTTCCCGCTTGAAAGCTTTGGCCTCTGCTAGGAGTTGTTCCACTTCCCGCTCCGATACATCTCCGGCGCGATCGTACTCGGCAATATTGCGCTTCCTCCGACATTCGTCTAGGTAGCCAACGCGGTCTGATTGGTCGGGGCCCATAGTATCAATAAGGGTTTGGAAGGTGATGAAGTGGCTTCCCTCCCCTTTAGCACGATAGCCCGAGCAGCGGAGTGGGATGGTGGCCAACTGAAGGACCGCGTTGTAGGCCATGGCAAAACGGGCATCGGCAGACACCAGCTCCACGGAAGCGTCTGCAATGCTCCGCTCCGCGATGCCCAGTAGCGCTTGTATGTCCTCATGGGAAGTTCTATGCTCGCGTAGTCGTCCCTGTTTGAAGAAGTCGGTCAAGCTCATCTTCGCTTCCTACGAGGAATATCTTGGGCTCTTGAAGCAGCGAAGTCACAAAATGGTTCTTGCCAGCCACTTTCCGCTGGAACTCCTCACGGTCCATCACCACCGGGTTGATCTCACGGCGCAGTTGGGTCTGGGCCTTCGCCAGAACGCCTGATAGCTGCTTGGGACTGATGGATCCTATGACGAAGAGGTCAATGTCGCTAGTGGTGCTCTCATCACCCCTGGCGCATGACCCATAGATGAGGGCTACTTGAATGGCCCCCGTCGCTTGATTCAAGTGGCCCTTCAAGGCATCTCCCAAGCCGACGGTCTTGAGGAAGATGGACTTCAACTCCGGGAAGATCGGACACTCCCTATTCACCCGGTAGTACTTTCGGTTGCCTTCCCACGTGTGAGTGATCAGACCAACCGCTTCCAGCTTCGCCAACTCCCGCTCCACAGCGCGAACAGGCTGGCCAGTCAGCGACGCTGTTTGCCTGAGGTAATAGCGGTCACCAGGATTCATCAGAAACAGCTTCATGACAGCGACGCGAGCCCGCGATGAGAATATCTCTTGTATCACAACACACTCCAAGATGTCTACATTCTGTAGACAATCGTCTACGTTTTGTAGACAAAAGTCAAGCGGCAATAGTCCTGCTGGAGGTGCTATCTCGTCTGGTTAAAGAGTGCGTGCCTGTTCCCGCTAGCAAGTTCGAGATCTACGCAGACCTCGGCCACATCTTGATTGGCACCTACGTGGTGATGGCAAGTGGAAAACGTCTTCGTCGGCCTGCACGGCGGCAGCACAGGCCAGAGCTACACGGATGTCAGTCATGCCTGCCGACGCTTTCATAGTCACCAATCCATCTGACCCAATCCAATTGCTCACGCACCGCTTCATACAAGACAGCGTCAGCGGTCCAAAAGGGGCATGCTTCGGCCTCAGCCACAACTATGTACGCAGCGTCGTACGCGGTCAGGGTATGCTTCTCGGCCAAGTTGAGGGTGCGTTCTGCATCTGCACTGGTCACTTGAATGCCAACGTCCAAGATGGCCACTAGCCCTTCCCTCGCCTGGACCGGCGACAAACGCCCGCGCCGCGTAGCCATCACCAGCCCGTTGGCGATCTCGTAGATCATCAACTCTGGCGCAACTAGCTGCATTTCATTGTAGATCAGGTGCGCATCCCGTATCCCCACCGCCTGGGAGACGCACTCCTCATCATTGAGCAGCCACTTGAGGACGACAGACGCGTCTATGACAGCTCTGTTGCTCACCGCCGACGCCCTTCCCTGATGAGTTCACCCACACTGATATCTATGGGGCCGATTTCCGCCCGAAGTTGATCCATTCTCTCGGCAAGCGCCTTCGCCCTCTGCCGCTCTTCCTCCTTGCAAGGCAGTTCCCCATCTCGCACCAACTGTGCAGTGATGGCCTCAAGGCAGTAGTCCTTGATCGCCATGTCCTGTCTTGCAGCAGCGATCTTGATGTGACGTTTGATGCTCGCGTCGGTGATGTCTATGCTCAAGCGAGGCCGCTTGGCTGCCACTTTAGTCATTTATCACCTCCCAGACCCAATCTTACCACAAAACCGCTTTGGTGTCAAATGTGGCTCGGCTGTCGCTCACGCACGGTTCAGGGCACGCTGCCGTCCGTACGTGAGCTGTGCTATAATGCAAGCCGGCATCAGTGCGCACAGAGGTTCCCTTGCTACAGATCATTTCCGGCCTGGTAGCGAGCACGGTCATCGCCCTCATCGCCCATCGTCGCGAGGCGCTCACCGCAAGCGGTGCCCTGGGAGCGATTCTTGTGGGCACGATCACCTTCGGGTTCGGAGGATGGATCTGGGGAATCCTGCTCGTCGCGTTCTTTGCCCTGTGCACGGCCTTGTCCCGCTACCGGCAAGCCGACAAGAGGCAACTGGCCGATAAGTTCGTCAAGGGTGCCCACCGAGACATGGGGCAGGTTCTGGCCAACGGCGGTCTGGCGGCCTTCATCTCTCTGCTCTACTTCTCCTACCCTGCACCAGTGTTGCTCGCCGCTTTCCTGGGCAGCATGGCCACGGTCAATGCCGACACTTGGGGCACCGAGGTAGGCGTGCTCAGTCGTGACCTGCCCCGACTCATCACCACCTGGCGCAGGGTGCCAGTGGGCACATCCGGGGGTATGACACTTCTCGGGACTGCGGCAGCCACGCTAGGAGCCCTCTTCATGGGCGTGCTGGCCCACGTCCTCTTCCTTTTCGAAGCCCTGCTTGCTCGAAACGATGCCTTGTCGCTGGCATGGATCATCCCCACCACGCTCTTCAGCGGTCTTCTGGGATCGCTCTTCGACAGCCTGCTGGGCGCTACAGTGCAGGGGATATTCTATTGCGCCAGGTGTGAGACGGAGACGGAAAGGGAGCTGCACGGTTGCGGACTGCAAACCAGCCACCTGCGAGGATGGCGCTGGCTCAACAACGACGTGGTCAACTTCCTCAGCTCACTGGGGGGAGCCTTAGTGGCGATGGCGCTGTGGGGAATGATAGCGGGGAGATGAGAGGGAGGACTGTCTCCCAGGAACCGGGGACCGCCCTCATCAGCTCGCGATCAACGGCTCACAAAGGCGCGCGGCCCGTACGCCCCTAGATCACCGTTGCACGCCATCGGACTGATTGCAGAAGAGGGTGCCGAGGACGCCCGACCGTTGACCTGCGAGCCCCTCAGGCCTGGAACTTGACGATGCGGATGAAGCTCTCCACGTTCAGCGAGGCCCCACCGACCAATGCACCATCCACATCGGGCTGAGCCATCAACTCGTCCACGTTGTCCGGCTTGACGCTGCCACCGTACATGATGCACGTCTCCTGAGCGACATCCTCACCAAAGAGACCCTCCACGTTATTGCGAATCGCGCAGTGGAGCTCATCCCCTGCTCGGGCCCTGGCTGTCTGGCCGGTGCCGATGGCCCAGATGGGTTCGTAGGCGATGGCGACTTCCTTCATCGCCTCGGCATCAATGCCGTGCAAACCCCGATACACCTGCATACTGACGACGGTCTTGTGCCTCCCCTCCCCTCGTTGCTCCAGTGTCTCCCCGACGCAGAGGATGGGCTTGAGGCCGTGGTCCAGGGCCATCTTCACTTTGTGGTTGATGAAGGGGTCGCTTTCGCCGAAGTGCTGGCGGCGCTCGCTGTGGCCCAGGATTACGTAGCTGCAACCCACGTCCTCCAGCATTCGTGGCGAGATCTCGCCTGTGTAGGCACCTTCGTCTGCTGGATAGAGGTTCTGCGCCCCCAGTTGGATGTTGCTGCCCTCAAGCGCTTCCGCGACAGCAGCCAAGGCTGTGAAAGGAGGGCAGACCAGTATCTCCCTGTCCTTGACATCGGCCAGGGCCTGTTTGAGCTGCTCGACCAACTCCGTGGCATCGTCCACGGTCTTGTGCATCTTCCAGTTTCCAGTCATGATGATCTTGCGCGCCACTGTCTCCTCCCCTCATTCATCAGACTTGTAGAACACCACTGGCAAGCGCTCATCCTTGCGCTCAACACTCGTCCGATTATAGCATTGTCCCAGCCCTTCGACAATGTGCCTCTCAGAGGGTGCTGAGAATGGCCGGCACCCTTGTGCTGAGGCGGAATTCGTAGCGTTGCGGACAGGCGCGGCCAGACCCTCTGGGACATGATCGTTTGAGTCAGCAGAATCCATTTCCTGGCGGTCCTCCGGGATTGCGGGAAGTCGCGCCGGAATGAATTCCCTCGCCAAGTCCACAGAATCCCTGCGGGACTCCAACAGCCTGCGGCGCGGCCAGATGTGTCGACCAGCCGCAAGCTAGAAAGGAGTATTCCCAGGCCCTCTTCTGAATCAGCCGCACGGCATGCCTTGCGGCTACGCAAGGATCAGTGTTCAGCGCACGCCTCAACTACTCATCGTGCTGGGTGAGAAGGCCATCTTCTCTGGCTGGTCCCACGGTGATCCCGACACGCTCAGCGAGCCCAGGAGGATGTTCCTGAACACCTTCCGGTGGACGGGATCTTGACTCGCGCTGACAACGGGCTATAATGACAGGGCCATTAGGGTCGGATTGAATTGGAAGTCAGCGCGCACCACGTGTACTCGCACGTGCAGAACAGACCATGAGCCACTGGCGCGAGGAATTGAACGCAGACCCCATCCCCTGGCTGCTGGAGGAGGACAACCCGTCAGTGCGGTATTTCACTCTGCGGGATCTCCTCGCGCGACCGGCCGATGACCCTGAGCTTCTCGCCGCTCAGAAGGCGATCATGACCTCTCAACCCGTGACCGAGATACTGCAGGCCCAGTATCCAGACGGCTACTGGGTGAAGCCGGGCCGAGGTTACAGCCCCAAGTACAGGGCCAGCGTGTGGCAGTTGATCTTCCTCGCCCAGCTTGGTGCAACACGCCGTGAGGCGATTGACAGGGCGTGTCGATCCGTGATGGAGAACAGTCTTGTCCCGGAGGAAGCCCTGTTCTCGGCCACCAAGAGCGCGACGGGGATCATCATCTGCCTCAATGGCAACCTCATCCACGCCTTCACTCTCCTGGGCTACGGTGGCGAGGAGAGGGTACGGACAGTGGCTCAGAAGCTGGCCGAGAGGATAGCAAGCGAGGGGTTCAAGTGCCGCGCCAACGCAGCCGACCGCGCCAGAAGAGAAACGTGGCTTCCCTGTGCGTGGGGAGCGGCCAAGGCGCTGAGGGCTTTCGCATCGATCCCATCCCCGCAGCGCTCACCGGCAATCGAGGAAGCCATAGGTCGAGGAGTGGATCTGCTCTTCAGCCGCGATCTGACCGTGGCCGACTATGCCAGCAGGAGCGGCAAGGTCAGCCCCTTATGGTTCAAGTTTGGGTTCCCTTTGGCGTACGCGAGCGACGTCCTGGAAGCGCTGGACGTGCTCGCTCAACTGGGCCACGGAGATGACCAACGCTTGCAGCGAGCCATCCAATATGTTCTGGCCAAGCAGGCTGAGCACGGCCGCTGGCCCCTGGAACACACCCTGGATAGGACGTGGACCAAGTTCGGCGAGAAAGGCAAGCCCAGCAAGTGGGTCACGCTACGCGCACTCAAGATGCTGAGCAGATTGCGCTAGCGCCCCCTGCTGCGGCTCATCTGCAGGCTAGTATTCCACCTTCCTACCGGTGACGACCATCACCACACTTTCCAGTGCAAAGACCGCCACAATCACTACCGCATCCACGACGATGGTCAGCAAGAAAGCGAAGCTGATGTAGTTCAGGCCACTCAGGAGGTAGCCCGAAACCCCGGAAGAGACCTCTTGAACGATGCCCAGCCCGAAGAGAACCACCAGAGCCACGATACAATACAGGAACAGCGACCACCACGCTTGGCGGTCACTCTCGCTGGGCAGCATAGCGTTGCTGATGGAGAAGATAAGATACACCCACAGCCAGAAGTTGGGTATGGAGAAGTAGGCCCATATAGCCGGGAGGACGTCCTCTCCCGACAAGTTGAGCGCCAGTACCTCGGGGACCGACAGGCCAAAGATGAGATGTGCGATGAGGAGAATGAGGGCCGACCCGGTCAGGAGCGGGGCCAGCCCGATAAGGCTCCCACGAAAGGGATCCGTCTTGGCCACAGACACGGCTCCGAACCGCGTGGCCCCTCCTCCCTTGCTGGTGGGACCGATGGATATTCTTCCCGCGGGGACGCGCAGGAGTTTGGCGGCCCCCCAGTGGCTCAACTCATGGGCCAGCACACCGGGGAAAAGCAGGAGGAAATACAATAGAACAGCAGTATCATGGCTCCCTGTCAGCAGCAGTCCCAGCCCATACAGGTGCTTGCTCAGCCATCGTTGCATGACCAGCAAGAATAGCAAGAGGCCTACGAACCAAAGCAGGGGCGTCCACTCAGTCCAGTCTATCTAGCTGCCTCCGCGCCTGTTCTGCCAACATCCCTCGAGCAGTCTCTACTACCATCTCGAACTCTCGCCTTGCCCGCTCCGTCTCACCGCGCTCAACCAAGTACAGGCCCATGCAGAAGTGACGCTCGGGCATCCGAGGGTCCAGCTTCGATGCTGCGGTGGGATTCGCAATCCCGCCGTCCGCTGGATTACAAATCCAGCGGCAGCATCGAGAAGCGTCTTTCGACACCCTCTTGTTAGGGCGAGGTCTCCTCCCGACCAATATATCACGACGAAACACAGAAATCAAGGCCGAGTGCAGCGAGCTCACACCCGGCCGTCGGTCAATTGTGTAACTTCGGAAGGACAAGCTCTCTAGGTTGCTGACACGGTGGTCCTGACACTCCAGTACAGGTCCATCAAGGCCTCTGCCAGCTTCTGTGGATCATGCTGCCAAGGGTTCTCCAGATCAACGAGGTCTCTGGTGACAATGCGGTAATCTTCCCAGCGCGCCGAGTCTGGAGCAACCACGTCCACTTTCATATGAAGGGGAAACTGAACCTTTGTGTTGTCATTGGCCAGTACGTAGGCAAACAGGTCCTGCCCGACGTGTTCCTCCAAGGCCCTCAGATGATCGTCGAGGGTGAAATGGTCGGTTTCCCCCTCCTCAGTGGCTACATTGCACACATACACCTTCATCGCCGGCGAGGCCCGCAAGGCGCTGGCGATGCCTGGCACCAGGAGGTTGGGCAGGACGCTGGTGAAAAGGCTGCCTGGACCGGCCGTGACCACGTCTGCTTCCAAGATGGCCTTGATCGCCCCGGGGTATCCAGGCACCTTGTCTGGCTCCAGGAATACCCTCTCTATGGGCCTGCCAGCCTTCGAGATCTGCGACTCTCCTTGGACGCGATCTGGCGCCTGCGGTTCGTCATTGTCTTCCCGCAGATCAGCCCACAGCGTCACGTTCTCCAGGGTTGAAGGCATGATGCGACCGCGGATGTTCAGAACCCGACTTGATTCCAGAAGAGCGCGTTCGAAGTTCCCGGTCACTGCGGCCATGGCCGCTATGAAGAGGTTCCCGAAGCTGTGACCATTCAGGCCCTTTCCTTCCCCGAAACGGTACTGGAAGAGCTGAGCCGTTAGCGACTCGTCGCTAGCCAGAGCGGCGATGCAGTTGCGGAAGTCGCCCGGTGGCAACAGTCCCAGATCGCGACGAAGGCGACCTGAGCTTCCCCCGTCGTCCGCCACGGTCACGATGGCGGTGATATTCTCGGTATGCTCCTTCAGCCCCCGCAGAAGCGTGGCAAGGCCTGTGCCTCCGCCAATGGCCACCACCCTGGGTCCTCGGCTGCGGTGGCGGTGGTTGTAGATGATATCCACGAGGCTGCTCTGGCCTGGATGCCGGAACGCAGACAGAAGAGATCTATTGAGCTGGAAGACGGCGATGACGATGGCCGCAATACCCACAGTCCCAAAGAGCAGGCCTCTCCAAGCCCGAGGGATGAATTGGAGGGTGAGGTAGTAGAATACGGAGGGGAAGGCCCAGGTACGGTAGACTTCGACCAGAACGTATCCCGCGCCCAGACTAACGATTGTGATGCCGACGAACAGAAGCAACAGCCAGCGCTTCACCCCCATGCCTGGTATGAGCCATTTCAAACTGGAGCCGAACCTGGGACGAAACGGCATTTGCGTGTCTCTCCGGACGCAGGGGTATTATAGTGCAGCTTTGGTGGCAAGTCAACGAAATCGGATCCGTGCCGGATTGCAACTGGCAGAGGCGCCATGCCCAACGCAGGGAACCAGCAACAACCCTCTGTCGACGCGTCGCCGCCAACCTGATGAGAAGCACCGCATCTCGGAACCATGCTGACCAAGTCGAAAGACAAGCTCAGCCGATGGCTACTAGCAGCTCAAGTGCAAAGCCGCGATCACCTCAGCACGCTTGCTCAACCGGTTGTAGGTCTCGCAGGCTTCGGCTGTCGTCTGGACAACCACCTCGAAGCCCTTGGACTTCAGGTATTGCAGTGTCTCCTTCGGAACCTGCACCAGTCCGTAGCTTCCAGTGCCAACAATGAGGGTCCTGGCCTCCGCAGTGACAACGGTCGCCAGGTCCTCGGAGACGAGCCGATGCCCCTCCTTCCGCCGCCAGCTTTCCTGGACGCGGTCCGGGAAAATGATGACGTCAGAGGAGTAACTCTTGCCGTTAATGACTATGCGCCCAAAACGGTACGATTCTATCATCGCAGTTCGAGCCCCAGCGACGTAGCAGACTCCGATCATGGCCATTCTATCACATCGCTTCGGCCCTCACAACGGGCCCACGGCGACGGCGTGCATGGTGCGGATTGTGAAACACCATCAGCGATGTTATAATCTGCTCGCTCCGGATGGCTGGGACAAGGCAGCGAGCCTCTCGGGCTGAAAGGTTGAGACTTGCAGAAGCTAACCTACAGGGCAATCTCGCTCCTCTACATACCGCTAGCCCTGAGCTGGATGCTGATGCTGATGGAGGGGCCGATGGTCAATGCCTTCTTGGCCCGCGGCCCGGACGCTGAGCTGGCATTGGCTGCCTATGGAGTAGCTATCAGCATCATCCTCGTGGTGGAAGCGCCCATCCTGATGATGCTAGAGTTGACCATAGCTCTGTCCAAGAGTCTGCCGGCTTTCAGGGTCATTCGTCGCTTCTACGTGGTCATAGGACTGGGTATCACCGCCTTGGGTCTGATTCTGTTCTACACTCCCCTCTGCGGGGTCCTCCTCTGCGGGCTGATGAACATCCCTCCTGCGATAGCAGAAGCCACGGTGCCCGCCCTGCGTATCCTGACCTGGTGGTCGCTGCCCATTGGTTGGCGCCGCATCTACCAGGGCGTCCTCATCACCGATGGTCGCACCCGGATCATCAGCATCGGCACAGGCATCCGCCTGGTGGTGCTGTCGGGGACGATGGTCATCGGCAACTCCACCAACATACTCCCAGGGGCTACCTTGGGTGCTCTGGCGATGCTGGTTGCAGTGACGGTCGAGTCTGGCATCATGCACTGGGCGGCCCAAGCCACCATCCGTCGAAGGCTGGCGGGGGCGCCCTCCAATGCAGAAGTCCCGACCTTCCGCTATCTGGGGGTTTTCTACCTGCCTCTCGCTATCACCACGGTTCTTCGGCAAGGGATTCGCCCCCTCATTAGCGCTGGGATCGCCGCCGCCCCGATGGCCGCGCTGTCGCTTGCAGCCTGGCCCGTGGCGCTCAGCCTGGCGAGCCTGTTCTGGGGACCCACTATGGGCTTGCAGCAGGTGACTGTGGCATTGACCAAGGATCAGCGTTCCTGGCATAAGGTCAGTCGCTTCGTACTGGCCGCAGGACTGACCTTGACCGCGTCCTTCGCCCTCATCAACTTCACTCCCCTGCTGGGAGTGATTCTTCTCCAACTCTTTGGACTCTCGGAACAGGTAGCAGCGCTTGTGGCCCCTGCAACCAAGATCATGGTACTGTTGCCTTTGAGCTACACATTCCACGCCCTTTTCACAGGCCTGTTGGTCAGACAGGCTCAAACCTCCGTAGTGCGCACGTCCAAGGCCCTGAACCTTGGCATTGTCGCGCTTACTCTCTTCGTCGGCTTGCGGTATGGTGACATGCAGGGGTCCGTCCTGGGGGCCACAGCCGTGACCGCAGGAGCCTTGGTCGAAGCTGTGTGGCTATACTGGCGCAGCCGCCCAGCCGCAAAGTCCCTCGTAGGCCAGGCAGAGGGTGGAACAATCGTCTAGCCTCCTGCGCGCAGAATCAAGGCATAGTAGGAGTTACGCAGCTTGCTGGTCGAGTGTCACTCCGAGTTGCGAAGCACATCGAAGGGTAAGCTCACAGGGCCGTATCGAGGCCAAGATCTGTGCTTCTCACTGCAAGACATGGTTTTGACACGGCTTCCAGCCTACCTTCGACGGGTCAGGGCACCGCTCAACAGGTGTTCTGGCTGCCAACTGCGTGAGTTCTGGTATAATCAAGAATAGGAAGCGCACAAGATCTGGGGATTAGTGCAAAGAGACCTCCGAGACCTCGGAGGTCTGGGGAATAACCCCTCCCATCGAGGGACGTGCTTGGTTGAGGATAGAACGAGATGAGCTTGAGATCGTTCCTGGAGAAAACGAGGGGCAGCGGCCGGTTGATGACCATTCAACGGGAGGTTGACCCCTACCTGGAGATGGCTAAGGTCATACACAACCTCAAGGAGCGGCCCGTCCTCTTCGAGAGAGTGGAGGGTCGTGACTGTCGAGTCGTGGCCGGCCTCTGCGGAGCACGCGAGAACTTCGCCCTCGATCTGGGAGTAGACGCGGACCGGTTGCTTTTCGCCCTCAGCGGGGCCCTGGCTAGTCCGCGCCCCCCTGATATCTTGGAGGCAGGCCCCTGTCAGGAGGTCGTCGAAGAACAGGTGAACCTGGATCAGTTGCCCATCCTGACCCACCTGCCCTTAGATGGAGGCCCCTACGTCACAGCGGGAGTCGCAGTCATCAAGGACCCCGAATATGGCCGTAACGTCTCCATCCACCGTCTGCTGCAGATCGGCCCCCGCCAGCTCGTGGCCCGCATAGTTGAGAGTCGTGGGACTGAGACCGCGCTGGGCAAGACTGAAGGCGATCTGGAGGTCGCTGTCTGCATCGGAAACTCGCTGCCGGTTCTTCTGGCCGCCGCCATGTCTCCCCCTCCAGACTTAGACGAGTTCAGCATCGCTAACGCCCTCCGGACAACACCCCTGGTGAAGTGCCTGAGCGTGGATCTGCAAGTCCCCGCCGAAACGGAGTTCGTCCTCGAGGGTCGAATCACCAACGCAAGGGCGCCGGAAGGCCCTTTTCTCGACCTGACGGGAACCATGGACATCGTCCGCGAGGGACACATTATCGAGATCACGCGTGTGACCCATCGTGCCGATCCTATGTACCAGGCGCTGCTACCAGGCGGACGGGAGCACAAGCTGCTGATGGGGCTGCCGCGGGAACCCACCATCTACGCCGAGGTGAGTAAGAGATGTCACTGCCTGAATGTGCTCCTCACACCTGGCGGCGCTTCCTGGTTGCATGCCGTCGTTCAAATCGACAAGAGAGACCCCGATGAGGGCCGGAAGGCCGTCGAGGCTGCTTTCCGAGGCCATTCCTCGCTCAAGCACGTAGTCGTGGTTGACGGCGACATTGACATCTATGATCCCCATGATGTCGAGTGGGCCATTGCGACCCGATTTCAAGCGCACACCGACCTCATCGTCCGCGAGGATCAGCCTGGCAGTTCCCTTGACCCCTCGGCTGTCCACTCCCCTGGGAAGAAGACCCGTACCACTAAGATGGGGCTGGACGCCACCATCCCCTGGCGCACGCGATCGGGCGCGCTGCGATCTCCGGAGGAGAGAGAGACCTTCAAGAGAATCAGCTATGGGAAGTAGCGAAGTCTCATGCACCTGACAGTTGAGGAAGAAGCGATGTTGGCCGGGGAGCATGGCCCGGCCAACAAGAGAGCGATGGAGATCTTGGTCGCTCTGGGAAAGATCTACGCGGCCGAGGAACTGGTCCCTGTAGCCAGTGTGCAGGTAGCGGGGGTCAGCTACGGCAACCTGGGTCAGGCAGGCTTGGAGTTCATCCAGGAATGGGCAGAGCAAGGCGCCGGAGTGAGGGTGCCAACTACCCTCAACCCAGCGGGAATGGACCTTGAGGCCTGGGAACAACTGGGCGTCCCGGAAGAGTACGCGCAGAGCCAGTTGGGGATCATCGACGCCTACCGCGCTATGGGCATCGCTCCAAGTTGCTCTTGTACGCCATATCTGGTGGGAAAGGGCCCTGGGTTCGGTCAGCACATCGCGTGGAGCGAGTCATCAGCAGTGAGCTACGCTAACTCGGTGCTTGGCGCCCGCACCAACCGTGAGGGTGGCCCCAGCGCCCTAGCCGCAGCGATCACGGGACGCACAGCCAAGTACGGCCTTCACCTGGAGAAGAACCGCCAGGCTCGCCATCTGGTACAAGTCAACTGCGCCCTCGAATCCGTTGCGGATTTTGGCGCGTTAGGGTACATCGTGGGCAGGGAGGTAGAGGATGCAATACCTTACTTCCGGATCGACCCGCCCGGCAAGCCAGGACTGGAGGAATTGAAGGCGCTGGGCGCCGCTATGGCGGCCAGTGGTGCCGTGGCCCTGTACCACATCGAAGGAACCACGCCCGAGGCGAAGGCACACACCGTCCTGGCCGATGATGCGGTACCCGTAATCATCGAGGATCTCGACGAGGGATACGAAGCGCTGGACGGCACAGCCCAGGAGATCGATCTGGTCTGGATCGGCTGTCCTCACGCCTCGCTGCGGGAGCTGGCGCAGGTGGCTGCACTGCTGGGAGGGAGACCGACAAGGGCCAAGTTGTGGATCACCACCGCGCGGGCGGTGCTTGGCGAGGCCACGGTCAGGGGGCTCGTCGAAATGATAGAAGGCTCAGGCGGTCAGGTCGTCGCCGATGCGTGCCTCATAGGTGCCCCTGTGCAAGAGATGGGATTGAGCACGGTGGCCACCAATTCCGCAAAGGCAGCATTCTATCTCCACGGACACCACCACCTGGAAGTGCGGTTCGGTCCCCTACACCGCTGCGTCGAGGCCGCCGTCAAGGGGAGATGGCCGGGGTGAAACTGATCGGCAGAGCGATCAAGGAGGGACGAGCGGAGGGAGAGGCACTGGTCTCCCATGAACCGTTAGGCTTCTTCGGCGGCGTCGATCCAGAGACCGGCGTGGTGATCGAGCCAGGCCATGAGCTAGAGGGAGATTGCATCGCTGGCACAATCCTGGTCTTTCCCAGAGGTAAGGGCAGCACCGTCGGTTCGTACACCCTCTACCGTCTGCGCAAAGAGGGCCTGGCCCCCGCAGGAATCGTCAACTCTCAGAGCGAGGCTATTGTGGCAGTGGGCGCCATCATCTCCGAGATACCCATGGTGGACAGAATCGATCTCTTTCAGATTCAGACGGGGGACGAAGTGACCATCGATGGCGACACGGTGGAGGTTGTGCGCCCAGCGCGACGAAACTAGCCCAGATACCCCAGACCCCTCAGCCGTTCCTTGATCTCTTCCTCTCCCTCTTCGGTGTACCCTGGGTCGCAGACCTCCCTCGAGGATCCCTCCTCGCCACAGAGCACGGGGACTTGTGTCCTGTATTCCTCGGTGAAGACCTGGGTCAAGGGGTTCCCGTCCATGTCCTGAGGAATGGGCGATTCCATGGCGTAGAGAATCGTGGGAGCCAGATCCTCGATGCCCGCACCTTCGATCCTGGCGCCCTTCCTCACACCCTTACCGCTCATCATGAGGAGACCATAGTCGCGGTGCATGCCAGAGTATCGGTAGACGGTGTCCACGGTGTTGTTGGAGCCAAAGTCCGCCAACCCGAAGAAAATGTTCCTCTCATCCCGTGGTCGGAGAATGAGATCCGGCGCTCGGTCCAGATACGGGCCATGATAAATGTCCTCTCTCTTGAGGATCTCGCCGATGAGGGGTTCTCCCGTCTGTGGATCGACGAACTCTCGAGCCAGGCGGATGACCTCATCCCGCACCTCCTCGTATTCCTCCCCTGGCTCCACGATTCCCTCAGGCTCCCTGCCCTTGACATTGATGTAGATTGAGCCCAGGTGACGGCCGAAGGAGTAGGCTTTAGAGCGGGACCAGTCCACATCCAAGAAGGATAGGAACACGCGTTTCATCAAGTAGTCCATTGAGTAGAGGCCTTTGTACTCGGCATGTTTAGCCAGGCCGATCTTGTCAGCGATACGGTGGACATTGCGCAACGTGAAGCCCAGCTTGAAGACCTGATGCTTGAGAAGCCTGAAGGGGTCGCGTTTCAGTCGCAGTAGCCCGGTGTCCATGAGCCAGTTGTTAAGGACGATGAATTTGTGGGCAGGTCCCATGCCGTGGTCGGAGAGGACGATGACCAGCGTATCCTCATCGGCCCTGTTGACTATCTCTCCCACTTTCTCGTCCACCCTCTCGAAGTACCTAACGACGGCTCCGCTCTGGTCTGTACCATCCCCAGGCTCTCGCCACGGATGCCCTGGATCCAGATAATGCCACAACTGGTGTAGGATGCGGTCGGTGTCGAAGATGACGAGCATGAAGAAGTCGGTAGGATACCTGTCCATCAGGTAGAGGGCAGTCTTGGCTCGCAGGTCCAACAGCTCGTCGCAAGCCGCGAGGAAGCTGTCACGACGAGCCTCGGAGAAGGTTTCCGTGGGATATATGGTGTAGTACCCGATTCGTTCCTTCAGCTCTCGCCATAGATCAGGCGGAAAGGTGAAGTCCTGGGCTGAATAGGGTGTCATCCACCCACTGAGCATATAGCCATTGACTTCCTCCACTGGGTAGGACATGGGCACGTTCACTATCCCCACCTTCTTGCCTTGGTCACTGAGGAGTTTCCAGACCGTAAGGCCATCTCGCCTGCTGGCGTTCACTGGTGGGAAGATGTAGCTGTCTTCCCGACGATAGAGGAAATCGTATATCCCTGTCTTGCCAGGGTTCTTGCCGGTCATGAAGGTGGACCAAGAAGGTCCAGAGGTGGGAGGTACGGTAGATCTCAATTGCCCCACAGCTCCCTGTTCCATGAGTCGCCGAAAAGTGGGCAGCCTACCCTCATCAATCCATGATTGGATGAGGCTCAGCGGGACGCCATCCAGGCCTATGACCAGCACCTTCGTATCTGAACCCATGCTTTCCTCGCTATCTAGTCATCCCCTGAGTGGGAGTAGTATTCAATCGCTGTGCCAGCATCAAAGATGCCTCCGGCTACGGCGCGGAACTTGAAGGCTTGATATGTAGTCGTGGCCGCAATGACCACCAGCAAGAGCACAACGCCCATGATAACCTGAGGGATGCCTATCTGGTCCGCCGTGGTCCCCACCATTAGCATGACTGGTATGGCTACCAGGTTGGCCAACAGGAAGTATACGGCGATTACCCGGCCTCTTAGCTCGGGCGGCGATTTCTCTTGGAGAAGCGTCTCCGACGGTATGACCACCAGAGATATCGCCGCTCCTAACGTAAAGGACAAGAACATAACAGTGGGCACTCTGGGAATCATTGCCCACAGGGACAGGTCGAAGCCCGCTAGCCCAAAGCCAAACAGCGTCACAACCATGGCCGAGAATCCCAGGCTGGACATCACTTCTCTGCGGAACTTGTACCCGAAGCGCCCTACCAGGAATGTGTTCACCAGCATACCCACACCTGCTGGGGCGAACACCAGGATTGCGTCCTCAGGCATCATGCCCAGCACGCGACTGGCGTAGCCCGGGGCGATCATAGCCATCATCATCAACAGGCTGGTGGTCATGGTCAATTGACTCAAAGCGATGAGGATGGGCCGGTTGCTGGCCACATATCGCCATCCCTCTCGCAGCTCTTCCCAAGCCGTTCTCACCATGGAGGCTCCGGCTTCAACGATAAGCTTGGGCTTGTCACGAGGTAAACGCGACAGCAGTATCGAGGCACACAGGTACATCAAGGCCATTGTGCCAAAGGCACCCTTTATCCCCAGCACCTTGATCGTCAGCGGAGCCACGATCACCAACCCCACGACCTGAGTCGCAACGAGGGTGAGATTGAAGAGGGCGTTGGCCGTCAGCAGCCGTTCCTCCCCCACCAGCAAGGGGATAGTGGTTGCCTCAGCTGGCGCAAAAAACTGGCCGACAGCCGACGAGATAAAGGTGACGGCGTAGATGACCATCAGCAGCGACCACCCTCCGAGTTGGTTGAGCACCACGATGTATGTGGCAACGGTAACCACTCGGATGGCGTTGCTTGCCAGCATGACGCGCTTGTTGGATAGGCGATCAACCGCTATTCCAGCCACAGAGCTGAGCAGAACCGCGGGCAGGCTGAAAGACAGTATCATCACAGCCATGTGCGCGGTGGAACGAGTGAGGGTCTCAATGAGCACTAGCTGAACAAAATGGATGCCATTTTGAGCCGTCTGCGAGAAGATCTGCGCCATCCAGAGGACGAAGAAGTTCCTGTTCCTGACGACGGCTGCGAAGGTCCTGTCTTGAGTCATGATTCGTGCCCCACAGAAGGACACACCCTCCTTTGGGACACGAAAGCCTTTACTCGCTTCTCGAATGTGCGTCTCGGCAGCAAGACCCTGCGCCCACACTGCAAACATTGAATGCCAATGTCGGCACCAACACGCACCACGCGCCAGTCGTAGTTGCCGCAGGGATGCTTCTTCCGCAATCGAACGACGTCATCCAGATGGATCTCCATCACCATACCGGTAGTTGCTCCTCAACAACTCCTTATTCTACCACACAATTGGCCTTCGGGCCACAGGTTTCTATTGGCCCCAAATCATGCTATAATATCATGACCACAAATCGAAAGTCAAGGAGTTTGCACGGTTCATGTTCGCCTTGGACTTGCCCCGCCTGATTATCATCATCATCGCTGTGCTGATCGCCATTGATGTTCACGAATGCTGTCATGCATGGGTGGCTGCAGAACTGGGCGACCCCACAGCGAAGAGCCTCGGCCGCGTGTCCCTGAATCCTATAGTACACCTGGACCCCTTGGGCACGCTGATGATATTGATAACTGCCGCCACTGGCTTTGGAATCGGTTGGGGAAAGCCGGTGCCCGTCGACCCCTACAGATTGCGATATGGGCCCCGAGTTGGGATGGGCATCGTGTCCCTCGCCGGTCCCTCAGCCAACTTGGCGACCGCCGCCCTGCTGGCCATCCCCTTCAGGATGGGTGCGACGCTCCCCCCCATCTTGCTGGAGCTTCTGTTCATCGTCTCCATGGTCAATATCGGACTGGCGATCTTCAACCTCCTACCTCTGCCCCCGCTCGATGGGTACGGCGTGCTGATGGGCATCTTGGGTAGCATCAGGGCTCCCTGGGCTTATCGCTGGTCATATGCTCTGGCGCGTTACGAACGATACGGCCCCATGATACTTCTCCTGCTGATCATAGGCAATCGGTTCATACCTCTGTTTAGCTTTGTCGTCTATTATCCGTATCTTCTGGTTAGACGTTTGATCCTGGGAGTGTGAGCGTCTTGGGCGCCCTCTATCGTCTGCGCCAGTTTGCCTTGGCTCTTGGAGCCGGCCTCAGTCGTCAGAACACTGACGGCCTGAAGGAGCATTTGCCACCAGCGCAGTTGGAGTTGTTTCACAGAATGTCTTCGATGGATCAGCACCACTGCTTGAGCGTGTTCCGCGCGCTGCGAGAAACCGGGGCGGCTGAAACGTCGCTGCTCGAGGCCGCCTTGCTACACGACGTGGGGAAAACGGTGGGGTCGGTGATTGTCTGGCATCGAGTGCTCGCAGTATTGACCAAGGCTCTTGCCCCCCAGCTTTGGGAGAGGATAGAGGGAGAGCCTGGAACGTGGGCCTATCCCCTGTACGTTCACAGAGAACATCATGCCCTGGGAGCGGAGATGGCTAGAGAGGCGGGCTGTTCACCTGAGGTTGTGTGGCTCATCGCCCATCATGAGCACCAGCTCAGAGGGATAGAGGCCCCAACGAAGCAGCTCAAGCTCCTGGAGGCGCTACAGGCTGCGGACAGAGTCAATTAGGTGGCAGTGTGCCACTCGGGAGGTTTAGATGTCTGAACCAAAGGTTACCATCATCGGATTGGGCCTCATCGGCTCCTCTATCGGCCTGGGCCTGCGGAGGGCGGAGCCCGATTTCAAGGTCGTAGGTCACGACCGTGACAGTTCCGTCTCCAGAAAGGCCCAGAAGGCGGGTGCCGTCGATAGATGGGAAAGGAATCTGATTTCCGCCATCGAGGATGCGGAACTGATAATCATCGCCACGCCAGTGGCGGCGATCAAGGAGATACTTGAAGCGACGGCACCCTACCTGGCGCCCAATTGCGTTCTCACCGATACCTCAACTGTCAAGGGAGATGTTCTGCGATGGGCCGATGAGTTGCTGCCTGGCACCGCGTACTTCGTAGGCGGCCATCCGGTGGTCGGCGAAGACAAGGGAGATACGGAGGCGGCCACCGCGGATCTCTTCGCTGGCGCCACCTATTGCATTGTGCCATCTGCCAAAGCTCATCCAGCGGCGATAGAGTTGGTGACCAGTATGGCCCGAACGCTGGGCGCAGTACCTTTCTTCTTGGACGCCGCCGAGCACGACGGTCAGGTTGCGGGCGTCGAACACCTGCCTCTCATGCTCTCCTCCGCCTTGCTAATGACCACCGCTCAGGCACCTTCTTCGAGAGACCTGAAGAGGCTCCCAGGACCTACCTTCTGGCGAGCCTCTGAGCTGCCATCTACGGACCCCGAAGCAAGCCGTGCGATATGTCTTGCCAACTCTGACAACATCTCGCGCTGGATTGACCGCTACATTGGCAGCCTAAGGGAGCTACAAGAGAGACTCACCGCAGCCGATGCTGACAAATGGGAAGAGCTCTTCGGCGAGCTAGTGGACGCGCGCAGTCGGTGGCTGGCGGGCAAAGGGACCCGGGAGGAGGAAGCAGCAGCCGCAGCCATGGAGGACCTCAAGAGCATGCGAACTCTCGGCTCGATGTTTGGCCTCGCCCAGTTCCGGGGACTGCGGGCCAAGCTCGACAAACGAGAGGGAGGATGAAATGCCCCACACCTACATTCTCCGCTGCTCCGATGGGACTCTATACACAGGCTGGACCAGCGATCTGGGGCGCAGGCTGCGCGCCCACGAGGCGGGCAAGGGAAGCAGGTACACGAGAGCCCGTCTACCAGTCAAACTAGCCTACTGCTGTGAGCATGCCACAGCTCAGGAGGCAAGACGACAGGAGGCTGCGATACGGCGATTGCGTCGGAACGAGAAGTTGCGACTGATAAGCAGTATCACGCCCTGATCGCCGTTCCCACCTCTCTATTCTCGCCGACTGCGCTTGTCGCGCCCCCGTCTTGGTGGAAATGGTAGCCCTCCGGAGACTGGGGCATCAGGTCACGGTTTCCGCTTATCGCAATGGAGAAAACATCCAGGTCCTCCGCATCACGCGCACCCCTAGGATCCCCTAGGGTCGCAGTTACGAAGTAGGATCCTCTCGCTACAAGCTCGCCTTCGATGTCTTACTTGCCGTCAGATCTCTCGCCTGCGTCCTGTGCTATGGGCCTGACGCCGTGGCACGTCGGGGAATACGTCTGTGTGCCACGTTGGGTGATCATCTTTCACTAGCGGAGGCCGTCTCCTCCCTGCTGGAAGGCAGGCAGCGACTCACCTTGGGACGGTGACTGAGGGAGCGAGTCGTAGACCTCTGTTCCTGGTCGTGCTTGCAGGAGACCCTCGACGGGGCCTACTCATCTATCATGAGCATGGATGACTTCGCCGCCTCCCGTAGCACATCGAGATAGCCTTGTGCATCCAACAGGCTTTCCCGGTCGGCCGCGAAGTCAGTGAGGCTGACGAGGGCTAGCCAGCCCTCACCATAGGGATCGCTGTCCAACAACCACAGGTTGCTGATCAATTCATCGTTGATCTCCTGGATGACCCCGCTCACGGGAGAGAGAATCGGAACATCGATCGTCACCAAGTCGAATCTCCCCATTTCTTCACCCTGCCTCACTTCCGTCCCGGGCCCTCGTGGTTCGATGAAGTTCAGACTGGGTGAGATGCAGCGACACAGGTAGTCCCCCACGCCTACGCGCGCATACTGCCCGTCCACAGCTACCCATAAGCCGTCTGCAGAATAGTAGGCAGCCTCAGGAAACCTGTAGGTGAGCCCGTCTATGGTTGTCTCGACGTACCTTTCCCAATGCACCGCACGCCCCTCGCGTCGTCTAGCTGTGAGGCCGGAGCACCTCAGGAGTCAGCCGTGCCCTCCGGGAACCGTGGTCATAGACGGAATGGGCCATCACTCGGCTCTGACGACTGAGCCGCAATAGGGACATTCTGCGGAGGAGCGCCCCACCCAATTCACCTCCGCTTCTTTGATCGGCCCGCCGCACTGAGGGCATTTGCCTGGCAACTCTCCTCGTCCGGCGGCGGCACGCGGGGCCATTGGAAGCTGTCCTAGCTCCCGCTCCAGGGCTTCGGCGTCGGCGTCACGCCCCTTCTCTCGGAGGATCTTCGCCATCCTCTCGCCCAGCCTCTTGGCCGCGCCGGGCCGCTCAGCTCGCTTGAACTGTTCCAGCCCCTTCATTCCTCTGTCGTAGGCTGAGTCAAGGTCATTGAGTCGCAGATGGCAGCGAGCGCTTTGCATGGTCAGGTTGGCGGCTTGGAATACCATCCCCTTTTCCTCGGCCTCCTGGGCCAAGTTGTCGAAAGCTTCGGCGGCCTTCTCGAACTTCCCCTGCTCGAAGAGCCTCATCGCTTTCCTGAGAGGCTGGGGAATGGGTCTCCCATGGGGAGTTGACCGAAAGCGCCCTATCCGTCGAAGAGGTCTTCTTCGAAACATACTTGCTTTCCCTCTTCATCGTAGAATGGGTGCATGGGCCGGACATGATACCAGGGCCAGCACTAGCTTGTCCGGCCGAATCTCGCCCAAGTTGCTACCGTCATTCTTCTCGGCCTTCTCAGGCCTCTGCCCTGCCGGGAGCCACCTGCAACCACGGTCACGCCCAACCTATCTGATTCAGACCTGGGCAGGTCGCTGCTGCCGTCGGTCACTGCTCTTATTCTGCTTCCGGCCGTTGTTCTGGAGCTACTGGCCGCGCAAAGACGAGATACCCGGTGTGGGCAACCATGCGATCCTCTGGGCGCAGGCGAGCTGGAACGGTCTTGTAGTGTCGCAGCAGTATTTCGCACGCCTCGAGATCCACAAACCTCTCGCCATGCAGCGCATCCAGGAGAGCTGACACCTGATTAGTGGTGGGGACGAGCGCCCCAAAGAAGCCCCCACCAGCCAGAGCCTCCCTCACCTGAGCGATGTAGAGGTGGGGTTCCCGCACATCCATGAACAGGGCGTCTACCTCTGTCTCGTCGAACCCCTCGGCGACGTCGCGATGATTCAGGTCCACGTACTCAAGCAAGTCCAGGCGGGACAGGTTCTTCGTGGCGAGCCCGAGCATGTCATCCCTCCGCTCATAGGAGTAGACCCTGCCGGTGGGCATCACCCCCTGAGCGAGAGCGATGGTCATCGCTCCACTACCTGCCCCCACTTCAATCACTCTGCTGCCCGCTACGATGTTCATCTTCAGCAGGACGTAGCCGCTCTCTTTGGGATAGATGATCTGGCTTTCGCGCTTACTGCTCATGATCAGGTCGTGAATCGATGGCCGAAGAAGATAGAAGGGGTAGTCAAGATGAGACGTCACCTGGGCCCCCAGAGGTTGGCCCACAATATCGCTGTGTCTTATGAAGCCCCGGTGGGTATGCAATTCGTCCCCGGGGCTCAAACGGACAATGAATCGCTTGCCATCTTTACCTAGCAAGAGCACCAGATCTTGCTCTTTCGCCAAGGTCATTCCCAGAACTCCATCCCAGAGAAAGCGAGTGCTGACGTGCCAAACGGAATTCCAGCCGACGAGGCTACGCTACTGGTCCTGCAGCCAAGAGCATAGCTCTTCCCAGCCGAGCTATCTCTCCGTTCTCTGTCCCACGGCGATGGCACAGCTGCTTCTCACACTATCGCCCATCACAGTCGGTCTGAGACTCGGTACTTCCCCTCCGCAAGACCAAATGGGCGGAACAGGGCTCGAACCTGCGACCTCTTCCTTGTAAGGGAAGCGCTCTCCCAGCTGAGCTATCCGCCCTCGACCCCATTATACAATCGAGCGAGAAGCACGTCAATCTGTGGAGTCGCTCACCAAGTGCCCGACCGGAGTGCAGCTACATCGTCTCGGGCGTGCCGACCCCCATCAAATCCAGGACACGAGCCAGCACGATCTTGGCTGCCGCCACCAGCTTCAACCGCGCCTTATTGAGAGGCAAGTCCTCAGGAAGGGATGAGACCACCCGACACTGTTTGTAGAAAGGGTGGAAGGTGCCAGCCAGATCCTGAGCGTAGAAGGTAAGGTAATGCGGGCTAAGACTGGTTGCGGCTTTCTCCACCAACTCGGGCAAGCGCAGCATCTGCCGGATCAAGGCCAACTCCGCTGGGTGAACCAGCAGCGACAAATCAGCATCACTGAAGTCCATCCCTTGGGCATAGCGGAGGATACTGGCTATCCGGGCGTGCGCATACTGCACATAGTACACCGGGTTCTCGCTGGATTGCTCTTTCGCCAGGTCAAGATCCAGCTCCATCTGACTGTCAGCGGAACGGGACAACAGCAGGAATCGCACCGCGTCAGGACCGATTTCCTCCAGGACCTCCCGCAGAGTGATGATATCGCCGGTACGTTTGGACAACCGCACTATCTCGCCACCTTGCCTCACCGTAACCAACTGATAGATGATGATGACCAGGTTGTCAGGATCCACGCCAATGGCTGTCATCGCGGCCTTCATGCGAGGCACGTGCCCCTGATGGTCAGCGCCCCACACATCTATCACCTTCCCGAAGCCGCGCCGGATGAACTTGTCATAGTGGTAGCTAATGTCGGAGGCCAGATAGCCTGGCTTTCCATCGGACCGGATGAGCACGTTGTCTTTGTCATCGCCCAGGTCGCTCGAGGCGAACCATACCGCCCCGTCTCGCTCAGCGATATAGCCTTTGTCGCGCAGCATGGCGAAGACTTGGTCGAAGAGCCCACTGTCATAAAGGCTCCGTTCGGAGAACCACCGATCATAGGTGATGCCCATCATGGCCAAGTCATCCCTCGCTGAGGCCAGCATCTTCTCCAATCCAACTTCGTACAGGGCAGCCACCGCCTCCTCGCGAGGTATCTCCAGAAACCTCTCGCCCTCCTCGCGAGCTATCTCATCTCCCAGTTCGACCAAATAGGTACCTCGATAGCCGTTCTCGGGAATCCGTTCATCGCGACCCAGGGCCTGTGCGTAGCGGGCGTAGAGCGTCTCTGAAAAGAGACGCATCTGAGTACCCGTGTCGTTGACATAGTATTCCCGCTGGACATCGTAGCTCGCTGCTTCCAAGACATTGACTAGGCTGTCGCCAATCACAGCGTTCCGCCCAGAGCCCACATGGAGGGGACCCGTGGGGTTCGCACTGACGTACTCCACCTGGACCTTTTCCCCTCGACCCAGGGAGACGCTTCCATAGCTCTCTCCGGCAGCCAGGATCTCGGCGACCTGGCGGGCCAGCCAGTTGTCGTTCAGGGTGAAATTGATGAACCCGGGCTTGGCCACATCTACTCGAGAGATGAAGTGAGCTTCTGGGATTCGAGAGGCGATGGCTTCTGCCACGCGCAAGGGGGACATGCGGGCTGCGTTCGCTAACTGCAAAGCTGCAGTTGTGGCATAGTCGCCGTGCTCTTCCCGTTGCGGTCGCTCGACCAATAGCTGGGGAAGATCGAATGGGGGCAAGTCACCAGTGTCCTGAGCCGCCAGGATGGCCTCTCGAACCAGTCTCTCGATTCTGTGCAATGGCTGCTCTGTCATGACGGAGTCTCGTACGGCTTCATCTGCTCCCAGTTCCTCCCGACTGCCACATCTACCTTCAGAGATGCATCGAGATCCCAGGCCTTTTCCATGACTGAGCGTACCAGGTGGGAGACCGCGTCTAGCTCCTCCTGCGGCACCTCCACGACCAGCTCATCGTGGACTTGTAGGATCATACGCGCACCCAAGTTGCGTTTCTCGAGGGCACGATGCAATCGGATCATGGCTATCTTGAGGATATCGGCCGCCGAACCCTGAATGGGCATGTTGATCGCTTCACGCTCGGCGGCACGCTTCATCCCTCCATGGGTCTGACTGGTGGCTTGCAGTTCAGGGAAGTAGCGGCGGCGCCCCAAGAGGGTGGACAAATATCCCCGTTCGTGGGCTTCCCGCTTGGTGCGCTCCACATAGTCTTTCACTCTCTCATACCGCTCGAAGTAGTGGGCGATGAATTCACGGGCCTCCTCGAGGGAGAGTTCAGTTCTCTGGGCAAGCCCATACTCACCCATCCCGTAGATGATGCCGAAGTTGATTGTCTTGGCCAAGCGACGCATTGCTGGAGTGACTTCGGACAAGGGGACCTGGAGGATAGCGGAAGCGGTGCTGGCGTGGATATCCTCTCCTCGTGCAAAGGCGCCCAGGAGATTGGGATCCTGAGAGATGTGGGCCAGGATACGCAACTCCACCTGGGAGTAGTCAGCTCCTAGCAGGAGCCACCCCTCTTGCGCCACAAACGCAGCCCGTACGTGACGACCCAACTCGGTGCGGATAGGGATGTTCTGCAAATTGGGATCGCTCGAGGACATGCGTCCCGTGACGGTACCGGTCTGGTTGTACGATGTATGCACCCTTCCGGTCTCCCGGTTCAGCAGCAAGGGCAGAGCGTCTACATAGGTGGATTTCAACTTCGTCAGCTGCCGGTGCTCCAGAATCAGATCGATGATGGGATGCAGTTCCCTCAATCCCTCCAGCACGCTCGCCCTCGTGGAGTAGCCCGTCTTGGTCTTCGCCTGTACAGGCAAGCCTAGTTCCTCAAACAGGACCACCGCTAACTGCTGAGTCGAGCTGATGTTGAACGGATGACATGCCAAACCCTGGATTTCCTTCTCCAGCGCGACGATACGCTGGTGGAAGATCCTGGAGATCTGCATCAACTCCTCCGTATCCAGGGCCACGCCCGTCATCTCCATGTCCATCAGCACCTCTACCAGCGGCATCTCCACCTCGCGGAAGAGGCCCCACTGCTCCTGTTGCCGCAACTCATCCTCCAGCACTCCCACCAGACGAGACGTGGCATCTGCGTCAGCCCCTGCATAGGCGGCAGCGTCAGCAATGGATACTTGAGCCATGGTGATCCGATCACGGCCTTTGCCGATGAGATCAGTGATCGGCGTCATCTCCATGCCGAGCTTGCTCCAGGCAAGGTCCTTCAACCTGTATCGTCGTCGAGACGGGTCGAGGAGATAGGCTGCGATCATGGTGTCGACATCCAAGCCTTGCACCCGAATCCCATGGCGGGCCAGGACAGTCAGATCATACTTGGCGTTGTGAGCCGCCTTGGCGATCTTGGGATTCTCCAGCACCGGGCGCAGGCGCTCGACGACCAACGCCATGGGAAGCTGAGCTCCCGTATCGCCTGGCAGCAGATGTCCAACCGGCACATAGAACGCCTCCCCGAATTCGGCGGCGAAGGAGAAACCCACCAGATCTGCCTTCATCGCGTCGGGGCTGGTGGTCTCCACGTCGAGGGCGAAACGCGACGATTCTGATAGCCGAGACACTAACGAGTTCAACTCCTCTTCCGTAGTTACGGCGATGCTATCCGCTCCCGTCAACGGCTCCTGCGCGAAAAAGGTCATCTGCTGAGCCTCTTCCCTATCGCTGATCGGTAGCCGCTGCACGAGGCTCCTGAAGTCCAACTCCCGAAACAGAGTCGTCACCCTATCCCTGTCGAAGTCGCTCGTGCGACACTTCTCCAAGTCGAGCGTAATGGGCACATCTGTGACTATCGTGGCCAGGTGCTTGCTCAGCAGGGCCTGCTCCTTCTGACCGACCAGAGCTTTCCTGGCGCGCGTGGACTCGATCTCGTCCAGATGCTCGTAGATCTCCTCTACTGTGCCATACGTCTGAATCAAGCTTCTGGCGGTCTTGTCTCCTACGCCGGCGACGCCGGGGATGTTGTCCGACTTGTCGCCTACCAGCCCCTTGTAGTCCACCAACATCCGAGGGTGTATCTCGTATTTCTCCTTGACCGCTTCCTCGTCGTATACCTTGGGGTCGGAGAACCTTTGCCGGTGGCCTCCCGGTGTCACCACCTTCACCTGCGGAGAGACCAGTTGTAGGGCATCGTTGTCGCCGGTGATGATGATCGTATCCAGTTGCTCGTCGCTTGCCTGTCGTGCCAAAGAACCGATCAGATCATCCGCCTCGTAGCCAGGAACCTCGAAAATGGGAATGTTCAGTGTCTCCACGACCTGGCGGATGCGCTCCATCTGACTGCGCATCTCTTCTCGCATAGGCGGACGGTGGGCCTTGTACTCTGCGAACTCCTCATGGCGGAAGGTGGCGGCGGGGGCATCGAATGTCACCGCGACGTAGTCCGGCTTCTCCTCCTGTAGCGTACGCAGGAGCATCATGCTGAAACCGTAGACCGCGTTCGTCAATTCGCCCTCGGAAGTGGAGAAGCCATCCACGGGCAGGGCGAAGAAAGCACGATAGGCGAGGGCGTGACCGTCAACGAGCACCAGTTTATCCGCCACCCCAGTAGCTCCTCCCAGCGTCTCGCCTCATTCTAGTGAGTTTGCATTGGAAAGTCAACGGAGATGGGTTCACCAAGCGCTTTCCATCAAGCCCTCGTTGTAGTCGAACAGGGCAGATGTGCCCCCGGTGTGCCAGAAGATGATCGTCTGTTCGGGACCCAGGACTCCCTTGCTTATCAGGTCGAGTAAGCCAGCCATGGCACGGCCGGTGTAGACCGGGTCCAACAAGAGTCCTTCCACCTTTGCCAACAGACGGATGGCCTCTCTCTCTGGATCTCCCAGTACACCGTAACCCTCTCCCACGTAGTCGTCGTAGACCACAAGGTCGGCCTCGTCGAAGCTCAGCCCCAGGCCCAGATACTCGGCGGTCTGAGGCACGAGTTCCGCCAAGATCGTCTTCAGTCCCTTCTCCGTCTTGTCCACGCTGATGCCGACAAGCTGACCGCGGAAGCCCAAGGCTTTTGCGCCGACCATCATGCCCGCTTGAGTACCCCCTGAGCTGGTGGCGAAGACGATGGCATCCACGTCCAGTTCCAGTTCCTCGATCTGGTCCATCAACTCCTCCATCGCTGCCACGTAGCCCAGCGCACCAACCCGATTGGAGCCGCCTAGTGGGATCAGATAGGGACGGCGGCCGGCGGCTTTCTCTTCCATCGCCACCTCCGTCATCGTCTCCTGTAGAGGTTCGGCGCCCGCCCAGTGCACACGGGCGCCAAGGAGGTCATCCAGCAACAGATTCCCGTTCCAGTGATCAGGGCGAGATCCTCTGAGAACCAGAACGGAACGGAGACCATACATGGCGCCTGCTGCCGCCGTCTGGCGAGCGTGGTTGGACTGAGCGGCGCCCGTGGTAAGTACGGTGTCAGCACCTTCGCCCAAAGCCTCGGCGATCAGGAACTCCAGCTTGCGCGCCTTGTTGCCTCCTGTGGCCAGCCCTGTCTGATCATCTCGCTTGACGAAGATCCGAGGCCCGCCAAGCTCTTCTGTGAGACGCCTCATCTCCACCAAGGGCGTGGGCAGAAAAGCGATCGGTACGCGACGAACGTCATCAGTCAACATGTCATCCCCTCCTGGCAGTGAAGACCATTGCTTCCGTCGATTGTACCACAGGTGCTCACCCAACGTTAACTGCCATGCTCTCAACGTGTGCGAGAACGCTTCTCTGGTCTGCCGCTGGCTCATGCATCTGGCCGCTCCGCAGTTCGAAGAAGTGCCGCAAGGACTCTGTGAACTTGGCGGGGAAATTCATGCCAGCCCGACTCTGCGCCATGCCAGTGGACCGCCAGGAAACGGCCTTTCCTGGCTCAAACGATCAAGTCTCAGAGGCCCTCGCTGTGCCTGTCAGTAGGCCCACCAGTCCCGCTGTAGCACAAGCGTGTTGTTTCTTGTTGACCCCCTCATGCTCTGAGAGCGCTCACAAGTAGCGGGGAAAGCCTTCGGATGGGGCTCTGGGAATTCGCACACATCACGCAGGGGATGCTTCGCGAGGCACCTTGTGCACAAGAGTGTCCCAACCTATACTGTTGGAAGCCGATGCGTAGGAAGTGACCAACAGACACCAGCTAGGTGAGGGTGTGCACAGGGTTGGCGCTGTCCGTCCAAAGAACTGCGCCCCGCATTGAGCAAGCGTGTGCACCGTTCCGCTCCATCTCCATGAGGTGGACGACATACGAGGGGTGCACCAATCCAATTGCCTGGTAGTATGCGTCTTAAGAGGCGGTCATGAGCACCGAGCCAACGGTCCACCTTGCGGACAGACTCGCCCAGCAATACGGAATCCGGGTCCTGAACCTCCCGGGGCTCAGACGCCTGGAGCTACACCGCGTCGCCGAAGCGGTCGCAGACTTGGCCACTCTGATGGGAGGCCCTAGAAGGTTCAAGAGCGAGTTGCGATGGGTGGTCGTGTCCAGGGTACCTCTCACCACCCGATTCGCCGCGATGGCTCTTCCGGGGGTGGACGTAGTGTACTTTGAAGGTGCAAGTTGGGACCGTCCGCAAGAGCTGAAATGGCAAACGGTCCATGAACTGGCCCACGTCTGGGATATCCGCAGGCTTTTCCGGCTATCGCGAGGGTTGAAACAGGTCATCCGCAGTAGATATGGTGGATTTGCATGGCAGCTACCTATCCCCTTGAAGTATGAACCCGGCAAACAGTGGCTCAAAGGCAGGGAGCCTCCGCTGAACTCCCTCGAGGACTGGGCCGACTCGGTAGCCACGTACGTGTACCATGAGTACGCGGAATCGCTATCCTTGTCGCAGCATGGTCCCAGACTTATCTCTCCAGCAAGATGGTACTATGTCAGCCGGCAGATGCAGGTCAAGCTCCCGTATCCTTCCTCTTGGATTACCCGCTTCACCGAAGCAGGGTGATTGGTGGATTTGGCGGCCGACTGCGCTACGACCTCTCCTTCGTCCCGTCGCGTCAAGCACGCGAGTCACCCACAGCCCGACAGTGGTGCAAGCCCGATGCCGCCGGCTTTCACCAAAGGCGCTATGATCCTCCACCCTCATTGTCACAAGGTTGAAATCCCTCGCCCCTTGTGATATACTCTTGACAGGGATCTGCCCCTCATGGGCCGTTAGCTCAGTCTGGTTAGAGCACCTGCCTTTTAAGCAGGGCGTCGCTGGTTCGAATCCAGCACGGCCCATCTAGGCCACCCTAGCTCAGTTGGTAGAGCAAGCGCCTCGTAAGCGCTAGGTCGTCGGTTCGAGTCCGATGGGTGGCTCCACACTCGGCATTACATGGGCTGACCAGCAGAGGAGGTTGGCCCCTTTTTTCAGAAGGCGCAATGATTCATAGAACTACGTCCCAATGGCATGAAGATGGCGTTTCGCTCCTGGACTCCGGCTTCTTCGACAGCGCCATCAGATGCTTCGATGAGGTCTTGCAAGTTGAACCCGCAAACGCCAGGGCTTGGACCCTCAAAGCGACTGCCCTGACCGGGCTGGAGAGGCACGACGAAGCCATAGAGTGTTTTGACAAAGCGCTGGAGATTGACCACGTGAGCGTCCTGGCGTGGAAAGGAAAGGCCCTGACTCTCGCCACTTTGGGAAGAGAGGAAGAAGCCGCCCAGTGTCAAGAGGAGGTCAAGAGGATCACACGGGGCGCCGAGGGTCCTCCCTCGGAGGAGAAGAAGCCCATGCCCAGGATGTATGGCACCGCCGATGGCTTGGTCAGTGATGCCGTCCGGGGGCTGGCCGCTGATGAGCAGGAGGCCTGGTTCGCCTACGGCAAGGATGGAGGTGTCACCAGATTGAGCCTGATTGATGGCCAGTCAACGACTTACGCAGTTGATGATGGATTGACCAGCGATGCGGTGAGATGCGTCGTTCTTAGTGAGAAGGATGCCTGGCTGGGCACGGATCGAGGCCTGAGCCGTTTCGACAGGGAAACCGAGAAATGGACTGCATACACGCCGGACACAGGACTACCGGCCGAGATGGTCAACGACATCATCGTTGATGGTGAACTGCTGTGGCTTGGAACGGAAGCAGGGCTTCTAGTCCTGGATAGCTTGACAGGTAGAGCTGTCCTTTGCACGGGAGGACCCGAGTCCGTGGGCATCGATTGCCTCCTCTCCGACGGCCATCGGGTATGGTGTGGGGCCGACGAGGAGGATGTCGCCCTATCGGTCTTCGTGAAGCAGAGGGAAACCTTTGAGGCGGTGGACGTAGGCCCCTTCGTACAAGGCCTGGAGTTGTTCCCTCGAAAGGGGGAGGAGAAGGTCTGGGTAGCTCACAGAGACGGGATAACGATCGTTGATCGGACGACCCACGAGACGGAAGAGATAGCTCTGCTCACCATGATGGTCACAGGAATCGCGGTGGGCGTGGAGGACCTGCTGGTCAGTACAGCCCGGGGCTTGGCGATGGTGACGGCTCACGAAGCAGAGGCTGGACAACACGTCATGGTGAAGATAACGGACGTGGGGCGAGGACTGTACGTGAGCACAGTGTGCGCCAGCCGCACGCGAGAATGGATAGCCATTGAGGGCCAAGGCGTCCTCAGTCTATCTTATTCCTCTTGACAGGCACTTCTGGCCAACGTATAATCGGAAGGGGAACGGCACAAGCCAGCCTCCACCGCTCTAAAGGCCTGTGATTTGCAGGAACGCCTTCAGAGAGTGAGCGGGAGTCTTTCTGGCACCGAGTCAATATGGTACGCAAACGGTCCAAGTCCAAGAAAACCCCTTTGGGAAAACGTTTCCGCATCAGCCTGGAGCCACGACTACGGGAGGAGATCGTCAGCCTCTTGTTGATGGCCATCGGGGGCATCACTTTGCTGAACCTGCTCTCCGTGACTCAGGCTCAGGGATTGCTCATCGACACCTTGTCTGGCCTGTTGCGGCAGACCTTTGGCTGGGGAGCTTTCTTGGTGGCCCTGGCCATGATCGCCTTGGGCGTCGCCCTTCTGTTGCGCAATCTGGAGTCCTTGCTGGAGGTTCGAAAGCTCAGACTTGTCGGTGGCTTGCTCCTGTTCTTTACCCTGCTGGGTCTACTCCACTTCTTCTATCCTGATCCCCTCCGAGTCGCGCAAGAGGGTGGCGGCGGAGGGTACTTCGGCTGGGTCATCAGCGTATCGCTGTACACCACGCTGGGAGATATCGGCTCTTTCCTGGTGCTGTTGGTGTTCCTCTTCGTCGGTGCCGTGCTGGTCACTGGCATCTCCCCCAGGGAGATCGGGGATAGAGCAGCGGCCCTGGCCGACACTGCCACGGCACTCTTCCAGGACCACGTCAGCCCCTATCTGGAGAGGTTGGCGCAGGAGACGGGGGTTCGGGAGGAACCCTATCCGGCGACGCTTCCCGCGAGACCCGTGATGGAGAAGAGAGAAGAGGGGGCGGCGGCGCCTTCCAGAGCGCCCATGGAAGAGAAGCCTTCCCTAAAGCGAAGGAAGATACCGTCGGATCGACTACCTTCCGTGGATCTGTTGGATGAGGTGTCACTTCAGGCTCTGGGCGAAGCGGAGGTGCGCCGCAAGCTGAAGATCATAGAGGATACACTGAGCAGTTTTGGCGTCCCCGCCAAAGTTGTGGAGGTCAATCAAGGCCCCACCGTCACTCAGTTCGGCGTCGAGCCAGGGTACGTCGAACGTAGGGGCCCGAACGGGCAGATGACGACCCGCAGGGTGCGAGTCAGCAAGATTACTTCTCTGTCCAAAGACCTGGCCCTGGCCTTGGCCGCGGCCCCTATTCGTATCGAGGCACCCGTGCCAGGCCGCCCGGTGGTAGGCATTGAGGTGCCCAACGACGACATCTCCCTGGTGGCCCTCCGCGGGGTCATGCAGTCGGAGGAGTTTCAAGCCACGGACGCCCCACTCAAGATGGCTCTGGGACGGAATGTGTCAGGACGCGCGGTAGTGGCCGCGTTGGACACCATGCCTCATCTGTTGATCGCCGGGGCCACGGGTTCCGGCAAGAGCGTGTGCATCAACTCCACCGTGACCTGCCTCTTGTTCAACAACACTCCGGAGCAGATGAAGCTGCTGATGATAGACCCCAAGACCGTGGAACTCATCCATTTCAACGGCCTTCCTCACCTGGTGGCCCCGGTCGTGACGGACATGGCAAGAGTGCTCCACGCCTTGCGCTGGGTGATGGCCGAGATGGACCGGCGCTACGCGATACTGTCCCAGGCCGCAGCGCGGAACATAGAACACTACAACAGCAGCAAGCTCAAGCCGTGGGACGAGCCCCTTCCATACATTGTGGTCGCCATAGACGAGCTGGCCGATCTGATGATGATGGCGCCGGATGAGGTCGAGAGGATCATCTGCCGCCTTGCGCAGATGGCACGCGCGACGGGCATACACCTTGTCATCGCCACCCAGCGGCCTTCTGTGGACGTCGTCACCGGGTTGATCAAAGCCAACTTCCCGGCGCGCATTTCCTTCGCGGTGACCTCCCAAGTAGACTCCCGGGTCGTACTGGACACAGGAGGGGCCGAGTCCCTCCTGGGCCGGGGAGACATGCTGTACATGGCTCCCGATTCTGCCAAGCTCGTGCGCATACAAGGTTGCTTCGTCTCCGACGAAGAGATCAGCCGCTTGGTCCAGTTCTGGAGTGAGGCGGTCCCTTCAAGGGTCGAGGAGAGCGTTCCTCCATGGGGGGAAACAGGCCCGTCAGTTGGTCGAGAGGAGGAGAGAGATGAGTTGCTGGAGGAGGCCATCGCCCTCCTGAGGGAACAACGAAATGCTTCGACCTCTCTGCTCCAAAGGCGTCTTCGAATAGGCTATCCGCGAGCGGCCAGACTGATGGATCAACTGGAAGATGAAGGAATCGTTGGTCCTCCACAAGCCGGAGGACGTCGGCGAGAGGTACTCGTTCGGGAGGAGGACGAGGTGATGTACGAAGATGGTGAACAACTGTGAATCTTGAAGCGAAGGAGATTGTATGAGAAAAGAGAGGGAGGAGAGGACCAAAAAGACCAAAGGGATTCAGGCTGAAGGCGTGGTTGTTCAGGCTCTACCGAACGCCATGTTTCGCGTCCAGCTTGACAGCGGCCCCGAGGTTCTGGCCCATATCTCCGGGAAGATGAGGAAGTACTACATCCGCATTCTCCTGGGAGATAGGGTCCTCGTAGAGTTGTCTCCTTACGATCCCGTGCGGGGTCGTATCTTATACCGCTATAAGAAGTAGATGTCAGGGGCTGGAGCCCCGTGCACAAACAGAATAGCGTCGGCACGCGACCCCTAGACATGATAGGTATCTTTGGCACTTGGTTGACAGATGATCTACATCGGTACCAGCGGCTTTAGCTACAAGGATTGGGTAGGGCCCTACTATCCGGAGGGAACCCCACGCCAGGGGTGGTTGGAGTTCTATGCCCGTGACTTCCCGGTCACCGAGTTGAATTTCTCCTACTATCGCGTGCCCAGCGCTTCTACGCTGGAGCGGCTCGCGGCCAAGACCCCGGACGATTTCGTCTTCACGCTCAAAGCACATCAAGATATGACCCACAACAGGGAAGGGAACGAAGAGGTGTTCGCCGAGTTCGTGGACTCCTTGCAGCCTCTCATCGAGTCGGGCAAGTTCGGCTGCATCCTGGCTCAGTTCCCCTGGTCCTTCAAAGCTGACGAAGAGGGCCTCGACTACCTGCGTTTCCTTCGTCAACAGCTCAGTGATCTGCCTGTGGTGATCGAGTTCAGGCGCAGAGATTGGATTCGAGACGAGACCTTCGAGTTCCTCGAGGAGCATGATCTCGGCTTCTGCTGCGTCGATCAGCCCCGTTTCAAGAGCCTCGTTCCTCCCGTCGCCGTGGCCACCAGTTCGATAGCCTACGTGCGCTTCCACGGCCGCAACGCCAAGAAGTGGTGGCAGCACAAAGAAGCATGGGAGCGGTATGACTACACCTACAGCGAGGAGGAGCTGGAGGAGTGGGTGCCGAAGATCCGCAAGCTGGAGGAGAAAGCTGACAACACCTTCGTTTTCGCCAATAATCACTGGGAGGGTCAGGCGGTGCAGACCGCTCGACAGTTGCAGATGCTCCTGACCGGCTCAGAGCCAGAGAGGTGACGAGATGTCTGGACATTCGAAATGGTCTACCATAAAACACAAGAAGGCGGCCACCGATGCCAAGAGAGGTCAGCTCTTCACCAGGATTGCTCGTGAGATCACCATCGCCGCCCGAGTGGGAGGGGGCGACCCCGACGCTAATTTCCGCTTGCGTCTGGTCATGGAAAAGGCCAGACAGGCGAACATGCCCAAGGACAACATCGAGCGGGCCATCAAGCGAGGGACAGGGGAACTCAAGGGCGAAGTGCTGGAAGAGGTGCTCTATGAAGGCTATGCGCCCCACGGGATAGCCCTCCTGCTCCCGACGTTGACCGACAACCGCAATCGAGCTGTCGCTGACATCCGACGCGTCCTCACGCGCTACGGTGGCAAGCTTGCGGAGACTGGCGCGGTAACCTATCTCTTTCAACAGCAGGGGTTCATCATCGCCGAGGTTGGCGACATGGACTCCGAGGATCTGGCCCTGCTGGCCATTGATGAGGGGGCTGTGGACGTAAACATCGAGGACAGCAGACTGGAGATATACACCGAGACCAAGGATTTCCAGAAGGTGAAGGAAGCCCTGGAAGGGAGGGGCGTCACCTTGGCCGGGGCGGAACTCACAATGACTCCCACAGCCATGACCGAACTGGCGGAGTCGGAGACGTTCAAGGTCATGCGCATCATCGAGATGCTGGAGGAGATGGATGATGTGCAGCAGGTCTACTCTAATCTCCATCTCACCCCCGAGATGGTCACCAGGTACGAAGAAACCCACGCGTGACAGTGTCAAGAAGGGACATGTTGGTCCTGGGCGTTGATCCCGGCACCGCTATTACAGGCTATGGTCTGGTATCCCAAGATGGCGCCGACCTGAGTCTGGTTGACTACGGAACGATCAACACCTCTCAACTTGAGCCCCACCCCCAGAGACTCCAGACCATCCACCGCGACCTGGGAGAGATCATCTCCCGCCACCGTCCCAGCGCGGTAGCTGTGGAGAAGCTCTTCTTCAGCAAGAATGTGCGCACTGCTCTATCCGTGGGGCAGGCTCGGGGCGTGGTTCTCCTGGCGGTGGCCGACGCCGGTGTGCCCCTCTACGAGTATACTCCCCTGCAAGTGAAGCAATCCGTCGTGGGCTACGGTCGGGCTACCAAGGACCAGGTCCAGCAGCTCGTGAAGATGCTTCTGCGCCTCGACTTCGTTCCTGAGCCCGATGACGCCGCCGATGCCTTAGCCGTGGCCATTTGCCACATCCATTCAGCGCGGCTGAAAGCGATGCTCGCCGAACAAGAGGGCTAACGGTGGCGTGCGCCATCCTGAACAAGGCGCTGCGGCTTCTGGGTCATATCGCACCACGCTCTGGAGCAACTTCCCCCTGATGCGCAGAATCGCGCGACTGCGTCCAGGGATGCACGCTTCATCAAGGAACTGGCCCGCTGAGGACGCTTACGACAAGACCAGCACGGGGACGGGCCCGGCGCCGCGTGACAGGAGGTCCGCAAGATGGCTCGAGAGAAGTTCACGGAGAGATGGGTCAAGACCCTCATGGACAGCATGGATGCCCACGTGGATCAGCAAACGAAGATCAGTCTGATGGAGTCTTGTGGACGGACCTGTGCCCGCGAATGCGCCATCCGCTCAGACCGTCCCAATCTCCCAGTGCTGATTGCCGAGCTCGAAGCGCACTTGGGTGACTAGTTGCGGGACCCCCTGGCCCCGGCGACGGAAGGGAACAGGGAAAACTACGCAAACCGCCTTAGTCCTACTGGCCCAAGTCCACTACACGCACATCTTCAAACAACGTCGCGCCCCCTTGCACGCCCAACGATGCTAGCTCTTGAGAAAGATGGTGAGTCGCGGCAGCTGGCCCAACGGACGAGCATAGGCTTGAGGATCGGTCCGAGGAGCAAGAATAGGTCTGTGTGCTACTTGACTACGAGGACGGGACAAGGGGCGTGGCGCACTGCCAACCTTCGTCACTTGTACTCAGGGAATTCGTCCTCCTTGAACGTAGCCACCGGGAGTTCTTCCTCCAGGCTCCGTCCAGGGACGTACTCGAACAACTCCTGCACCTTCTGACCCACGGCCCGGAAGATCAGCGCCAGAGGAAGGTCGCTGGGGCACGCGCTCTCACACATCCCACATCCCACACAGGAACTGACCATGTGGTTCATCCTGGTTAACTGAAACAGCACCGTATCGCTGGGCATCCTGGCGGCACCCTTGCGCTCGGCCCACATGAGATAGCGCTCGGACGGGTGTCTGAACGTGTCCGTTTCGAAGATGCACTCCTTGCAGTAGCAGATGGGACACGCGGTGGTACAGTTGTGACAGGCGATGCAGGTGGAGAACTGAGCCACGAGGCTCGCTGCGTCGTTCACGGTCTCGTGGAACCGAGCGAAGGCCTCATCTCTCTCCTTCTCCCTGGCGGCCACCAACTTGGCCACCGACTCCTCTTTGGCTGGAGCCTCGCCCTCCTGCAACCCCAGCTTCTCCAGCACCTGTTGCCCTATCTCCGGTTCCATCTCCAGCAAGATCATGGTCTCCGTGTCCACACCAATGAAGGCCATGTTGATGTCCACACTCACGGGGATGGGGTATTCGCAGATCTGGCAAGCGGCCCGAAACTCGTAACCCTCTCGAGGTATGACCTCCCCGTCTTTCGCCGCCTGAAGCTGCTCCACGGACGGCCCGGCGCTGTCGTCCAACTCGTTGCTCAACTGTGCATACTGAGTCAACTCATAGGTGCCCAGACAGTCCACACCGATCGTGACGAGGTTATCCAAACTGGCCTGCTGCAACTTGACCAGTTCCACCAGCGCCCTCATCTCGCAGGACTTCAGGACCACTCCCACATTCTCCCTGTTCCCAAGGCGGGTCAGGTTGGACACCACAATGGCGGAGTTGACCATCATCACCGGCGCCAGAGGATTGGCACTCTCCAGTTTGCCTGCGTCCTTGACCAGCGTCTGCACTATGGCATCTCTTGAGGGCAACTCCAGGGGCACCAGCAAGGCATCCACGATTCCCATGTCCAGGAGTTGCCGTAGGAACCCGCGCAAGGCGGCCAACACGTCGCCATCCTTGACCTCAAGTATCGCCTGTACACTCATAGGTCGTATCTCCGCTACGTTCAACTAGATCGCCCAAGCCTCGCGCATGGGGTTGGGTCCTTTCTCCCGCAGCTCCTCAACCATCTCCTTGATGGTGTCGGCGAAGAGCTTGCCTTCGCTGGCGCTGATCCAGCGCAGCCACACGCGGTCAGGATCGAGGCCCAACTGTTCCAGGATGCTCCTCAGGATGGCCACCCGACGGCGGGCCTTCAAGTTGCCGCTCTGGTAGTGGCAATCCCCCGGGTGGCAGCCTCCGATCAGCACGCCGTCAGCTCCCTCTAGGAGAGCCTTGATGACGTAGATAGGATCGACACCCCCGGTGCACATCACCCGAATGGCGCGCACGTTGGGCGGATACTGCAACCTCGACGTACCAGCCAGGTCAGCCCCAGTGTACGCACACCAGTTGCACAAGAAAGCTACTATTCTCGGTTCAAAATCATCCATGATCATAACTCCAACTTCCGTACCCAGCCTCCCAAGGCCAAGCCCTAATCCACGGCCACATCCAGCATAGCCATGAGCTGTGTCTTCTCGAATACGCGCTGCTGTATGGCGCCACTGGGACAGGCCACCGAACACACACCACACCCCTCGCACAGCACAGGTATGACCTGCGTGATGCCTGTCTCCTCATCGGCGACCAAGGCGCTGTAGGGACACGTCTCTACGCAAAGGCCGCAGGCGATGCACAGCCGAGGATTGACAAAAGGCACCGCGGGCTGGCCGTCGAGACGCTGTTTGGCCAGCATCACCCCGGCACGCATCGCAGCGCCCTTGGCTTGAGAGATGGACTCCTCTATGGTTTTCGGGGCGTGGCACAGGCCACAAAGGTACATACCCGTGGCCTCGAAATCCATGGGCCGCACTTTGGTGTTCGCCTCTTGGAAGAAACGGTCCTCATCCAACGGTACGCCCAGCATGTTGGCCAGAGCCTCGGTATCGCCGGGTTCGACTCCCACACTGAGCACCAACAGATCCGCGTCCAGAGCCAAGTCGCCTCCCAGAATGAGCTCCCTGACCCGCACACGCAATCCGCCGTGGACCGCCTCCACGTCAGGTTTGTTCTCGGGCTCATAGCGGACGAAGATCACTCCCTGCTCCCGCGCCTGGCGGTAGAAGTCCTCGAGGAAGCCATAGGTCCGCATGTCGCGGAACAGGACGACCACCTTCGCCTCAGGGTTCATCTCCTTGACGCGGAGAGCGTTCTTGATGGCTGTGGAGCAACAGATGCGACTGCAATACTGTCGGGTCGGCTCGCGCGAACCCACACACTGGATCATGACCACGTTCTTCACACCGGCAAGGGCCTGCTCATCCGGGGCCACTTTCTCTTCCAGTTCCCGCTGCGTCAACACTCCAGGATGTTCCCCATACAGATACTCGGTGGGTTTGACCTCCTCCCCCCCTGTCGCGACAATGGTCACACCGTGCTCCAACTCCAGCATCCTTCCATTCGCGGACAGGAGAGTCCTGTACCGCCCCGGCGCGCTGACTACCTCTTTCACTTGGGCAGCGAGATGGACCGTGATCAGCTCCTCGCCCTCTACCTGAGCGATCAACTCTTTCAGATACCGCTGGGGATCGGCGCCGTTGATGGTGTAATGAATGTGGTGTAGGTTGCCTCCCAGCTCCTTCTCCTTCTCCACCAAGTGGACTGGGAAGCCCTGCCTCGCCAGCGACAGTGAGGCCTCCATGCCCGCCACTCCGCCGCCGATGACCAGCGCCCCCGGCGCGACGCCGGCCTCCGCTCTCTCGCTCGGTTCAGCCAGCCTGGCTTTGGCCACCGCCATCGCTATCAACTGGTGGGCCTTGAGGGTGGCCTCCTCTGGCTCATCCCGGTGGACCCAGGCACACCCCTCCCGCAAGTCCGCCCTCTCCAGCAGGCAGGCGTTCAACCCCACCTGCCGCACTGCGTCTTCCAAGACCGGGCCGTAGAGCCGATGCGTACAACCGGCCACCACCACGCGGTTGAGCTCCTTCTCGACGATGGCCGATTTCAGTACCTCCACACCCTCAGGCTTGCAGGCCCCGACCACTTCCGAAACGTGGGCTACATCCGCCAATTGAGCTGCATGCTCGATCACGGCCGGCACATCCATCGCCTCGGCTATGGTGCCATCGCAGTGACAGACGAAGACGCCCACACGAGGGTCTTCGTCACTGATGTCTCGCTCAGGCGGGTACTCTGTGAGAACATCGCTCCGGCGACTCGCTGCCAGCAGTTCAACGGCTCCGGCCGCGGCACTGCTGGCCTCGACCACCGTCTGGGGGATGTCCTGAGGTTCCCTGAACCCACCCGCCACGAAGATGCCGGGGCGTGGAGTGTTACTGGGGAGGAACGGCTCCGTCCTGGAGAACCCGTATTCGTTCAACGGTATGCCCGCGCTTGCTGCCAGCCTCTCGACGTCAGATGGAGGTCCAAAGCCCACGGAGAGCACGACTAGATCGAACTCCTCCTCCTGCTGGCGCCCTTCCTCATCCACGCACGACATGGTGAGGTTCATACTGTCAGTCAGCTCCCTCACCCTGGAGACCATGCTGCGCCGGTAGTTGATGCCGTAGTCCCCCTTGGCCCTCTCGTAGTACCGTTCGAAGTCCTTGCCAGAAGTTCTCACGTCCATGTGAAAGACGGTGACCTCAACACCTGGAAGGCGCTCCTTGGCCAGCATGGCCTGCTTGGTGGCGTACATGCAGCAGATGGAGGAGCAGTAGCCCCGGTTACACGAGATGTCTCGCGAGCCCACACATTGGATGAAACCTATGCGACGGGGATGCTGGTCGTCCGAGGGTCGCAAGGGCAATCCTCGCGAGGGGCTGGTCAAGCTCAACATGCGCTCGAACTGGATGCTGGTCAACACGTTCGCGTGCACGCCGTAGCCAAACTCGGTCTTCAGAGCGGCGTCGAAGGGTTCGAAACCTGGGGTCAGGATGATGGCCCCCACGCTCAATGTTGAACGCTCATCCTCCATCTCGAGGTTGATGGCCCCAGGTCGACAGGCTTTCAAGCACTCGCCGCACTCCGTGCAGATGCTCTTGTCCAACACAAAGGAGCTGGGAAAAGCCTGAGGGTAAGGGCGGTAGATGGCGCGACGTGTCTCCAACCCGCCGCCGAACTCGCTGGGCACTTCGACGGGGCACACGGCGGCGCACTCGCCGCACCCAGTGCACAAGTCCACGTCTACGTATCTTGCCCTGTGAAGAATGGAGACCTCGAAATCCCCAGGTGCTCCTTCTACGCCCTCCACGTCGGCATAGGGGATCAGTTCGATGAGAGGATGACGGCTGCACTCGATGAAAGGACAGAGGGCTGGGATAGAGGGCGACATGAAGCAAAGCCCGCAGGTATTGGTGGGGAAGGTTCGATCCAGCAAAGGCATGAAGCCACCAATGGCCGGCGCCTTGTCGAGGAGATGGACCTTCAATCCCACCTCCGCCAGCAGTAAGGCAGCCTGCATGCCGGCGATGCCTCCCCCCACAACCAGTACCTCGCCGAGCCCTTTTGCCCCTTTCGTTCCCTTCACAGCCGCATTCCCACGAAGGCTGCTCCTTGACCCTTACTCGCTCGTATCCAAGGCCCGCCAGACGAACTCCACCAAGTCCATGACCCTCACCCTCGCCTTCTCCCGCCTGGCCTCGGCGGCGAGGGTTCGTTCACACTGGGGACAGGCTGATATGATCACCTGGGCCTCTGTGTCGAGGGCTTGTCCCAGGCGGCGCTGAGACAACTCGCCAACTAGCTCGGGGTTGAATGTCTCCACGTTGCCACCACCCCCGCAGCACAGGGCGTCCTGGCGGCTGTCGGACATCTCCTTGAGGGCAAGCTCTGGGATACTCTCCAACACCCGACGAGGAGCATCGTAGAGGTCGTTCTTCCTACCCAGATCGCAGGGGTCGTGATAGGTCACCCCCCTGGGTGTGGCCTTCAACTTGATGCATCCCTCATCCAGTAACTCCGCTAGTAGTTGGGTCGAGTGCACCACCTCCAAGCCGAGCTCCTCGCCAAGGATCTCAGGATAGAAGTGCTTCCACATGTGGTAACAGGCTGGGCACGTGGTGACCAACCTCATGGGCCCGACTTCCCGAATCTGGGCGATGTTGTGGCGTACCGTCTCCTCGGCCTGAGCGCCCATCCCGGCCATGAGCAGTGGATACCCGCAGCACCACTCCTCACCCCCCAAGGCGGTGAAGTCCTCTCCGGTCTCCTCCAGTATCTGCACGAAGGCCTGCGGAATGATGTAGGTCATGGGGAAGAAGGAGGACACGCAGCCCACGAAATAGACAGTGTTGGCTCCCTCCTTCATCTCGAGTCCCTCGGGGATGCGCTCCAGGTTCTCGCTCCACATCAAGCGCTGGCTATTGTCGTCTGCCGAGATGTTGTGCGTCTCGATGATATTCTCACCCAAGGTGCGTAAGGCCTTGATTCCAGCATCCGCCTGGAGAATCTCCCCTTTTTCCTCCATGGCCATCTCGCGAAGCGCCCTGGTCAGCCCCGCTATGCTGATCTCGTTAGGGCAACGAGCGCCGCAGGTCTCACAGTGCAGACAGAACCAGATACTAGGGCTTTCCAGCAACTCATCCTTCAAGCCAAGCTGCATCAAGCGCACCATCTGCGCGGGCCCATAGGGCATAGCGGGGGCCGAGGGACACCCAGCCGTGCACTTGAGGCAGTAGTAGCAGCGACTGAGATCTTCGCCGCTCCTCTCCTCCACCGTGGCCTCGAAATTGAAATCCAGGCTGGTGACCGTGTCCCCTTTGGTGAATTCCATAACAATCCCGTCCTGGTGACCGATGGGCCGTCTAGCATGGCCGATGATCTGCAAGCTGCTCAGGCTGTGCTACAGCCGGACTTCGCCTGGACCATGGCAGGCGCGCAAGGCCACCACGTTGAAGCCGCTGATACTACACCACCACCACGCGCCGTGCACGTGACGTGTCAGCGTCCGGGGCCTCATCCCCTCTCCCCGCTGGCCGCCAGACCTGCCGCCTCCTTGGCCAGATCCGCCAGGCACGCACCCTCCAGCACTGCATCTAAGCTCTCTTGCGCCTCTTTGAAAACGCTTGAGGCGGGACAAGTCGCAATGCGAGGACACCCATCATAGGGGCCCGTGCACAGGTTGATCACGAGAGGCCCTTGAACGGCCTCGACCACCTGTCGAAGAGTGATCTCCTCGGCAGGCTTCCCAAGAAGCACACCTCCCGCTGCGCCGCGATGGGTGCGCAACAATCCTGCCTGAGTCAACTGGGCGACCACCTTGCTGAGAAATGCCGCGGGTATGTCCTGACGGATAGCGATTCGCTGGGTTACCGTTCTCTCATCCTCGGGCTGGCTGGCCACATCCAGCATAGCCCTGATGGCATAGTCGGCGCCTCTACTCAATAGCGTCACCCTCCACCTCCTCTCGGACCATCCATCGGGCCGGTGTTCCTCCCCAATGCTGAATCCCTCAGCAGGTTGCTCTAGCCCGGATTATGGGTTTCACGTCGGGGTATGACAAGGTCCAACTGATCGCGAGAATAGCTCTGGCATGGTCCTCCTGGATGACCCCCGAAGAAGAGCGGTGTGCTCACTTGCCAGGGGCAGCCGAGACAACTGACGCAAGACTGGGCTGAGGCTGTAGTGGACATGTCCGCCTCCGATCACGCTTCCATCTCAGAAGGGCTTTGCGAGGGGATATCCCTGGCCGCGGCCCATCACACCGGCAGGGCATCGAAATCGCGCTGCACTTCGGAGAAAGCCAGCACGTTCACAGCCAGAGCCATTTTCCGATGAAGTATACCAAGATATTCCACAATTTTCAAGCACAGGAGCAGCGAGGAACCACAGAAGCGGGCTTACTCCTCGGGCGCAGGCGGGATGATCCCTTCGTCCATCAGAAGTTGGACCTCTCCTTTGGCACGCCCGATTATCTGAGAGGCGCGTTGATAGAGCTGATCGCGGCTCAGCTCTAGACGGGCTACCCCCTGCTCGATGGCCTTGAGGCCCACAGCGACGGCCTCCCTGGGAAAGACCTCCCGGTCATCCATGGTGGGGATGATGTACTCGTCGTGAAGGCCTCGATCCTGAGCTGTCTTCGCCAGCTCGTAGGCCGCCGCAATACACATCTCGTCGGTGATGGTCTTGGCTCTCACATCAAGGGTACCGCGAAAGATGCCTGGAAAGCCGAGCGAGTTGTTCACCTGGTTTGGGAAGTCGGAGCGCCCGGTGGCCACCAATCGAGCGCCCGCTTCCTTAGCATCCCACGGCCAGATCTCGGGTACGGGGTTGGCACAGGCGAAAACGATGGCATCCTTGGCCATACCTGCTACCCATTCCCCCTTGATAGTGTCCGGCCCGGGTGTGGAGAGCGCGATCAAAGCGTCGGCGCCCTTCATCGCCTCGGCGGAGCCGCCTTGAACGTCATTCTTGTTCGTCTTCTGGCACATCTCCCATTTCTCTTGGTATCTGTCCTTCAGATCGCTCCTACCCCGATGGAGAGTGCCCTTGCTGTCACACATGATGATGTTGCCCGGAGTCACCCCGGCCGCGATGAGAACGCGCGCGATACAGATGTTGGCTGCCCCAGCCCCGACCATGGCGATCTTGGCTTCCGACAAGGACTTTCCCACCAACTGAAGGGCGTTGATCAGTCCGGCGAGGGTCACAGCCGCTGTGCCCTGCTGGTCATCATGCCACACCGGGATCTCCATTTCCTTCCGCAGGGTGTCCAAGATGCGAAAACACTTCGGCTGCGAGAGGTCCTCAAGATTGATCCCCCCGAAGGAAGGCTGTAGCAGTTTGACGGTGGCGATGATCTCGTCCGCATCCTTGGTATCCAGGCAAATTGGCACGGCATCGACGCCTCCCAGGTACTTGAAGAGCAGAGCTTTGCCTTCCATCACGGGCATTGCGGCCTCGGGACCTATGTCCCCCAGACCGAGAACTCTGGTACCGTCGCTGACCACCGCGATCGTGTTCCATTTGTTGGTGTACTCGTAGACCAACTCCCTGTCGTCGGCGATGGCGCGGCATGGTGCCGCCACGCCGGGGGTGTACCAGATGGCGAAATCATCGATATCGCGAATCACACACTTGGACACGATCTCGATCTTTCCCTTGTAGAAGGGATGAAGCCTCATGGCGTCCTTTGAGGGTTTCTCCGCCTTGGCCAGCAGTTCCTCTCGAGTGAGCATAACCATCTCCTTGCTGATTTCTGTGAGCAGTACAGACAGAGCCCTAGGAATCGGCTCTGTTCTTCAACAACTCCATCACGGAAGGAAAGTCAGTGATGTGGGTATGAGGCAAGAACAGGGCGGACACCCACTCATCGTGGAAGGAGTTGTCCGCACTGAGCTCCAGATAGGTCATGCGCTGAGCCACCTCGTTCACCTGCTGTCGCCTCTCGCGGCTCAAGAGCCCCCAGTACGCGCCCAGGATGGAGGTGTTGCCCAGGAACCTGAATTTGTCCCGGGGGAGATCAGGCAGCAAGCCTATCTGGACAGCGGTCTCCACATCCAGGTACTGGCCGAAGGCGCCTGCGATGAGGACCCGTGCCACAGACTCCAGGTCCAGACCGACGCTGCGCGCCAGAACAGAGAAACCTGCATATACTGCCGCCTTGGCTCGCAACAGGTTGTCTATGTCCACCTCGTTGATGACGATATCCCGTCCTGTGGCCGCCTCCTGAGACCAGGCCACCACGTATTCGGGTCCGCGATCCCCTGCCCTCAACCGAGGCGTGTCCAGCCCAAGATTGAGGTTGCCGGCCTTGTCCACGACCCCAGTGACGAACATCTCCGCCAACAACGAGATCA
>Ga0209979_1000351_pt1 | contig 65114 bp, 74 predicted proteins | sample AnhtaG_FD_183114 | JGI IMG/M metagenome (GOLD analysis project Ga0209979, IMG submission 183114) | Deep subsurface microbial communities from Anholt, Denmark to uncover new lineages of life (NeLLi) - Anholt_01485 metaG (SPAdes) (version 2) | ecosystem: Environmental > Aquatic > Marine > Oceanic...
TCTGAAACAGAAATGCAAAGGCTCGGCCGCTTTTGTTTATTTCGGAGAACGGGAGTATATCAAAAAAATCGGGCTGAAAGCATCATGGAAAAAACCGATCAAGGCTGGCGGGCTTGACGGCAGGCTGGTTAAATACGAGATGTACTGAGAACAGGTTTGGAGATCATGCGCCAGACACCGCTTGAGGTATTGAAAACGGTCATAAAGGGGTCGATAAAGGGGTCGGGTCTTTTTTTGACACTTGTTAGATAGTAAATCCTTGCAGGAAATACGAAATGAAGGGTTTTGTCGGCGTCACCGATAATGATTGGTTTGCATTCCTCTCCCAGCAGCCAGGGATTGATGAGCTAAACTTCTGGCAGCCGAGTGGCGCTTCCCAATTCCGACGAAAAGAGGGGACGCTCTGAAGGGGCATGCCCTCAAAAAACTAAGTTGCCAAGCTCAAAGCCCGGAGCCTGCTATGTTTTTGGGCAATCAGGGAGTTGGGATTGTCGCCTCAGGATTTGGCCAGGCATCGGGGAATCCGTGTCCCGGCAGTAGGGTGTGCCGTCCAGAGAGTACAAGTCATTGCCCATGGTAATAATTATCAGTTAATGGAGCCAGATTCTTAAATATTTAAGTGTCCCCCTTTCACAGTAAGAGATTTAGTGACATCAATAATACTCCTGCAACTCGGGTTTGATGCGCTCGAGTTCGCGGATATCTTCAAAGTCTGTCGAGGACGGGAATTGGCTCTTGGGACTATGGCGACCGGGACTATTCCCGGAAGCGTCCTTATAGACAGAGCTATCCGCTAGGTATTGCAAGAGTGCCGCTTTATTTGCCACTATTTCTCGCTCGTCGATTACAGTCTTTTTTTCTACCACCAGTGTCTTCCTTCGGTTGAGATGGACTTTCTCAAAGGGGTGCCTGAGCAGGGCGCAGAAGCTAACTTGGCAATATAATAGCTCAAGAATAGCGAAAACCTGTCGATATCCACGTACTTCCAAAGAGACTGTGCAAGAGTGAGCCGATACTTCTCTCTTTTAAAACGCCATGAATTGCGGTTACAGTTACTTTCAGTCAGTAGTTTCACAACATGATCCACGTGCTCAGGCTGCCCTGTGATGGACATTCTTCGAATCGTGCCGGCTTCAGTGATGTCTTTAAAGGGCTTACATACGAAGGGTGCAAATCGCTGTCGATATGCTGCGGTCTCAAACCTGTTCTTATAGGCAAAGGAGCAGTAGTTAACGGGCAATCTGATGTTGTGCTCGCTCGCATGCCGCAGTAATCGCAGGGCGGTCAGCTCAGATTCCATGACAGTGGCCTTTGGTCCATGTAAAAGGGTGTACCCTCTCCTGATCAGATTATCGCAATTATATGGCGTGCACCGGAGTTGATGAAGGTTCAGAAACTTAACCCCGATTTCTTCAAGTCTCGTCATGGTAGGCTTCAGCAACTCGTAATCTTCTGGAATGGCAGGTACTTCGACGGTAACGGTCTCGACCAGGTCAACCGCCAGCTTGACCTTGTCCACCTCATAGTGATTGGCGCTAATATTGAAGCGGATCTCATCAAGACCGGCGTCGGTTAATGCCTTGAGTTTGTCCCGAGTCACCGTTATCCCGTTTGTGTACAACCACAGATAAATCCCGTTCCCGAATCTTCTTTTTATCGTGGATACGAAGCGTATTGTCCGGTCGAACGTCAAAAAGGGTTCCCCGCCACTGATGCTCACCCCAGTGAACTTGAGCTTCTCAATGTAGTCCAGGTAATCATCAGGGCTCGGGAATCGAATCGTGTTAGTTGTCGGCTCTCCCCTGGATGGCTGTGCTGTGGGGCAGTAGAAGCAGCGGGCGTTGCAGATGCCATTGATGAAAAGGCAAGACCATTTCCCTCTGGCGCACAGCTGACACCCGGGCGGCAGACTACGTGTGAAGAGTTTCGTGTTGAGAGAACCAAACTGGGCCGTCGCCGGCAATGACCCGATGATCTTTTCTCTCGTCCTCGTTGACTTCTCCGCCTCCCCTGCTGACACCCAGTTCAATAAAGGATATTTTTGACCATACTCAAGCTTATTCATTTCGATATATTCTTCTTTTAAGGAGACCATCGGGAAATTCTCCGGAACCCTTTCTGAGGCTCAGAAGCGGTGGCACGCCTCGATTTGCTGCCGGTCCACACTTGTACCTTTTGAAATGAGATGGAGACAGCTTTACTCCTACCCATTCTCCCATAGGGGAAGTTAGGCAAGAGGGCCATATCACCGCGCAACTTGTATTATATCATGTTCTCCATGCTGAGGAGCTAAAAAGACAAATACCTCTAGTGTTTATTTTTGATTGAAATCCCAGCCCGCGGGTCTCTTGCTCGTGGATAAAGCTCAATTTTTCTGCTTGTAATTATTGATCTCTCAAATTCCAGGATATAAGCAACGCCTGGCTACATTTCTGTGTGGCCAAACCACTCAATTGTATGGTATAAATATTCAATAATGGTCCTCTTGCAATTGGGTCAAATCTCCGTTTAACTCTCTTAGTAAATTTAAAGGAGATTACTTCAATTTTACATGTTGCCCTTTGGGGTCACCCATCACTTGGCTGCGTTTTTTTCTTAAGGAGGAAGTGACCCCTCCCAGGTTGACCGGGACTGTTTTAATCGTCTTGGGGATCTGGTTGGTAAACTGATAGAATAAGAGTTAACTCATAAGGTCATTGAGCCTTTGAATCCCTTAATGGCATAGAACATGGAGATGCTCAAACACTAAGTGCCAGGACTCAGTGACTTTGTGACCAATAACGGATGGGAGTGATTATGAAGAGGCGGAACAAAACCAATCGATTGAAGGCAGCACTAAAGAGAAAAAATGTCAAAAGGTGTTTGACAAAATCTAAAGGGCAGAGAAGGTATTCCTCCTAATTCCTGAGGTTAGAGCCAGGGAATTTTTTGCCCTAAATCGTAGGTCGCAAGTTTAAAGTTTAAACTTTATCCATGATCTAAGGTCTAAGATCTGAAATCCCTTATATCTTTCCATGTCTAATTTGAAATTTCCCTCGCTTGTCGTATCAGATCCTGGAGGTCGAATCTATAACCACCCCTCTCTGAAACTGGCAGGTCGATCCGGAGACCGAATGGTCCTTCCTTCTCCCCATGAATTGATTCCCCTGCCTCCGGGAAGTCAACTCTTCACATTGCCCGGACGGATTCCGGTCGCATGGGATGAAGAGACAGAGGCCTTTAGCCTATCAGAAAGGCTAAGGATCGGCAGGAAAGAAGTCGAGTGTACAGCCGTAGCCGCTTTTTTTCCACCGGGATATATCCGTACACTGCTTCCTGCTACCCAGCTGAGGCCAAGGGCCAAAACCCTTCCACTGTGGGCATATGGTTCGGTAGGTTGGAAGAATGGAAAGTTTTGGGCCACAGGCGTACTCATCGACCCCAATCCCCATTGGAATCCAAGATATTTTCAGAATGACCGTCTTCTCACAAGAAAAGTCCACACTGCAATTGGGAAAGAACCAAAGAATCGCCTTATCCAGCAACTTGCCAGGTGTGCCTTAGAGTATCATTGCTTTGCAGCGAAGAATGTTTTTTTCCGAAGATGGGAATGCCCATTGCCCACCTCCCCCTCATGCAATGCCGATTGTCTGGGTTGTATTTCGCTGCAACCTTCTGAATGCTGTCCCGCCTCCCAGGAGAGGATCGATTTCATCCCCACCCTGGATGAAGTCCTTGGCGTTGCCCTACCCCATTTAGAATGGGCGGAGGATGCAATCGTGAGCTTCGGTCAGGGTTGTGAAGGGGAGCCATTGATGCAGTGGCGACTCCTGGAGAGATCAATCCGGAAATTGCGGGCGAAGACCGATCGGGGAATGATCAACCTCAATACGAATGGAAGTTTTCCGAAACGGGTGGGTAAGCTGTGTGATGCCGGGCTCGACAGCATTCGTATCACCCTTAGCAGCCCCCATCCAAAATATTACACACGCTATCACAGGCCCAGAGGATATACGTTGAGAGAGGTAATAGATACATTGCTTCTGGCAAAGGAAAAAGGGATCTACACCTCCATTAACCTACTTGTCTTTCCTGGCTTCACAGATAGGGAATCTGAGCTAGCGGCATTGATAGAACTTATCCGCAACGCTCACCTCGATCTCATCCAGATGCGGAACCTCAACATCGATCCTGACCTCTATCTGAAAGCTATGGGAGAAGGTGAGGGAATGGGAATTTCAAAGATGATCGATATACTGAAAAGGGAATTCCCCTCTCTCCAACTTGGGTATTTCAACCGCACCAAGGATTCATTTTAGAGTTGTGAGAGTAGTAAATATGCAATTGTAATAAACTATCGGAGTGAATTTACACATGGGTAAAACAGAGGGGTCACCCATTAAAGGGCAGGTCAAGAAAAATGTAAAGGGGTCGGGTCTTTTTTTGACAGTTGTTAGATAGCAAATCGTTCCGGGGAATACGGAATGAAGGGCTTTGTCGGCGTCACTGATAATGATTGGTTTGCAGAAGTACCCCTGCTAAAGCAGGATTGGCCTAAGGCGCAGGGCGTAAGGCTCACGGCGATCAGATCTAATTGGGCAAAAGCGAGGATGGGCGAGTGGAATAGAGGGGCAATTCTCCGTTTGACGTCTTTTGATATACCATAACAGGCAAGCGGGGGTTTGCCGTCATAGTATTCAGTTCAAGGATCATGTAATGGAAGACGCAACACCAGATCCTGCAGTGTTATTGAAACTTGCCAAGACACGAATGCCCTTTGGGAGATATAAGGGGCGTCTGCTCATAGATCTTCCCGAGCCCTATGTCATATGGTTTGCGAAAAAAGGCTTTCCGGAAGGGGAACTGGGCCGGATGCTGAAGATCTTGTATGAAGTGAAGATGAACGGGCTTGAGTATCTTTTTAAGCCGTTGAGATGATCAATGGCAAAAGGATCAAGTCTGCTCTTGACTCTTATTGCACGAAAGGGCGGGGAGGTCTTTAAAGGGGGTCCTTAAAAAACTTATGGTGATTTTGGGGACGCTGTTGACTAGGTTGAATAACTTGCAATTAAAATATGTGGGGGTGGGGACCGCTGGTTCTAAAGCAATTTATGAATTTGGGCCGGCCGTCAAATCGTGAATTTTCGCTCATGTGAATGATGCGGCCAGGAGATGGCTGAATCTTTATTCTTGGTGCAATCACTATCTCAGTTTGCGAATTTCCTGAAGATTCATGGACAATTCGAAAATAGGGACGTGATCTTTGCTATTCTGCCACATTTTTCGGCGGGTTAGCTCAGGCCATTGGGTTAAGTAGAAGGAGGTCAAGCGATGAAAATTTTTCTTAAGGTTTTTGGGTTGTATTTGTTGTTCTCTGCATTCATCTTGGGCTGGTCAACGAGTGCTGCGGCTGAACAGTTGGAGCCCAAGGCACTTTTCGAAAAGCGGTGTTCGAGATGCCACAGCCTCGACAGGACCGATAGAACGGAAACGCCAGAGGCCTGGAAGGCCATAGTCAATATGATGAAGGCCAAAGGGTCCAGCGGAATTTCAGACGAAGATGCTGAGGTTATAACTAGATATCTGATTGAGAACAGGAGTAAGAAGTAGTGACGAAGACTTAAAAATAGCTGCTAAAACAGGCGAAAGAGAGCAAAAAGCTAAAGGGGGCGGGTCTTTTTTTGACACTTGTTACATAGTAAATCGTTCCAGGAAATACTAAATGAAGGGCTTTGTCGGCGTTACAGACAATGCTTGGTTTGAGACAAGAAATAGGGGACGTACATTATATTATAAGATTTCACTGAAACCGGGAGGCAAACATGAATTGCGTGAGCCCAGGGTCAAGTCTTGATTTTTGGATTTATGAGCACGGGTTATCTTCCTTTTACCATTTTTCAGGCTTTTATCTGGCTTTTGCCCCCAATCCCCTCTTTGCTTGGCCGAATGATTATTGAAACAGCCGAGCTGGGAATCGGTTTCAGGCCTCGACATGAGACATACAAAGAGACAACCAAGACTCGCACCCGACCGATAAGAAAATCAGGGAGGACTTGAGCGGGTTGAGGTAAATTGTGGTGCCATAATGGCGAAATCAAACATGGAGGTGCGCTGAGATGAAGGATTTGATTGCATACCTGGCAAAGGCACTCGTGGACAAGCCGGAGGCAGTCGTGGTCACAGAGCTAGTGGGAGCGCAGACCTCTGTGATTGAACTGAGGGTAGCTAAAGAGGATTTGGGCAAGGTCATCGGCAAGCAGGGAAAAACGGCCAGGGCGCTGAGAACCATACTTGGTGGGGCCTCGGCCAAGATGAGAAAGAGATGTCTCCTGGAGATCTTGGAGTAGTTGAGGAAAATAGTCGGGGGTCGGAGGGATCTCCTTAAATATTGCAATAAAGCGGGACATCCCTTAAGAAACTAAGTTTCGAAGAGGGGGTCGGAGCTGCATTCTCCGCAAACCTAAACGGGCAAGTTTTCCTTAAACAAAATAGGCCCAAAAATGAAAGGCTTTGTCGGCGTCACTGATAATGATTGGTTTGCATTCCTCTTCACAGCAGCCTGAAATCGATGAGGTAAACTTCTCGCAGTCAAGGCGAATAGGATGGCAGGCCCTGAATCGTGATTTACATTCACATGCATGCCGAGAATGGATTGAGTTATCTAAAAACAAGGCAGGGCTATACTAGGGAAGAACAAATGAAAGACATTCTCAAAGAGGTTATTTCAAGCTTACAATCCGATAAAGCTAAATATTGCAGAATTACCCATAAACGAGGCTGGCTGGAATATCTTAAGGATGGAGATTTGGTTTTTACGCTACAGGAACTGCACCAGGCCCTAAGGGATGTAATCGACAGTGAGGAGATGAGACCTAAAGGCAATAAGGTATTTTGCCTTCGCAGAAAATACAATTTCACAATAAAGGCAGATAAGGCTCCTTACCGCACTGAAGAGGCGCTTGAAAGATTCATTGCCGTATCGAATGCAGACAATTTTTACAATCAAATTCCTATTGGAGGAGGCAAGGAATCGATTGATATTGGAATTAAAGAAAACGATTCAAAATTTACCTTTGTAGAGCTAAAACCATGGTCAAGCACTAATCCACCCTTTTATGCTGTTATTGAGAGTTTAAAAAATTTAATCGAGTATAAGGTTATTCATGAAAGGAAAATAAAGGATATTCCTCAGTTTAAGGAGTTGGATTTAATGATCTTAGCTCCCAAGACATATTACCAGACATATAATTTGATAGATAATAAAGGACTATATCGGGTGGATATGATACGGGCCCTTGAAAAGACTTTAAAGGAGCTTAGTTCCGAGTTTCAAACAAATGTTTCCTTTATGGTGCTTGAAATAGAAAAAAATACTTTCTTTAATATCTGTAGAAAAATGTATGACGATAAAAAGGCGAAAGGGCAAGAAATCATTACTCTATCTAAAACAGATGCGATACCAATACTGACAAGGAATAATTGGAAATTACTCGCTGCTTCTTAGTGCCAAGGGGGACGTCCGTAAATAAGTAAATAACTTCTTCAATATCAAGATCACATGGGCAGAATAATCCAACCAAAAGGAACAAAAGGCAGTTTAAAATGTGATTTGCGGGACGTTGTTTACTAATTGTACAAATTTAAAGAGCACGTTCCTAAACAAATAACCCTTTCCATTCGGAAGAAATGGGCAAACAAATCAATGAACGACAGCCGATTGGTTTATTCAACAGAAACAGGCCGAATCTGCCCTGAATGCGGCAAGCCGGTTTCCGCATGCTCCTGCAAAAAAAAGAAGGCTGTTAAAGCCGATAAGCAGCCAACAGGCTATCCCAACGACGGCACAATCAGGATACAACGGGAAGTCAAAGGGCGTAAAGGTAAAATTGTCACAGCCGTCTTCGGTGTCCCGCTTGAAAACGAGGAACTACAGAAATTTTCCAAAACATTAAAACGCCGCTGTGGTGCCGGTGGATCCGTTAAGGACGGAGTTATTGTAATCCAGGGGGATCACCGGCAAACACTATTGGATGAGATTAAGAAACACGGATACACCGCAAAGCTCGCCGGCGGTTAAAACGCGAGTAAAGGGGGGACGTCCATAAAAATATAAGATAGTTATATATCGATGGAGTATTTTAGTAGCTTATGGACGTCCCGGTAGTCCTCGATTTCCTCGCGAAGATGCTTTCCCTGAAGAGAAGTAACTCCTTCCGGGCACAGAAGCGGGGCTGACCACCGAATCGGCACTGAATCATTAAACTTATAGGCGATACAAATGAACGGAATCGTCCGGGCGGACATCAAACCGGGAACGCGTGTTAAGGTTGTACAGAAACAGGATCAGCGATCCGGAAAAGTTACGGAAGGCATCGTCAAGGATGTTCTCACGAAATCCGCCACACATCCACATGGGATCAAGGTTCGTTTGGAAAGCGGCATTGTAGGGCGCGTGAAAAAGCTCATTCCCTGATATAAATATAAATATAAATATATAAATAAAGGGGTCAAATCTTTTTTTGACACTTGTTAACCAGTAAATCGTTCCAGGAAATACGAAATGAAAGGCTTTGTCGGCGTCACGGATAATGATTGGTGTCCATTCCTCTTCACAGCAGCCACTTTTACCTCAAACAGCCCGCCAAAATGACGACGGACAAGTCCTCCAGAAGGACGGCGGGTAAACTTTGAGCTGAAATCGGTAAATCTAATCAGAGGCCAGGGTGTGATTATTGGAATTTTCTTCATGTCTAAGATAAGCATATCCACATTTTAGAAAAACCTCACCCGCCTCTCCTATTGTTCATGAATTATTAAAACAGTACTCAGGCGAGTTCCCTCCTCAATAATCCTTGCAATAACCAGATAATGCTCAGTCTCTATATCTTGAGGCAGCCTTTCAATTGACACACAAGCGCCTCTATCCTATAGTGCTCCAAACCAAAAGCGAATTATTACAAGAAAAGGGTCAAGTCTGCCGTTGACTCTTGTTTACATTTAATCTGCTATTTTGAAATAACTATACGAGGAAAGAGGGACGTCCTTAAATAAGTAAATAACTCTTATAAGAAATATCTAACTGGTTGGTCATATAAATATTAAGGCTGCATATTGAAAAAGGGAAGAAAGAAAGTGTCAGGTCTCAAAAGTCAACAAAATATGTCAAAAATTGAGACCTGACTCTTTTTTTGCAGGCTAGTTACTTGCTGATGTTTTGCTTACTGCTATGACGGGGAAGTTCAAAAAAGCTGACAAACTTAGGACTGGTGAACCAATCGAATAACTTCAAATGTTTCAATCAAACACAGTGAAAATCAAGGACATAGGCCCTGTGCTTTTTGAACCCAGTACCAAGGCTAAGCACCTCAATATATCAGTTAGGCCCTTTAAAGGCGTCCGAGTTGCTGTGCCTAAGGGGGTGTCTTTAAAAAAGGCTGAGCAGTTCCTCCATTCCAAGGCTAAATGGATACAGAAGCATATGGCCAAGATGAACCAGCTGGAAAGGGTGCATGAGGATGTTTCAGAAAAGCTGGTTCGAATCGACCGTAAGGAAGCAAAGAAGATCCTGGTGGCAAGATTGAACGAGTTAGCGGAGAAGCATGGGTTCACTTACAACAGGGTATTTATCCGCAAACAGAAAACCCGATGGGGAAGTTGCTCTGCCAAGAACAACATCAGCCTGAACGTGAAGCTACTCCTGTTGCCCGAGAAGTTGATGGGCTTCATCATACTTCATGAGCTGGTTCATACAAGGGTGAAAAATCACAGCAAAGACTTCTGGGCAGAACTGCTCAAGATCGAACCAGCTGGAAAAGGTCTAGCTTCAAAGGTCAAAGAGAACAGTATTGGATTGCTTTAGTATTTCTATGATAGGCGACGTAGTTTGTGAATGAACTTAACAGTCAGGTGTTAAGGGTTAAAGGATTAAAAGGGGGTCAGATCTTCTAGAATCTGTAACGGGGGACGTTGATGCAGAAATTGCTTAGAGTTTCTTGAGGCATAAAATGAAGGGCTTTGTCGGCATCACGGATAATGTTAACTTGCCTTTCTCTTCACAGCAGCCACTTTTACCTAAAACAGCCCGCCAAAATGACGACGGACAAGTCCTCCAGAAGGACGGCGGGTAAACTTTGAGCTGAAATCGGTAAAAAAAGAATATATGACCAGGCTTTGAATCGTAAATTTTCACTTCTATCAGCAAAGATTATTCTCCTGCCCCCTTTTTTCCTATTATGCCTTCCCACACTCATCTATTCACTCGAAACAAAAAGACCAGAGCATCCTGAGCTGTATATGTCATTGACACACTATGGTAAATTCCATATACTCCTGCCCACGGAAAGAGAGTCCTATCAACATGACTTGCCTTTTCATTCCCCCCATATTCGATATCTTGGCAATTTAATGACATAAAGAGAGAGGATGAGAAGAGAGCAACCCGCATACTTACTGGTGAAAGATCGATCTAATCTTAGCCGCATAGCCGCCAGACTTGAAAGGGAGACGGCGATAGGTGTGGATCTCGAGGCTGATTCCATGTTCCACTATCAGGAGAAGGTCTGCCTCATCCAGATCTCCACGCCCTTACAGGATATCCTGGTGGATCCTCTATCGTTGGATGATCTCTCACCCCTTTCTCCGGTCTTTGGAGACCCAAATATCCGAAAGGTGTTCCATGGGGCCGATTATGATATACGCTCCCTGTACAGAGATTTCGATATTGAAGTGAACTCTCTCTTCGACACCCAGATTGCGGCAAGGTTTCTTGGAATCAGGGAAACGGGTCTTGCCCACCTCCTCAAAGAGAACTTGGGAGTGCTTGTTGAGAAGAAGTATCAGAAAAAGGACTGGTCAGAGAGGCCATTGCCCGCTGCCATGCGTGCCTATGCGGTTCAGGATACTTGTCACCTCCTCCCCCTCAGCCGGATACTGGAGAAAGAACTGCGGGTCAAGGGTAGGCTTTTCTGTGTGGAGGAGGAGTGTGAACTTCTGAGCAAGGTGCGCCCTGTTCCTCCGGACGCTAATCCGCTCTTCCTCAGATTCAAAGGGGCCAGCAGGCTTGATCCCAGAGGCCTGGCAGTACTGGAATCGATCATGCAATTAAGGAATGATACGGCCAGACGCAGGGATCTTCCCCCCTTCAAGATCCTCGGAAACGCACAGATCATGGAGATCGCGGAGAGGAAGCCGGTGACCGAAAGAGACCTTGGGCGCATAAAGGGATCGAGTGCCAGGCAGGTAAGGATGTTGGGCCGTTCCATCCTGAAAAAGATAGATGAATCCACAAAACTACCGGAAAATGAACTCCCGACATTCCCCAGGAATACCGAAGAGCGGATCGGTGCCAAGGTGTCAAAGAAGGTAAAGGCCCTTAGGGAGTGGAGGGAGAAGAGAGCAAAAGAGATGGGCACCGATCCCTCTCTTCTATGCACAAACGACCAGATACATTCCCTCGCTCTTGCACATCCCAAAAGGCTGAAAGATCTGGAGGACATCGATACCATAAGGGCATGGCAAAGAAGGCTATTTGGCAGCGAGATCTGCCACATCCTGAAGGGCATCGTAAAGGGGTAAAGGGGGACGTTGGTTCTAAAACAACTTATGAATTTGGCCCAACACGAAAACAGCGGGGTCAGGTCTTCATTCTTGACAAATAGTGAATTTGGGGTCAGGCCCGCCATACTGACGGCGGGCAGGCCCTCCACTCCGCCACAACAACGGCGGACAAGCGGCGGGCAAGCCCTCCAGAAACACGGCGGGCAAGCCTGGAATCGGGAATTTTCATTAGATTAAGCAAACTCAAGGGATCAGAATAACCATGCCACGTATCCCTCAAGGCTCTGCAGCAAAGGGAAGTCAAAAGTGGATCCAGAAGCTCGTCAACGAAAAGCCAGATCTGATTAATTCTCTCATAAAAATACAACTTCAACTCGCGGAAACTGAAGAAATAACCTGGTATTCGCCACTTGCAGAAGATGAGTATGCAGAGTATCCTGATGAGGGCTTTTTATAGAGGCTCAGGTCCGGATCAGCGTGATTTTTTTTATAGTTATTCGGCGGGGTGGTATTTGAGGTAAGAATAGGCAAGTGGTATGGGCGAATAGGGCCCGGGAAAACGGTCAGGTATAAATGGCAGTGCAATTAAGCAAAACGGAAGAGCGGATTCTGGCGAAGCTGGGTGAGCTGGCACGGCGATATGAAGAGTTGGAAAGCCAGATGAACGATCCGGCGGTAGCGAGCAATCCCAATCAGATGAGCAAGCTGGCGCAGGAATATGGTACGCTTAACGGGATAGTGGAAGGGTACCGGCGTTATAACAAATTGCAGCTACAACTGGAAGATGCGGAATCGATGTTGGCAGAAGAGGGCGCAGAGGCAGACCTGCGGGAGTTGGCAGAGGAGGAAATCGGTCAATTGAGGGAGCAAATGAAGGAGGCGATTGAGAAGGCCAAAGAAGAGCTGGTGATGTCGGGTGATAAGGGCGTTGGTTCTGTAATCATGGAAATCCGGGCGGGGACGGGGGGAGAAGAGGCGGCGCTATTTGTGGGGGATCTGTATCGAATGTACACGCGGTATGCGGAAAATCGGGGCTGGAAGGTGGAGCCGATGTATTTTTCGCCGACGGAGCTGAGAGGATTCCGGGAAGTTATTATCAGTATAAGGGGCGAGGGGGTCTGGCAGGAGTTGGGTTATGAAGGTGGGGGGCATCGGGTCCAGCGGGTGCCGGAAACGGAGACTCAGGGGCGGACTCACACTTCAGCGGCGACGGTGGCAGTGTTGCCGGAGCCGGAAGAACTGGAAATTGATATTAAATCGGACGAGGTTATCGAGCATGTGTCCCGAGCCAGTGGTCCCGGGGGACAGAATGTGAACAAGGTGAGCTCGGCGATCAAGCTGGAGCATGTCCCCACGGGTATAACGGTGAGTATGCAGGAGCAAAAGAGCCAGCACAAGAACCGGGCCAAGGCGTGGCGGATTCTGCGTAGCCGGGTGTATGATTATTATGAGCAGAAGAAACGGGCGGAACGCGACTCGGCCCGGAAGAATATGATCGGCTCTGGCGAACGCTCGCAACGGATCCGGACATATAATTTCCCGCAGAACCGGGTGACCGACCATCGGATCAACCTGAGTCTGTACAGTCTGGACAAGATCATTATGGGGGAGATGAACGGGCTGATTAAGGGTCTGATCGACTACGATAAGCAGCAGCGACTGGAAAATCTCTTTGCTACCTTGCAGTAACCTCCGGGTTCAGGAAAGGCATTATTAGATACTAAAGAACGTAATTCTGCGGGCCAGAGCGTGAGGTTATCAAGATAATTTTTATATCTTCCCGATGATAATTCGATATGATGTTATTGGTGCGATGTTGTTCGACGGCGTTTCTGGAAGCAAATGAAAGTACTTCCAGGAGGGCAGGGATTGGCTATGGCAAACATAATTACCAGCGCACAGAATCCGCTGGTGAAGAGCCTGGTGAGCCTGCGGAAGAAGAAGAGGCTGCGGTTCCAGAAAGGGGTTTTTCTGATTGAGGGGGAGAGGGAATTGCTGCATGCGCTAGCAGGCGGGATTGAGTTTGAGACGATGGTTTTTTGCCGGGAATTGCTAGTGGGCAATGCGGAGTTGAACAGCATGGAATCGTTGGCGGGGAGATTCAGCATCGGCAGCACCGGGGCGGTGGAACTGGTAGAGGTTTCTCCGCGGGCGTACGGGAAAATCGCCTTGCGGGAAAATACCGAGGGGATAGTGGGTGTGGCTAAAATACCGAGGCGGGATATTTATAAATTACAGTTATCAAAGAATCCCTTGGTGCTGGTGGTAGCAGGAGTAGAGAAGCCGGGGAATCTGGGGGCGCTGCTGCGGACGGCGGATGGGGCGGGAGTGGAGGTGTTGATCGTTTGCGGGGGGGAGGTGGATCTGTATAATCCTAACGTAGTACGTTCCAGTTTAGGGGCTTTGTTTACGGTACCGACTTTTCCATTATGCTGGGAGGAAACCGGGCAATGGTTGCAGGAAAACAGGATTCGGATGATTTTTACGAGTCCGGCAGTGGAGAAGGATTATACCAAGGAGGATTATACGGGGGCGGTGGCGATTTTTCTTGGCAGCGAAAAGGAAGGGTTGCCGTCAGAATGGTTGCGGAAAAAGAACAGCAAGGTTAAGATTCCCATGCGGGGGGAGATGGATTCGCTGAATACTTCATGCAGCGGGGCGATAGTCTTGTATGAAGCTGTGCGGCAGAGGGAACGGAAACGGGGCCAGGCATAAGTAACTAGGTATTGTGAGAAAATGGATGGGGTCAATGGTTGACTCTTTTTATTGGGAAGAGGGTAGGTAGGCTCTAAAGCAACTTATGAACTTGGGGGCAGGCCCTCCAGAAACACGGCGGGCAGGTCTTGAATCGTGGATTTTCACCTCTGTGTGAGCTGAGCACATCTTCGTTCTAGAAAAACCACCTGCCCATATAACGCTGATACACGAAATAAAAACGGTGAAAAGGCCACAATCCCTCTTGAAAGACTCTGGGATGGGCTGGGGAAATCTAAAACCGGAAAGGTATTCTTGGTTGAAGCCAAATCCCATATCTCTGAAGTGCTCTCACCAAAAACGGGAGCGCGGGTAACGTCTCTGAGGAAAATCAAGAAAAGCTTGAATGAAACAAAAGTCTTTTTACACTCCAACTCGGAGCATGACTGGTCATCAATCTATCAATACACCAATCGACTGGCCCACCTCTATCTCTTGAGAGTACTTCACGAAGTTCCCGCTTACCTTGTATTCGTGTACTTCGTGAATGATAAAGACATGAACGGCCCAAAATCAATCGATGAATGGAACGGCGCTCTTTCGCCGCTCACTTCATATTTAGGGATAGGCCGCCATCGGTTGAAAAAATACATTGCTGATATCTTCATTGATGTAAGGATGCTTTAAATAGTCCCATCTATCCGGACATGGTAATCCATGCGTTCACGTGATTGGGCTCAGGCAGAAACAGTAAAGCATTTGAGAGTCTCATCATGGCAAGAATGTATCCCGATGACATTGAGGAGTATGAGGCTGCTACTGAAGGTGAGAAAGGGGTTTTCAGGTTTTTAAGGGAAGCGGCGAGGCCTCACAAGGAGTTTATCTGCTGGTATGAGCCTCCGATTGGCAGTGCGGGAAAAGAGCCGGACTTCATTCTCTTCAGCAAGAAGCTTGGCATCCTTGTGATAGAAGTAAAGGACTGGATCTCCCAACAAATCGTCTCCTACAATCCCCACCAGTTTACCATCCTCGTTTCGGGCAAACCCGAGAAAAAGACCAATCCCGACAAGCAAGCAAAGGGCTACGTACATACCCTTATTGATACATTACAGGCGTTTCCCGAATTTCTTTCCGACGATCTCAAGTACAAGGGCCAGGTAAAGATACCCATCGGCAGGACAGTGGTGTTTCCAAACATTTCTCGGGATGAATATGCCCAAAGCAACTTTAAGTGGTTCATCGAATCCGAGAGGACCCTGTTCAAGGATGATCTCGATGCCGCCGGGGAGATCCTCCGTGATACCTCGGGTCGCACGTTCCAGGAACGAATTGCGGGTGCCTTTCCCTTCCGGTACAAAGGCCTCACGGAAAACGAGGAAGAAAACCTCTGCTTTGCCATATGGCCTGAGTCAAAGATCGATCTGCCTCCACGCCAGGGTGCGGGCAAGGCCCGGTTCCAAAGAGAAGTGCTGGCATTGGATGAAGCGCAGGCACGGCTGGCCTTACGCCTTGGGCCGGGACACCAGATCATCAAAGGGCCGCCAGGAAGCGGCAAGACCCTCGTGTTGGCGCACCGTTGTTGCCAGCTCTTTAGGTACCGCCCCACATTCGAGAGGATCCTTCTGGTGTGTTTTAACATCGCCCTGGTCAGCTACCTGAAGAGGCTCATCCAGGTGAAAGGGTTGGGGACCGGCAGAAACCGCATCGAGGTCTGCCACTACTATGAACTCTGCTCCCAGGTCATAGGAGAATCCGTTCACTATGAAAACGAGGAGCCAGATTACTACGAGCTGGTCACGCAAGAAGCGCTGGATAAGGCCCAGAGGGGGGACTGTGGTGTGGGCCCCTTTGATGCGATTCTCGTGGACGAAGCACAGGACTTCAACAACGACATGCTGAAGGTCCTGTTGTCCTTGCTCAGGCCGGGCGGAGACATGGTGATAAGCCTCGACTCCTACCAGGATCTCTACATGAGACGGCCTTCATGGAAAAGCCTGGGGATCAAGGCCGGTGGCCGGACGCATTATCTCAAGAGGGTGTACCGCAACACGGCGGAGATCCACGATTTCACGCAGTGCTTTATAGGCCAACAACCAGTGCCTGAGAGGCAACTCGCCCTCCTCCCCTATGACTTTGCCTTTCACGGGGAACTGCCTTTAGTGCACAGGTTTCAAAGCACAGAGGAAGCGGAGGACTTCCTGATCAGGGACCTGCATGAATCTATTCATGGAGGTGAGTACAAGCGCTCGGAGATCGCCATCATCTATGACGACAAGGTTTACGGCCCGAGCCGTTTTGCCTACGATAACAGGACCCTTCCCATGCGCCTCCTGAAGAGTCTGGAGGTCTCCGGCATCCCCGCGACATGGGTTTCCCAGGACGTGAGGGCCAAGGAGATGTACGACATCACCACGGACCGGGTATCGCTGATCAGCATCCACAGCTCAAAGGGCCTGGATTTCGACCTGGTTTACTTGATCGGTATCGATCACATTCGCCCAACCGAGGACACGAAAGAGGCGCTCGTATCGCTTGTCTACGTGGCCATGACCCGGGCGAAGTACCGCCTGGTAATCCCGTACGTGGAGGAGACGGAACTGATAAGGAGAATGAAGGACTGCCTTGCAAGCGGAAAAAAGAATAAAGGGCCAAGTCTGCCTTATTAGATCCTGTCTAATGCGGATATTTTGAATAATTCTAATCTAGAAATTAGGAAAGGGCTCAGATCTTAACATGTGACAAACTTACAACCAAGGGGGAGGGGGTCAGGCCCGCCATGCTGACGCCGGACAAGCCCTCCACTCCGCCACAACAACGGCGGACAAGCCTTGAATCGTGAATTTTCTGTAACGTTAAAGGTGAGCAGTAAGCATTATGCCACATCTTTACTCTTGAGTGCCCTTTGGCGCATCAAGGGTACTTGTTCCCCTCAGCTGGGATAATACCCCCAATTCTAGCCCGCTACCTGGTCTTCAACCTTTATCCAACAATTCCCCTAATCCGGGTTCTCATGAGGTGGTGATGAGAAGATCACGTTTAGATCATCAAATCCTTGGATATGAACACGTTTGACACCCTGGTTTCTATACTTTATATTCTTCTTGTCCATAAGAGAGGTCTTTCAATCTCCCCTGATAGAAAGCTGCGGGCTGGTATGAGGTGAAAGGCCAGGATGGTAATGGCGATTTTCAGCTTCATCGCTACTTTTTCGTGATGCGAGGGAAGCACGATCCATCTCATTGGGGTCCCGATTGGTGTTTCTGAGAATTTAAACACGATTGTTATTGAGAATCTTCTAAGTAAGCAGGAGTTTTTTCATGGATGCAAAAACGCTTTTTTATATTGGAATCATCCTGGGATTAATCGGTGGGATTGTTTTGACCCTGATCTTTGTGAAAGTAAAATCCTTATTCTCGTCCAGTCAGGTCAGAAGGCTCAGCAGGGAAAAAAAGGACCTTGAGAAAAGGCTTCAGGAAAAGGACAAGTATATTGATGAAATGATGGGCCATGCAGAAAAACTGGCCCATAATTTCAGCACTCAAAAGCTCTCTGACGGAAACCATTCATAACTTGGCCTGACAGATTTCTCATAGTTGAAACCTTGTATCCTTCACTTTCAACAGTATAACAGTATAATTTGAAGGGGGAACCGAAATGGAGGAAAGAAAATTAAGCATCCCCGGGGCTCTTGTTGGAGCTTTAGTTGGACTCGGGGCCGAGATTGCTCTACGTGAGATGACAGGCCTTGATGTTATCGAGGGTATCTTAGAGATCATAGGGGCTGGCTTCGGACTCATACGGATCGATAGGAAAATCTATGAATCAACTGTGAAGCTCCTCAAGGGCGTGGATATTCAGCCCGATGATGATTATCAGCGTATTCTGCGGAGAATTGACGAGCTCACCGTGGACCTTCCTGAGCTTCGGGAAAGTTTTCTAAAACTCATGGCGGCAGGTGTGCGTGCCAAGACAGCTTGATCAATTATGATTGGTATCGGAACTCTCTTCAGAATGCTTAAAAGGGTCCTGGGCAAACCTCTTGAAGATACCGGGGCCTTGCCGACTCGTTACTACGTGCACGAGATTCTGCGATCACTTGATCATGATAACATTGGGGAGGCAGTCCAACTCCTGAGAATGTCCAAGAGAGCCTTGGTTGACAAATCAAGATGGGAAATGGTTCGCCAGCAGGTCATTTTTCGATGTCGGGTTTTGAAAGATGGTCATAGCAAACGAATCCGTCTGATCGAGAAAAGGATCGGGGAGCTCAAAAAACATGGGAAACTCCCGTGGCAGTGGTTTCAAAAAAAGCAAGCCGAAAAGCTCGCGCACTATGAAGAAACGCTGGCCTTAGAGAAAACCGCACAAGCCCTACTCGAAAAACACGAAATTGAATTAAAAGAGATAGGTAAAAAAGGAGAGGGTCACCCATTAAAGGGTGAGTCCCAGTGAAATATGCTTTGCATTTCACGGGATAAATCAAGCGAAAAAACACCTCCCCTGGCAAAAGAATCGCTTTTTTGAAGATTTTTAGAATGTTCAGCATTTGGACTGATATCAAGAGAGCAAATCTACCTCTATTGTTGGAAAGGCGAAACCTGAACAAGGGAGGGGGTCAGGCCCTCCAGAAACACGGCGGGCAAGCCCTCAATCGTGAATTTTAATAAAAAATCATGATTCTTTTTATATTTTGGAATTTTTTCAAAAATTGCTCAATATTTTGGGAAAAATTCCTATCACTCAATAGTTAGCCCGGGCCAAACCAAGGTGCATACATGAGTCTGAAGCTGAATCATATTGGTATAATTCATTCGCCTTATACTACGAAAGAATCGTGTCCCATCCAGGGTTTTTATCGCCCGGAAGGCAGAGGCACAGTCGAAGTATTCTCACAATATACCGAAGGTTTGAAAGACATTGACACCTTTTCCCACATCATTCTTCTTTATCTATTTGACAGAGCCGGAGAAATCAAACTTGTGCGTCCAACATTTCTTGATGATGAGGCCCATGGTATTTTCGCCTCCAGACATCCCTGTCGGCCCAATAGCCTCGGCATTTCTGTTGTCAGACTCTTGAGGCGTGTGGAAAACATTCTTGAAGTAGAAGGGATTGACGTTCTTGACGGAACACCACTTATTGACATTAAGCCTTACATTCCGAGATTCGATTGGGTTCCTGAGGCAAACGAAGGATGGGCTGCTACAAAACAATGGCGTCCCAAACCTCCGGGAAGGGAGTAACACGGCGCGAATCGCTGGCTTGTGAAAGGTGTCAAGCCTTGACAGGCTGTTGCTCAAAGCCTTTTTTAAAGAATAACCTCATCAAAAAATAGTGATCCAAATCAAATAAACCCTTTACACCAGGCCAAAATCCATAGTGAGGTAAGCAAAAAGCCGCTTAAACAATGACACAAGGGAATGTGAGAGAAGTTCGGGACGTCCTTGACTACGTTGAATAACTCAAAACATCAAGGCAATGAGAGAACAAGAGACGAGGGGATTAGACCCTCAATCGTAGATTTTCCTTCATGTGAATGATACGGGAATAAACCATGCCACGCATTCAACAAGGCCCTGGGGTAAAGGGAAGCCAGAAATGGATTAAAAAGCTGCTTAACGAAAACTCAGATCTGCTTAATTCCCCCATCAAAACCCAACTCAATCTTCCAGATACTGATACCATTACATGGGTTTCCCCACTTGCAGAAGATGGGTATGCAGAGTATCAGGATCAGGCCTCTATTGATCCCTTGGATATTATGCTACTCAAGGTACAGCTTTTACGTTGCAATGCCTGAAAAGTTCTTGTAAATAAGGCGTTGGCAGAGATGAAACGCTATACTAATAAAAGAAAGGGGGAAAGAGCATGAACAAAGGGGATTTAATCAACGAGGTAGCCAAGGTGGTCTCAACCAAGAAAGAGGCCCAGGCAGCGGTGGATTGTGTGGTGTCATCTATCACCAATGCATTGAAGAAAAACGATACGGTCTCCCTGGTTGGATTCGGGACCTTCAAGGTTGGCCAGAGAAAGGCCAGGAAGGGAAGAAATCCGCAGACCGGGGCAGTGATCGATATCAAGGCAAGGAAAGTGGCCAAGTTTATCCCAGGTAAAGCCTTAAAGGATGCGGTACTGTAAGTGAGAAACCATAAGGATCAAAAATGAAGGGGGACGCCCTTAAAAAACTAAGTTGACGAAGTGAGCAGGAGCATATTTTTACTTTTGCCATGTTACGGGATCGGGTCTCCCCTCTTGCCAAAACCACACCCTGACGCTGTTTTTGAGGAGTCAGAGATGCTATATCGACAAGAAATCGTCGAAGAGATGGGGATCAACTCTCAACAGATGACAGGACGTGTAGTAATAAATGATAGCTTATTAAAGGTTGTGACCTCGTCATCTTCATAAATAGTTCCCTTCAATAGTGAGGGTACCTTATGGCTTACACTAACGATACACACCTCAAGTCTATGGGCTACATTCTATGGCTCTTTGGTTTTACAGGCTCTCATCGTTTCTATTTTGGCAAGCCGATCTCGGGGACCATCTATTTTTTTACTCTCGGACTTCTCGGGGTTGGGTGGCTCATTGACCTGTTTCTCATTCCTTCACTCGATCGGCAGGCGGATCTCAGGTTCCGTACAGGTCGTATCAATTACACAGTCGCATGGATTTTGCTTACGTTCCTGGGATTGCTTGGCGTTCACCGAATGTATATGGGTAAGTGGTTTACAGGGATTATTTACTTGCTAACGGGCGGGATTGTGGGCCTAGGGTATCTGTATGACTTCTGGACACTGAACGATCAGATTACAGTAATAAATAGTGAAAGGGGACATCCTTGAAGAACTAAGTTGACGAATTGGGCCGAGGCAAATCACTATTTTTGCCATGTTTCATGATCAAACCTGCCTCTTGCCTCAATCCCCTCCCCGCCTAAGAAGCCTCATACCCGTCCAGCGTTGGCATACCCCCCGATAAATGATCCTTATAGTTCCCGTGCGAATCCATTCTGGAAATTAAGTGCAGGCGGCCGGAAGGAAACGTTTATCTACACTCGATTGTTGGGCGTATTGCCCTTAAAATGGGGCGATTCTATTTTCTCAAGGCGGAAAATAATAAAAAACGTCGGGGTCAGCCTATAGCAAAGCATGGAATTCTTCTAAGGTGAGACCAGCTTGGCGGATGATTGTGCGCAAGGTGCCCTTTGCAATTTCTTTATGGTTGGGCACAGTAAGGCGGCGATATGGAGGAACCTCGTTTCTTAAGATAATGTGACTGCCTGTTTGGTGATCAACACCGTAGCCGATTTTCCCTAGGGCTTTGCAGACTTTGTTTCCAGAAAGGGTGTGATCGGGAACCTGGAGGAAAGAACCTGATCCGCCTCAAAAGAAATAACTGAGGGAAGGAAAAGTACCCCGAAAAGGCAAATAATAGAGAATTCGCAAAACCATACCTTGAAATAAGCGACCGATAAGCTTATAGTATAAGCATTCGAAATCCGGTTCTGGCCAGTATCCCCAGAGCCTGGCAAAAAGGGCGTCTGGGGATTTGTTTCGAATCGCGAATTCAAGATCCCTGGGAAGGGGCCGGTCATCAAGCATGGGCCATGCCGGATAATCATAGGAGAATTATGGCAAGGCAAAGTCAAGGGCAGTTGCTGAATCGGCAAAAAGAGGGCGAGCCAAAAGAAAAAGAGAAACCGGAGATGCCTTCACCTTCGTGACACCCAGAGACAGGGCCTTGGTAGGGAACACCGAGAGAGTTCTCGATGAAAACCCGGAACGACGCACGCCGGAAGACTTCGATTATGCCGTACCGGCGCCGGAAGGCGGCGGGGGATTCAGGCGGTCTCGATACGCAGAGAGCCGCCAAAGCGTATTGAAACACACGAAAGAGCCCCGTTACAACGGCATGCCGGTTCCTCACCGGGGAGGGATCTTCGGCTTGAGGCCTGCAGAATAAAGGCAAGAAAGTAAAAAGAGGGTCAAACTGTAACAGTGGGCAGTCGCAAAAATTCTAAAAGTGTGGCAATCTGTGAAACGTTTTCCCGATAAACAATACTCGGACACAACATTAGTCAAATGTTTAAGTTTGAGCCTTATTTGAACAAAGATTTAAACAAAGCGATTATTTTAAGAGAGATTTTATTCTGAAATAAAGGAGGAGAACAGAATGAACCTCAAAGCGAAGATTTATGTGGAAAACCAGAAGAAAACCACCCATGGCAAGCTTGCAGCCCGATTGGCCTTTCTCAACGAGAAAGGTTTGGATGGTGGTGCAATTCAACGAGACTCCATGATTAGAAAGTTGAGAGCCGAGATGCGCAAGGGAAATTACCGGTTGGCCTGTATTGCAGCTCAGGAGAAGTTAAACGCGGAAAGATTGGCTGCGAAAAAAAGCTTGCGTGAGATGCCTCCGGCGGAGCCTATTAAGGAAGTTCCCGGGAAGAAGGGGAAGAAAGAGAAAAAGAAAGAGAAAAAGGAAGAGCCATCCCCTGCTTCAAAGGCACAAGAGTGACAGCAAAATAGGGCGTCACACATGAAAAGTGAATTTGGGGTCAGGCCCGCCATACTGACGGCGGACAAGCCCTCCAGAAAAACGGCGGGCAAGCCTTGAATCGTGAATTATCCTCCCCTGTGAGCTGGGCCGATCCTTGTTCCAGGAAAGATCACCTCTCCGATCAGCACCCCTGAATTTCCGAAACAGCAGCCTTGCTGTTTTCACCGCGACTGAAAAATCGGTTTTCCTCTTCCCAGTTATCCCTGAGGTATTGATGAAATGTACTTGAACAAGACTCTATCAAGACCAAGGACGCAGGACTGGTGAGATACCGCAGCAATTTGTCCGTACCTCGCTAACGATCTCTCTTTGTCCCCTATTCTTTATCTCTGCCGGCTCATCCGGTCCCAGTTCTGGGTAGAACCGACATTGGGATCAAATCCCGCATCATCGCTGATGATATAGTCGGAGCCGTTGGTCCACGCATTATCATACCCTGTGGGGAGTTCGATCTTCCGATCGTTGATGGGATCTAAATATGAATCGACACCGCGAATGGCCTCGCTGTAGTTATCAAATATCCGGTCGTAAGCTTCGCTGCGTTTTTGGTAGGAATCCACGATCATATCGCTGATCTCTGACTGGGTCTTGCTGATCTGCTGCATGCGATTGAAGATGGCCCTCTGATGACGAAGCTGGTCTCGGGTAACCGTGGCTGCGAGCTTAATGCAGTTTTCAGCCCACACAGGATTATCCTTGCGGGAGTCCGCGATGATCTTGAAAATCCTTATCCTGTCATTGAATTCGTCTGCGGGAGCCTTAAAACTGGTGACAGTGGGAATCCAGGTAATCCCCGGAGCAACTCCCCCATACATGGTGGGCAAGTAGCAGATTACGTAGTTGATGGCTACGGTAACATCTTCAACGATTTTCTTACCCCCCTGAAGGTACTCCATCTTTAGCCTGCCAGCCTCTGCGCGAATCTCAAACTGAAATTGAAACGGGGATATTTGACCAAAGAGGTTCAGCTGAAGTTGCGTTAAATCCCTGCTCTGCTGTGCTAGTTGTGGAAGATTTTAGGTCTGAATTACCTTGAGGTTTGAGACATTCGAGCAGAACCGGGGGATAAAGAAATCCTTTAAAAATTCAATGGCTCCCATAGGTTGCTTTATTTCCACGCCTAGCTGGGAGTAGGATAATTGCATGCTCGGATCCTGAGACCAGAATAAGTTAATGTGAGGGAATTGCCTCAGCACCGAGCCACCATCCGGGCTGGCAATGGTAAATGCGATGCTGGCCTCAGGTGGCATTTTGTTATAATCCCATGAGACGCCTCCCTTGAAATGCCATCCTTTTGGCACCAGCAACTGCAACGCTTCATACCCAAAACCCTTATGATCGATGACGACGTGCTTGTTCAAGGTGAGCGTCTGATTCTCAGTGGCTGCCACGATCCATGCTAAGCACGTGAGTCCGAATAAAATGACAACGGCCGAGCATATGAATTTCACCATAATCAGCCTCCTGTCCAGAAAGAGTCTCGATCTATGCCTTTGCCGAAAATGATACATGATTTCGGCAAACAAGGTCAATAGGGAAAACGGGTCAGATCCCTTTCCTTATTTCTGAGTAGTTCGCTTTCGCGCAGGTATATGTTTACTCGCTACCTGACTCGGTAGGTTGGCTGTTGAAGGTGGGTGCGTTTGCATCGAGGGCAGCGGCCTGGGCGGGTGAGACGTTTTCTGTCCTCGAACACATACCCACACATGAGACACCGGGAAGGTTGTACGATGAGCCTTTTGCTCTGGGCAGCCGTTGATCGTGCAACGTGGAAGAGGTGATCATAGACCTCCTTTTCCCTGATGCCTATTGCCTGGGAGAGTTCCCTGGCGCTCATCTCATCTTCGCTCAAGAGATCGACGATCTGCTGACGAATTGTCCTCGCCCTATTGCAATGCGTATCTTGCCTCATGTGAGAGTTTGCTGGTTTTAACGGTGAATGCGTTTGATAATGGAGGGATTTCAATGGTATCGTACCGAGGCAGGTAGTGTACGCAATACAGAAAAAAATGGCAAGGTGATTTCAATTCTCTGTAAGAAAGGGGTCACCCATTAAAGGGCCGGTCAAGAGAAAAGACGCCTCTCCTGGCAAAAAAGTGACCTTTTTTGCTTGGCTTAGGCATCCGCAGCAGCACGGCCTCGTTTGTATCCCTCCTCGCACCCGTTACTTCTGTCTTGTTGGTTGTGGTCATACACTGACCCGCACCAGTCACCCATCGCGACGAAGGTCGTTTGTAGATTGAATCTGGGAACAGGGTCTTTTATTCAGACCAACTTGCTTTTTGAAGAAAAGCCAGTTTGAATAAACAATTTACGGCTCGCATTTGACATTGACTACAAATTGTATATAATTGACTACAAATTGTAGTTGATAGATATTATGCTCACTGAACTATTTTCCTCACAGGCGAGAGTGGACATTTTGAAGCTCTTTTTGCTCAACCCCACCGATGATTTCTATCAACGGGAAATAGCTGCTAACTGCGAACTTCCTATACGAGCGGTACAAAGGGAAGTACAAAGGCTCGAAAAGATCGGCTTAGTTCGTAAATGGAAAAGGGGGAATCGGAACTATTATCAGATAGACAAATCTGCATCGATTTTTGAGGAGCTCAAATCCATATTCCTGAAAACTGTTGGCTTGGGAGAGGTCTTGAAGAACTCCTTGAGAGAGGAGCAGGAAGAAATCGCTATTGCTTTCATCTATGGGTCTTATGCTCAACATTCAGAGACAGCCACAAGTGATCTTGATCTTTTCATCATAGGAACGATTGAGCCCAAAAAAGTCTCTATGGTTTTGTCCAAAGTCAACTCGTCGCTGAAAAGAGAAATCAATTTTAGTGTTTACTCTGTCGAGGAATATAGACAGAAAGAAAAAAGAGGTGATCATTTCATAGGAGCCTTAGCCAAGGAGCCAAAGATATTTCTGATCGGGAATGAGGATGAGCTTAGAAGACTTGTACAAAGAAGATAGGCTGAAGAAACACAAAACGTCAGCTAGAGAAATAAGCGATCTCCTGCGAATTGTTGACAGGGATCTAAAAGATGCAGAGCTAAGAGGCCTATCTGCTGACCGAAGGTTTGCTACCGCCTACAATGCAGCCCTCGAATTAGCTCCGATCACCCTCTATTGTAAAGGCTTTCGGCCAACTGGCTTAGGGCATCATTACACAGTATTCCAGGCTATGAAAGAGACTATGGGAAATGATTACGTTGACTCGGCAAATTACTTTGACGCTTGCAGAGCAAAGAGAAATGTTATCGATTATGATCGGTCTGGAGGAATTTCTGAAGGGGAGACAGATAGACTTTTGAAGGAGACGAGACAATTCAGAGAAATCATTCGGAATTGGCTTCAAACTTATTACCCGCAGTTTTTAGGTTAAGCCTGAGCTCGGGGTCAGGTCTATGTTTGACTCTTTTGGAATTTGGGGCCAGGCCCTCCAGAAAAACGGCGGGCAAGCCTTGAATCGTGAATTTTCACCCATATAGATGGTGCGGCCATGAGATGGTCAGCAGGCCAGACGTCGATCTAGTGAGTGATGGGGGCGTCAAGTCTGCTCTTGCCTCTTAGGAGCTGAGCACTGCATTGCCTCTACCGTCGCCATTTTTGGGGATCAAACCCTTGCTTTTGCCACAATCACCATTCCCGAGGCCACCATCAATTTCTCTTGACTCGGGCAGCCTTTTATCGTGTCATTATTTGTAGGTCTCATTTATCTTGGTTCTGACAGGAGGGATTTTTTCCACAGGGATGTGGTGGATAGGTTAGCCGGGAAGCAGGTCAAAGGAGAAGGCATGGTTTGGACGGACAGGATCCCTGCGTGGGGGAGACGGGTCTTTGCTTAGGTGAAACGCGCCACCTGACTCCAATGCTGGCGAACATTGAGCACTTCCCTTTAATCCTAACGAAAGGAGGAAAACAATGCTTAAAGAATTCAAGGAGTTCGCCATGAGGGGCAACGTGGTTGACATGGCTGTTGGAATCATAATAGGTGCAGCCTTTGGTACTATCGTCAAGTCCCTCGTCTCAGATGTTATTATGCCGCCTGTTGGTCTGTTTTTGGGCAACGTCGATTTCACCAACCTTTTCATAGTCTTGAAACAGGGATCGGTGGCCGGACCGTTTGCTTTGCTTGCCGACGCTCAGAAGGCGGGCGCCGTCACGATCAACTACGGTGTTTTCTTAAATACCGTTATTAGTTTCATCATTATAGCCTTTGTGGTGTTTCTCTTAATCCGCTATATCAACAAACTGAAACGGGGAGCAGAGGCTCCCCCAGCAGAACCCACTACCAAAGAGTGTCCGCACTGTCTGTCGTCAATACCTATCAAGGCAACACGATGCGCCTATTGCACAGCAGGGCTGTGATAAATAAAAAGGGGAGAGGGTCAAATCCTTATTTTTGACAAATTCAGCTCCTGGCTTACCGCTCATGAATTATTGAGAGACTCTTCAAGGTATTTTCCTCATATAATGAACGGGGTCAGGACTTGAATCGTGAATTCTCACCCATATAGATGGTGCGGCCATGAGATGGTGAGCAGGCCAGCCCTTGATCCGTTGACAATTACGCTGAAAACTGATGCTGGTAGACTAAGATACAAGGGAATTCTATAAAGGATAAAAAAAATTGGGCTATGCGAACTTTTTCTGCATAGTATTGTTAGGCTCCATACAGCAATTGAAGGAAAATTATCATGAAAATTCTTGCACTAATTGGTAGCCCCAGAAAAGGGAGCAACACTGATACGTTAGTTGAACAAGCTTTGAAAGGTTCTGCGGTTAGTGGTCATACATACGAAAAGATCTACCTTTACAATTATGATATCTCTCCATGCATTGATTGCCGTAAGTGTAAGCAAGGAGATTATGTTTGTGTTATCAACGATGGCATGCAGGGGATTTATCCGAAAATGGATGGGGCAGATGTAATTATTTTCGGTACTCCAAATTATTGGTATGGGCCTACCGCAAAGATGAAGCTTCTTATTGATAGAATGCGTCCATATGTGGCAAACGGGAAGCTAAAAGGGAAAAAGGCAGTTGTTATAACCCCTGCTGCTGAGGGACCAAATGCATGTGGTCCTCTTATGGAAATGTTTCGCATGTGTTTCGAGTATCTGGAAATGGAATTTGCAGGCAAGATTTTGGCTGCGGCATATGAGAGGGGAGAAGTCAAGAATGACCAGGAAGCACTGAAAAATGCTTATGGTCTGGGAGCTGCTCTATAGCGTTTTTATTTAATTGCAAAACAGCGGAGGTTTACTCGTTAGGGGGAGGGGCTCAAATGAATCCACCACCTGGCTTTCACCCAGAGCCGAAGATGACTATGCGGAATACCGTGATCAGGCCTTGTTATCAGGAAATATTCAGAAGGCAACTGCCTCGATAAAGCAGGGTCCAGAATCTGAGGGGTGACCAGTATTTATGAGAATTGAAACATCATTGGAATCATAATTTGCAACGGCTAGGTCCACATAACCATCACGATTGAAATCCCCTGTGTCCGTAGAAGCAGGTGCCTGGCCCACCTCGTAGGTAACCGCTCCAACGAAGTTTCCATCGCCTTTGCCTCGCAAAACGGAAATGCTTGTGGAGCCAAAATTTGCCACAACGAAGTCGAGTGAGGTATCGCCATCAAAATCCTCAGCAGTTATAGCAATAGGATCGGTGCCTACTGGATACGCAACTGGTGTTGCGAAGGTGCCATCCCCATTTCCAAGGAGAACACAAACATTATTGGAATCATAATTTGCAACAGCTAGGTCCACTTTCGTATCGCCATTAAAATCGCCAAAAGCAATACAAAAGGACCTCCCTCCTGCAGGATAGTAAGTCGCATTTTGGAAGGTACCATCGCCGTTGCCCAACAGAATATAGATGACGTATTCGTCATTTCTTTTTTCAGGGCTTGCCACTGCGATGTCCGGGTACGTATCGCCATTCAGATCCGTAGCGGTGACAAAATTAGGGCCAACAATTGAAAATATCGTTTGTCCCTGCTGAAAGCTGCCGTCCCCGTTTCCTCTGTAGAATAAAACCGCCCAATAGTCCTTGCTTGCCACAGCCAAGTCCAGATTGCCATCTTTATCGAAATCCGCAGTGGTGATGGATTCAGGATGCTGACCCGCATAATAGGGAGTCGCATCCTGAAAGCTGCCATCCCCATTTCCCAGTAGAATAAGAAGGTCGGCATTACCACCAAAGTCGTGCTCGTATTCTGTCACGGCCAGATCCAGATGCTTGTCCTTATTAAAATCCCCGGCGATGATACAGGTATTAGAAGCAATACCGCTTCCAAAGGAACCGGCTACGGTAAAAGTGCCATGAGCGCTTCCTGTCAAGATAAAAACGTTACTTCCCAAAGAGCGACTTGCCACAGCCAAATCCAGATGCCCATCTTCATTGAAATCCTCGGTTGCAATTGACCGCGGTGAATTGACCGCATAGCTAACCCCTTCCCGGAAGAAGGCCTCCGAGGTTTCAGGAGATATCAACCGAAGGAATATAAACATAATCGGCACCAACACCGTAGCGAAACTTTTCATGCTCTCCTCCTCAATTATCGTGAAGGTTGATTGGCTTTTGTCATTCGTGCGTAATTATAGTGTAAAAGGAAAAAGCAAACCTCATGCCATCATGATCAGGATCTTGCCATGTTTCTGAAAATGGGGAAAAAGGGGTCACCCATTAAAGGACGGGGCGAGAAAGCGTAATTTCATGGGCGTCCCGCTTTACATATTTCAATCACTATTCGGTACTTTTCAACGTTACCCTGGGGTGAACATTAGCAGGTGAAGTCCGGAACCTTGAGATATACTCCAACCCTGCTTTCCGTCCTTGTCCCAGACATTTCTGTTGACTTTCTCCAAACAATTCGGTATTCATAAAAGTTCTGCGTTTAAATGAGTTAACCTAACAATTCAATCCTTAACCTTTTGGAGATAGTCATGGAGGTAGGATTCCAAAAGGTGCCGATACAAGGCCTCCAGAGGGGTTTTACATCTCTTTGGAGGCTCCTTTGCTTTAATCCTCGATAAGGCACAAACCATATACTAAGGCATAAGAATTGATAAAGATATCATTCATGGTATTGAAATTTGTCCGGTGTTGGGTTGTTAATGTGGTGAAGGTCACAGTGGAGATATCTGAAGTTGAGGGATCTATAACATTAAATTCCAATCAATAGCAATAAAAGGAGGGTTAAAATGATAGGGATGGATTTCATCAGCTTTCTTATTTTGTTGATTATCAGTGTTGTTGTCTCCGGGATCTTACATTTCGTCTTTAAGTATTACATTGTACCGGGATGGGGGTCTTATTTCTCCAAAATCCTCATCGGGTGGGTCGGTGCATGGTTAGGTTCCCCGGTATTTGGCCATTGGTGGGTAGGCTTAAATTATAAGGAAGTGTATATTGTCCCTGCAATTCTGGGTTCTTTGTTACTTTTGATCTTTGCAGTGGACTGTATTAAGACTTGTGCAACCACTTCCAAGGGTAAAGGGTAACTACCTGTGATCAATGGGTCGTGTCTGCACTTTTGGTAAAAAAGCTCATGGCTATGAAAAGTGTAGGTTTGACCCTGGGGGCGCATATCATACACTCAGAAGGAGGCAGGGCCGGGGTGGCCCTGTCTCCTTATTGCCATTTTTCGGTTAGGCTTTCTGGAAGAGGCCAGGCCTCCGCTGTTAGTCCTGGATTTTATTGACTACTAATCTCCGTGAAAAGAACTTGTGGTACCCAATTGGGGTATAAGGAAGGTTTCTTGTAGGAGGTAAGGATGGTAGTTTTTATTAGCGACTTGCATTTTGTAGATGGTAGTGCAGGTGAGCACAATGTGCCTGTAGATGCCTTTAGAATATTTTTCGAAGACATATCAGGCACGGTTAACTGGTTAGTCAAAAAGGGGCGGGAGGTTAAAGAGATTAAAATTGTCTTTTTGGGCGATGTGTTTGATCTCTTAAGAACAGAGAAGTGGTTTGATTACCATGTAAATGAAAGGCCATGGGGAGATGATGAGGCAAAGATTGAGGCCCATGCCAATTATATCTTTGACGCCATCATAAAGAAGAACAAAAAAACCTTTGACTTGTTAAGGAGTGACTTGAAAGATGAGTTTAGTCTTCCTGCTGAGCCGGACAGGATCTATGTCCCGGGAAACCATGATCGGATCTGCAACAAATATAAGAGTCTGAGAGACAAAGTGTGTCAATCGCTTGGACTCCCACCTCGTACTACCCCCTTTGAGCACCACTTTCTGGATATAGATTATGGTGTCCATGCCCGCCACGGGCATGAATATGACAAATTCAACTATGAGGGGAGCACCTCTTACCAGTACGAAGACTATATGAGGATGCCTGTCGGTGACCCCCTTACTACCGAGCTCGTGGCAAAACTGCCCTGGAAGATTATGGGTAAACCAGAGATCAAGAAACTGCCCAAAACACAACGGGAGGCTTTAGAGAGAAACCTCCAAGAGATCGAAAATGTGAGACCATTCTCAGCTATCCTGGAATGGCTTCTTTATCAGGTAAAAAAGAACCTTTCTTTAAAAGAAATCATTGAGGATGCGGTAGATGAGATCATAAAGGAGTTTAACAAATTACAGTTTATCGAGAAATGGTATGAGCACCACGATAAATGGTATGATTTTTGGGATGAGGGAGACAAAATACAGTCTGTGCTCTTTTTGCTTGAAAAATTTAAGGTCTTTCCCTCTGAAAAGCTCATGCCCCTTTTAGAAAAAGTGAAAAATCGTTTCGCCAGGGATGATCTCTTGGAGGCTGCCCTAGATGAATATTCACAGTTAGACAACCGCATAAGATATGTGGTCTATGGACATACTCATGTGCCTGTTCAAGTGCCGTTGCGAACTGTTGAAGACCCTGCTGGTTCAAAAGAGCATATGTATTTAAATACAGGTACCTGGCGTACCGGATACTACAAATGCAAGGAAGGTTTGGGTTTCACTGGTTGGAAAAATCTCACCTACCTGGTCTTTTATAGAAAAGAGGAAAGAAAACTGGATTTCCCCACCTTTGAGACCTGGACAGGCACATTAAAATCTGTTTAGGAAAGGGCTCAAATCTTTATTTTTGACAAATTCAGGGGTGAAGGATGAAAGGTCTAGTGATAGTGACGGCGTTTCTGTTAATGACCCTGTTTGAGGGCACAGTTCTGGAGAAGGACTACCTCGTTAAAGGCAGGATCAATAGTAAAAGCAAAACCGGTGAGTTGAAGGGATGGATGAAGAGGGACACACTTCAGCTTGGCAGGGTGAACGTTTATGATAAGTATGGGAATATGAAGGGGTTCTGGGTGAGGGATACCCTGAATCCCGATGCCTGGTTTTTTAAAGAGAATTGAGAAAGGGGAGGGGTCGTTACAGCAAGTTTCCTGTACATTCGAACAATCGTAGATCGCGGATCTGAATTCTTCTCTGCTTCACTCAAGGATTATTTTCATAAGATTATCTTCAGGCGTGGATTACACCGCAGTTCACCTTCAGACAGAAAATAGCGAAAAACCTCAGGATTGGTAACAAAACCTTCCAGAAAGAGGGGGCTTTTTCAAACGGCCTGAATATCTCAGGGCGGAATCATTCGAGCCTCTTCCAAATCATTTGCCTTACCTGGAAATATCAGGAGCAACGTGACCATAAGGAAAGGATCAGAGTCATGATCAACAAATACCGCGGCTGCTTGTTGGGGCTTGCAATCGGTGACGCATTGGGGGCGCCTGTTGAATCTCTGAAATTAGAGGAAATAAAGATACTTTATGGTAGGGATGGAATCAGGGAGTTTAGACAATGGGGATTCTTCAGGCCCGGGTCATATACAGATGATACCCAGATGTCATTGGCTACCGCGGTTGGTTGTATAAGGGCCTGTCAGAGATGGAAAGATACGGGAGTTTGTGATCCTGCATCACTTGTCTACGGGCGCTATCTGGAGTGGCTTGAATCTCAGAATGATCCATACCAGAGAAGGGCTCCGGGCAATGCTTGTTTAAATGCCTTAAGAAGTGGCCACATGGGAACGATTGAAGAGAGAATCAATGACAGCAAAGGGTGCGGTGGAGCAATGCGCACTGCGCCCGTCGGTTTAGCCTTCCCACCCGGAAAGGCATTCCAGCAAGGCGCAGAATGCGCAGCCATAACTCATGGGCACCCTTGTGGATACTTACCAGCAGGGTTCCTCTCTGAAATGATATCCCGCATAAGTGAAGGGGCAATACTCGAGAAGGCAATAAATTCGAGTATTGAACTTTTGGCCACATATGACGGCCATAGTGAGACGCTCGAGAAGATTGAACTTGCTCGTTCCCTGTCCAGTAGCAGCACCTCAGTTGAAGAATGCATTCAAACTATCGGGGAGGGATGGGTGGGGGAGGAAGCATTGGGCATTTCTCTGTATTGCTCCTTAAAATTCTCTGATAACTGGGAAGAGGGGGTAATGAGCGCTATCAATCATTCGGGAGATAGTGACTCTACAGGGTCAATTACCGGTGCGATACTGGGGACTCTACTCGGTATCGGATCAATCCCAGACCGATGGGTCAAGGATGTAGAGGACTCAGACAAAATCCAGAGGATAGCTAACGATATGTTCAGGATATTCAAGAATGGAGAAGACCTTTCTCGTGATGAGTATCCGCCCTATTGAGTGTAGGCTGGGGCTCAAATCTTTACTTTTAACAAATTGGTCTATAAAGGTAAATCTATAGTACAAGGGGGCTTTGAAACATGAAATACCCGAGTGGGCATCGATTCTTCATGGCAGTGCTGATTTCACTTACTGCCCTGGGGATGATGAGCGGGTGCGATAGCGGCGAAAAGATGGTAGATGAGGTCACCGGGAACCGGGCCGTCAAGCAGTACCATAAATCGAAAAAAGATATCGAAAAGATAACCGAGCAACAGGCTGAACGATATGAGAGCATCCCGGATGATGAAAGGGAAGATGAGAAACAGTAAGCAAGTAGGACGGGGCGGAGCGCTCATGAATTTTTGAGACTGCAGTCAGTGAAGACCAGAGTCAAACCTCGATCTATTGAGAATGGGCCTGATAACTGATGCTGATAGACTGAGATGCAAGGGAATTCTGCAAGAAAGATAAAACCATTGGACTACACAGGAATTCTCCTGCAGGGTAATTGCAAGGCAAGGAATCTTTTTTGTCCCTTTTTTTTGGCAGATTTAACAATGAGCTAGTGCACTACAGAGAAGCTTTGGATCCATTTCCACACATAGTGAACCAAGTTTACAAGAGGCGAAAGGTATATGGATTGGTATATATCTGTGGTCAATCTGCAATCTTAAATTCGAGATTGATCATATCGCCTCTTTTGAATCCCATGGCATCAAAAAACTGAAGAAGGGTCCAGTCCCGCCAGTTTACAAGGGTGTAAACGGAATCAACACCCACCTTTTTCATATAGTTGAGCATCTCCTCGGTTAACATTCTAGCTACACCCTTGCTCTGATAAGCTGGATCAACCCCTATGGTATCTATCCAGCCAATATTTTCTGGCACACCATATTCCCATCCACTTGCGTCCCCGAGAATAAAACCGACAACCTTGCCCTCCATTTCCGCTACAAGAGACGGGAGTGGTGATCTTTTTCCTGTCATCTCAACCTTTCCTTCCCAGTATTCTGGCCTCCTTTCTCCAAGAACCAAGTTGTCTATCTCGATGATCCTCTCAAGATCATGTTCCCTCATTGCCCTAATAACCGGTATTTTTCCCGGTTCCTTTTCCATATCATTCTCCTTTCTTATAATTACATTACGGTTATTGCGAATCTCCCTTCGCTGATTCGGATCCTACCTGATGAGAGTCAATTGAGCATCCCTTTTATTCAACTATGATATATAAATCACTGTTCATGTCAAAAGATGTTTCCCCCAGTGGCAAAGGGTAAAGATCTACAAAAATTCATGTTGATAAGTTCTTAGGTTATGCGAGTACCCTTTAGACCAAACAGCCCTCCTGAGGTTCATATATGAGATCATAACAGTATTGCTTAAGGGTTATCGAACCAGGTTCGAATTTCACGGAGATAGAATAGCCATTCAAGACTCAAAAATCCACGGAAAACATAAGAGAGGGTTTTACAGGGGGATTCCAATAAGCCAATGCAGCAGGGGACCTTCTAAACTTAAAAATATATTAGACTACGCGGAAGTTTTTCTGCATAGTAATTGTTCGGCGTAAGACGATGATTGAGGTTCGGGAGGAACAGCCAGAGGATAGAGAGGCAATCCGCGAAGTAAACATACGGGCCTTCGCTCAAGGCCATGAGGCCGACATCGTGGACGACCTGCGTCGGAACTGCAATGATCTTCTGTCCCTGGTGGCTAGGATGCAGAACCAGGTTGTTGGCCATATTCTTTTCAGTCCCGTCAGTATTGAGAGCGAAGCCAGGACGATCCAGGGGATGGCCCTAGCGCCAATGGCAGTGCTGCCAGAGTTTCAGCAACGAGGGGTTGGCTCTGAGCTGGTCCGAACAGGGATCGCAGAGCTGAAGAGAAGGCTCTGTCCGTTTGTGATCGTCCTGGGCCATGCGGGATACTACCCTCGATTTGGCTTTGAACCTGCAGGCGTCTACGGAATTCAAAGCGAGTGGGAAGTCCCGGACGATGCATTCATGTTGCTTGTGCTGAACGAGTCAGAAATGCGCGGTACCTCAGGAGTGGCCAGGTATCGGCCGGAATTCGCTTGAGAAAATGCTCATAAGCCCATTAACTACATTGACCATCAATGGGGAATCAAGACAAAAGGAGGCTTTTCGTATGGTCAGGAAGTGTTTAGTCCATAGGATGGGGAATCTTGCGGTTCTGCTTCTGGCTTTTAGCTCTTTTGTGGCGGGCCTGATTCAACCTTATCCTTTGCAGGCTCAAAAGGAGCTTCCGCAGGGGACCGTTGCCGGAAGAGTGAGAGCTCAAGCCGGGTATGTTAAGGGGGCGAAGATTTATCAGCTTGTTCCCGGTTCGGTATGGAAGCATGTGGCAACCACCGCCGGCTTACTGACCAAAAAGGGCCGGTATCGATTCACCACAGATGCGGGAACCTATGATTTCAAGGCCCAGTGGGGTGGGAGAGAACAGATAATAAGGGATGTCAGGGTTGACCCAGATCCAAAGATCACGGAACTTGACTTTGTGATCCCGCCCAGGGCGGATTGAAATCAGAAAAAGGAATTCGGGGTCAGGTCTCGGAAAAAAGGTCAAAAGGGCTCAGATCTTTTTTTAAATAGAACTTTTGTTGAGGGGCTACCCATCAATGCTGCTGAGGGCATAGATAAGGGATCAGCCCCTCAAATTGGACTAAATGATTGCTAAATCGTAAACAGATACATTCGAGCCGGTTGCGGTAATGCTGAGCCTTTCCGCCGGATTGCAACTTTCAATTCGCACGTTTTGACAGCTCAACTCATCACAAACGGAGGGAGGAACACCGTAATGACTAAATTAAAAGGGAGGTAAGCATGGCACGAGAGATTAAAGAGGACCAAAAGTATAAAGACAGGTTGCTGAAGTTAATTCCGAGCGAGATTGTGGCTGCGTATTTGGTACTATCAGGGATAATTCCGGAGGGTAGTGCCAGGTGGGGGACACTCATCGTATCGATTGTCCTGCTGGTTCTCGTTCCCTTTTATCTCTGGAGAATGCAGGATGTTCGGCGGACCTCACAGCTCATAATCACAATGATCACCTTTGTTGTATGGGTTTATTCACTCGGAGGGGGTCCTTTCGAGGCCTGGGAATTGTATCAGCCGTGGATCGCTTCTGTCATTTTGGTGTTATGGACACTGGTGATTCCGCTAGTGGTCAACCCAAAGCCACAACCGGCCACACCGTAGTGGGTTTGGGGTCAGATCTTTTTTTTGGCAAATTTCATTCTGAACAAACCCTGCCAAAATGAATAACTTGGGATGGTTGGCCTTGGGATTGGATGATGTTAAATTTATAACTAGTATTCAAGATATTAGGCGTGATTATGTAAGTAATAGGTTAAGGATGAAGAGGGATACACTTGAGCCTAACAGGGTGAACGTTTATGAGAAATACGGAAATCTCAAGGGTTTTTGGGTGAGGGATACGCAGAACTTCTTCTGCATAGTAATTGTTAGGTCTGCATAAGGAGAAGTCTATGGAGCTGAACGCTATAATGGGTCATATCCTCGACGCTATTCCATATCCAATCGTCTTCGTAGACACGGAGCACGTTATTCGGTACATGAACAAACGAGCTCGGTACCATTACTACGACGAACGCGGATACCGGGATTTGATTGGGAAGAGCCTGTTCGATTGCCATTGTCCGGAATCAAGGAAAATGATAGAAGAAGCGGTCGAGGGATTGAGGAACCACGGACAAGAGATCTTTCTGAAAGTCAACGTCCGAAACGAGAGAGTGTACATCACGCCCGTGCGTGATGGGGACGGAAACCTGGTGGGCTACTTCGAACGGTTTGAGAAGAACTTCACCAAGACCTAAAGGGGAGGCTGAAAAGGGTGCAGTATGATGATGAAGGCAAGAGAGCGAGTAGGGAAGTGAGAAGATCAGTGTCTAAGAAGGAGGCGAGTGTTATGGGACGGTTGGTGAAACTAGTAGGCGCTGTAGGGGTTTTCTTACTCTGCTCCACTCCGGGCCTGAGCCACGGTCAGAATCCTCAGGATCTGCTAGACCAGCTTGGTCAGGCAGTCCAGGAGATAAAGACAATTGATGCCCAGATGCAAGCGAACCTAGAGCTCAAGCAGCAGCATGAAAAGGAGTATGAGAGGTTGCAGGAGGACGGAGAGCAGTATGAGCGGTATGGGGAAGAGTATGATTCTGGGAAGGACCATTTTGAAAGTGCCTGTGGTGGACCATTACCAGAAGCACAATACGACCCCTGCAATCAAGAGAAGGCTGAACTTGACGCTATGTGGGAGGAGTTGGATCAGTGGAGAAGCCGTCGCATTTCCTGGAAAGAAGACCTTGAGAGAGCGGAGCGTGAACGTGTTGAGGAAGCCAAACGACTGGGCGCCACGCGCAAATCTCTAGCGGAGCAGGCAAACCGGATATTGGCGGAGCTGCAAAGGCTGAGGCAGTTCAGGAGGGCAAACCAGGAATGTGCTAATCTGCAATCACTGGAAGAAGTGTATCATTGTATGCGACGGCTATGGCAAGATACCCGCTAGATCGCCAATTGGAAGGGTCAGGCCCTCCACTCCGCCACAACAACGGCGGACAAGCGGCGGGCAAGCCCTCCAGAAAAACGGCGGGCAAGCCTTGAATCGTGAATTTCCCCTCATTTACGTGACGCGGCCATGAGATCGCCGGATCTTTGCTCTTGGTGAACTACCTCCTGGCCAAAGAACTGACTGCAAACCCCGGTCTACTAACTGACTGCCTGAAAGTTTGTTGTTATCCTTTCTCGTTATCAACTTGACTCATGTGGACAATTCGTGCATGGTTGTATGCCTTTATGTGCTGGCGGCGCTCCCTGATTCTGTTGATATGGGTGATAGACCTGCTCCCCTTGGCAACGAAAGTGAGATCAGGCGGGGTTTTCCTGGAGGGCAGGAGATAGAAAAGGTCTTATTTGAACTCTATGGGAAAGGGGAAAAGATGTTACTTTTTTGGCACGATGACCTTAGGTTAAGGAGACTGATGATGAAGGGGATTAAAGCAGGTTTGGCCCTCCTGATTGTTGCTCGTTTCATGGTTTCAGGATTACCATGTTATGCGCAGCCTAATATCCCGGAGGACAATATTCCCTCTAATATCCCTGCCACTGTCAGGGAGAAAATTGAGGGGCTCTATTCAGTTGACCCGGTAAAGCGAGCTGAGGCAGCAGCAGATCTGGGAGTAATGGGTCACAGGGCAGCCCCTGCTATACCATTTCTGATAGGAATGTTCGGCGACGAGATTTTGTTAGTCGAGGATGCGCCCGGCTCCCTTAGATACGCTCGTTACCCTGTGGACAGTGCCAATACCTGCCCTGCGTCTCAAGCAGCAAAGGCGCTCCGCAAAATTGGGAAACCGGCTGTAGAGCCTTTGATTGCCTCCCTGAGGAGTGAGAATTGGCTTTTCCGAGCGCATGCGTCAGCGACACTTGGGGGAATGGAGGATCCCCGTGTAGTGGAGCCACTGATCCTCACACTAGCCGATGAGAATGGAATTGTCCGGATAAATACGGCAATAGCACTGGGGCGGATAAGGGCTTTACGCTTAGTGGACCCCCTGATTGCCGCGCTGGGGGATAAGGATTGGCTTGTCCAGAGGTATGTAGCACGCTCACTGGGGGAACTTGGAGATACAAGGGCCGTAAAACCGCTCCTTGATGCACTGAGTGATAAGGGATTTCGCGCAGCAGGTGATGCCGCAGAGGCACTGCACAAGATAACGGGCCAGGATTTTGGTCTGGATCCCGAAAAATGGCAGAGGTGGTGGGAGAAAAACAGGGAAGAATGAGGATTTATGAAAACGGGTCAAGTGTGCTTTTCAGTCATAGGTGCAGGGAAGTCAGAAAGGTTTTATCTGTCGACAAACTCGACCTTCTTTATGCCTTCATAACGAAGAAATTCTTCTAGAAGTTCGTCCATTATCTTCCTCTGTTCAAGCCATGCAATCGGTGCACAAGCTGGACAAGAGGGTGTTCTTCTTCTAAAATCCACATTGATAAGCAGTTTTTGCTCACCTTCAATATAATCAATCGACTTAATAAGACCGAGATCTAATACAGACATCTCTGTTTCTATGTCCCTAATATTACCGAGAATCCGTATAATATCTTCCTTTTCCGGTACCATAAGCCCTCCTCTGTTCTTTATGTATAGGGAAATCGCAAGAAGCCCCTTTTTAACGAAGAAATGTAGGAGTGGTTAGGCTTGTGTGTCAAGCAAAAACCTGCCGCGACATAGGGAACGGCGGCCGAAGCCTTTATTTTCGACAAATTCAGCTCTTTGCTTCCGGGCCATGAATTGTTGAAACTCCAGTCAGTGAAGACCAGAGTCAAACCTCGATCTATTGAAAATTGGCCTGATAACTGATGCTGGTAGACTAAGATGCAAGGGAATTCTGCAAAAAAGACAAAACATTGGACTACATAGAAATTCTCCTGCATAGTGATTGTTGGCCTAAAGCCTTCTCCTTACTCAAATGATATGGTAGGCACATGAAAAATGGATCATTGCACGGAGCTCAATAAAATCGATAGCATTTACAGAAATATCCCGTTGGATGAAATTCCATGGAATGTGGAGGTGCCGCCTGATGCTATAGTTGAGTTAGTCGAGGGTGGGATTGTGAAACCATGCAGTACCATCGATCTTGGCTGTGGCACCGGCAATTGCGCCATCTATCTTTCAGGCAGGGGATTTGGCGTTACAGGGATAGATTTTTCTCCGACGGCCATCAAGATTGCTCAGGAAAGTGCAAAGAAAAAGGGCGCTCAGTGCACTTTTATTATCTCGGATATTCTCAGTAATTTGGATGAAGTCAAAGGAACGTTTGACTTTGCTTATGATTGGGAGGTATTACACCATCTATTCCCAGAGAATAGGCATAAATATCTCGAGAATGTGCAGAGAATATTAGATCCGAAGGGGAAATATTTTTCGCTCTCTTTTTGTGAAAAGGATCCGCAATTCGGTGGGATCGGAAAGTACAGAAAAACTCCCTTGGGTACAGTTTTGTATCTTTCATCAGAAGACGAATTGGAGACTCTTTTCAGTAGATATTTTCGTATAATTGATCATCGAACTATTGAAATCCTCGGAAAACATGGCCCCCATATTGCAATCTATTCCCTGATGGAAAGAGACTAGATCTACCTGTGTAATCACACGTTATCAGGGCCTTTACTGTTGATTAAGACAGAAAACCCTAAATCACTAAATCAATGAACCTGACGGGTTCACAGCTTTGCTGTTCACCCGCAGGTTATCTCCGGTATTAGGTGGCGGAACTACGCGTTTAGCCAAAGACAGAGCAACTTTCGGTAACCGGAGGATCATGACCATGCAGGTGCTAGTTGCCGCGTTAGGCATAATCGTCTTCAGCATGGGGGCATTCTGTTTTGCGAGCCCCACGAGCTTTCAACGCTTACTCAATATTATGCAGCAGGGGCGTTGGTTATATCTTGCCATCCTGTTTCGGGCTGTTGCAGGGGCGATTTTGATTGCTGCAGCTGATGCGTGCCGTTTTCCAGGTTTCGTCAGGGTGCTAGGTATTCTCTTCGTTGTCTTTGCGCTTCTTTCTGCATTTCTCGGGCTTAAAAGGTTGCGTTCTATAGCTCAGTGGTGGTCCAGGAGGTCGCCTGTAATCCTACGGCCTGGGCAGTAGCTGCCGTTGGGTTCGGAGCACTGTTAATTTATTTGGGCATCTGAATCCGTTGCTCTGTTCATTTCGGGCAGGTGCTGTATATCGTCACCGTGTAGCGGTGCTGCCGAAAGCATGTGCTGCTATTCTTTACCATTGAGAGCGTGTTTAGAATAGCAAAATAGGAAGGAGATCTTAGCATGCCGCTCATTCGAACTCCCGAGGACCGGTTTACCAATATTCCTGACTTTCCCTTCGAGCCTCATTATGTCGAGATTAACGGAGCGCGCATTCATTATTTAGATGAGGGATCTGGCAAAGTTATCCTCTGCCTCCATGGAGAACCGAGCTGGAGCTTTCTGTACAGAAAGATGATACCCATTCTCTCACAAAAGCACAGGGCAATAGCATTAGACTTCATCGGCTTCGGCCGATCAGATAAGTTTACCAAGCGGAGGGAATACACCTTCAAGATGCACCGCGATACCTTGGTCAGGTTTATAGAAAGGCTCAATCTCGACAAGATCGACATCGTGGTCCAGGATTGGGGTGGTCTGATCGGCTTAAGGGTAGTCAGCATGATACCCGAACGCTTTGCTCGACTTATCATTATGAATACCGGCCTGCCCACTGGCGAAGAAAGCTTACCGCTGGCTTTCCGCCTATGGCGATTTTTCGTGAAGGTGGTACCCAGCCTTCCTATTGGCAGAATCCTGAGGTTGGGTATGGTACAACCCATGTCGCCTGAAGTTGTTTCCGCCTACAATGCTCCATTCCCGAGCAGAAAATACAAACAAGGCGCTAGGGCTTGGCCGCTGATGGTCCCTGTCAAGCCGATGTTCGAGGCAGCACTGGAAATGAAAAAGGCAAGGGAGGTGCTATCGGAGTCGAATAAGCCGACACTCGTGATGTTTTCTGACCGTGATCCAATCACGAGGGGTGCAGACCGGTTCTTCAGAGAGCTTATCCCTACCGCGAAAGATCAACCAGAAATAGTTATAAAAGGTGCAGGTCATTTCCTTCAAGAGGATAAGGGGGAGGAAATAGCTCAGCATATTCTGGATTTTATTGAGCGAACACTGTTATGAGGTATCTTAGAATACTTGAAAGGGCCCGTACCAACGAGTCATTCATTATTCGGATTAAGCGATTCAGGGCAGGGGGTCAAATTAAGAGTTTTTGAAACACCAATGAAGGTGTTTTCCAGTAAGGAGAGGATTCTCTCTATCCGCATATAAGAAAAAAGGCGGCACCATGAAGGGGTGCCGCCTTCGAGAGCCTACTTGGTTATAGTATCTCTACGTTTTTGGCCTTGGGGCCTTTTGGGCTTGTCTCGATCTCAAATCGGACTCTTTGGCCGTCTTGCAGGCTTTTGAATCCGGAGCCATCGATGCTAGTGTGATGGACGAAAACATCCTGACCATCATCCTGCTCAATAAAACCATAGCCCTTTTTGTCGCTGAACCACTTCACGGTTCCTTCTGCCATAGCGCTTTCCTCCTTTCAACAAATTTTCTGCGCAGTCAAGACTAAGTCCTTGGCAAAAAAAAGACTATTAAAGTCAGTGCTGCAGCTTTAATAGTCTCGATAATTTCTTTTCCCCAAAAACTGCCAATCCAAACTTCGCAGCGATATTATAAATACGCTCTGCGAGATTGTCAAGCTTATTTTGTACAAGGGGGGGGCTCAAATCCTTCTTTTTGACAAATATCTCCCCTCGCTTATGGCACAAGGATTTTTGAAACTCCAGTCAGGGCATTTTCGTCACAGGTTTAGGGCCTTCAAAAGATCGAGATTTCCGGTTTTCGTCAAGATCCCCTATCCGGCTTAACAGCGCACGTTGTTTCGCAAGCTAAGAGAAACTTACTGTCTAAAACAATACATAGGCGTCTAAAGTTAGACTGCATCATAACTTATTGAAGGAAAAGGATGATATCAGATCTACGCGAGTTCGTTACGTCTAATATCAGACAATCAAACAGCTCCATTTGTCGAGGACCTGGCATGAAATCAAGTAGAATCATTTTTTAAGGCTAGCCAAGGAAAGCCCTTAAGTTGGCTTTTTTGTTGCCATTTTGGGTTTTTACCTGCCTGTCCTGACAGTAAACCTCGCCGTGTCTGGCATCAGACTTGCTCTATTGGACATAGGAATTACCCCGGCCGTTTGTCTCGCAGCAGGGGTGGAGAAAATAGGAGAAAGACCATGAAAAGAACACTTGTCTGCCTTATAGGTGTATTCATCCCTTTCTTCCTCATCCACGGTTATGCCTTCCCAGACAATCCGCTGCCTCAAAAAGGAAGCAGGCTGCCTGAGATAAAACTCGCTGTTCCCAATGCCCCAGCCCATAGAGACTATCTTGGCCTCACCGGCGATGGCTTTTTCACCATAGCAGATATCAAGGCCAAGGTGGTGATCATTGAGATCTTTAGCATGTACTGCCCTCACTGCCAGAGGGAGGCCCCTTCTGTAAACCAATTGTATCGCATCATAGAAAATAGCCCCGATGCCAAAGGCACGGTAAAACTCCTGGGCATTGGTGCAGGTAATGATAGCTTTGAGGTTACCTATTTCAGCAAGACATACGAGGTGCCATTCCCCCTGTTTGAGGACAAGGACTACGTGATCCATGAGCAACTGGGAAAGCCGGCCACCCCATTTTTTATTGGGGTAAGGATCAATGCTGATGGGAGCCATGAGGTCTTTTACACCCACCTCGGAGGCTTTGAGCAGGCCGATCAATTCCTTGATGAAATCCTCAAAGGATCGGGATTAAAATAACGGGAGGGAACATGAAGAAGAATCTTTGTCTTGTTTTCCTGGTAGCGGTCATAGCCCTTTTTTCGATGAGGGCAATCGGGGTTTCCCAGGTACCCAGGCAGGATATCTATAACCCCGGGCTTCTAAAACCCACTGACAGCACCCTCAAGGTAAAGGTGGGGGATCCTCTGCCTGATTTCTCACTTCCAAAGGTCTCAGGTGGCGAGGTTAGCCTGAGCCAGTTTCTGGGAAAGAGCAACGTGGTCATCTCCTTTATTCCGGCTGCATGGACCCCTGTGTGCTCAGATCAGTGGCCCGGCTACAATATAGCAAAGGAGCTTTTTGACAGATACAATGCAGTGCTTCTCGGCATCTCAGTAGATAATATTCCCACCCTGTTTGCCTGGACAAATCACATGGGTAAGTTGTGGTTTCCAGTGCTCTCTGATTTCTGGCCTCATGGGGCCTTTGCACAGAAGCTCGGCATCTTACGCTCTAATGGAGTCAGTGAGCGGGCAGTCTTCATTGTCGATAAGAAGGGGATCATCCGCTACATTGACGTCCATGATATAAATAAGAGGCCCTCGCTCGGGGATATTGTCAGAGAGCTGGAAAAGCTGGAAGCATAAAGCTTACTGGAGCAGCTGGCAGCGGTAATCCGTAAATAGGTAGAGACGATAGTCCGGGATACCAACATGGGCCGGGATGAGTTGGTCATTGCCGGCTGGGGCAAGGTTTCCAGGCAAGGAGTACCAGCTTAACCCAGTGGTGACATAAGAGTACCGCGGAGGATCCTAAAGGATTAACATAGTCGTAATGTCATGGAGAGCTGAAAAACATACTGAACAATGAAACCATCATCGGTATGGAGATCAATGAGAAAATGAAACTAACAACAATAAACTGATTAACGACGGCCCTGTCTCCCCCGGAACGTTCAGTAACGAGCGGCACTGCGCTAATCGTTGGTACGGCACCCTGTAAGAGAATAAGAAGGGCAATATGATATGCGGGATGCACCAAGATTAATATGCCTAAAAAGACGAGCGGAAAGATGATATTCTTGAGGACTACGAATTTTGTGATTTCCATGACTTGAAGTTGGCCGCTTTTATGGAAATCCGTGTATATGGTGCCGCCAAGTATTATCATAATCAGGGGTATCGTCATGCCACCCAGCAATGTAAGAATCGATAACAGAAAGCTTGGAATTTTATCTTGCACTCCAACCAAACGGATAATAACCGCTACCAGGGTTACAATGAGCACTGGATGAATTATCTTTTTCCAATCCACTCCCCCCTTCTCTTTTTTTCTAAAGAAAAGGTGATAGGTGCTGAAAAAAAACGCTGGGTAAAAGATTGTGAACAGGAAGAGAGATACCAGATAGGCTGATTCATCTCCATACGTCCCCGCGATTATGGTCAGGGGAAAGAATATCCCGTTCTGGTAAAAGAGACTGACCGCGAATTCCCGACGGGATCTTCTCTCAGATATAAAAGTAGCGATAAACGTTAAACCAGCTGCAACTGCTGTAAAGAAAACCCACCATAGGGGTAATTGCCACCAGTCAGGTCACTCACGAGGCGAGAAATTCTCGAGAATGTTTACAAAGATAAGACTGGGTAGTGCGATATCAAGAGCAATGGGGGAGAGTAGACCCAGAATGTCACCTGGCATGATTCGTTTCCTAATAATCCAAAAACCTAAAATTCCTATTCCTAGGAGCACTGCTACTGACTCGAAAGTAGTGATGAATAGATTCATTTATTCTCCCCTCTCATCAATCAATTTAAATAAAGCTCATATCTGGCTGCCTGTCAACTATCCCTGTAAACAGGAGGCTATTTAACGGCAAGGGGTAAGTTGTTTTCCGAGCCCTGCATGATATCGAAGCCTGTCAACCTTGACATCCTGTTATGAAGCGTTATTTTTCAAAGATAACTAAGAGGAGATAGGTACTATGGAAAAGATAACGCTGTTGATCCCCAATATATCCTGCGGTCACTGTATCATGACCATTCAAAGAGAGCTGGGGGAGACAGAAGGGGTTTATAAAGTGGAAGGAGACCACAAGACAAGGGAAATCACCGTGCAATGGGACGCGCCAGCGACGTTGGAAAAGATTAAATCCACCTTGAGGGAGATTAACTATCCAACTGCTGACTAGCCGGCATCGATCCTTCGCTAAAAGAATTCCAAAATATCGATGAGGAGATAATTCGAAGGAAGATCCAATGTCTGATATAAATGTAACGCTGCCAGTGACCGGTATGACCTGTGCCAACTGTGCCCTTAATATCCAGAGAAACCTCAAAAAAATTAAGGGCGTGAAAGAGGCGAATGTGAATTTTGCCACAGAACGTGCCTCTGTTTCCTTTGATCAGGAACGGGTTAAAATAGGGGATTTGGCAGACAAGATCCATGACGCGGGCTACGGTGTTGCCATGGCAAGCGTCGAAATCCCCGTAACCGGTATGACGTGTGCTAGCTGTGCCATGACCATTGAAAGGGCCTTGAGCAAAAAGGTTCCCGGCGTGCTCAAGGCCTCAGTTAATCTTGCCACAGAGCGCGCCCGGGTGGAATATATCCCGACAATAACAACTATAGAGGATATAATCTCCGCTATAGAAAGGGCAGGTTATGGTGCCATACGACCCGACGAGATTCTCGAGGGCGAAGATGCGGAGCTGGTCGCTCGAAAGGACGAGATAAGGAATCAAACCCGCAAATTTCTCACGGGCATCCTATTTACCGCACCCCTGTTCTTTCTCAGCATGGGAAGGGACCTGGGTCTTTTTGGGTTATGGTCTCATGCTGCGTGGGTCAACTGGCTTTTCCTGACACTGGCAACACCTGTTCAATTTTACACGGGATGGGATTATTATACCGGGGGATGGAAAAGCCTCAAGAATGGCAGTGCCAATATGGACGTCCTGGTGGCTATGGGATCCTCGGTGGCCTATTTTTATTCCCTCGCCGTGCTTCTTTATTCCCCCCTTGGATCGCATGTCTATTTTGAAACCTCTGCTGTCATTATCACCCTCATCAAGTTAGGCAAGATGCTGGAGTCCAGAACAAAGGGACGAACGGGCGGTGCCATCCGGAAGCTGATGGGACTCCGGCCAAAAACGGCAACCATTCTTCAGGATGGAAAAGAAACGGAAATCCCGCTTTCCCAGGTCAGGGTAGGCGATGTCGTTATTGTCCATCCCGGTGAGACCATACCTGTGGACGGGGCGGTCCTGGAAGGTGAATCGGCCGTGGATGAATCTATGTTGACCGGGGAGTCCATTCCTGTAGATAAGCATCCCGGAGCCGAACTTGCTGGTGGCACTATTAATGGAGAAGGCCGTCTCAAGTTCGAGGCAAAGAGGGTCGGGAAGGATACGGTTCTTGCCCAGATCATCCGTCTGGTTCAGGAGGCTCAGGGGAGCAAGGCCCCCATCCAGGCCCTTGCTGATCGGATTGCAGCCTTCTTTGTCCCTGGCGTAATTGGGATCGCTTTCCTGACCTTCATCCTCTGGTGGACAATCGGAGGGGATTTCGTCCCAGCAATGCTCCGATTGGTAGCGGTTCTTGTGGTTGCCTGCCCCTGTGCCCTTGGACTGGCAACACCTACGGCCATCATGGCAGGGACCGGGATTGGTGCAGAAAAGGGCATGCTCTTTAAAAACAGCGAGGCCTTGGAGATGGCTACAAAATTGGGAACGATTGTCCTAGATAAGACCGGGACCATCACCCTGGGCAAACCCGCTGTTGTCAATTTGATTCTGTTGGATCCTCACCTCAGAGACGAGGAAGAATTGCTGAGAATAGCGGCCTCGGTTGAAAGGGGCTCTGAGCATCCCCTGGGACGAGCCATCGTTAAGGAGGCAGAAAGGCGGGGCTTGGACCTGTTTGAGCCAAAGGATTTCCGAGCCTCCGGGGGACTGGGGGTTTATGCAAGAATCAATGGTCAAAGGGTCTTTGTGGGCAAGCCCGACTGGTCTGAAGAGCTGCAAATGGACGCCTCAGATGCAAAGGAACAGATCCGGACTTTGCAGGGAGAAGGAAAGACCGCGATTGTGATAGCGATCGAAAAAAGGCTCGTGGGTCTCATAGCCCTTGCGGATACCATCAAAATGGAATCCATAAAGGCCATTAACCATCTTCACAAGATGGATCTAAAGGTAGTTATGCTCACCGGGGATAATGCCCAGACTGCACAGGCCATTGCCTCAGAGGTCAATATTGATGAAGTGGTAGCAGACGTCCGGCCAGAGGAAAAGACCCTAAAAATCAAGGAGTTTCAGCAAAATAAGGAAAAGGTGGGAATGGTTGGCGATGGCATTAATGATGCTCCTGCCCTCGCCCAGGCGGATGTAGGTATAGCCATTGGCACGGGAACCGATGTGGCCATAGAGAGCGCCGATGTAATCCTTGCAAGCGGGGAGCTCACCGGGGTGCCGAAGGCGATTCAACTCAGCCGGGCCACTATGAAGACCGTCAAACAGAACCTCTTCTGGGCCTTCTTTTATAATGTGGTGCTCATTCCGGTAGCGGCTGGCGTGTTATATCCTCTGGAATTCCTGCCGGCACTCCTGCGGGAACTGCACCCCATCCTGGCTGCACTGGCAATGGCCATGAGCAGCATCACCGTGGTTTCGAATAGCCTCCTGCTGTACAAGAAAAAAATATCGTGAGCCCTCTATTGACCTTGCTCAAAAAGATGTGCCCTTCTTGACTTTCCCCCTTTTCCGTCTCTCGTTCGTCTTTTCTTCCTTTTCCTCTTCTTCACCAAACTTTTTCAACCCCTCGGCCAGTTCCCTCAACTTTTCGTTAACCAGGTAATTGATTGTCCCCTTGGGATAGGTTCCGTCAGACTGCTTTTCTCCGGACTTTTTATCGGTCAGGATCTCGATCCCTTCATCAATGGTTTTTACAGCATAGATATGGAAGTTTCCTTGTTTCACCGCCTCTACCACGTCTTTCCGCACCATAAGGTCTTTGACATTACTTTCCGGTATCATAACTCCCTGGTGACCGGTTAGCCCTATTTTACGGCAACAGTCGTAGAATCCCTCTATCTTTTGATTGACCCCACCGACGGCCTGTACCTCTCCCTTCTGGTTTACGGAACCGGTAACGGCAATAGACTGTTTAAGGGGGACACCGGAGAGGCTGGAGACGAGGGCATAGATTTCAGTAGAAGAGGCGCTGTCTCCATCCACACCGCTATAAGACTGCTCAAAGGCTATACTGGCGCTCATATTCAGGGGTTTATCCTGGGCATACTTTTTTCTCAAATATCCACTTAAGATGAGGACGCCTTTATTGTGGGTACTGCCTGACAGGTCGGCTTCCCTCTCAATATTGATGATGCCTGAACGACCCATAGAGGTGGAGGCGGTAATACGAGAAGGCTTTCCGAACATATAGTCCCCCAAGTTATAGACAGCAAGCCCATTAACCTGGCCGGCCACCTGCCCATCTACATCGATCATTAAGGTGCCCCGATCGATCATTTCCTGAATATGCTCTTCAATCATGTTGGATCTATATACCCTGGCCTCAATGGCCTTATCCACATGCCCTTCCTGTATCACTGATTGGTTTTCTTGGCCGGCCCAGTAATCGGCCTCCCGGATGAGGTCTGTTATGGCAGGAAAACTGGTAGAAATCTTTTCCTGCCGGCCTGCCATACGAACCGCATGCTCTATCAATGCAGCCACTGCAGTTCTGTCAAAGGGCTTCAATGAATCCTCGTCTTTTTTCATTTTGATAAACTCTGCAAACTGATGGATGGACTCTTCGTTTTTGTCCATGGAGGTGTCAAAATCTGCCCTCACCTTAAAGATCTTTTTGACATCCTCGTCATAGGCCAGGAGCAGATGGTACAGGTACTCATCTGCAATGATGACAACTTTAATATCCATCTCAATAGGTTCTGGTTTTAGGCCCGTGGTGGTGAAAAGATAAAAGGGGTCATAGGTCTGAATCTCCATTTTTTCTGTCTTTAGGGATCTCTTAAGGGCTGGCCACGCACCCGGTTCCATAAGGGCATCGAGCAGATTCAGAACCAAATACCCGCCATTGGCCTTAATAAAAGATCCCGCCCTAATCTTGCTGAAATCCGTCCTCCATACCCCGCTTCGATCAACAACTCTTTCAATGTTGCCGAAAAGATTTCGGTAAGTCGGATAGGATTCGATAATAACAGGAGGCCCCTTTTGATCTCCATTATCCACCAGAAGATTGACCTGATAGGGTTGAAAAGGGTCGCCTTCAGGGAGCACAAAGGGGATCCCTGGAATAGCTTGCTGAGTCGGGCGTATAAGAATTTGTAGATTGTCGGTCATATCCTCAAGCATGTCATTGAAATAGTTATCGATCTCTTTGCTTTTATACTTATCCTTTATGGGTGCAGCCTGTTCTGTGGCCATTTTCGTGAACATCAAGCGGTCCATTTTCTCTACGTCTTCCTGGACCTCTTTTTGAAGACCTCTCAGTTCAAGAAAGATCTGGTCTATTTGCGCTCTTAGCCTTGCCTGCTTTTTTTTCAGTTCCTCAAATTCTTCCTTTGGGAACCTTCCCTTTTCCACCATTGCCTCAACCTGGTCAATATCCACAGGTTTTCCATCAACCAAAGGCACCACTTCCGGCCGCTTGATCTGTCCCACCTGTATATCCACGAGGGCAAATCCCTCCTCTCTTACTTTGTTATCCAGTCCCTTGAAGAAGTCCTTGCCCTTTTTCTCATATTCCTCCATGATTTCTTTTTTTCGGTTAAGATAATCCTGGCTCTCAAAAAGCTGCGGGATCTGCTTCTTCAGGGTTTCAACAAAATCGCGGACGTCCTTCTTGAATTTGCGCCCCATCCCTGCCTTGAGTCGAAGTAGGATGGGTGCCTCGGGGTTCTTGAAGTTATTGACGTAGCAGAGTTCGTCTGGCACGGTCTCCTTCTTCTTAGAGATCTCTTCAAGCAATTTTCGAACCATAGACATTCTCCCCGTACCTGTGATCCCGGTGACAAAGACATTGTACCCTGGTTTATCCATACCCATCCCAAATCGGAAGGCCTCTACGCCTCTCCTTTGGCCGATAATCTCTTTGAGAGGCTCAAGGTCTTCAGTGGTTTCAAGTGGCAGGGTGGCTGGATCAAGGCGCCATCTGAGTTTATCAATGGGCAATTCTTTATCTGATTCTTTCAAGGGCATCTCTAAGATCTCCTCATTTTTTCTAAGTCATTCTACATAGCCTTGGTAACGGTCAGGCTCACTCAATATCTCCAGGTGAAGGGTTAAGATTTCCGCCAGGGCTGAGTAGAGGACCGGTGATAATGATTTTGCTGTTGAATTACCTTATTTTGATTTTGAATGCACGAGCTCTCTCGGGCTTACATTTAGGCATAACGATATGTAATATACCCTTTGCATAGGTAGCCTTTACATCCTCGATCATGACCCGGCAGGGGAGCTGGAGAGTACGAGAGAAAGAGCCATATCTTCTTTCCATTCTATGATAATTCTCACTTTCTTCTACGAACTCTTGTTTCATCTCTCCTTTAATGGTCAGGATATCCTCAGTAATGGAGATATCCAGATCTTCTGGATTTATACCTGGAATCTCGGCATTAACAATGAGATCGTCCTCTGTCTCTGATAGGTCAATAAAGGGAAGATCTCTGACAATTTTTGGGAGGTGAGGCATACCAAAATCGTCCCTTAGCCTGGCAAAGAGACGGTCCATGTCTCTCCTCAATTTATTGATTTCCTGATTCTTCCATATGGTTAGCCCCGGCATGATTCGACCTCCTTATTCTCCGGAAAGTCTCCTACGGATACTGACATTTTAAAAACTACCTCTCCAAGATGCAAGAAATTTCTCTGAACCATTGGATGGAGTTTCTTGAGGCTATTTTCCGTGCAAGGTATTGAAAATGCAAACACCCGCATCCGGCTGAGCTATTCCAGTACCGTGGGCCGGAGGTATGTTGTGGATGATTCTGAGGCACCTATGGCACTTCTATGATAGTATTCATGAGATTCTAAAACCGTTTACATACAGTTTGAAAGGGTGATATTGTATCTAACAACTTACTTAGGTTGGGTGATTGAAACAAATTATCCTGGTGACTTAGGTAGTTTTACATGGAGGGTTACAACATGGATCTCAGGGTATTGCTCACAACTTTTGGGATGATATTCCTCGCTGAATTAGGAGACAAGACACAGTTGGCTACCTTTAGCTTTGCCGCTGAAAGCAAATCGCGACTTGCTGTATTTATTGGGTCCGCTTGTGCACTGGCGCTGACCTCTTTGTTGGCCGTGGTCCTTGGATCCGAAGTGAGCAAGTTAATTCCAGCAAATTATATTAAAACAGGGGCTGGGACGCTCTTTATCTTGCTGGGCCTATGGATGATAGTATTTCCGGGAAAGTAGGTGACAAACGGGAAGACCTTTAGGCTTTGGATAGTCAAGGGCATAGGGCTGAAATGAAGAGGCCGCGGAGCAAATCAGAGATATCTTGGAAAGAATTGGGGTGGAATCAGGGGCCCTCATGGGTTCATATTTATATCTGCATTATAGTCTGAGCTTACGCAATTTTACCCAGTCTTCATGTGAAATAATAGCCTTCCTTCTGGTACCATGGATCGCTCGTTTAGCGACCTGCTGAGCCGATTTTGGGATCAGGATGCCTGTTAGACTAATATGGTCAAGCTCTGGGAGTATTTTACCATTATAGAGAAGAATTAGGCCATCCAGTAAAGGTGGGCTCAAGTGGGGTTGCAGAAATGTTGCCGCAAGCATATAGAACGTTGTCTGTCCTCCAGCAGAACCTTGAAAAAAATACCTCATTGCAGCTCTCTTTGTATCAACCATATTAACAACAGCAATGCGCAGAGGACGAGACGGCGTAGCTATTTCATCTATTCTGAGTACCTCAAAGTGAATATCTGTTGCCTTGTCTGTATATGTTTTGGAGAAGTAGTTCTGAGCCAGGTCTCGACCAAGCCTTTCAAGGGTTTCCCTGACGGAGGTGCTGGACGGCAATATAAGCGGCTCTGCGTCACTGAGAAGATATCGGGCGCTGGGTGAGAATGTATAGAGATCGACGTCTCCGATAATTTGAGCCGAATCTTGGGGAGCTTTGCCAGAATTATTGAAACACCCTACATTCAACCATGTAGTGAGTATTATAAACAAAGTAAGGATCAGACGCGCCATAGCTTGACCTCCTAAATTTGTCCGATTGGCTCAGGTCATTATAGGATAAAGGCGCTTATGCGTCAATGGAAAGGGATCTCAAGCCCTGAGGAGGGGTCGTGCTGATTGGCCGTGGTGATTTTTCAAAAAAACTCATAATATACCATGCTCGTATTTAATGATTCTTGCCATACCCTACAATGAAATTTTGATACCCCGTATATCTTCTTCCATTTGACGATCCGCTTCGGGTTTGCAGGAAGAAGGCATAATGAGACACTCACTGGATGAGTAAAGGATGTCTAGGGACATCTCAGTTATTTTTTCAACCTAAGATAAATTGCAAAAAGACAGGAGGTATAACATGGAAGAGAGAAGGATTTCTTATCATGAGTCAGTGCTAAGGGTATACGAACGGATCAAAAGGGACAACATGACGAATGTTTGGGATCGGTATGAGGCCCAGGGTTTGGGGAAGGACCCTGATAAGAGGTGCCCTTTCTGTATGGGAGGTGTGCGGTGTGACCTGTGTTCCAATGGGCCTTGTCGAGCAGATGCGGAAAAGGACAAGAGAGGAGTTTGCGGTATTACGGCCGACGGGATGGCAATGCGTATGATGGTTCTCAGAAATGTTATGGGTACATCTACTTACCATTATCATGCGGAACAAACGGTCAAGACGCTTCGAGCCACAGCAGAGGGTCGGACCTTATTCGAGATCCGAGAGCCTGAACAATTGAAAAAGTTCGCCGGACGACTTGGTTTACTCACCACAGGATCGGTTAGTAAAGTTGCCCTCCGCCTCTGTGATTTTTCAGAGGAAGATTTCAACAGGAAGGCCAATGAACCCAGCCAGATCGTTGAGATCCTTGCCCCCAATGAGCGCAAGGAACTATGGAAAAAACTGGATATTTTCCCGGGCGGTATCTATGGTGAAATGATGAGGGCCACCAGTTCATGCCTTACCAACGTTGATGGTTATTATGTCAGCCTGGCCCTGAAGGCCATGCGCCTTGCTATTGCCATGGCCTATCAAAGCCAGATCGTCAATGAATACTGTCAGGATATTCTTTATGGTATACCACGACCGCATAAGATACGTGTAAACCTGGGCGTATTAGATCCTGATTATGTTAATGTACTCCCCAATGGCCATGAGCCGTTCCTGGGGTTTGCAATGGTGCAGTTAGCTAGGAAACCGGAATGGCAGGAAAAGGCGAAATCTTTGGGTGCCAAAGGTTTGCGGGTGATCGCTAGCATTGAAACAGGCCAGGAGATGATCCAGAGATGGGAGGTAGATGATGTATTCTATGGTTTTACGGGGAACTGGATTATGCAAGAAGCGGTATTAGCCAGCGGCTGCGTGGACTTAGTCGCGGCAGATATGAATTGTTCGATGCCGGTCGACCCGATATACGCGGAAAGATATAAGTTCAAATTGGTACCAGTGAGTGAACTGGTGGCCTTTGAAGGTATTGCTGACCGCATCAACTATGTGCCTGAAAAGGCTGAGGCACAGGCCGGTCAACTATTGCAGATGGCGATCGATAATTTTAAAGAACGGCGAGCATCCATCGAACCCGTTATGCAGTTACCAGTGAATGAAGCAGTAGTGGGGTTCTCTACTGAAAGTATCCTAGACGCTCTTGGCGGTTCACTTGAGCCTCTTCTGGCTGCCATAAAGGATGGTACTTTGCGCGGGGTCGCAGGACTTGTATCATGCACAACGCTGAGGGATACTGGTCAAGACGTGCATAGCGTGCGTGTGGCCAAGGAACTAATCAAGCGTGATATCTTGGTACTCTCTATGGGCTGCGGTAATGGTGCTATGCAGGTTGCGGGTCTCTGTAGCCCAGAAGCCAAGGGGTTTGCAGGACCGGGGTTGAAAAAGATATGCGAGAGACTTAACATCCCGCCTGTGCTCAGCTATGGAACATGTACTGATACTGGACGCATTGCAGATCTACTAGCGGCCATCGCGAGTGGGTTAGGCGGTGTAGCCATCACGGACCTACCTGTTGCTGCTGTAGCGCCTGAATACATGGAACAAAAGGCCACTATTGATGCGATATTCGCTCTGGCCTTGGGACTCTATACCTATGTGAATCCTGTGCCGCCGGTTACCGGCGCTCCCAATTTGGTCAAGCTGTTGACTCAAGACTGTAAACAGGTGACTGGTGGAGAGCTGGCTGTTGAGAAAGACCCGGTCAAGGCTGCAGAGGGGATTGTAAACCATATTGAAATGAATCGGAAAAAATTAGGCATTTAAGTATGTAGTGTAATGCATAGTCCGTTCCTGTCTTCTCATAATTATCAAAGGGGAGCTACCGGGAGCGATGATCTTCCCTTATTTAATCATCTCAAGAGAGGCATTATCCTTGTGTTCAAAAGCCGAGGTCTTTGACCGCGTAAAAAACTCGAAAAGGCCATTGCTAGGCATAAAAAAGGATTGCCCCAAGCCGGCTGCATGTTGGCAATCCTTTTTTATGTGGTTTATTGGAATTAGGGCCCAGTTTTGCTAGTCTCTCTTGGTGGTTGATCCTCACAACGGTAGTCCCTCATTCCTGAGTTTGGAGCAACCATCTGGGAAGATGGGGAGCTTCGCAGAGAGGGCACTCTTCGGAATACCCGGCTGCCTGCCAGGCGGTCATCCCGCCGGTAACCACACTGAGATTAGTGAACCCATGCTGTTTGAGGATACTTGCCGCCATACTGGAACGGTGGGCAGTATTACAGAGAACGGCTATCGACTTCTTGTTATCCAGTTCCCTGTACCTGGTTCTGACATCTGGAGAGGGAATATGGACTGCCCCTTCGATATGAACTTTATCCCACTCCATTTGGGAGCGTACATCAAGCACTACCATGTCATCCCTTTGTTCCAGTTTTCTCTTAAGTTCATGAACTGATATATGGAGCAGATGTTCCAGGGGAAGGCCACTGCTCGCCCAGGCGTGGATGCCTCCCTCAGAATAGCCTACCAGCTGATCTAGCCCTACCCGGTGAAGTTGTGTTGTTGCTCGCTGAACCTCTTCTTCAGTATTTCCTACCAGAAGTAAGGGTCTATCTGCCGGCAGTACCCACCCGGAAAAAGTGGAAAAATTCATAGAAAGATCTAGATTAAATGCTCCAGGAACATGGGCACTGCCAAAGCCAGTATAATCGCGGACGTCGACGACTATATGATCATTATTCTTCAGCCTCCAGAATTCCTCCGGAGCTAAAGGTCTCGGTACCGTTAAAGTTCTTACCAGAGCTGGTCCCTTAGCATTAATAGCAGAGCAACGGCTGAAGTGGTCTGGGGCTTCAGGAATCCCGGTCAAAAGAGAATTCTTAAATTCTTCCTTGGTCCTATGCTGGAGGGCAGGATTATAACGTCGTTCATAGCCGATGGTGCTGGTTCGTTTGGCACCCATGGACCGTCCACAAAGGGAGCCTGCTCCGTGAGCCGGGTAGACTTCGCAGAAATCAGGGAGCTTAAGAAGCTTTTGGTGAAGATTATCATATAATGTGGAAGCCAACTCCTCTGCCCTGCCAGGAAAGAGGTCAGGTCTCCCCACATCTCCCACAAAGAGGGTATCCCCACAGAAAACCGCCACTGGTTCCTCACCCCGGGAGTTGTCGATAACTACATAGGAAACGTGTTCCGGAGTATGTCCCCCAGTTCCCAACACCTTAAGCTCCATATCCTCGATTTGAATGACGTCTCCTTCTGCCAGCGGGACATGGTCAAACTGGCAGTCCGCGGCCTTGGGGGCATAGATTTTGGCCCCTGTCAATTCCTTCAAATCTAGATGGCCGGATATGAAGTCCGCGTGGAGATGAGTCTCCATGATATGTGTTATCTTCAGCCCCATAGCCTTGGCTATCCTGATGTAGTCGTTCACATCCCGCTTTGGGTCAATGACCGCGCAGGTCTGATTTCCACCCAGGATATAGGAGCTGTGAGCTAGCCCCTCAACAAAAAATTGCTTTACATACATAGTTCTTCCTCCCTTTGTATACGTATCCCCAAAGGTCGTCTGTCACCCACGCGCACTCTTCAGAATAGCGCGAGCGCTTTGGGAACCGCCCTCCAGGGAGAGTGAGCTGCAACATGAGAGGTAAGGCTTGTTTATCATAGAAAACCTTCTGGATCAGAGCAGCCGAGACAGTTTGTCTATATGTCCTCTCTCCTGTTCAGCCAGACTCCGGAAAACATCCCTCAAAGGCGGCTGCACCGTGTCTGCCATTCTCTGATAGAGGTCGTAGGCCTTGCATTCCTTCTCCAAGGCCAGCTCTAGGACGTCAATCCTTTCCTTGAGTGGCTGTTCTTCAATGGCCAAAAGACTCTGAGGAAAGGAGATGGCCCCTTCCATAAACTCCGATTCCTTGATTCCACCCAAAGGTGGGGCTTGCGCCCAGACCTTTTTCAATCCCCTGTAAAGGACCTCCATGTGTCTTCCCTCCATCTGGGATAGCTTCTTCAATAAGTCTACTATATGCTTTTCCTTCAACGTTTCAACAGCCTGATGGTAAAAGGTTCGGCTTGCCCTCTCCATTTGCAGGGCAAAGAGTAGAAGATCCTTGATTTCCTTTGTTTCTTTGAAAAACGCCTCTGCCTCCTCCAGATGGCCCTTTACCGTCTCATAGGGCCAGCTCATGATCCCTCCGCGCATGTTATAGAGTTCTTGGAATGCCTGATTACAGAGAAGAATAGCTGCCCCCATGCTTCTCCTTCCCGATCGGCAGTACGTAATAATCTTCTTTTCTCTGTCAAGCTCTGAACATCTTCTATCAAGCTCATTTAAGGGAATAAGCCTGGCTCCGGGAAGATGTTCCTCTTCATATTCTGCCGGAGTTCTCACATCCACCAGGAGATATTCTTCCTTTTTGTCTCCTCGGATGATATCCCAAACCTCCTCTGGGCCAATATCCCTTACTGTATCTGTCGAACAGGTAAGTACCTTAGACATATCCATCGCCCCCTTTATTGAGAAAGGCAGAACGTCTTTACGCTCTTACCTTGTAAATGCCTGCCGAGCGCTAAGTTAAAAGATAGTGTGTTATTACGAAATCCCTGATAATTCCGTCCTTCTATCCTTCTGCCAGCTCAAAACACGTTTCCGCGTGATTCATCACTAATTCTTTATAATAGCAGAAATAGAACACAAAATTTATAGAAAACCCCCTTTTATTTCCTTTGATGAGTTAATCTTCCAAAGTTATTCACAATTCAGTCTGGAGTATTGGTAACGGTGAATCTTCCCCCTATATCGAATGAATATCTTAATGTCAGAACTCCATCCAGCCTTTATGGAATGCAAATCCATTTAGCCAAGTGAGTTTATAGTTTCAGATAATCTGGGCGCTTTTTTTGGGTGCTGAGTTTTCGATAAAGAAAAAAATATTGCCTGCGTCCCTTTTTAATGATTTTATGGGGATAATCTTAATGTTTAAACCCAAAAAATTTGAGCTAGAATATTTATATAAAAATTTTCACGATTTTGTATTATGAGAATTCACGGCAGTGAGGAAAATCATTTCTAGGGAAAATAGCCACGTAAGAAATGGAGCGTGAGATGTTTAAAATTCTTGCTATTTATGGTAGCCCCCGTAGAGAGGGAAATACATCCTTGCTACTCAAGAAGGCTGCTCAGGGAGCAATTGAAGCAGGTGCTGAGGTGGAGGAGGTAGTTCTTCGTGATTTGAAGATATCTCCATGCCTTGAAATTTATGGCTGTAAAGAAACAGGTCGGTGCGTGATACAGGATGATTTTCAGAAAGTTTATGACCAGATTTTATCATGCCATGGTGTAATGCTGGCCTCTCCTGTGTTTTTTTATTCGGTAAGTGCGCATACCAAAATCCTTATGGATCGGTGTCAATCCCTGTGGGCCAAGAAATACTGGGCAGAAAAGACCCCCATTGGAAACCATAAGGCCAAACGCAGGGGACTTTTTATTTCTGTGGGAGCTACCAAGGGAAAGAAACTTTTTGACGGGATCATTCTCAGCGTTCGGTATTTTTTTGATGCCCTTGATGTGGAGCTCTGGCGGTCCCTTCTATATCGCGGGGTGGATTTTGAGGGGGATGTATTAAAGCATTCGGAATTCCTAGAGGAGGCATATCAGGCAGGAAAAGAATTCGTTTACTTTCAAGAAAATATTTGAGAAGCCTAGGATTGTGAGATTTGTGATCATTATTGCCAGTAATTCGCCCATGAGGATTGCTTTGCTGCGATAAACCGGAAGTACTTAAAAATCCGTCATTTTCTTCTCATCTTTCAAGATAGAATAGGATAAATAGGAGGTAGAGAATGGATGAATTAAAGGGAAGTAAGACAGAGGAAAACCTGTTGTCCGCCTTTGCGGGTGAATCCCAGGCCAACCGCAGGTACCTGGCCTTTGCGAAACAGGCTGAGAAAGATGGCTATCCTCAGGTTGCGAAACTTTTCAGGGCAGCCGCCGAGGCAGAAACTGTCCATGCCCATGCACATCTTCGCGCCCTTGGGGGAGTCAAGAGTACTGCCGAAAATCTGAAAGAGGCTATTTCCGGGGAAACCCATGAATTCAAGAAGATGTACCCTCATATGATTGAGGATGCTAAGGAGGAGGGGAATAAGGCGGCAGAGCGAGGCCTTACCTACGCCAATGAGGTGGAAAAGGTCCATGCCAGCCTTTACCAGAAGGCCCTAGACAGACTGGGCACTCTAGAAGAAGCAGACTACTATGTTTGCTCTGTGTGTGGCTACACTTGTGAGAACGAGCCACCCGAGAGATGTCCTGTATGCAGTGCCAAATCCACCGCATTTTTTAAGGTAGAATGAAAGAGACGCCGCTTTGAGGTCTTGGTATAATAAGAAAGCTTGAAAGGTCAGGGGAATGGGGTTACTTCCTTTTCAAAAATGCTATGGGGACCTAAAGGACTAATTGACAGATTAGAAATGAGTTGTTAGTTGTAATAATATCGGTAACCATTCTCAATAACCCATGCCCTCAGAAGATATTTTTGGGTCAGACAGAAAGTACAGGATGACCCATCAGCGCCAGCTTATTCTAGAAGAAATCCGACGGGTCAATACTCATCCTACGGCAGATGAACTCTATGAAATGGTACGTAAAAGACTGCCCCGGATAAGCATGGGTACCGTATACCGTAACCTGGAGGTTCTATCCACATCAGGTGTGATACAAAAAATTGGACCCGAGTCCAGCCAAATGCGGTTTGATGGCAATACAAAAAACCATTATCATATCCGTTGTACTCATTGCGGCAAGGCGGAAGACGCTCCAGTTGAATCAGTGGAAAACCTCGGGCATGGCATTCGTGATGCAAGCGATTATACTATAATAGGGCACAGACTTGAGTTTATCGGGATATGTCCAATATGCAGGAAAAAAGAGGATCTTTCTCACAAGAAAGCTTAGGACCTCTTCCTTACCCTCTCTTGATACACCCGTCTGTGATATGGAGACCCGAAGGTTTAATGAGGAGGCAGGACCACGCTATCGGATCACTGCGATGCTGCTTTTGGAAAGGCTTACGGTGTTTTGATAGAAGAACTGCGCCTGCTGGCAAGGGCCGTGTTCGTGGTGGATCGAGGGGGAAGGATCCAATATATTCAGTTGGTTAGGGAGTTGACAGAGGAGCCTCAGCCCCTGCTTGTGGCCAACGGTTACAGATTTTTGGGATATGTTTAACCTATTAGTCAGATGAAATAGGGAGGAGAGAATTATGGATAGGTACGTCTGTCAGGTTTGTGGTTATGTCTATGATCCCGCTGTGGGAGATCCGGATAATGGAATACCAGCTGGCACCAGGTTTGAAGATCTGCCAGATGACTGGACCTGCCCAGTCTGCGGTGCCTCAAAGGATGATTTCGAAAAAGAAGAGTAAGAGAAGATAAAGAGAAGGCGCTGAGGTGATTTACGGTTTTAATGCAAACGAGGTTTTTCAAATAGCTATCGACATAGAGAAAAATGGCAGGCGGTTTTACGAAAAGGCCATGGACTTCATTGACAGTCCTGACGTAAAGGCCCTTTTGGCCTCCCTGGCTCAAGAGGAGGTAGAACACCTGAGGAGATTTACGGAGCTGAGGGCTCAGCTGCCGAAGGTAGCTAGCGAGGATACCATCTGGGATCCTGAACATGAGATGAACCAGTATCTCAAAATGATGGGTGATATGAACGTATTCAGATCGGATTTGGATGTGCAAGAGGAATTATCTCGTTTGAAGGGCCTTGAAGATGCGCTGAGGCTCGGGATTCAGTTTGAGAAGGATTCAATAATCTTCTTTCTTTCCATACAAGAGGCTACCGAGGAGAAAAAGGGGCGGAAATTTATCGGTCAACTGGTTGATGAGGAGAAAAAGCACTTAAGAAGGCTTTCTCTGGAGCTGAGGAAACACACGGCATGGAAGAAATAGCCCAGGAGGAATATATGGCCACTGCCCATCCTATGAGAATTTGATCGGAGAATAGCATGCCACCGGTTGAAATCCTGAAGGATGTTTACTGGGTCGGCGCCATTGACTGGAATATCCGTGACTTCCATGGCTATTCTATCTACCGGGGCACAACCTATAACGCCTTTCTGGTGAGGGATGAAAAGATTACCTTGTTCGATACGGTTAAGGATGGTTTTAAAGCCGAGCTGTTACACCAAATCAGTAGGATAATTGATCCCACCGCAATCGATTACCTTGTCGTAAACCATGTAGAAATGGACCATTCTGGCCTTCTTCCCGAGGTTGTGGATCTGGTGAAACCTGAGCGGATCTTCTGTTCTGAAAAAGGGAAAAAGGGGCTAACTGCACATTTTCGCAGAGAGAACTGGCCTTATGAGGCTGTAAAAACTGGTGACAGCATCAGCCTTGGCAGCAGGACTGTTCAGTTTATCGAGACCAGAATGCTCCACTGGCCAGACAGCATGTTTTCATATATTCCTGACGATCGTCTACTCATTTCTAGTGACGCCTTTGGGCAGCACTGGGCTACTGCAGAGCGGTTTGATGATGAGGTTGATCTGTCTCTACTTTTAGGCCATGCTGCCAAGTATTATGCCAACATTCTTCTGCCCTATTCCAATCTTGTCCAGAAACTCTTGTCCAAGATCAAGGAAATGGATCTCAAGGTAGACATGATTGCTCCTGATCACGGCGTTATATGGCGTGGGAATCCTGGGAAGATCCTTGAATGCTATGATAAATGGAGTCAGCAGAGGGGCAGGCTCAAGGCGCTCGTTATCTATGATACCATGTGGCATAGCACTGAAATGATGGCAAAGGCCATTGTGGACGGACTGGTCCAGGAGGGTGTCAATGTTCAGCTCTTTGATCTCGCCACCAATCATCGGAGCGATATCATAACGGAGGTTCTCGATGCAGGCGCACTTGTTATTGGTTCTTCAACCCTTAACAATGGAATGCTTCGACGGATGGCCGACCTCCTTCATTATATGAAGGGGTTGCGGCCTGCCAACAAGATTGGGGCAGCGTTCGGTTCATATGGATGGAGTGGGGAGGCAGTGAAGTTGATCAAGGCCGTCATGGAAGAGATGGGATTCAGGGTCATCGATCCCGGGATCAGTGTCCAGTATGTGCCCGCACATGATGACCTGCAAAATTGCGTGGAGCTGGGTCGCAAGGTGGCTAAGGCAGTAAAGAAAGTAGGATAAAGGGCCTTTCTTTCACCAGGCCTTTTGTTAAACAAATATGAAATTCGAGACATGGAGGGGTCCATAGATAGCTGTAACCGTTCACCGGAAACAACCACAGTCTTGATAGTAGGTGAAGGGTTACCAATAGAGCAGGGAGGTATTGCATGGATTTTCCTAGTTTTTCTCTGGATACTTCATTCTTAGAGAAGGCAAGCGGTCCGGAGCCGGGAGTTACCTATGATCTCCTCATCTTGGGCGGAGGACCGGCGGCCATGAGCGCGGCGGTTTATGCTGCCCGAAAGATGATGAACGTCGCTATTATCACCAAGGACTTCGGAGGTCAGGTGCGAGAAACCTCGGAAGTCGAAAACTGGCTTGGGTTTCAGAGCATAAATGCCAAGGACCTCGCTGACAGTTTTGAGGAGCATGTGGGAAGTTTTGATATACCCGTCAGCCTAGGTAGAGCTATTACTCAAGTCAAGAAAGGGGCAGACACCTTTAAAATCTGGACAGATGATAGTAGCATTTTTTCAGGCCGTACCATGATCCTGGCCACTGGCAAACGCCACCACACTCTCAATGTCCCCGGAGAGAAGGAGTTGTTGGGGAGAGGGGTGGCGTACTGCGCCACCTGCGATGCACCGCTCTTCAAGGGGAAAAAGGTGGTAGTGGCCGGCGGCGGTAGTTCGGCCTTTACGACGGCTGTGGACCTGTTGAAGGTGGGGGCACAGGTGACCCTTGTGAACTTCATGAAAGGCTGGCAAGCGGATGCGGCTCTTCAAGAAAGAGTGAAGCAGACTGATGAGGTGAGCTTACTCGATTACCACCAGGTTGTCAGGATCGAGGGCAAGGACAGGGTAACTGGTGTTGTTGTGAAGAACCGGCAGAATGAAAAGCAAGAGAGGCTGGATGCAGACGGTGTCTTCGTGGAGATTGGGCTTTTACCCAACAGCGAGCCGGTCAAAGGCCTCGTTGAACTGAACGAGCAAGGCGAGGTGATCGTGGATTGCTCCTGCCGGACCAGTGTTGAAGGCCTCTTCGGTGCCGGTGACGTTACCACCGTCCCGCACAAGCAGATCGTAATTGCCGCTGGCGAGGGGGCAAAGGCCGCATTATCCGCATATAACTACCTTATCAACAAATCTTTACTTTAGAGAGGTGTGTAATGGGAATGCTGAAAGAAAAAGACAGGGAAAAACTGATAGGTGTCTTCAAGGATATTGAGAAGGATGTAAGGATAGTTATGTTCACCCAGGAGACAGAGTGCCAGCACTGTGAGATGAACAGGATGATGCTTGAGGAAGTCTCTGGCCTTTCAGACAAGCTCTCTCTTGAGGTGCACGACTTTGCAGCTGAGGCTAATCTGGCCAAGAAATACGGGGTTGACAAGATTCCGGCCATTGTTCTGTTAGGTGATAGGGACTATGGCATACGTTTTTACGGAGTCCCTGCGGGTTATGAATTTAATGTCCTGATACAGGATATTATGGATGTGGGAAAAAGGAACCCTGGACTGAGCAAGGAGGTAATGACTGAACTGGCCAAGGTAGATCAGCCTGTGCACATGCAGGTCTTGATCTCTCCTACCTGACCCTATTGCCCAAGTGCGGTTCGCACTGCCCACAGGTTCGCCATGGCCAGCGACCATATCACCGCCGATATGGTGGAGGGCTCAGAATTCTCCTTTCTGGCGGTGAAGTACAATGTCCACGGAGTGCCCCATACCGTGATTAATGAGGAGCATAGTATAGTGGGTGCAGAGTCGGAGATGGAATTTGCCCGCGCGGTGCTCAAGGCTATCGGGAAGTAGTCTTTTAGATCATCAGTATCATTCAGGGAGCTCCTTACCTCTAAGAATCTCATCACGACACGAGCGCCATCTGTTCAGTTCTTTCGGCTAACATCGCTTCCTCTGTCGTAAGCACCAAAGAAAACAGATCCCAGCATGGAAGGAATAAAACAGAGTACCCTGCTATGGTGGCAGGAAGGCTAGCCGGAAGTCGGCAATTTCGATCTTTTTCGAGCCGTATGTTAGTGGCCACCAATATATGTATGAAACCGAAGGTTGCACACTGAAATCAAAACTTTTCAAGTATAGTCTGAATTAAGGGCTTTGGCCCTCTTTTCCCGAGACCGTAATGCCGTGTTTTCTCAGCTTTCCATACAGGGTGCTTCGGGTAATGCCCAGTGTCTTTGCAGCCTGGTATTTGTTGCCCTTGGTCTGCTGGAGCACCTGGAGGATGAGGCTTCTCTCGGTGTCCTTAAGGGAGGTGGTATCCGCCTCGGCCCGGCGAAAGGTGTCTTTGATGTTCTGGGGGAGATCACCTGCTTCGATCACCTCCCCTTTGGCCAGGATCACCGCATGCTCTACGACATTCTGGAGCTCCCTGACATTACCCGGCCAGTCATAGTCAAGGAA
>Ga0209979_1000352_pt1 | contig 64879 bp, 62 predicted proteins | sample AnhtaG_FD_183114 | JGI IMG/M metagenome (GOLD analysis project Ga0209979, IMG submission 183114) | Deep subsurface microbial communities from Anholt, Denmark to uncover new lineages of life (NeLLi) - Anholt_01485 metaG (SPAdes) (version 2) | ecosystem: Environmental > Aquatic > Marine > Oceanic...
TCTAACCCCCATGACGCAGTTATACAGGAAAAAGCCCTATTTAGGCAAGCACCCTTGCCTCGCCTTACGGCGAGCCACTTTCCTCCCACCAGCAAGCTGGCGGGTATCCAGTGGAGTTTTCTATGAATTTAAGGTGGAATGGAATCGAGGGTTGCTTATTTGATGATAAAGGCAATTTAGTAGCTTTTGAACCATCTATTAGAGTTATGGGGTCAGGCGCATTGCTCATAAATCAAGATGCATTTCTGAGATTCTTAGAGCATAGCGGTTATGATATTATTTGGACGATTATTGGTGAAAAGAGCATTATAGGTAATAGAATTTCAGCAGAGGGTCGAATAGGCTATTTAGAAATTAGTGGGGTTTGTAGAATCCGTGGTTCTGAACTTGAAGAAGTAATTAATACAAGATTCCTTCCGTAACATTGCTATCTTGATGATTGTCGAGGCAATTGTTAACTACAGACTTGAAATTCCTAGCACCTTCTCAATCTCACTCAATTAAAAACCCTGACGACATAGTTCCGCGCAGTATTCTTCCACCATGTTTTAATGTGACAATGGTCCGAAAAGTGACCCAACAATTCTGACATTTGTTCAATCTCACTTCGCTCAACAGAAAGTCATAAGGTAAAATTTCAAGAACTAGCTAAATTATCGTCCCTTCCCCAGGGAGAACTAGAGCTATAAACAAAAAAGGAAACCTCCTTCTCGGGAGGTTTCAGAATTGCCTTGATAGCCTATCGCAGTTGTTATCCAGGAATGGATTGTACTGGATGGCTTTTGTTACGTGCGACCCACGTTGCGTAAACTAGTTTTTGACCGATTGTACTTCCTGTTTACGAGAATAAGTCCTTCATGCTACTCCAGTCCGCTCATCGCTCTCTATGCTATAATAAGTTTAACGATTTTCAAGGAACTGTACATGAGTACGCACCTCTCATTGGAACAAGAACTCCCCCAAAAACCGACGTTTCCTGACGAACTTTGGGACAGATGCCGCAAAGATAAGGACTTTATGCCGATTCTGTTCGAATGGTACAAATACATCGGGGGGATGTGCAATATCCTAGCATCTATATCACGGGATTCTCCGGCAATCCGAAAAATACCCGCTTTGAATTATGCGATTTTAACCGGTCTTCTTAATCGGTGCTCCAGACTCATGTTGTCAAATGTACGCTTGGCTGTCACGAAAAAATACGGTGAGACAATAATGTTGTTGGACCGATCAATATATGAAAGTACAGTAACCATTCAGTGGCTTTGTTATAAAAACAGCGATGAGTGCTTTCAAAGATATTTGGCTGATGGTACTAAAAGTGACCTAAAGCTCAAAGATCACATTCAACAAAGTATCACCGAACGTGGAGGTGATGCACTTGTTATCGAAAGTCGTATGTTATCTTCGATTCAAGAATGCATTGAGTCTACAGGCTTATCTGAAAAACAAATTCGCGAAACGAAGGACCTACCAAACCTTTTAAGTATGTGCCGAGATATAGGGCTGTCGGAAAGATTTTATATCGGGACTCAACGAATGGGATCTCATGCCATTCATGGATCGTGGACATCGTTAAGGAGTCACTATCTTAGACGGGATGAAGGCGGTGAATACCGTCTTCGTGACCATAATGTCCCTCCGCATGAAAATCAGTTTATGGTGATCCCTATAATGATTTTGGATACGTTAAAGAGGTTTATAGAATATATAGTTCTGAGTGATATCGATAGAGAACCTGTCGAATTAGTCCTAGCCGACGCAACATCAGAAATGGGAAAGTTGACAAGCGAGATAGTAAGCCCAGATTTTGAGTTTGATCCCGACTGAGGTTCTCCTCAACAATAACTGACAATTGTTCAGCAGATAACGTTGTCGTATAATTAGAGCCGATGAGCATAGCGGAAATACGAGGGAAAATCTCGGAAACAGGCACTAACCTTTCCGAGCGCATGGAAGATCTCCTGACCTCCGACATCTTTGGTTGTATGAGATATCTACCAGCTAAGAAAGCTCTGATACCATTCTTGCAGACAGCTTACTCGCTTCACGGCAATATCCTTACGATCCCGGGTGAAGTCATCAGGGTACACTATTCATTCTGGCCTTTGCTGAAATTAGTAGGTCGCATTCCTTGCGAACCAGATGTGGTACTTGGGCTTGAAACAGAAGAAAACCATGTGCATTTGGTATTGGTTGAAGCTAAATACTATTCTGGGCTTTCCAGCGAGGAAGACGAGCGTGCTGAACCAAATGACCAGTTAGCTCGCGAGCTGGATAATCTAGACACAGTATCCTGCGCAACTCTGGGCTGGAGAACACATTTAGAAATCGCTTCACGTGCGCTTCTTTTCGTGACCCAGGACATGGGGATTCCACGAGACTTGCTGGTACAATCACTGGCTGAGTATGCACGCAAACGGAAGAGAGACGGTGACATATTTTGGGCATCATGGAGATTTTTACCGTCCATTCTAGAGCGAAGCCTTGAGAAAGAAAGCGTTCCAGAGAATAAGGCTGTATTGGCAGATATGTTCGCACTGTTGTTGAGAAAAGAACTCATAATGTTCGGCGGGGTGGAGCCTATTACTGAGTACTTCGCTTTACCTGAGTTTTACCACTTTACTCCAACCAAATATTCGTGGCCGGTAATTCCGGTGTCTTTAGATATTGATTATGCGTTCGAGGTGACGAGATGACTGAAACTATGAGAAGACCAACAAGGGCTTTATTTGAGTCTCTGGCAAAGTTATACAAACAGGGACAGCTACTGCTTATGGACAGCGACCGACTCATGGGGGAGCGAGGTTGGACACCGAGGCACAGTAATGCCATAGCTGAGTTATCCTACTCCATAAACGCACCACAGCGTTGGTTCGCCCGCTGGGCAATGCGTTTCTATACTCCCGCCATAACAGAGGCAAAGGAGCAATTGATAGACCGTATGCTGTTTGTCAGTATCCATTTCGCTTCAGATGTTGGCTCAAGCATGGAAACGAGTGTTGATGATCCCCTCGTTTGCGCAGGACGACTCATATATGAGAAACCTATGACAGAGAAAGAGGCAGGCCAAACATATGATTATTGGATGTGTAAGTACTGGTTTGTCGGTAAGCCTCACGATACGTTAGAAGGTTGGCGCAAGACCGGACAGTCACAATGGTATGAGAATTTGAAGGGTTCGGAGACGTTCACAGTCCCGCTCTATCAGATAACTTCTAGCGAGAAGCTGAAAGAGTTAGTTATTGACCCCATACTTGCTGTCCAAGAGAAGGAAGAGGGAGTCACGTAGCAATCGAACCCCGGTATAGTTGGGCCGTAGCCCCGAGTAACAATAACTCAGATTGTTAAGCCAAGTAACAAATGTCCAATTTGTGTAATCGGGAATAAAGAGGCTGGATATCCGTTTACAGATATCCAGCCTCTTTACTGAATCTTATTCCCGCAATATCAGCTTTAACTCTTGCCAATCCTAAACATCTTAGTACCACATACGGGGCATACACCCTGGGTTGCCGGCTTACCATTCTTCATGGTTATACTTCTAGTATCCTTCATTTCCCTTTTAGCACGGCATTTTACGCAGTAGGCTTGCATGTATCAACCTCCTTTCTGTTTTTGTATTGAGGTTAAACCATTTACCCGCCCAAGTCAATAGTCACGCAAAGCCAATCCAAAGGTAACATTAGCTTATTTCGTGTGATTGTCCGCTTAAGTGGATAGGGCGATGACTGAGGCAATATGCCACTTGTGTTAAACTTCAGTTTTATATATGATCCAACGACTCATGAAGCTTATGATTTTGAAGCTATCGACATTCGCCGTAATGATATTCTTCTTTGAATCTTAAAATATTATTCTTTTAAGCCAACGGTGCCTGATAAAACTTCAAACTATCATTAAACGTAACCGACCGGGTATATCTCTTTAGTATTTACATAAGGCCAAAATACTTTTTATATTGAATTATTAATCACTCAGCAATATACTTACATACATATATTTAGACATTTACAGGAGTAACGAATTGCCAACACTTATTGACTGGTACAACACGCTTATGACTGATCGAGAACTAAGCGTGGTTTCTTCACAAAATTTGGTCAATGAAGTACAACGCAAACAATCCCGTAGATTAAGAGATCTCATAAACCAAGGGAAATCTGCGCCTCCAATGAAGACCCAGTTGACTCCTGTATCAATGTTCAATCCGTTAATAACAATATATTTAAAACCGCTCTCTTTATTACATGCTATTGGTCGCATCACAACGCCGCCCGTTCCAAACTTGGCAGACTTAAGTTCTACATGGGCTTTAATCAGATATTTTTGGGCATTTGAAATACCGAATAGAACAACAAACCAGCCATTGATACTTAGTAATATTGCTAGGCAGATTGATTTCCACCAAAAGGCTTTACTTTCGGACGAAATTGGTATGGGAATGGCTTATTACATCATGACAAAATATTTTAAAACAACTGAAGTGATTGATGTGTCTATTGCTTTAAAGGAGATGCCAGTAAACCTACAATATTCGACTTCCCCAGACTATTTATTCTTTGACGACCCAAATGGCCTAGTTTACGTTGTTAAATGTAAGGGAAATCAAAGCTCGAGACCTACTACAATGGATCAATTACGTCGTGGTACAGAACAAGTTCCTTCAATAATTTTTGATGATGGTAGTCGTGCAGAATCGCTGGTTATTGCAACTTGCATGCTTTCTAATGGAACGACGGTTTATATAATCGACCCTATAGATGAAAACGGGAATAACCTATCTGACTCTAGTGATTTTTATAAAGCGGAAAAGATAGGACCTACTCAATGGCGAGTAAAAGATTATGAAAGGTATGTTATGGACTCCAGACTGTTTAGTCGAGCTAAAACACTTGCCTTCGCAGGGGCAGATTTTGAAGCCCTGGCTCAACTACCTTCTGAGACTCAAGAATCTTGGATAAAGTATGCCAGAAAACCAAAAAAAGAGGTAAAACTGCGTACAACCTTCGGAGATTTCATAGGTGTCAGAGATACTATTAGGACAATGGATGGTTTGAGAATTACTCTCTATCGCGGCATGCTGGAAGAACTTAGAAATAGACTATCTATTCCGCTCTTTGATGAAGGGACTAGAAAGAAGAAAGGAAGAGAGCTAATTTCTCCTTCGAAATCGTTCTCCAGTCAACTTAAAGAAGAGTCACATTATAGTAAGCTTACAAAATCCAATACCCAAGTGAGAAATCAAAGTATTTTTCGAGACGGTACAATCTTTCAGCTTACGATCACGGATTAAATTTTATTATTAAACATTTGGTAATGAGTCTTAAATGCTCAACGGTGCCTGATAAAATTTCAAACTATTGACCTGCCCCCTTCTCAATCCATAGTCTAACACTAGAACTGGATCCGTTTTTGGGGGGCAGGTCAGAGATTGATGAATTGCACAAAGTAGCGATGTGTGCAATTCGCTAATCGTTATGATAGACTTACATTAAATCGATAGGTATCAAAGGCGTTTTCCGGAGGCCGGATTCATTCTCAATTGCAATCGCACCCAGTGTGCATTGGGAAAATAGAGAATTTCAGATAAACCAACTGCCAGGCACAAAGGTCTAGGACGGAAGGAACACATGGAACGACTAACATTTGGCCAAGCTAAGGACCTCATCAACAACACTTGTCGTGCCATGGATATTCGAAGCATCGCATTCAAGGCTAACTCTGAGTGGCAATGCGCGATTGCCGTCATTCGGCTGACCTATCGCTCCACTGAAAAGGTAAACCAAGACCAAAAAGCATTGAAGGAAAGATTGGGAGAGGTTAGTAGCGACAAGGTTATGGTCCTCTTTGATAGTGTACCCATCTCCGAACTAGAATCGCTCCTTGCTGAAGTTAGGGAAAACCGCCTCACGGTAGCAGGTCACGATTTGACACTAAAGTCGCACGGCAGCGATCTGTTGTCGGAGAGACTTTCGGAGCACTCTAACCTTAGTCCGGATGACTCGGATACCCTATATCCGTACTACGAAGTTATGCTGCTTTCGGAGAATGAGCCACGTAAATTGCTTGATGCAGCGGGGGTGACAGGGCCTTCGTTGGGTATCCGTAATCTTGACGACCTTCAAGCCTGGCTGGGTGCTAGCGTATTCGGTAGCACGGTTGTTATGGTGATTGCCATCCCTGTCTACGCCCAAATCTATCATCCGCTGCATTTAAGGTCGGGGGCTATTGAAACTCAGTTCAGCTCACACCAGTGGCTCCTCAATAGGTCTAAGAAAATCGGTGTATTGAAGCCGGGCTACAATCAGAGTCCAATCGAAAGGAGGGAACTGGAGCTTGAAGAGACCGGGCATTCAGACGACATCACCACCGGCATAGTTAGAGGATCATTCCGATTAGAGCCAACCAAGCGTGATGCTCTGATCGAATTCCAATTCCTAGACACCGAGTACGGTATTTTGTGTAAACGTGAAGGTCTCGTGATTAATATGCTTAGTCCTGACCAGACTCCGTTATTCATGTCGTTTTCGTACTTTGACGGTGGGAAGAACTTGGAGAGCTATTTATTGCGCCCAAGAGGCAAGGAGGCTGACGGTCAGTTTAGTTCCGCTGTCTCTTGGCTGCTAGAACTCTGCGGTTTGAGGGTGCTTAATCTCAGCCTCCTCCCAGATGCGGAACACCTCAGGATCAACGGAAAAGAGGAGGGTTCCTGCGACATTTTGGCAGCCCTTGAATCAGGCCAGAAGTCGTCGGTGCTGCTCATAGATTGTACGACTGCGGTGCCAGGGCAAGATAAGTTGGCGCGAATAAGGTTGACAGGTGAGGAGATCACAAAACACGTTGCTAGCTTATTCGACAAGCTGCAAGTGACTGTGAGACCTGTTCTAGTCGTCTCAAAGGAGGTTCCTGAGCTACGTAATCCGGAATATTTGCAGGGTCGTGCCCACATATTAGACCAGTCTCACCTGAAAGTCCTATTAGAGCTTGTCTGTGCCGGAAAGCGAGAACAAGCCATAAGAACCATCTGTGACCTCCTCGATCTATCCTACCCAGAATCTATGGCTTGATGACAGTTGAAGCTGCGCTTCAGGTCCAGCTAACCACAAAAATTGGCTCCTTGTTAAACAAAAGGGCGGAATGTTTAGTCATATGATGCTCTTCCCTGCCAGGTAACACAGCCGCTGCGGTTATCGCAGTCAATGCAGCACGTTCATGTCAGATGCACCAATGAGGTCGAGTCACCTGCAAAGCGACAAAGAATCTGCAAATTGGCTGTTAAGGTTACTCGAATGGATCTGGCAAAAAAAGCCGCAAGTGGCTTGTTAAAGGGAATGGCAAGCAATGGATTTTTAAGACCAGTTTTGCACAAAATACATTATCAGCTTGTCAAATTGGACAATCTTGTTCCTTTTTGTCTAGCCTGCCCTCCTCATGGCCTCAGCGATAATGTGTGGCACCAGAGGGGCTGCCGAGGGCTTTGCAGCTACGAGCTCGGCGATGGCCCCAGGCGTTTCCAGATCAGGCAGAGGTGGACGCGGTAGCCGCATAGGAGGTGGCGGCCAAGGGTGATGCCTTCTGTCCCTCTGAATACACTCGACCAGATTCTGGAATAGCCCTAGGGGCACGCCCATCCTCCGGCCGCACTCAGAGCACCGCCCCCACCGCGGCGACTCACCCTCCGTCGGCCACTGGTGAAAGCAGTTTAGGCAAATATATTCTGTCATAGCAAAATCCTGTTTAGTTTCCGCTGGGCATATTCTACCACAATAAGCGGACTAACAATAACCTCGCGATTGGGTCTTGCATTTCCACTGGAAACCTGCTAAAATGATTTCCAGTGGAAATCAAAACGCGAAGGAGGTTAGTTATGGACGACAGAAACCTACAGAAAAAGGAAGAGGGGCCAGTCATTCCCGCGGAAGAACGACCATGTAATAGGGGGCAGGCCCTGCGGACTATCCGCTTGCTCGAAAAGGGTAGTCGCCAGGCTTTCCTGGATGGAGAGATCAGCGTCGGAGACACTAAGGTAATGCTGGACCGAGTAGAGGAAGCCAGGGAGCGTTGTGAAGCTGGCGACGTGAATGCCTGCCTAGTGCTTGATGAGCTGGTAGCTCAACTGACGGAAAGTATATCCGAGAGTGAATGACAGTGTTGGGGCTAGAAAACCTCGTGCTAGTGGCTTGGAGACATGGGCGGGTATAAGGCCATGCACCGGCATTAGGCGGATAATGCTGCCAAAATTTGCACCAAAAAGCAATTTTATGTGGTGATTTTTCTGATACAAATTGTGAAGTGATGTCTGAAATGAAGAGGCATTATGCGGTCAGAAAAAAGGTTGGACTATTTCGGCTTTTTGACGAAGGCAACCGTCCCTCTGATATTGACGATCCGCACGTCACCCGCAAGACTCTGTATCAATACTTCCGTGAATGGAGGATAGAGAGGCAAATAGAGGGGAAGCAGACCGGCTTTGCCATCCAAAAGTTCAACAGAAGGGCATACAGTGAGGCTAAAGAAAAGGAAAGGCAGAAGGGAGAAAAGGAAAGCATCACCAGGCTGGTAGTGGATTGGGAGGTTATACTAAATGCCTTAAAGGGGTGGGACGGAGACCTTGAACATACAGGCCAGAGGATTTTCCTGCCGGGAAGCCGGGACTATAGATGGCTTAGACACGTTTTGAGGCTGAAGAGGAATCCGCGGGGGCAAAGCCTTTACCTGACAAGGGAAGAAAACTTGAGTTTGTATGAGCGTTGGGTCGAGATAGGTAGGAAGGCTCACGATAAGGCTGATTTCAAGAGGCTTTGCCACGAGGAGGGGGTAGGGTTTCCCTCTGAGATTAAAGCCCGAGGCGTCTAGGCACAGGAGCCAATGGAACCAGCCGAGGCATAATACATAATACAGGGGGGCGCAAATGGATGAACTACATAAGTCACAGCTCGAAGTGGAAGGTAGGTACACAGCCGAGCGATTCGCGGATGATGTCGCCTTCATGTCCGTGGAAAATGTTCGCCGCTACTTGAGACGAGGCCCAGAGCACTATCCTAAACGCTGGAAAGACTTCGGCGTTGCAGCATACAAGGTGGGCAAGCGCGACTGGGTCATAGGAATTGCTGCTAGGCCAGATGAACTTGCCGCTGGCTATGCGGTAAGAACGCTGCCGCCCGCGACCGCTGATGCTCTTCAGAAGCTTGCGGAGTTAGCTAGCATTTTTGAACGGCGATTGCCTATCGCCCAAGTGGTCTCAACCTGCGAAGAGCATCTGTCAATTCAGGAGGTGGTAAGCCAGGTCAAGCAATTCGTTAAGGAAGCACCACCACCCGACAAGGTACTCACTGAGATTGCACGGACATTCATCCGTAAATAGCGTTTAGACCTTGAGCCTGTCAGCTACTCCGTAAGCAAGGTGCTGCCGGCGGACATCACTATCAGCCAGATTGCTGTATCGCCTAGTCATCACCAGACTGCTATGTCCAAGCATCTTTTGCAGACTGAAAGGATCGCCCCCATTCCTCAGGTAGAGAACTGCCTTTGTGCTCCTGAAGGTGTGAGGACTAGGTCTTGTCTTGATACCGGCTCTTTCGCCATAGCGCCGAATGATTTTCTGGACCCTAGCCTTATTGATAGGTCTACCATCTCTGGTCAGGAAAAAGTTGTCCGAGCTATTTGCTACCGGCCGGTGAGATAGCTTATATTTGAGTAGTGCCTTTGTTAATTTTGACCCTATTGGGACATAGCGCTCCCTTTGCCCTTTACCCATTACCCTGAGATAACCATTGGTCAGGTCAACATCGTCAACGTTAAGGCCGCACAGCTCACTCACTCGAACCCCGGTATCGAGAAGCGTCAGCATTATTGTGTAGTCCCGATACCCTTCGCTGGTCTTTTTGTCCGGTTGGGTAAATAATCTTGCCAACTCCCCTTCCGAGAATGTAGGCATATTCTTTCTTGGCGTCTTTGGTACTTTGACCTTTACCATCGGGTTAACCGGAATCAGTTCTTCTCTTTCCAGGAAGGAAAAGAAGCTCTTAATTGCCCTGGTGTAACTGGCTACAGAATCCGGGGATAGGGGTTTCTCCTGTGGCCGGGTAAACCGGTGTTGCGAGAAGGCTTTCTTGGCCTGCAAGGCCAAAATGAATTCACGCAGGCACTGGGCATTCATACTGAATAGGTCGTTGGCCTGCTCGCCCAGAAACTCGGAGAAGTAGCGCACCGTATCGCAGACCCAGTCCACCGTCTTGTACGATTTCCCCTCTGCCTTGGCGCAGATACGATATGCTGCCAGTGCGTCTGTCAGTGTGGTCATTTTGTATCCCTCACACTGACAGACTACAGGGAAATTTTGGAGGGGTCTACGACTTAGTGCTACATAGCGGACTTTTTCAATCAGGTGCCCTTTTAGGGCATTAATGGGGTCATCCGAGGGGGATTCTGAGACTGTGGTAGGCCGTGCAGGTCTCGAACCTGCGACACCCTGATTAAAAGTCAGGTGCTCTGCCAACTGAGCTAACGGCCCTTATCGCTTGGAAAGTAGCAAGGCAAAGATGGGAACTTTTTACTTCAGTTCTAAGGAAAGTATACTCCTTCAGTGCTTTGATAGTCAATAAGACTACCTGAATTTGGATATGGAGTGGAAAAAGGCACTGGCTTGTCAACATCTTGCTAACAAACTGCTTAGCCACCCTCGGCGCAGTGTGACATCCCAGATATAAACTGCAGCTTGACACTAAACCAGACGAGACGTTATGCTATTTATCAGCATTAGGTGACATATCAGGCTGGTAATTCTTAAAACGCCAGTTGTCGGTTCGAATCCGACCACTGGCTCCGTGAGAACAGAATGAGTCGGTTTGTTGATAAGCTAAAACGGGTTTCACAAGCTGTACCCCAGTCTATGGGGTTTAGGTCTGCTCAACCAGTCTCAGTTAAGCCAAGGATATTGCTCATTGCCAGCTTGGCTCAGGCTGATATTGATGGTTTAGCTGAACGAGTAGCCGGTGCTGATGCTGGGCTATTGCCTATCACTAAGTTGATAGGAGCTAACGCCCTAGGAAAGGTTTCACACGCTGTTTCTGATATTCCCTGGGGTGGGTGGCTGAGAGACATTGCTGAGGTCGAAGTAGAGCGAGTGACGACGATTGGTTTTGATTTTGTGGTTTTTCCACCAGCTAGCACACCGCTGGCAACACTTAAAGACGATAAAGTGGGCAAGATATTAGAGGTAGGAGCATCACTCAGTGAAGGTTTGCTGCGGGCAGTTGATGCGTTACCGGTAGATGCTGTGCTCGTTGCCAACGAACAGAAAGGGGAGTATTTTCTTACCTGGCAGCACCTTATGTTCTTTCAACGGTGTGCCGATTCATTGACCAAGCCGCTCCTAGTCTCTATACCGCCAAATGTATCAGCCAACGAGCTTCAGGCTCTATGGGGAGCCGGGGTGAATGGCGTGGTGGTTGGAGTAGGTGCTGGACAACCGACTGAAAGATTAAAAGAATTGCGTCAGGTAATTGACAAACTAGTCTTTCCATCACAGCGCAAGCGGAGAAAGGCAGAGGCTTTGTTGCCTTATACCTCTATTAGTAGAGAGCCGGATATAGCAACCGAAGAGGAAGAAGAATAGCCTCATATTCTAAATTAGTAAGGTTAGTTGTCTCAGACCCACCGTCTGATATAGGTTAATGATTCCCTACTTTAGTGCCTAGCTTTTTACCGAGTGCTGGGAGACTTTATATGGCTTTCAGACTGCTCTGGTGTGGGCTGACAACTGCCTCGATTTCCCTTCAGTGGTAATAGATGGAGCAATTACCAGCTCAACCTGGTGCATTTCTTGGATGGTGAACGTTCCGCAGACACCCATGGCCACACGAAGAGCCCTGACCAGATTTTGGCTACCACCGGTAACTGAAGCCGGACCAAAGAGAATCTGCTGTAATGTGCCAGTGGTACCAACCTTTATTCGGGTTCCTCTGGGCAATGCCGGGTCAGGTTGGGACATACCCCAGTGATAGCCCAGCCCCGATGCCTCTTTAGCCTGGGCGAGAATAGAACCTAGCATTACTGCGTCAGCCCCAGCAGCAAAGGCTTTACATAGGTCACCACTATTATCCATGCCACCATCGGTAATTATCGGCACATATCTACTAGACTCGCGTAGATACTCATCTCTAGCGGCAGCACAATCCGTGGTAGCGGTTATCTGAGGGACACCAACACCAAGGACCTGCCTAGTAGTACAAGCCGCCCCTGGCCCCACACCCACCAGAACTCCAGAAATTCCCGTTCTCATCAGTTCTAAACAGGCACTATAGCTTACACAGTTACCCACAATAATGGGCATAGGTATGGACTGCCGAAGCTCGGAGAATATTAGTCCACGGTAGCTTTTGGATATATGTCGGGCACTGGTAACCGTAGACTGGACAACAAAAATATCAGCCTTAGCCTCGGCAGCTATCGGGGCAAACTGTTTGGTATTAGCCGGTGCCACTGAAACAGCACATACTGCCCCCCCTCGCTTAATGGCTTGAATTCGTTCGCCGATAAGGTTCTCTTTAATCGGTTGGGAATAGACCTTTTGCAGTAAAGGGGTAACTTCAGCATCTGGAACTTGAGCAATCTCAGCCAGTATCTCCCTAGGATTTTCATATCGAGTCTGTATCCCCTCTAAGTTGAGAACAGCCAACCCACCTAGCTTGCTCATCAGGATAGCGAAGTTGACATCGGTCACCCCGTCCATGGCCGCCGCTATGATGGGGATGGAAAAGGTAAAATTGTCCACCTTGAAATCTATGTTCGTCTGGTCTGGATTGATGGTTATATCTCCTGGGACTATAGCAACGTCATCAAATCCGTAAGCATGCCGCAACTCTTTAAACTGGGGGGTAGCCATTACGCTCTCCTTCCTTAAACACAAACTATACCAAACTCCGCGGTCCGAAGTCAAGAAATTTCAGCTAAGAGTGTTTACGAACCTATCCCCCTAACCCCCTTCCCTTAATAAGGGAAGGGGGTTAGGGGGATAAAGGGGGTGAGGTTAACAAACAACTTCAAAGTCAAGAAATTTTAATTATGTGTGTTTATCAATCTCTATAGACGGACGGGCTACAGGTGCGTTATAATAGCTAAATTGAGGATGATACAGGCGGTGCCAACTCTTTACATTGTCGCTACCCCTATTGGTAATTTAGAGGATATCTCTTTACGCGCTCTTCGTACTCTGCGTGAGGTGAAGCTTATTGCCGCCGAAGATACCCGCAAGACAAAACGACTACTTGATGTCTATGATATTAAAACGCCGATGACAAGTTATCATGAGCATAATAAGTGGACTAAGCTGGAGTATATCTTAAACCGTCTTGAGGATGCTGATGTGGCCCTTGTTTCCAATGCTGGGATGCCGGGCATGTCCGACCCCGGTTATGAACTAATTGTAGCTGCCAGCCAACGATGTATTTCGGTGGTTCCTATTCCTGGTCCGTCGGTGGTCACCACAGCACTGGTTATCTCCGGGTTACCTACGGACAAGTTTATTTATCTTGGCTTTCTACCCCGTAAGTCCGGTGCTAGACGGCGTCTTCTTGAATCTGTGGCTAACGAAGACGGTACTCTCGTTGCCTTGGAATCACCTCACCGGCTATTGGCGACACTACACGATATACTGCCCGTTCTGGGAGATAGAAAAATAGCTATTTGCCGCGAGCTAACCAAGGTTCATGAAGAGGTTTTTCGGGGGAGTGTAAGTCAGGCTACTAAGCACTTTACTGAACCGAGGGGAGAGTTTACTCTAGTTGTTGAAGGTAAGAGAGAGAGGAATAAGCCACAGCTAACACCAGATATTGAGCGGCAGTTACGCCATATGCGCCAGTCTGGGTTAACGGCTAAAGAGGCGATAGCCAGGGTAGCCTCAGAAACAGGTCTATCCAAGAAAGAACTATACCAGGCTTGGCTCAGATTATCTTGAAATTTTATACCTATCAAGGGGAACAGCCTTATGGAGAATAACCCTGATTTTCATGGTAAAGCTCCTAGTGCTGCCCAAGTGGCTTGGAAAGGAGTCAACTATGCGCCGTGGATGTATATCTTTAGGGGAAGTCACGTGTAATGATTGCCAACGCATTATACCATACCCTGAGCGTTATTTAATTGTTGAGGAGACAGAGGATGTTGTATTGCATTTATGTGTCGATTGTTGCCTAAAAAAGGGCTATGCCAGCTATAAACAGGAAAAGGACGAACAGGTGCTAACCTTCTTTGTTGAATGAGTGTTAGCTTCTGTGGCCTTAGCTATGATAGAATATTAGGCAGTTTTTACCATCGGGAATAGATTATGAGCGAGAGAATTTTTATTGGAGTCGCCTGGCCTTATGCTAATAGCCCATTACACCTTGGTCAAATTGCCGGGGCCTATTTACCACCGGACATATTTGCCCGCTACCACCGCACCAAAGGCAATGAGGTATTAATGGTATCGGGTTCAGACCAGCATGGCACACCGATAACTATTAGAGCTGAACAAGAGGGGAAGACACCCTCGGAAATAGCCAGCCAGTACCATCAGCAGTTTCTTGATTCATGGCAGAAGTTAGGCATTTCCTTTGATTTATTCACCACGACCGGCACCGCCAACCACGCTGAAGTATCACAGCATATCTTCCTTACCCTTCTTGATAAAGGTTACATCTATAAGGCTACTATGTCACAGCCCTTGTGCCCCCAGTGCCAGCGCTTTTTACCTGACCGCTATATTGAGGGCACCTGCCCCTACTGTGGCTTTATCGGAGCACGAGGTGACCAGTGCGACAATTGTGGCAAGCCACTAAATGCGGCCGAGCTGATTGACCCCCACTGCCGCATCTGTGGCACTTCTCCTCAGTTCAAGGATTCAGAGCACTTCTTCCTACGACTCTCTGTCTTCAGAGACAGACTCTTAGCCTGGGTGAGACAGCAGACTCACTGGAGACAGAATGTGCTCAACTTTACTGTAAGTTATCTGGAGGGGGGGCTGAGGGATAGGGCTATTACCCGCGATATAGACTGGGGAATCCCCATCCCCCTACCTGGCTTCGAGGGTAAACGTATCTACGTGTGGTTTGAGGCGGTCATCGGTTACCTCTCAGCGAGCAAAGAATGGGCTAAGTCTATCGGTGATGAGGAAAGGTGGCGCTCTTTCTGGCAGGGTGAGGTAAAGAGTTACTACTTTATTGGTAAAGATAATATCCCCTTCCACACCATCATCTGGCCAGCAATGTTGATGGGCTATGACGACCTTAATCTACCCTATGATGTGCCGGCTAACGAGTACTTAACTATCGAGGGGAGAAAGCTCTCCAGCAGTCGTAACTGGGCAGTTTGGCTACCTGATTATCTATCCCGCTATGAACCTGACCCACTACGCTATCTATTATCAATAAACATGCCGGAAACAGGAGATACTAACTTCTCCTGGCATGAGTTCGTTCGCCGTAACAATGATGAGTTAGTGGCTACCTATGGCAACCTGGTCCATCGCGTACTCACTTTTACCTATCGTAGCTTCGATGGCTGCGTCCCGGTACCCGGTAAACTTGATGATCTTAGTGATAATGTTATTAAGGATGCAAAGGATACACTAAATACCATGGATAGGCTTCTCTCTGGCTGCCATTTTAGACAAGCCGTAATGCAGGCTATGAAGTTAGCTCAGGAGACTAACCGCTACCTAGACACAAAATCCCCATGGAAAACAATTAAACAGGATAGACAGGCTTCAGCCACTGCTTTATATGTAGCTATTGTAGTGCTCTCCGCTCTTAGAACAGCACTCTACCCTTTCTTACCCTTTAGCTCTCAAAAGTTGCATGAATTTCTTGGTTTTAAGGGCGGTGTTGAAAGTGATGGCTGGCAACTACATTTACCACAACCGGGACAGAAATTACTGCCTCCCGAGCCACTATTCTCCAAGTTAGATGAAGAGTTAGTAGATGAAGAAACGGCGCGGCTAGGGCATGCCTATTGAGGAGGGATACTTTGCAGCTTAGCACCATTTATGCACCCATCCAGGAAGATTTAGTTAAGGTAGAGAACGAACTAGAGGCAGTCAGCAAGGTTGATTTTTCTTGGTTAGCTGAACTATTGAACTACAGCTTGAGTAGCGGCGGCAAGGGGATTCGCCCAGCGCTTACTTTGCTATCAGGTAAGTTTTACCGCTATAACCTTACCACTCTTTTGCCGATGGCAACCGCCGTCGAGGTCTTACACATAGCTACCCTGGTTCATGATGATGCTATTGACAAGTCCTCATCCCGTAGAGGCAAGCCAACGCTGTATAAGGTATGGGGTGAGGAGAAGGCAGTACTTCTAGGAGACTATTTGTTTGCCAAAGCAGGAGAGCTTACCGCGACTACTAAGAATCTACGAGTGATAAAACTCTTTGCTCAGACTCTCAAGACTATTTCCACAGGGGAGTTAGCCCAGACTTTCAGCGCTTTTAGTTTGGAGCAAACATACGAACAGTATGTTCAGAGAATTTCTTACAAAACTGCTGCCCTCTTTATCCTAGCTACCGAGTCAGGTGGTACCTTAAGTGAGGCACCAGAGGCATCAATCCAGATTCTAAACGAGTATGGTTATAATTTAGGGATTGCCTTCCAAATCGTGGATGATATTTTGGATTTTGTTGGCACTGAGGAGGAACTGGGCAAGCCGACAGGCTCAGACTTAGCTCAGGGCACCCTTACTTTACCGGCAATGCTTCTTTTGAAACACTATCCTGAGGATAATCCAGTAAAGAGATTGTTTCATAGTAAGGACAAGGAGAAAGATATAAAGCTGGCGATAGAATTAGTCCGTAATTCGTCAATTACTGAAGAATGTTACCAGATTGCCTCAGATTATTGTGCCAAGGCCTGCCGTAATCTTAACCTCCTGCCAGACAATGCTAGTCGCCAAGCACTGATAGAACTGGCAAATTATGTGGTATACCGAAAGAAATAATCTTAATTACTCCCCTTCAACCCAGATGCTACCGTCCTGGTAGGTTTCTTTTTTCCTGGTGGGTAATCTTTGCTTGAACTGGTCAATAGCATATTGGCAGGCGGCAAACCCCTCCTGGCGGTGGGCAGCGGCAACAGCAACAATTAGATTGATATCCCCCACTTTGAGTTTGCCGATTCGGTGACACATAGCTATCTTATTTACCGGCCATTTTTGCTTAATTGCATCAGCTATCTCCCGTAATCTTCTCTCCGCTGTCCCTTGAACGTCTTCATATTCTACGGAAAGGACCGGTTTCCCCCGGGATTGTTCACGAATCAACCCGATGTAGGTAACTACGCAACCACTACCATCAGTTTTAGCCTTATTAACTATAAGCTCAGGGGAAATAGGCTCTTGTGTAATCTCAATCATAGTTTCTCCCCAAAAGACCAGCTCAATCAGTTTCGGGTGGTTAAGATGTGGCCGGAGCCTGTTTTGGCTGCTGGACTATACCTGGAGCTTTCTTGGGCGCAGGTTTGGGCTTGGCCTCCGCCTTGGCTGGTATCGATGTGGGTTTTTCTTTGGTTTCCGGCGAGGGTAATGGGACGGGTCCATCAAATAGTGCCTCCAGAGCTTCACCCTCTATGGTCTCCTGAGTAATGAGTTGTTCCGCAACCTGGATTAACTTTGGTTTGTTTTCAGTCAGAATACTCCTGGCGGTTTCGTGAGCCTGCTGAATAATATCACGCACCTCGTCATCAATCTGTTCCGCCACCTTATCGCTGTAGTCCCGTTGCTCAGATATTTCACGGCCGAGAAAAACCAACTCCTCCTTGTGCCCGAAGGTTCGCGGGCCTAATTTTTCACTCATGCCGAAGTCAGTTATCATCTTACGGGCAAGTTTGGTGGCTTGCTCAATATCATTCTGACTGCCAGTAGTGACTTCATTAAAGATTATTTCCTCGGCAGTATGCCCACCAAGCAAGGTAGCTAACATATCTTTAAATTGGGCACGGGTCATCATGTACCGGTCTTCAGTAGGTAGTTGTCGGGTGTGACCGAGGGTCATCCCTCGAGCCACTATAGAGACCTTATGTACCGGGTCGGCGTTAGGCAGCATCTTGGCCACCAGGACATGACCTGCCTCATGATAGGCGGTAATCGCCTTTTCCCTGGGACTGATGCGGCGGCTCTTTCGCTCTGGTCCAGCTATCACCCGGTCTATAGACTCCTCAAGTTCCTGCATTCCGATAGCTGTCTTGTCTCTTCTGGCAGCTAGAATAGCTGCCTCGTTGACCAAATTAGCTAGGTCAGCCCCACTGAAACCGGCCGTCGTTTTAGCCAGAACCTCCAAATCAACCGTCTCATCTAGTGGCTTGCCATTGGTGTGGACCTTAAGAATGGCAGTTCGACCATTAATATCTGGCAGGTCCAGAATCACTCGTCGGTCAAAACGGCCGGGGCGCAGTAGCGCCGGGTCAAGTATATCCGGCCGGTTGGTAGCGGCGAGAACAATCACGCTGGTATTGGTGTCAAAGCCATCCATCTCCACCAGAATCTGATTCAGAGTCTGCTCCCTCTCATCATGGCTACCACCCAGCCCGGCACCACGATGGCGACCAACCGCATCAATCTCATCAATAAAGATAATGCACGGGGTATTACGTTTCGCCTGTTCAAATAGGTCGCGCGCCCGGGAAGCACCAACACCAACAAACATCTCAACGAACTCACTGCCGCTGATAGAAAAGAAGGGCACTCCCGCCTCACCAGCTATTGCTCGAGCCAGTAATGTCTTACCGGTACCAGGTGGACCTACCAGCAGCATACCTCTGGGAATGCGGGCTCCCAGACTCTGGAATTTCTCCCGTGATTTGAGAAAGTCAACTACTTCGTGTACTTCTTGCTTAGCTTCCTCTACCCCGGCAACATCATCAAAAGTTACCGTGGGCGTATTAGCTGGAAACAGCCGTGCTCGACTACGCCCAAAACTCATTGCTTGGCTATTGGCTCCTCGGGCACTACGGAACAGGAAGAAGAGCAAGGCACCAAAGATTATAAGAGGCAGAAAGTTAAGTAGTAATCCGCCCCAGTTAATCCCTGATGACCCTTTTATGTCAACTATGACCCCTTCCAGATTAAGACCTCCAATTTCATAGATGCTGGCGTTACTCTCTTTAAAGGTCTTTACCTCAGTGCCATCAATCTTGGTGATAGTTAGCTCATCACCTTCCACTAGAATCATCTCTATCTCCCCGCTTTGTGACAAAGCTATAACTTCACTTAGAGGAACCTCGGTAGGTTTGCTAGCTGTCGGCACTAGAAAGGCGATAAGAGCAATCCCGGCAAGTAGAATAGCTATATATATTAAACTATTACGCCTCCAACTTGGTCTCATTCGTCACCTCAAATAATGTATAGTTCCACGTTCACTATTCACCACTTAATATTATACCAGAAACAACCCTAAAGAGGAAAAATTTGCAGTTATGCGCTACAAGAGAGCTAGTGCTAGCCTGTTTTTAATAGGTTATAAGTCTCTTGCAGAAGCAGGGCATCTTCTTCCAGATTGGGGCTTTCACAGACTACCATACCCTTGGCATCGTAATCCTTTAACGCTTGGAGAAGCTCAGCATACTGGAAATCCGACTCCTTCAGGTTCAGGTGTTTTGTTTCCCCCTTCTTACCATAGGCAATACCAGACGCATGGATATGCATATTATCAAGGGCAGCTCTGCCCAAACGCTCTTCGACTTCTTGCAGAATAGAAGTAAACTCCGGATAGGAATTAAACCTTCCAGTTCGAGCATGCCAGTGAGCAAAGTCTATGCAGGGAGCTACCCCCTCCAGTTCAATACTCAAGTTGAGTACCTCCTCTATTGTACCGAACTGGCTGGGTTTCCCCATAACTTCCGGTCTAATCCACACCCGGTTAGTTTCCCGTTTAAGCTGGTGCATTACTTCCTCTAGAGATTTCTTTACATTACTATAGGCTTCTTCTGGCGGGTCACCAAGATAGAAAGCAGTGTGCAAAACAATACTTTCTGCCCTACATATTGAGGCAATGCGAGCTGTCTGGAGTATCCGGTCTTGACTGGCCCTTATCTTCTCTGGCTCATGCGCATTAAGGTTAATAAAGTAAGGAGCGTGAGCCGATAGTTTTACTCCTTCCCTGGCAGCTATTTCGGCAACCAGGCTAGCCCCGGCTTCCCCCATTCTTACCCCCTGGACAAATTCTAGCTCCATACAACCCAGCCCCAGCTCAGCAACACGCCTAATACCATCTATGGTGGAATTAGTCTTAGAGCTATGTGGGACGCCACCAGTCCCAAAAATTAACCCGGCCATGTATTCACCTCAGGTAACTTTATAGTATAGCATAGTGGTTATCAATGCAAGGGTACAGGGTTTAAAGAGTACTTATGTAACTGAGAAAGAAGAGCAAAGAAAGGTGGTGATGTGCCACTAAAGTACTGGTCAAGGACACAAGCTTGACTTTCTATTTGCTAACGGCAATAATAATGAAGGAACCTGCCCTATGAGATGATCTTTAAGAGAGCTCATATCTTCTTTTGCCCTCATCGTTAGTAGAACTGAAGGTTGAGAATCTTTCCTGAGTGGGAGGCCTGATTTTTGGAGGACAGTTTCTATTTCTTAGGTGGCGCATTCGTCTAGGGGTTTAGGACACCTCCCTCTCAAGGAGGAGATCACCGGTTCGAATCCGGTATGCGCTACTTTATATTAAACAAAATATTAAACAAATCCCGGCGTTGATTTCCAGACTGTCCCGTGTAACACCGAGGATGAAATCATCGCCGCTACTTGAGATGCGATGCTGTAAAACACTAAGGCACCCCTTCCCCGGAGGGGTAATAGTGATATGTCTTCTATTTAGGTTAACCAAAAATTTGAGAGGTGATATTAGTTAGATGCTGGAAATTCGCTTTCACGGTAGAGGGGGACAGGGAGCAGTGACCGCTGCCAACATATTGGCAGTAGCTGCTTTTAAGGAAGGGAAATATTGCCAGTCTTTTCCCATCTTTGGTGGGGAGCGAAGAGGGGCACCAGTATTAGGCTTCACGAGGATTGATGATAGGAAGGTTTCCTTAAGGTGCAAGGTTTATGAGCCAGACCATGTCATTGTTCTTGACCCTGCTTTAATGCAAGTTGTTGATGTTACTGCTGGACTGAAGGACGGGGCTTGGATTGTCATTAATACCGGACAGGCACCTGAAGAGATACACTTTCCTGCTAAATTTAATATTGCTACTGTTGATGCTGCTTCCATTGCGGTTAAACATAGTTTGGGTTCATCACGAGACCCTATAGTTAACACTGCTATCTTAGGCGCATTCTCTAGGGTTGTTGGGGCAGTTGGTTTAGAGGCTGTTTTAGAGGCTATTAGAGAAGAGTCTCCGGTAAAAAAAGAGGAGAACGCCGCTGCCGCTAAAGAAGCCTATGAACTTGTTAGGAGTTGTAAAAGGAGAGAATAGATGACCCACAAGGCTATTTTCAAGCCCCTTCTTAAGGGAATAGTTCCGATTGTTCCTCCGATTGCTCGGGGGGATAGTTTAGTCAATAAGACGGGCAGTTGGAGATATGTGAGACCAGTATATAGAAACAAGTTACCCCCTTGTAATCACAGTTGCCCAGCTAATGAGGATATACAGGGTTACCTCAGCTTGATTAAGCAGGGGAGATTTCTACAGGCGTGGGAACTAATTAGAAGGAGCAATCCGTTTCCGGCTGTTTTGGGAAGAGTTTGTGCTCATCCCTGTGAGTTGGCTTGCAATAGACGTCGCTTTGATGAGGCGATAGTCATTCATAATGTAGAGAGATTTCTAGGGGATTACGGGCTTACTCTACCTGGAGAAAGGAAAATAAGAGACAGAAGAGGGGAGAAAATTGCGGTTATTGGCTCTGGTCCAGCAGGTCTGAGTTGTGCTTACCACCTAGCTAAGATGGGATACCCGGTGACTGTCTTCGAAGCTTTATCTGTGCCTGGAGGTATGCTGGCGGTAGGCATCCCTGAATATTGTCTACCCAAGGAGGTATTAACAGCCGAAATCAATGCTGTTGAGCGCCTGGGTATTGACATTCAGACTAATGTTGCCATCGGTAGCAAGCAAAGCCTTGACGACCTATTAGGGCAGGGATATAAGGCAATTTTCATTGCAACAGGTGCCCACAAAAGCATGAAATTAGGCTTATCAGGTGAAGAAAAAGACGGGACTGTTGACGCCCTGAGTTTTCTGCGTGAGGTCAATCTGGGAAATCGGGGAAGTGTTGGGGACAAGGTTGCCGTTATTGGTGAAAACAACGTGGCGGTAAATGCGGCTAGAGTCGCTATTAGACTAGGAGCAAAGTACGTATCCATTATCTGCCGGCAATCAAAAATGGATATGCCTACCAGGAATGAGGAGGTCAAGTTAGCCGAGGAGGAAGGTGTCCATATTATCTATTTAGCTGCTCCTAGCAATATCTTGGGTGAAGGTAGAGTAGCTGGATTAGAGTGTATTCGCATGAGATTGGGCGAAGCGGATAAAGGTCAAGTGCCACGCCTTACCCCCATCAAAGGGTCAGAGTTTGTAATCGATGTGGATACGATAATAACTGCTGTGGGGCGCACTCCCGACCTTAATTTTGTAAACCATGAGCTTAAAACCTCGCCCATGGGTACCTTGGTAGTTGATGCCGGCACTTTAGCCACCAACAAGCCTGACATCTTCGCCGGTGGGGATGTTACTGGTGGCCGAACAACGGTAGCCCGGGCTATTGGTGATGGTATGAGAGCCAGCGTCTCAATTGACCGGTATATAAGGGGGGAAGGGCTTGAAGTATTTAGAGAGAAAACCCCGATTGCCGGCTTTAAAGACCTCAATTTGGCTTACTTCCAGTCGTCTCTAGGGGCACAAATTAGCCGATTGCCAGTGGCTGACAGGATTAAAGGATTTACCGAGGTTGAGGGTGGCTTTACCGAGAGCGTGGCCATAAAAGAGACCGAGAGATGCTTCAGTTGTGGAGTTTGCGATGGCTGTGACAATTGTTGGCTGGTATGCCCAGATGTAACCATCTCAAGGAAGAATGGAGAATATCAGGTCAATTACGATTATTGTAAGGGGTGTGGTTTATGCGTGGAGGAATGCCCTAGAGGAGCGATAACCATGGAGGAAGAAGCGAAATGGAGAAGGTAATCTCAGGAAACTACGCAGCTGCTTATGGTGCTAAATTGGCGCGACCTAAATTTATCGCTTGTTACCCTATTACGCCCCAGACAACCATAATAGAAAAGTTGGCTGACTTCTGTAGTGCTGGAGAATTGGAGGCCAAATTCATACCTGTGGAATCAGAGCACTCAGCCATGGCGGCTTGCATTGGGGCAGCCAATACCGGCGTCAGAACCTTCACCGCTACTTCTTCTCAGGGATTGGCATTGATGCATGAGCTCTTATTCTGGGCTGCTGGGGCCAGATTACCGATTGTCATGAGTAATGTTCACCGTACTCTGGCGCCGCCAACCAATTTAGGGGCTGACCAGACTGACAGTTTTGCCCAAAGGGATACCGGTTGGATTCAGTTGGAGTGCGAGAGCGCTCAGGAAATATTGGATAGCATACTACAAGCCTATCGTATTGCCGAGGAGGTAATGCTGCCCTGTATGGTATGCCACGATGCCTTCTATCTTTCTCATACCTATGAGCCGGTGGATATCCCTGAAGCGGAGCTAGTAGATAGCTACCTGCCACCCTACGTCCCACCGTTTAAGCTGGATTCAGAAAATCGTCTGACCTTCTATGCTAGCTCCACACGATGTCCAGCAACCCAATACGAATTTAGATACCATGCTCAGCAAGCTATGGAAAGAGTCCCTACGGTGCTGAGGAAGGCTGATGAGCACTTCTACGAGCTTTTTGGTCGCCGATACGGCATAGTAGAGGAATATTACTTAGACGGAGCGGAGTTGGTCATAGTGGCTGCTGGCACCATGGTTAGCACGATAAGAAGGGTAGTAGAAGAATTTCGCCAACGAGGAGAAAGGGTAGGTCTACTGCGAATAAGGATGTTTCGTCCCTTTCCCAAGGAGGAGATACGGCAGTTATTGAAGGGTGTACCCAAGGTGGCAGTTTTTGACCGTAATATATCACTTGGTGAAGGCGGCATACTCTGCCAAGGTATCAAGTCCGCTTTATATAACGTTGACAAGAAACCGGTAGTTTTTGGATTTATTGTTGGGCTATGTGGGGTGGATATTACCTTGGATATTGTCGGAGATATTGTAGATTACACCTTACAGCAAGATAGCCCGGAGAAGGATATTATCTGGACGGAGGTGGTAATGTGACATCACTCTTGGCTGAGCAGGAGAAGTTCATTGTTCCGGAAGAGGAGTATATATATCAAGGGCATACCCTGTGCGCCGGCTGTAGCGCAGCGCTAATAATCCGCTACGTGTTGAAGGTATTAGGTCCTAAGACAATTTGTGTTGTTCCGGCTTGCTGTTTCACATTAATGTCTGGACGCGCGGCTTTTGGGCCAGATTCACAATTGACAATGCCCTCGGGTTTGCGCGTATCAGTACTGAATTGTGCTTTTGAAACGGCTGCCGTCACTGCCAGCGGGGTCAAGGCAGGGCTAGAAGCTCAGGGGGATTATGAGACTACAGTGCTAGCTGTTGCTGGTGATGGGGGAACCTTTGATATTGGGCTCCAGGCACTTTCTGGTGCAGCGGAGCGTAACGATGATATTATGTATCTCTGCTATGATAATGAAGCCTATATGAATACCGGTATTCAGCGCAGTTCAGCGACTCCTGACGGTTGTTGGACAACAACGACACCTCTACCGAGACCTAAACAAGGTGCTAAAAAGAATATCATGGAAATAATAGCTGCTCACAAGGTACCCTATGCAGCTACAGCAACACCGGCGTTTCCTCTCGACCTAATGCAGAAGGTGAGCAAAGCCAAACAAAAAAGGGGGACAAAGTTTTTCCATGTGCTTTGTCCCTGTCCCACAGGATGGAGATTTTCTCCTGAGTTCACTATCAAGATTAGCCGGATGGCTGTGGAGAGTAAGGTCTTTCCCTTATACGAGATTGAGGATGGAGAAAAATATACCATAAACTATTTACCCCGGGGAGTCTCGGTGAGACAGTACCTGGAGCTACAAGGACGTTTCCGTCACTTGTTGACAGAGCAGCATATTGCTCGTATACAAGAAAATGTTGACCATAATTGGGAGCGTCTGGTTAGGCGAGTTTAACTTTACTACTGTCACCACCACTACCACCGCTGCACCACAGCGTAGATAATGATAAACTCCGCTGAACACCAGCTTCACCATCCGCTCACCCTGGTTTTACTAAGCCCTTCTGACTTCAATTGACGAGGCTTTGCCACTGTTGTATGATGCCAGTAACTGTTGGCAAGGTAGAATCCTCACCGTAGTTTAGATATGGTCAGAGTATCTCGCTGTCCACTGATAGAAGAAATAGACACCGGATTGTCACCGCCTGATGCCTTTGAACTCTTCAGGAACGAACCGTTCACCTTCTTCTTAGATAGTGGCATGGATACTCACAAACTAGGACGTTATTCTTTTATCGGCAGTGACCCTTTCCTGGTGCTCAGCACTCGTGGCAGTGAAATTACTCTCACCCAAGGTGCTGAGAAGAGCCGCTTAATTGGCAATCCCTTTGATGTCCTCAATCACCTCCTAGAAGTCTATCACCTGGACCCTTCTTCCTCACCGGTGCCATTCATTGGCGGCGCGGTGGGTTACTTCAGCTATGACCTTTGTCATTTTATTGAGCGGCTGCCTAGCACTGCTGTAGATGACCTCAGACTACCGGAGTGCTATCTTGGCTTCTATGACCTGGTTTTAGCCTTTGATAACCTTCAAGGTAAGGTCTATGTCATCTCCACCGGTTTCCCTGAATTAAGAGAGACTGAAAGAATAGAGAGGGCGAGCCAGCGGTTAAATGAAATGAAGGACAAGCTGGCTGACGTCTCAGAATCCAGCACAGAGGCACCGTTTATGCCTACACCTTTTCCTACAGAGCAGGTGACTCTTAAAGGGGGTTTTACTCACCAAGAATATGTCGATGCCGTCGAGAAGGCGCGACAGTATATCATCGCTGGCGATATTTTCGAAGTGAATCTCTCTCAACGTTTTGAAACCGAGCTTTCTATTGCTCCTTATGAACTATATAAACAGCTACGGCAGATAAACCCGGCACCCTTTGCCGGCTATCTCGGCTTTGATGAAGTCACAGTGGTAAGCGCCTCACCAGAGAGATTTCTCCGCGTCCAGGGAGACTGGGTAGAGACGCGACCCATCAAGGGCACCCGCCCACGGGGGAAGACTCCAGAGGAAGACGAAGCGCTGGCCAATGAACTGCTAAGTAGCGTGAAAGACCGTGCGGAGAATATCATGATAGTGGACCTGGAGAGAAACGACCTGGGGCGTGTATGTCGCTACGGCACCATCAAGGTGACCGAATTAGCTATACTGGAGGTGTTCCCTACCGTCTTCCACCTCACCTCCACAGTGGTGGGCAGGCTCAGAGAGGACAAGAACTGCATTGATTTGCTAAAAGCCACCTTTCCCGGTGGTTCTATAACGGGAGCACCCAAGGTACGCGCTATGGAGATTATAGATGAGTTAGAGCCTACAAAAAGGAGTGTATATACCGGAAGTATCGGCTATTTGAGCTTCAACGGTGACCTTGACCTTAACATCGCCATACGTACCTTTTTAATCAAAAGGAGCAAGGCTTATTTCCAAGTGGGTGGTGCCGTTGTTTATGATTCTAACCCTGAAGCTGAGTATCAGGAAACACTGGATAAGGGTAGGGCACTGGTTGCTGCCCTCAATATGGCAGCAACTCATGCAAGATAGATATGGTCATAATTATTGATAACTACGATTCTTTTGTTTATAACCTTGCTCAGTACCTGGGTGAACTGGGTTGGGAGCAGGTAGTCTATCGCAATGACCAGGTAACCCTGGTGGAAATTGAGAGCTTGAATCCATCCCATATTATCATCTCCCCGGGACCTTGCACCCCGCTTGAGGCGGGTATCTCTAATGATGTTGTCCGCTACTTTAGCGGTAGAATTCCTATTCTCGGTGTCTGTTTGGGACACCAGTGCATAGGCTATGTCTATGGTGGTCAAATTGTCCGTGCTGCTGTTCCTACGCATGGCAAGAGTTCCCTCATTTATCATGATGGCAAGACTGTGTATACGGGACTGCCAAACCCCTTTGAGGCGGGCCGTTACCACTCTTTAGTGGTAGAATGGGATGAGTGTCCCGCAGAGCTAGTATCTACCGCCACGACCAGTGACGGTGTTGTTATGGGTATTCGGCACAAGGACTATGTTGTCGAGGGGGTACAATTCCATCCAGAGTCAATAATGACCGATGTAGGTCACGATGTGCTAAGGAATTTCCTAAGCTTTCTAAAACCAAGGTGGCCTGAGGAGTAGGCTTATGAGCGAGATTGTTTACCTCAATGGCTCCTTAATGCCCCGCAGTCAAGCCAGCATATCCGTTCTGGACTACGGTTTTCTCTACGGATTTGGTCTCTTTGAGACTATGCGTGCCTATGGAGGTCAGGTATTTCTTCTGGATAGACACCTAAGCCGGCTAGCACGCTCTGCCGAAATACTGGGAATGCCAATCGGGGTGGCGGATTTGAAAGAAGCAGTGATGGCTACTATCCAGGCTAACCAGCTAAGTGAGGCTCGTATCCGCATCACTATTTCTATCGGTGAGGGAGGGATAGCTCCTGACCCCAACACATGTAATAAACCCACGGTGCTGATACTAGCTGGGCATTACCAGCCTTACCCCGAACAAGTTTACCAAAAAGGATTCAGAGCAGTTATCTCATCCATCCGACGCAATAGTCAATCACCTCTCTCCAGGCTCAAGTCAGCCAATTACCTGGAAAGTATTTTAGCCAGGCAGGAGGCCAGAGCGGCTGGAGTTGATGAAGCTCTTTGCCTCAACGAGAAAGGGCTTCTGGCTGAGGCCAGTATGAGTAATATCTTTCTGATAACCGACGGTATACTAAGGACGCCAGGACAGGGGAGTGGCATTCTTCCTGGAATTACCAGAGAGGTGGTTCTAGAGCTGGCTTGGCGGCTTGGCATTAATGCCCTTGAGCAGGATATAAGGCTGGATGAGCTTTTCCATGCCCAAGAAGCCTTCCTTACCAACTCGCTTATCGAGGTTATGCCTCTTACCGAGATAGATGGGAAACCTATTGGTTCCGGCAGACCAGGGTCTCTTACCAAAAAACTCATGGTGGCATACAAGGAATTAGTGCTCACTGAATAAAAGAGCGAACGATAGCATCGCTCATCCGGCAGACCCGCACCATCTGTTGAACATCATGCACCCGCACTATATCGGCACCCTTGGCAATGCCAATAGCTATCGCCGCAGCGGTACCCTCCAGACGTTCATCAACCGGGAGGTCTAGCACCAGGCCAATGAAGGACTTACGGGAAGGCCCAATCAGAATGGGTCTGCCCAATTCTTTCAATTCTCCCAATCGGCGAATTATCTCCAGGTCTTGCCGCCAGGTCTTACCAAATCCAATACCAGGGTCCAGAATAACGTTCTCCCGGGGTACACCCAGTTTCAATGCTAGCTCCAGGCTTTGGTGAAGGGATGAATTCACCTCAGCCATCACATCCTCATAGTAGGCGGTATCGCGCCGTACTCCAACGTCATAACCGCCCTTGTCCCGCTGGTTACTCATCAAAATAAGAGGAATGCCCCGCTCAGCAGCCAGTTCAGCTAGATGAGGGTCTCGTTTTAAGCCCCACTGGTCGTTTATCATTGCTGCGCCAGCCTCAAGTGCTCGGTGTGCTATCTCCGACTTATAAGTATCAATACTCAGGGGAATAGATATCTCAGAAGCCAGCCGCTCTATAACTGGAACTACCCGCTTGATTTCGTCGTCAATTGAGACTGGAGTTGAGCCTGGACGGGTGGACTCACCACCGATGTCCAAAATATCGGCGCCCTGACTCACAAAGCGGTGTGCCTGTGCCACAGCTGCTTCAAGGTCTGTAACTCCATCACCGGAGAAGGAGTCCGGGGATAGGTTAATGATTCCCATAACATAGGTTCGTTCTCCCCAACGGAATTCTATATTTCCACACTTGGTAGTACCCAGCCGATTCATAGCTAGCACCTCATAAAAAGCTCCCTCCACTCTTTTTCACCTGCACCCCTACAGACCTACTTTAATAGATACCAAGGGACAAGAAAAAGATCACCTTTTGAAGGGAATAACTAGCCACATTCTACCACACTTCATAAAGCCATCGTAAGTCCTTTTATACCATCAATAGCCCTCTTCAGCCGCGGTGACAATAGCCTTCAGTTTTCCAGGGGCGTTTGTATTTGGTATGGCCCCTTGAAACCAAGTTGGCGCAGACAAGCCCCGCATTGTCAACAGATAAACAGGGTGAGTTGAGTCATCTTCAATCTTCCGCCTTAGGCGTTGCTCCCCAGTTTCCAATAATTTTGGGGCAATGCCACGGTGCAGAATTTATCGGGACATTGTGCAGAATAGTGCTACTATTTGATATGATAGATGGTGCTGTCAGGACAGTACTATCAGGTTATATATTTGAACAGTCTGGTGTCTATACCTTGGCGTGGTTTGCTCACACTACCTTTATAGGTATCACCGGTGTTCTTAGCTAGTTTCTTAAGTATAACCAGGGCTAAGGGGGCTTGACAAAAACGGTCTAGCTGGTTAAAGTGTCGGTTAATCAATGATATCAACATTGCTGACGACACACGAGTCCGAGAAGAGGAAAATTGGCCGGAAATAGCGTGGTAGTGACCCTAGGTGTTGATCTTGGTGGAACCAAGATTGAGACGGCGCTGGTAGATACGGCTGGCCGTATTGTGGCATCCCACCGCCACCCAACGCACCTCGAGAAGGGCCCCAATGGGGTAATTGCCGATGTCGTGACCTCTATCAAGACCTGCCTGGATGAAGCCGGTATGACAGCACAGGGTCTAGGTGTTGGGATGGCCGGGCAAGTAGATAGGGCTGGGACAGTGCGCTTCGCCCCTAACCTGGGCTGGCGCAACGTACCTTTGCAGGTCAAGCTGCAGGAGGCACTGGGCATGCCAGTAATAGTCAACAATGATGTGCATGCTGCCACCTGGGGCGAGTGGCAGCATGGTGCCGGACAGGGGATAGATGACCTAGTCTGTCTTTTTGTTGGCACCGGCATTGGCGGGGGCATTGTCAGCGGCGGACAGTTGTTGGAGGGGTGTTACCATACTGCCGGGGAGTTAGGGCACATGACTATTGTGGCTGGCGGGCGACATTGCCGCTGCCCTAATCGGGGTTGTCTGGAGGCCTACGCTGGCGGTTGGGCCATTGCCGAACGAGCGCAGGAAGCAGCACGTGTTGACCCCAAAGCCGGACAGCGGTTGGTTACTCTGGCAGGGAGTATTCAACAAATTTCCGCCGCCACAGTAACCCAGGCCTACACCGACCGAGACCCCCTGGCCCGCCGTCTCGTGGAAGAGACAGCACAGTATCTGGCCGCTGGTCTGGTAAGCATCATCAATGCCTTTAACCCCTGTCTTCTCGTCCTCGGCGGTGGTGTTATCTTGGGCCTGCCAGAGTATATCGCTATGGTGGAGGGTGCTGTCCGGGAGAATGCCCTGCCGACGGCGGTAGAAGGCTTACGCATCGTGATAGCAGCGCTGGGTGACAAGGCTGGAGTCATTGGGGCAGCCGCCCTGGCGCGTGACAAAATTAGACAGGCTGCATAAACAACATTTAAAATGTTACTGGCAGCGATAACCTATTCATCCAAGTCAAAACCGTGGAGTGTAGCATGACTACAGCAGCAATTAACGCACTTTGCATCAACACTATCCGCTTTCTGGCAGTAGACGCAGTGCAGAAAGCAAACTCAGGCCATCCGGGAGCACCTATGGGGGCAGCGCCGATGGCCTATGTCTTATGGGACCGGTTTCTCAAACACAACCCCAATGACCCCAAATGGCCGGACCGGGACCGGTTCATCCTGTCGGCTGGCCATGCCTCGGCTATGCTCTACGCCCTCCTTCATCTTACGGGGTATGACTTGTCACTGGATGAAATTAAGCAGTTTCGGCAGTGGGGAAGTAAGACGCCAGGCCACCCGGAGTATGAGCTCGCCCCTGGTGTAGAAGTGACTACCGGTCCACTGGGTCAGGGGTTCGCCAATGGAGTAGGCATGGCTATAGCCGAAAGGTGGCTAGCACAACACTACAATCGGCCCGGATATGAGATAATCAACCATTACACCTATGCCATAGTCTCTGACGGTGACCTTATGGAGGGCGTCTCTTCAGAGGCGGCTTCACTGGCCGGGACACTGTGCTTGGGCAAGCTTATTTACCTGTACGACGACAATGACATCTCTATTGAGGGGAACACCGACATCACCTTCACCGAGAATGTAGCCCGGCGTTTCCAGGCCTACGGCTGGCATGTCATCGGCCCCATCGACGGCATGGACATAGCCAGTGTCGATTCGGCCATCCGCATGGCTCAACAAGAAAGCAGTCGCCCCAGCCTTATAATCTGTAAAACCATTATCGGCTACGGCAGCCCCAACAAGGCCGGCACCGGTTCCGCCCACGGTGAGCCACTAGGCGAGGAAGAGGTTCAGCTGGCTAAAGAGAACCTGGGGTGGCTCTACGAAAAACCTTTCACCATTCCTCCAGAGGTCTTAGCCCACCTCCGCCAGGCACAGGAACGAGGCAGGCGCCAGCAGCAGGAGTGGGAAGCTAAGATGAAAGCGTACCGCCAGACCTATCCTCATGAGGCCCGGCAGCTAGAAGAAGACCTGCCGGAGGGGTGGGACGATGGTCTAGCTGACCTATTCAAGGCCGAAGATAAACCTATCGCCACCCGTGTCGCTTCGGGGCGGGTGATGAACGCTATTGCCCCAAAAGTCCACTCCTTGATGGGCGGCGCCGGTGATCTGGCTCCATCCACTAAGACCATCCTGAAGGACAAGGGCGACTACGGGGCTGATGACTACGGCGGTCATAACATGCACTTCGGCGTCCGCGAGCACGCCATGGGTGCCATAGCCAGCGGTATGGCCCTCCACGGAGGTATTATCCCCTACACAGCAACATTCCTCATCTTCTACGATTACATGCGCCCACCGGTACGCCTGGCAGCGCTTATGGGACTGCGGGTAATATATATCTTCACCCATGACTCCATCGGACTAGGAGAGGATGGACCAACACATCAGCCAATTGAGCAACTGGCCGGTTTGCGGGCAGTACCTAATCTGGTAACGATTCGCCCCGCCGATGCCACTGAGACAGTAGAGGCATGGAAAATAGCACTGGAACGTCGCCACGGCCCAACCGCTCTGATACTCACTCGCCAGAACTTGCCAGTGCTCAACCGGACGACATTGGCGCCAGCCAGCGGCGTGCGGCACGGCGGATATATCCTGTGGGAAGCAGCGACACCGCCAGCTGTCATCCTCATCGGCACTGGTTCTGAAGTCCACATTGCTCTGGATGCTGGGAAGCTGCTGCAAGATAAGGGTGTAGCGGCACGTGTTGTCTCACTGCCTTCCTGGGAGCTGTTTGATGCGCAGCCAGCAGAGTACCGTAACATGGTCTTACCCCCTAACATACGGGCGCGCATTTCTATTGAAGCAGCCATGCCGCTGGGCTGGGAACGATATGTAGGGCTGGACGGGATTGCCATTGGCCTATCTCGCTTTGGCGTTTCGGCTCCGGGCAAGGTAATTTATGACAAACTAGGCTTAACCGCCCAGCGTGTGGTGGATGAAGCCTTAAAACTTCTACAAGGAGGAAGGGCATAAAACTGAGTGTGGAGAAGGTCTTGGCCATTGAGCAACAAGCTCTTCAAGGACATAGAGAGCACCGCCAAGAAAGCGTAAAATGATGAATGCCGGCATTGGTACCTATCTCGCCGATGTGGAAACCAGCCTAGCCGACCTCAGCCAGCGCAATGTAATAAGGCGGATATGGCAAAAAGACCACACTGTCTGGAAACCAGAGCCCTCCGAAATTACCAATCGTCTGGGCTGGCTTACCATTACTGACTTGATGTGTGAGCAAGTGCCTGCCTTGGAATCTTTTGCTCAGGATGTGCGAGAGGCTAGTTTTCACCACGTGGTTCTGCTCGGTATGGGTGGCAGCAGCCTAGGGGCTGAGGTGCTGCAACAGACCTTTAGCAGTGCCACGGGTTATCCCGAACTAATTGTGCTGGACTCCACAGTGCCCGCCTGGGTGCAGGCGGTGACCGAGGCCATTGACCCAGCGCATACATTGTTCCTGGTCTCCTCAAAGTCCGGCACTACCACCGAACCCCTTGCTCTTTTCCAGTACTTCAGAAGTCTGGTGGAGTTGGCTATAGGTAAGGAGAAAGCCGGGCAGAACTTCGTTGCCATCACTGATCCGGGGACGCCGCTGACTAGACTCGCCATAGAAGAAGGATTCCGCCGTATATTCTTGAACCCCCCTGATATCGGCGGGCGCTACTCTGTTCTGTCTTACTTTGGCTTGGTTCCGGCCGCCCTCATCGGGGTTGACATTACGGCGCTGCTTAACCGGGCAGATGGTATGCGAGAGGGATGTGCCTTCAGTATGCCTATCCATGAAAACCACGGTGCCTGGCTGGGGGCATTCATCGGTAATCTGGCTCTACAGGGGCGGGACAAGCTTACCCTTATCACTTCGCCAGCCATCAGCAGTTTTGGTCTTTGGGTGGAGCAGCTCATTGCTGAGAGCACTGGTAAGGAGGGCAAGGGTATCATACCGATTGTCGGTGAGCCATTGGTGGAGCCATCCCACTACGGCGACGACCGTCTGTTTATCTATTTGCGTCTGGAGGATGACGATAACTCCACCACCAATATGGCAATCGAGCACATCCAGTCTTCCGGACAGCCAGTGCTGACTCTAGAAATGCGGGATAAGTACGACCTAGGAGCCGAGTTCTTTCGCTGGGAGTTCGCCACGGCGGTGGCCGGAGCAATACTGTGCATCAATCCTTTTGACCAGCCCAACGTTCAAGAAGCCAAGGAGGCAACCGAGCGTGTGTTGCAAGAATATATGGCCACCGGTCGCCTCCCCCAGCTGGAGGCGGCTGACTCTATTGCTGACTTGATGGCTGAGGCAGAAAAGGATAAATACCTGGCCATCATGGCTTATGTTCGCCCGACGCCTGAAGTGGACAAGGTGCTGGCGGACTTCCGACGGAAAGTAGTGGAGCGACACCATATCGCCACCACGCTAGGTTACGGGCCACGTTTCCTGCACTCCACTGGGCAGTTGCACAAGGGTGGGCCAAATACCGGGCTATTTCTCCAGATCACCGCGGAACATGAGAAGGATCTGCCCATCCCAGGCAAGCCTTACACTTTTGGTGTGGTAGCTGATGCCCAGGCTCTAGGAGATCTAAAAGCGTTAAAGTCATCAGGACGGTGTGTAACCAGCATTCACTTCGCTCGAGCTAATAACACCACCATCTCAAGACCAGTCAACGAACTGGCATAGTGATAGCTACTGGACTACCTGCCCCGGTGCCATGAACCTTCCTCAGCCAGAGCTACAAGACGACGGAAACTCTCACCAGGCTGTGACTGTAAGAATATAGCGCTCCCCACATAAATCACATCAACCCCAACCCGAGCAACCTCAGCGATATTGCTTTCCTTTATGCCGCCATCTACGCTTATCTCCACACCGAGCCCAATGTTACGCAGTTCTATCACCTTGTCCAAGACTTCAGGTATGAACTGGCTGCCATAAAATCCAGGGTGCACCGTCAAGAAAAGCACACTGTCCACCTTGCTGGCTAGAGGTCTGATTATGGAGACGGGAGTTTCTGGATTCACAGCCAACCCCACTCCAAGGCTGAGGTTCCTGGCCTGGGAAATGACTTCCTCGGATGAAGAAGTAGCCTCATAGTGAAAGACCACCTTCTGTGCTCCCACCCTTCGGAAGCCTTCCAGATAATCCTCCGGGTTCTCCACCATGAGGTGAGCCTCCCAGCTAAGCCTCATAGGGAGAGCAGCTAGATGCTCATAGGTTATGCTTCGTGAGGGCACGAACCGACCATCCATAATATCAAACTGCACGTAGGTAGTGAAGCTCTCTGCCTGACGTACCATGGTCTCCAGAACTCTGGGGTCTTCAGTGAGGATGGTAGGTACTACCTGAATGGGTTTGGTCATTATATCTCCTGCAGAAACACTCTTGCCGGGGCACTATCAGCTAAAACAAAGGTATAGTCTAAATCAAGCTGTCTCTGTCTAAATAAACTAGAGTGTGCTGACATAGCTACCAACCGTTAATTTTAAACATCGCCTTTATAGGATGTCAAGGAGAGGGCTTGAGATGCTAGCTGTAGGCATGGTGCGGGGAAAGTAGGGCATGCACGTTTTTGATTAGAAGAGGTATCAACAGGCCTTTACCCTTAGCGACCCAAAGCATATAAAGACAGTGATTAAAGTAGAGCCATGGAACTAGGGGTGTAGGCAGAACAGTGAACCATATCTCTATTTCCTACCTAGTCGTTTCCGACGGCTCTTTTCCATTCCCCTCTCTGGCCGACTTTCCAGACTCTTCAGTTTGAGGGAGTCAACAACCAGCGATTCAACCACATCCTCAAGCTGAGTGAGTAACCCCTTTAGCTCATCAGCGGTTGCTGGGTCACTTTGCCTCACTCGCACCAGGCAGAGTCTAATCTGCCTAAATAGGTCATCTATTTGCTCAGAAGAATTCTCTGGCATACTTCCCCATTTTACCACATCAGTCAAGCGCTCGTTCTTCAACTATTTTACTCTTCACTTCCCTCCAGTCATATTGACATGCCATTGTTCTGGGGTATACTTAGAGAAGGAGGTGAGAAATGCCAAAATGCCCTAACTGTGGTCAGCCGACTGCAAGAACCAAGGATTGGGCTTGCCAATGGTGTGGCTACCCCCTGATATCGAAGTTCTATAAAGAAATACCGAAGTCTTACAGAGAGCTGAAAGAAGAAAGACGGCATAAGTGGGAACAGGTTGTAAGGGAGGAAACTGAGACAAGCTTTTTATCACCGACACATGCGCCGGAGCTTGAAGCCGAGGTGACACTAGAGGCTGAACCTAAGCCAATGCTAGAGCCTGAAGACGAGGTGGCACCAGAGTCTGAACCTAAGCCAATGCTAGAGCCTGAAGCCGAGGTGGCACCAGAGTCTGAACCTAAGCCAATGCCAGAACCTGAAGCCGAGGTGACACTAGAGGCTGAACCTAAGCCAATGCCAGAGCCTGAAGACGAGGTGGCACCAGAGTCTGAACCTAAGCCAATGCCAGAGCCTGAAGACGAGGTGGCACCAGAGTCTGAACCTAAGCCAATGCCAGAGCCTGAAGCCGAGGTAGGGATGACCGCTGAAGAATTGTATTCAGCTTATAAAGCAAATGCAGTAGAAGCGGACACAAAATACAAAGGGACGATTCTAAAGGTAACGGGGACAGTACATAAGATAGTAACCAAAGATACCTTTGACATTTACTATATCATGCTAACTAGTGCTGAAAAACACGAAGAGTGGAACGTCCGATGCACGTTTGACAAGAAACACGGGCCTGAACTGAAGCGGTTAACCGCCGGACAAACAGTAACGGTCCAGGGTAAATACGACGGTTACCGAACAAACATTCTGATGAGAGACTGTGCTCTAGTTGGCTAAAAATGTCACCGGCTACAATGCTAGCTTACTCTTGCCTTCCACAAGAGTTTATTAGCGACCATCATTTTGAATCCAGAAACTAGTGCTTGCAAGTCCCGAGAGCTGAAATGGCCTCAAAACAGTATGACTGTATGCTGCCATAAAGGGTCTGGACAAGCAGGCGTGTCAGCTTCCGCCTTTCCTCAGTCTCTCTGCTTCCTTTTCTATCGCTCTTCTCTCCCAGTCGGTTTGCCGTGAGAAGACGAAAACCCCCAGGAAGTGAAACAAGATACCAATTCCCCAACCGCCTAAAGGAAAGAGAAACCATGGATACCCGGTTCCGGTAGCCGCCCATATAATCACCAGTATAATATTTACAATAATGTAGACGGCAAAGTGAATATAAAAGCCCTTCTTTTCTTCAACTCTCTTCCTCGCTTGATGGTAGATTTCTTCTTCAGACATCCCGGTTGTCATCTCCTTCACCTCCAAATCCGAGATTCTATGTATCGGTCATTATAGCACAGGTCGCAGTTCATCAGTATTTTGTATTAACTTTTCTGGCTCATATGGACATTTGTTACCTATTATGGAGTTATGAAGCTAGAAGTTGCCCTAACCTCTCTTCTGTTTGAAAAACAGAGACAATTTTGCTAAACTCACCGAAAGATTACCAAAGGAGCTTGTAAGATGGTGACATTAGCTGCCCTCCATGAATATGGCGAGGAACTTCAGAAGCGATTGCGACTGAGAACCTTCCCTCTAGCGATAAAAATGCTGGAGAAAGAGGAGGATATCCCCGAGGGCGCGGTGAGGTCCAAAAAGGACCTGGGGTATCACTTATTCGCTTGCCAAGGTTTTGCCATGTCACGTAGGGAAGGAACGACGGTAGTAATGCTAAAAGAGGATATGTGGTGCTCTGAATCGGTTTTGGGCTTTGGGCTGGCTGAACCTCCACAGTATTTTCTGGATGGCTATAGTCGTTTCCCGGAGACTAATAAGACTTTGGAAGCTGGCAGTATTTGGGCGCATGAGTTTCCTCGTTTGGAAGCCGGTAGGTATATAGGTATGGCGTCAGTCCCATTAGTAACCGCCAGTTTTGAACCTGATGTGGTTGTTATATATTGCGACATAATCCAATTACAATGTCTGCTTATGGCTAGAAGCTGGGAAGAAGGACATGAACTGAAGGGCACAATCCCTACCAAGGGTGCTTGTGTTCATGCCGTTGTACCAACAATGCAGACTGGGGAATACCAGGTTACCGTACCGTGTCCTGGTGACACAGGGTATGCGATGGCCCAAAGTGATGAGATAATCTTCACGGTACCGAGGGAAAAAGTAGAGGACCTAGTGCTGGCAATGAGACAACTAGAGGATAAATATGGCTATAATGTGTATAGGCGCTTTACCATGACGCCACACGAGCCCTATATCAAAGAGAGCTATCATAAGATAGGAAGAATGATAGGGATGGAACAGTAGAAAAAGAATCAAAGCGAGTAGGTGATGTGTCATTAATGTACTGAACAAGTACAAAATCTTGCAATAATTAGATGAATGTGGTATAATGATAGTTTAGAGAGTTAATAAATGAACCTTTAAGCTAGTCCAGAGAGGCTGGCAAGGGGAAGTGAAGAGATAAGTTGGGCGGCAAGACCTCTTGTCAGCAAAGGCAAGAGGTCTTTTTATGCCTAAGAAAATTATACTGACTACGGACGATGTCAGGCGAGTTTTGGCTCGTATTGCTCATGAGATTATAGAGCAAAACAAAGCTATCGAGCACCTGATACTGGTGGGAGTGCATACTCGTGGCGTCCCCCTAGCTGAGCGGCTAGCCGCCAACATTGAGAGCCTTAATGAGTTAAAAATACCGGTTGGTGCTTTAGATATCAGTCTCCACCGCGATGATCTTTCCTCATCAAACTGGCGATCTATTGTCCGCCACACTGACATTCCAGTTGATATTGATGGCAAAATCATAGTACTGGTTGACGATGTCCTTTATACCGGACGCAGCGTTCGTGCTGCTATGGATGCCCTTATTGACCTGGGAAGACCCCAATCAATTCAATTAGCGGTACTGATTGACCGCGGTCACCGTGAGATGCCGATACGGCCTGACTATGTCGGTAAGAATATACCAAGCTCCAAGCATGAAGAGATACAGGTCAAACTAGTGGAAAACGATGGTATAGATGAAGTAGCCATCGTAAGCATAGCTAAGGCCAAGCCACCCAAGGGTGAATTAAGGAAAGTAGGCTACTTCAAAAGGGGTTATTATGGCTCTAGCCAATAGAAATCTGGTGACTATAGACGATTTATCCAACGGGGAAATAGAGGCGGTGTTTTCCTTGGCCGATAAGATGGCAGAATCAATGAATGAGCAGCTTGGCATCTGCCACGGCAAGATAATGGCCAGCCTGTTTTTTGAGCCTAGCACCAGGACACGGCTGTCATTTGAGACGGCAATGCACCGACTTGGGGGCAATGTTATAAGTGCCGTTGACATAGGGGCAACCTCGCTGGCTAAAGGTGAGAGCATTGCTGATGTGGCGAGGGTGGTTGGGAGTTACGCCGATATAATTGTCATCAGACACCCGTGGGAAGGAGCGGCTAAGGTAGTTGCCGACTACGCCGGTGTTCCAGTAATAAATGCCGGTGACGGAGGCCATCAGCATCCAACCCAGACCTTGTGCGACCTTTACACCATCCAGAAGGAAAGGCAAACCATCAAGGGGCTGAAGATTGCTCTATGGGGTGACTTGAAATATGGACGAACCATACATTCCCTCATCTTCGCTCTGGCTAAGTTCGGGGCGAATATTCTCTTTTGTCCTACCCCGGGTCTGGAAGTACCGGAGCATATTATCAAAAAACTAACCACGGAATATGGAGGTGAGCTGGAAAAATACGAGGCGCTTGACCAAGCAGACAAGAGAGGACTTTTCCCCCTGGATGCTATATACCTGACACCGGGTAGCCCACATCAACTGGCAATGATGCCCAGTGTCAGCATTCAAGTTGAGCTGAAGAGTGGGGTTGACGCCCTTTATGTTACCCGACCTCAGAAGGAGAGATTTGCCACTGCAGAAGAAGGACGAGAGCTAAACAAAATATACCCGGTGGTTGATAAGAGACTGCTCAAAGGCAAAGCATTTAAGAAAACACTGGTTATGCACCCACTGCCCCGGGTTGATGAGCTAGCCTACGAACTGGATGCTGACCCACGGAGCATGTACTTTAAACAAGCAGCATTGGGAGTACCGGTCAGGATGGCGCTTATCGCCCTCCTACTAGGAACTAAGGAAGTTCCTATTCCCCAAGAAGATTTCTTCCCCCAAATAGATTATCCCCTGTACCGGCGGGGTTTTGGAGTCCGGTGCCCTAACCCAAGATGTGTGTCAATACGGGCAAGTGAAATAAAGTATATTAAGCCCGAATTCAAAATAGTCAACCGTAAACCTCTGACACTGAGGTGTATCTACTGCGAACACGGTTTCGAGCCCAAATATGTTGCCAGTTCAGATTGGCATGAAGGGAGATTGTCCGAGAAGAAATATCACAGTGCTGCCAGCCATTGGGCTAGAAAAATTAAGCCAGAGAATCTGATTATTTTCGATTCAGAGAATGAAGCTGAGGCTCACGGTTTCCGACCAAGCTACTATGCCAGAACGCATCACTAGAGAAATGACGAAGGGAAGGGGATAGGGTTAATAGAAATTATGCCTAAGAGAGCAATTTTAGTGTTAGAAGATGGCTCGGTTTACGAAGGTTATACCTTCGGTGCCGAGGTAGATGCCTACGGTGAGGTGGTATTTAATACCAGCATGACTGGCTATCAAGAAATGCTGACCGACCCCTCCTATGCCGGGCAGATTGTCGTGCCCACCTATCCCCTTATTGGCAACTACGGTATCAACGAGCAGGATTACGAATCAAACAAAATTCAGGTAAGTGGCTTTGTGGTCAGGGAGGAGTGCCTAGAACCCAATCACTATCTCAGCACTGGCACCATTCATGAGTTTCTGGCTAATAGCAACATCCCCGGCATAAGTGGTGTGGATACACGGGCGATTACCCGCAAGCTTCGCTCAGCGGGGGTAATGACGGGCATTATTACTTCAACTAAAACCCCGCAACAGGCTCTGGAGCAGTTGCGGAAGCTGCCCAGCTACGGTAAAACCGATTTTGCCCGACAGGTAACCACAGATGCCCCCTACCAGTGGGAGGCAATACTACCAGAAGGGGTTACTGAGCCTTTATGTAAAGTAGTCGTGCTGGATTGTGGCTTCAAGTATAGCATATTCCGCATCATGTGCCGTTTGGGCTGCACGATGACGATAGTCCCCTGCACTATGGCAGCCAAAGAAATTCTTAACTTAAAGCCTGACGGCATTATTCTCTCACCCGGCCCAGGCAATCCTGAAGTACTGGACTATATAGTGGATACAGTTAAACAACTTATCGGTAAGAAGCCGATTATGGGCATTTGTATGGGTAATCAGCTAATTGCTCGCGCCTTCGGCGCTAAGACCTTCAAGCTGAAGTTTGGTCATCGCGGCGGCAATCACCCTGTCCGTGACCTGAGTGATGGGCGAATCCATATCACAGCTCAGAACCACGGCTATGCCGTTGACCCAGATACCCTAAAGGACAGGCTGGAGGTTACCCATATTAATCTGAATGACGGCACGGTGGAGGGCTTACGCCACAAAGAGCTACCGCTCTTCGCTATCCAGTATCACTCCGAAGCCTCCCCCGGCCCCCTGGACAATACCTACCTCTTTGAAAAGTTTATAGAGATGATGAGGGAGAACAACTAAATCTATGGAATTTCTGATATTTATGCAGGGATGCTTAAAGGGGCAAAGCCCCTCTTACATAACCACCTCCCCCTTTCTTGGAACATAAAAGTCATTGCGGGGGAGTGATAGAAGGTATGTCATTGCGAGGAGCAAAGCGACGAAGCAAACTAAGAGATAAAGATGAGATTGCTTCGCCTTCGGCTCGCAATGACACATAAGATAGAAGGAGGGGGGACTAAGGGGGTGAGGTAGAATGACAAAAAGAGGCAACCAAGACGAATACAATAAACTACTTGATGCGTTCAACGCTAAAACTAAGAGCAAGAGCGAGAGTGTGCTGTACCTGATGAGGTTAGGTTTTTCTTATGAACAGGCAAAGAACGCAGTTCACGTGTATTGGAAAGGAGGAGAGACTAAAGCCACTTTCTTACTATCAAGAGAGCACCGCAACCAGTTACTGGACGATTTTGATTCGACCAAGAAAACACCGAAAGGATGTGTTGACTACTTAATGAGAAGCCACGGCTGTACATACAGGCAGGCGACCAGTGCGGTGTACAAATATAGACAAGAAAAAGGTTTAATTGGTAAATGAAGGGAATCCGAGAGGGGCTTCGCCCCTCTCCACCCAGACCTCCCCCTCTCTTTCAAAGGAGAGGGGGATTAAGGGGGTGAGGTAGAGAAAATGGAGACTTGGATTATTCCGCTACTTACTGCAATAGGCGGTGCGATAGTCGCATTAATTGGCAGAGAGTTAATTGAATGGTCTAAACGTCCAAGATTTGAGATTGATTTTGAAGAAAGAGAGGGGCAGAAACCTTACATTCCTGATTATAATGATGAGGGTATCCGAAGCGCGGGAGATACATACAGAGTTAAATACCTCCGCCTGATAGTACGTAATAAAGGAAAGAAACCCGCGATGAATTGTGAAGCAAAATTAGAACTTGTAATTGAGGGAGCAAGCGATGCCACTCACAAAGTAGCTCTCCATTGGTCTCGACGTGATCCTAGACTTTATTCAACTTCTGGAGACGTAGAACTAGGAGTAATAGATGAACCAGAGAAGGTCTTTGCGCCAATTAATCTTAATATAAATGATGAGGAAACGGTGGACATCTTGACGCTTCCATACTCATTCTCTACCGTAGCTGATACTGACCATTCCCCACGTTTTCCCCCACATATCGAAACTGTATCGCTAAGACAATTAGTCCTACAGCCAAAAAATACTTACCATTGCAAAGTGACAGTTTATTCAAGTAATACAACGCCAGAATCGTTTAAATTTAAAGTGAACTGGGATGGCACATTAGAAGGTTTTAATAAAGCCTTTATAAAAGATTAAGGAGCAAACTTGAAACCATCTAAAGTCTTAATAATAGGTTCGGGGCCGATAATCATCGGGCAGGCGGCCGAGTTTGACTACGCCGGCACCCAGGCGTGCAAGGCGATGCGGGAGGAGGGGGTTATCTCGGTGCTGGTCAACTCCAACCCGGCCACCATCATGACCGATGAGGGCATCGCTGACATTGTCTATATTGAGCCGCTCACTGTGGAGATGGTCGCCCGCATTATTGAACGCGAGCGCCCCGATGGCTTGCTGCCAACCCTTGGCGGCCAGACAGGGCTTAACCTGGCGGTAGACCTGGCTGATGCCGGTGTACTGGATAAATATAATGTTAGGTCACTGGGGACGCCGATACAGACGATAAGAAATGCCGAAGACCGCGAGCTATTCAAGCAGATGCTCATCAATATCGGTGAGCCGTTGCCAGAGAGTGCCACCGTTAATACCCTTGAACAATCCAGAGAAGTAGCTAAAAAGATAGGTCTGCCACTGATAATTCGCCCCGCTTATACCCTTGGGGGGACGGGGGGAGGCTTCGCCAATACCTGGGAGGAACTGGAAAGGGCAGTAACCATCGGACTGGCCACCAGTCCCATTCACCAGGTGCTGCTGGAGGAGTCGGTAGTTGGCTGGAAGGAAATAGAGTATGAGGTAATGCGTGATGGTGCTGATAACTGCATCACCGTCTGCAATATGGAAAACGTCGACCCGATGGGGGTGCATACCGGCGACAGCATTGTGGTAGCTCCCAGCCAAACCTTGACCAATAAAGAATGTCAGATGTTGCGGACAGCCAGCCTCAAGATTATCCGCGCCCTGGGTGTTGAGGGGGGCTGTAATATCCAATTTGCCCTTGACACCGATAGTGACAAATACTATGTCATCGAGGTTAATCCTCGTGTCAGCCGCAGCTCCGCCCTAGCCAGTAAAGCTACCGGCTACCCTATTGCCCGGGTGGCAGCCAAGATAGCTGTCGGCAAGCGGCTTGATGAAATCCCTAATGCGGTAACTGGGAAAACAATGGCTTCCTTTGAGCCGGCGCTGGACTATCTGGTGGTCAAGATTCCTCGCTGGCCATTTGACAAGTTTGCCTCCGGGGATAGAGTTATCGGCACCCAGATGAAAGCCACCGGCGAGGTAATGGCTATTGACCGGTGTTTTGAGGCCGCCCTGCAAAAAGCAATACGCTCCCTGGAGTTTGGTAACAGGTCGCTGCTTTGGGAAGACCGCCAATGGGAGATGGGAACCAATATCAATACTTACCCCTTAGAACCCAGTGACCTGAGGTTATGGGCGATAATGGCTGCCCTAAGACGGGAGATAAGTGCTGAGGAGATATTCGAGCACACCAAGATTGACTTGTGGTTTGTAGATAAGCTTCAGAACATCGTAAAAATGGAAAGAAAGCTCCTCTCTGAAACACTGACCCCCGAGCTTCTGTGGCAGGCAAAACGACTCGGCTTCTCCGATGAACAGATTGGCACTTTAGCCGATAGACTCCCCGAGCAGGTGAGACAGCTCCGACATAACTGGAATATCCGCCCCGTTTATAAGATGGTGGATACCTGCGCCGCTGAATTTGATGCCGACACCCCTTACTTCTACAGCACTTATGAACAGGAGAACGAAGCTGAGCCAATCAAGGAAAACAAGGCGGTAGTCATCGGTAGTGGTCCCATCCGCATCGGCCAGGGCATCGAATTTGACTACTGTAGCGTCCACTCCGCTTGGGCGTTACAGGAATCTGGCTATAAGAGCATCATGGTAAACTCCAATCCAGAAACAGTGTCCACCGACTTTGACACCAGCGACCGCCTCTACTTTGAAGCCCTAGATGAAGAGAGCCTGCGTGACATTCTGGAAAACGAAAATGGTACCGAATCATTGGGTAATGCGCCAACACCGTCAATAGTTCAGTTTGGTGGCCAGACGGCGATAAACCTGGCTGAGCCTCTATTTCGCAATGGGATGCCCCTCCTCGGCTCTAGTGCTGAAGCCATTGACCTCGCTGAGGACCGACGCCGATTTGAGAACTTTCTCAATCAATTAGGTATCCCCCAACCACCGGGAGCTGGGGTAGTCTCGGTAGATGAAGCTCTCAGTGTCGCTAAACTCATTGGTTACCCGGTGCTGGTTCGCCCCAGCTATGTCCTCGGCGGCAGAGCCATGGAAATAGTCCACAACGCCAGTGAGTTAGTCCGCTACATGAGTCTAGCTATAGAACTGGATTCCCGGCACCCGGTACTTATTGATAAATACCTGGAGGGAAAAGAGGCCGAGGTTGATGCCGTAGGTGACGGGGAAAGTGTCCTCATTCCGGGAATAATGGAGCACATTGAACGAGCTGGAGTTCACAGCGGAGATTCTATGGCAGTCTATCCCGGAGTAAACCTGACTGAGGCAGAGGTAGCCACCATTGTTGACTATACCGTCCGAATAGGACTGGCACTCAAAATTAAGGGCTTAATGAACATCCAGTTCGTTGTTATGCCTAGTGACACTTCACCGTCGGTCTATGTATTAGAGGTCAACCCCCGGGCTAGCCGCACCATCCCATTTATCTCTAAGGTCACCGAGGTGCCGATGGTAAAAGTAGCCGTCAAGGTCATGCTGGGTAAGAGCCTTAGGGAGCAGGGTTACCACACTGGACTATGGAGAAGACAAAAGCTAGTCGCCATTAAAGCCCCAGTTTTTTCCATGTCAAAACTAGTTGGTGTTGACACCTATCTTGGTCCCGAAATGAAGTCTACTGGTGAGGTGATGGGGATTGACTACACCTTTGATGCCGCTCTGGCCAAGGTGCTGCTAGCCGCCGGACTAATGCTACTCCCTCAAGGAACCATACTTTTCAGCATCGCTGATAGGGACAAACCTGAAGCATTACCCATAATCAGAAAGTTCTCCCAGGTAGGTTATAAACTCTATGCCACCGAAGGCACGGCGGCTATGATTGAGGCAGTGGGAATCCCGGTAAAAATGATTAGCAAAAAGTTAAGCGAGGGGCACCCCAATGTTGTTGATATTATTAGTGACGGGACGGTAAATGGTGTCGTCAATACCGTTACCGGGGGACGCATTCCACTGCGGGATGGCTTTGAAATCCGTCGGGCAGCGGCTGAGAAGCGTATCCCTTGCTTTACTTCCCTTGATACCGCTCGAGTCGCTGTGGAGGCACTCGCCAACGGGGGGCAAATTTATAGTGCTCAACCCTTAGCCGACTACCGCAGAAAGGAGCCGGCTTGAAGCAAATATCGGCTGAGGTCATTAGTAAACGCCAGATTCTACCAAGGCTTGACCGCACTCAGGGGCGAACCATATTAAGTAGCCAGATTATTTGGTTAAGATGCCCAGAAATAGCTCAAGAAGCTCAGCCGGGGCAATTTGTTATGGTGCGCTGTGGGGAAGAATGCATACTACCTCGCCCGTTTAGCATCCACCAGTTAGATAACAAGGGTGATATGGCACTATTCTTCGCCGTATGGGAAGACGGCAAAGGCACAGGCTGGCTATCCCAGCGTCATATTGGCGATACCGTAGAGTTGTTCGGGCCGCTGGGTAACGGCTTTCCTATTCACCCCGATTCGCAAAACTTGTTACTGGTAGCTGGCGGCATCGGCATTGCCCCATTACGCTTCCTGGCTCAGGAAGCCTTGAATCAGGGGTACTCGGTGACACTGCTCTTAGGGGCATCAAATGCCAGTCAGCTTTACCCCAGACACTTATTACCCTCTGAAGCCAAACTTATCACGACTACCGAGGACGGAACCAATGGCCAGAAAGGAATGGTAACTGAGCTATTACCTGATTTTGTCGGCTGGGCAGACCAAGTCTTTGCCTGTGGACCGAGCACAATGTATCGTGATATGGCTAATAAATACCATCCATTCCTCAAAGATAAGTCAGTTCAAGTTTCCCTGGAGATGAGGATGGGGTGTGGGCTGGGAGTCTGCTATGGGTGCACAGTGAAGACAAAAAGAGGGCTAAAACAGACATGTAGGGACGGGCCAGTATTTGACTTAGATGATGTCCTCTGGGATGAACTAAACTATTAGTCAAAGGAGGCGAAGTATGAAATGCCCACATTGTGGTGAAAAAGTACCTGCACCATTTGGATGGATTGTACATGTTTACGCTTCAGGTCCTACAGGTAAACCAGAACTTGACGTTGTCATACTTACCTGCACTCATTGTGATGCCATATTAGGTGCAGTTAATCTGCCACAAAGCTGATAATTACTATTAGTGATAGGACTACAATCCCTCTAGCTGGGAGTTTTAGAGGGACAAAGTCCCTCTAAACAAAACCTTCCCCCTCCCTTAATAAGGGAGGGGGACAAAGGGGGAGGGTTAAAATCTGCAACTACTAGCCACAGGAGGTGCATTATGGTAGTCACCAAGAAAATCAGCCTTCAAAGTAAAGGACACTGTGATATTGTTGATATTACGCCTCAGGTAGAACAGCAGGTCGCTGAGACTAACATAAACAGTGGAATTGTTACTATATTTGTCTCCGGCTCAACTGCTGGAATAACTACTATTGAGTTTGAATCAGGCCTGCTCTCCGACTTCCAGAGCATGTGGGAGCGCAATATTCCTAAAAACATCCACTATGACCATGACCGTGCTTGGGGCGAAGGCAATGGATATTCGCATGTTCGTGCCTCGTTACTAGGTGCTTCACTAGTCGTTCCTTTCAGTGATAAGAGACTAACTTTGGGCACCTGGCAGCAGATAGTACTGGTTGACTTTGACAACCGACCCAGGTCAAGACAGCTTATAGTGCAAATTATGGGTGAGTAAAAGTCTATTTACCCTGTAGCAGAGAGAAGAATTCAGACCTACTTTCTGGATGACTGCGAAAGGCACCCCTGATGGCCGAGGTAACAATGCTGCTTCCCGGCTTCTTGACACCACGCATAATCATACACAGATGCTCAGCCTGAACAACTACTGCCACCCCGGAGGGTTTAAGCCCATCCATAATGGCGTCAGCAATCTCAGTGGTCATTCTCTCCTGAATCTGGGGACGGCTAGCAATGATTTCCACCACCCGAGCTAGTTTGCTAAGACCAACTACACGCCCATCAATATCAGGAATATAGCCTACATGAGCTGTGCCATAGAATGGCAAGAGGTGATGCTCGCACATAGAATAAAAGGGGATATCCCTCACAATTACCATTTCCCGGTGCCCCAGCTCATAACCCACTGTCAACTCTTCTCTGGGGTCCATATTAAGTCCCATAAAAAGCTCGGCATACATCTCAGCCACACGTTTCGGCGTATCCACCAACCCCTCCCTATTGGGGTCTTCCCCAATAGCCTTAATGATAGAAACCACTGCTGCTCTAATTCCAGTCTCATCAAACACTATAGCCCTCCTTATAACGCTTGCCGTAGACCTCACGGTCTAGGTACCTTCTTGTATCCTTGGCTGCCGTACAGTAAAAGTTACCCCCCAGATACATAGTAGGACTAATCTTATCCAAATCCAAGGTTTCCTCGGGAGTAAGGACCTCCTTCGCCATATGCACCGCCACAATCTCCCCTACTAACAATCTATGGTCACCATAGCCCTTATCATCAACTAACTGGCACTCATAGGCGGCATAGGCAGCCGTCAAAATGGGCACTGCTGTCTTTACCGACCTATCCCGAGCAATATTAAACCTTTGAAACTTATCTATCTCATAACCAGTACTACCACCTACCGAGGCAACAAGCTCAGCCGCCTCATAGGGCAAGAAATTAACCCCAAACTCTTTACTCTCCATAATAAGCTGATAGGTAAACCTCTTTGTTGAGATGGCTACACCATAAATAGGCGGGCTAATAGACAGGACCGAGTGCCAGGCTACCGCCATAGCATTGTCCTTTTCCTTAGCGTGAGCAGTAACTACGCAAGCTACCCTAGGATAGTGCTGATAGAACTCTCCTATGCCTTCACTAATTACCTTAGCCATTTCTTAACCTCCTTTAACCTTTATTATGCAGCGCTACTAGCTCCAGCCTAGAGCCTGCTCCACAGCTACTAAGTCAGCTGGCAGCTCGAGGTAGGGCTCAGCACTCGTCAGGGCAGTATCAGGGTCTTTAAGTCCAGTGCCAGTTATCACGCAAACCACCCTCTTTGTTGAGAAGTCCAGTCCCTTACGGGAAAGCTTAATAAGCCCGGCCAGGGAAGCAGCTGAGGCTGGCTCGCCAAAGATACCCCCTTTGGTAGCCAGAAGCCGGTAGGCTGATAAAATCTCGTCATCACTAACCATACCAATAATGCCACCAGACTCATCGCGAGCGGCAGTAGCCTTCTGCCAGCTAGCTGGATTACCTATCCGTATAGCGGTGGCCACCGTTTCTGGCCCCTCAATAACATAGCCCCGAACTATGGGGGCAGCACCCTCGGCTTGAAAGCCCATCATTCTGGGTTTACTGCCCACCTTGCCTGCCTGATAATACTCAACAAAGCCCTTCCAGTAGGCGGTAATATTACCGGCGTTACCCACCGGGATGAAAAGATAGTCTGGAGCCTCACCTAGAGCATCAATAACCTCAAAGGCGGCGGTCTTCTGTCCCTCTATACGATGGGGGTTAACCGAGTTTACCAGAGTAACCGGATGCTTCTCGGTTAGACTACGTACTATTTGCAGAGCCTGGTCAAAATTTCCATCAATAGCCACAATTTTAGCCCCATAGACAATAGCTTGAGCCAACTTGCCTAGAGCAATCTTGCCCTTAGGCACAATAATAATAGCGGTAAGCCCACAGTAGGCAGCATAGGCAGCCGCTGAGGCACTGGTATTACCGGTTGAGGCGCACATTATAGCCTTACTACCGGCTTCCAATGCCTTGGCTACAGCCACTACCATGCCCCTATCCTTGAATGAACCGGTAGGATTACATCCCTCCAGCTTAAAATATAGCTCGCCACAACCGACTCCCTTGGCCAGCCTGTCACACCTGACCAGAGGGGTATCCCCCTCACCCAACGAAAACAAAGGTGTTTTAGATGTAATTGGGAGGAAGTCTTTATACCTAACCAGAACTCCGTGCTTTATCATTAGCTTTATAGCCCGCTTCTCAAGCTTCAACCCGGATGAAGTTGCCCACCTCCTTAACTACGTCTAGATGTGCCAGCTCGTTCAGGGCTAGTTGCATTGCCGATTCTTTAGCCGGATGGGTCATAATAACAATCTCCGCCGTCTGAGCGGTACTATCAGCCTCCTTCTGGATAACCGAGGCAATACTAATTAGATGGTCACCTAAAATCTTAGAAATCTGAGCTAAAACCCCGGGGCGGTCAGCGACGTTCAGCCTTAGGTAGTATCTGGTCTTAATCTCAGACATAGGTTTAATGCGCTTCCCTGGTTCTAGTCTCCATCTAGCTCTACTACCAACACCGAGAACAATATCCCGGGCGGCTGACACAACATCAGCGATAACGGCGCTGCTGGTAGGCAAGGCACCGGCACCCTCACCGAAAAAAAGCACCTTGCCTACCAGGTCACCCTCAACTAGAACCGCATTATAAACACCATCAATCTTAGCCAGAAGAGAGTCTTCAGGAATAAAAACGGGGTGAACCCGCACCTCAATTGACCTATCATCCTGCTTGGCAATAGCTAGCAATTTTATAGCAAAGCCCAACTCCAGAGCATAACGAAAGTCACGACTGCTAAGTCGTGAAATTCCCTCACAGTAGATATCCTCAGGTCGGACTTGACGGTGAAAGGCCAACGAGGCCAGAATAGCCAACTTATAGGCAGCATCTATCCCCTCCACATCATTCTCTGGATTGGGTTCAGCATAACCTAACTCCTGGGCTCTTTTTAAAGCTGAAGAGAAATCTACCTTATCCCTTGCCATCCGGGTAAGGATATAATTGGTGGTGCCGTTTATTATAGCGTAAATACCTCTTATCTTATTAGCTACCAGGTCATATTGAAATGGAGTAATCAGAGGAATGCCACCACCCACACTGGCTTCGTAGTGTAATCCTACTTCATGCCGTTGAGCTAAAGCTAGTAGCTCAGCGCCATGCTTAGCAATAACCTCTTTATTGGCGGTCACTACATGCTTACCACCTGATATTGCCCTCCTCAAATACTCCAGGGCCGGGTTCTCACCCCCTATAGCCTCAACAACAATATCTATCTCCGGATTGGTGAAAAAATCATCCGCATCAGTGGTAAAAAGTTGAGGGTCCATCTCCTGGACTTGTGGTCTGGCTAAATCCGACTCTAGTACCTTTATCCTCCGCAAGAGGAGGGGATAACCAACCTGCTCAGCCAAAATTGGTGCCTTATCTAATAAAACCCTGGCTACCCCGCCACCCACCACTCCCAATCCCATTAACCCAACACCGATGCTCTGTTTCTTCATTACCTTAACCCCAGCTTTAATTCTAGCCACTCACAGCTTTCTCTATCGCCCAAGCTATTTTCTCGTCATCCAGATAGCTTTCAACCTTATTCTCCGGGTCATTCTCCAGTGCTTCAATCCACTTGCTAAAAGCCTCAGCCTTCAGCAACTCTCTGTCACTATCCTCAATCTGTCTATTATCATCCTTATCTTGCACCTTTATCAACCAATAACCACCTTTAGTGAAAACTGTGTCATCACGAATTGGCTCACTTATTACGCTTAGCTCTACCTCAGAGTCAAAAATAAACTCATCAAATACAGGACTCGCCTCTCCCAGAGTCAACCAGCCCAAGTCTCCACCATCTTCCTTAGACCAGTCATGTTGAGAGAGCTCTTTAGCCAGCTCACCAAAGTCCTCACCAGCCTCCAGCCTGTCTCTTACCCCCAGTGCCTCCTCTTCACTACCGAGTAGTATTCCTAGAACGTCAGCCTTCTCCGGTTCTTCCTCCCTGTCTAATACCTTTATCAGCCAGTAACCTCCTTCAGTTGCAATAGTATCATCAAATATTGGCTCACTTACTACTCCCAGTTCTATCTCAGGGTTAAAAACAAACTCATCAAAAGCGAGACCTGCCTCACCCGGAGTTAACCAACCCAATTCGCCATCATTTTCCTTAGACTCATAATGCTGAGAAAGCTCGTTAGCCAGCTCACCAAAGTCCTCACCAGCCTCCAGCCTGTCTCTTACCCCTAGCGCCTCCTCTTCACTACTGAGCAATATTCCTAGAACTTTAGCTTTTTCCGTCTTTTCTTTCCTTTCTAATACCTTGGCTACCCAGTAGCCAACACTCTTAATCTGTTCCTCATCATATACTGGCTGGCTTAAAACACCTACCTCGGAGTCGAAAGCATATTCATCAATTACGGAAGTGCCTAGTAGTATGGTCAGGACACCATCTGGTCGCCAACCTAAGTCACCATTTTCTTCTCTGGAAAAACTTTCCAGAGAGAGCTCTCCAGCCAGATTAGCAAACTCTTCGCCAGCCTCGATGCCTGTTCTAACTTCAGCCACTTGACTCTCGCTCTCCAGGAACATTGCCATTATATGCCTTTGCTCGGCATAAACTGGCACTTGCTGGTCAAAATATTCGTCTCGCAGTTTGTCTATCAGCATTACAGCCCTGACTAAATCCCGGTAATCCTTGCTTAGAGGAGGGTCACGACTCTTAAGCTCCACGTCAACCTCTTCCCGGCTAACACTAATGCCCAGTTTTATAGCGCCCTGTCTTATCAGCTCATTTCGCTGAATAACTGTTACCACCTCACCAGCTATACTATATAAATAATAGGTAGGTTGACCCCCTCCATAGAACTCAAGCGCCTTTACGTAGTAATCCATATTGAAGTTGGTGTCATTTACGGTAACTACATTTTGCCGTAGTGGCTGGTACTGACTAATATACCACCCAGCTGCCACAACACCTAAAGCGACAACAATAATGAAGATGCCCAGGCTAAAAATGATACGCTGTCTCTTTTTATGTTGCTGCCACTGGGATAGCTGGCGCTTGGTAACCTCACGCCGGGGTTTTTCTTTCCTCTTTTTGGTCAAACTTACCCCTTCCTGCAAAATTGGCGGAAATGATTCCGGAAAACAGGATTCTTTCGAGTGCCTTACACCCTATATTTATAACGCAAAAGCCAAATATTTTCAAATGTAGCTTCAAAGACTAGCCTAACTTTCTTTTGAAGAGAGTACCCGAGAGAATAAAATCTCTATTGCCCTTGGACATAAATTATGCTAGTATGTTGGCAAGGAGGGAAAGCAAGGCGGGGCGTAGCGCAGCCTGGTAGCGCACCTGAATGGGGTTCAGGTGGTCGCCGGTTCAAATCCGGCCGCCCCGACCATAATTTGAAGCTAACTTGAGTCCATTTCTGCAATTTCTTAGTAAACATAATATCAAACAGCTAACAGATAGCTAACACACAGCATAAAACGTCATGCCTCCGATGTCCTGCTGGACATCCCGGGCCCGGGTTCCCCATCATATCTAGCACTTCCAATCTTGGGTTCAACATCAGCTCTCAATGCGAATTGAGGAAATTTAGGCACTATCCGAGCATTAAGCTTTACCGCCTCTTTTTCCATAGTCTTTACGGAAACCAGTATTTCCGCCATGAGAGGTCTAAGTTGATCGAGTGGAATGTTCAACACGGGACGTCTAATATGTGATTTCACATCCCATTTATGTAAATTACGACAGTGTGCCAACATGTTCATTAGGTCATTGTTTTTCATCGCTGTGAGCGCCGCAAACATGTCTTCGGAAAGAAAAGCTATATAGCGACTCCGTAAAAGAGAGAGAGCGGTTATGAACTGCTCAGACTCCAATGCTATATAGTCTATCCACACTGTTTCTGAAGTGTCAGGAGCATGTCCGTCCAAATGTAAATGAAGAGATATTAGCTCTGCCGCTTTATCCCCAAATAGGTCATCGACTGTTGACGGCATGAACCCATCAGAGGCTGCCTTAACCATCCGCCCAAATAAGCCCATCAATCCGTTAACTACTACTGAAACCTCACTGAGGACGACCCTAGCAACCTTCTCAGTCGCTTTTTGCTGACTAAGATTTAGGATGAGAGTTAAAACGATGGTGATCAACACCCCAACTAAAATGCCCACAATAGAATTCTCAACTAGTCCAATGAAGCGGCCCAGAATTGACGGGAAGCAAAAATACAGAACTAACAGGGGAACTTCCACTGCAGTGGCCACGATACCGAATATCACTAGAATTTTGTTAGTCGACATACCAATCTATCCTCGTCTTTCAGCAGACATCTCGGTTCGATCGCTCCAAGTTTAACTCATTGCTCTAATCCAATACAAGAGACGTCTTGTCCTTCCTTGGGCATACCAGCCTGTCAAATTCAGCGGCTGCCGCCTTTTCTAGGATTCGTACGGGGTTCAGGTGGTCGCCGGTTCAAATCCGGCCGCCCCGACGTCTGTTTCTACGTCTTTTGCTAACATTTTGCTAACATTTTCCGCTTCAACTAGTCCTGGAGTAAGAAAGTCATCAAAACGCTGAGCTGCGGCTTCTTGAAGCCCAGGTAGCACATACGGCTCTAATCTTCGGAACCGAGGGTCGTGGGGGTTCGAATCCCTCCAGGGACGCCACAAAGCTAACTAGGGCAACTGCTTTTCAAAGTGAACGCCACGTTGCGCAAATCAGCGACGTTGAAATCATGTCTTACGGAAAAAGAGCAGTGTCTGTGGAACCAAGTAGAGAATCTCTCCGTGGCCAAAAGCCCTCTTTAGATTCCTCGTGAAAGACCTGAGTCTTTTGTTGAACTCCTTATCGGAGAAAAGTAGATACGAGGACCAGGGCTTACTGACTACCCACTCCGTCAGAGTGTCGGCGGAAGATGCCCTAAAGGTCGAGGCAAATTCAACAGTAGCGAAAAGCTCAAAGCCATGTTCTCTGAAGAGATATCTGATTTCCTCCAGTGAGGGTACTCTAGCTACATCTCTTATGGAAATTCCGGGAAAGAAAGCTAGGTCAACTTGGCTCCTCAGCTGGGGATGAGAGGTGGTAATGACCAGTAAACGGGCTCCTTGCTTGCTCACCCTGTGGACATCTGCGGCAACTCTGTCTAGGTCCTGAAAGAAGTGTAATACTTGGGGCATCAACACGAAGTCGAAGGCCTCCTCTTTGAACGGGAGGTAATGGGCATCAGCCCTTGCTAGGAAACAGTTACCATGGCCTTTCTCCTCTGCCTTGGCCTTTGCTTGAGTTAACATAGCGTCGGTAATATCTATGCCGTAGCAAGAGGCTCCAGGTAAACGTTGGGCAAGGGGAACCAGATAGAAGCCAGTGCCACAGCCAATCTCAAGGACTCGCCCGGCAACCTTTCCATAGTGGAATATGCACTCTAGGAGCCTCTCAAATTCTGCAGGGTCCATCTGTCGCTTAGCATCATAGCCGGCGGCAAGCTCTGTGAGGTCAATTGATGCTACCTTGTCTATCTTCATAGCGAGTACACCATAAGGGCCAGGTTGCCCCCCACCATGATATCTGGCAAGGGGCAACTAGACCTTGAAGTTGAGACTACCTTGATTAGAGCTCTGCTAACGCAGCCTTAATCTTATTGTAGGCATCGTCGGTGACCCAGGTCTTCCACCGCTCCTCGTAGGTATTCAGGTAGTAGATGGCTGACTTCTCGTAGTCCCCGGCGATTTCCGTTTCTATCCCCCAGGCACACGTATCGTTGAGGGGCTCCAGGCCCACGACCATTTTTAGCAGCATGGTAGATACGTCGGGAGCCATCTCTAGGAGACCGGACCAGACTCCCTTGGTGATGGGCACGGTCTCGTAAGCACAGGCTTCACTGAGAGGCCGCAGGCTCTCGTCATCAACAGCGGCTGTGACCTTCGCCCAGATTTCCTCGTCATACTCAGGCTCCTCCAGGATATACCAATCGTACATCCCCATAATGGCGGTGGGTGCCCAGTAGTAGCCGAATACCGGCTCATGCTTCTTCATCGGGCCGACCAGGGCTGCGTCCAGGGCTCCGGAACTGCCGGTATCGATGATGTTGTAGTAGTCGGTCAGCCCGTAGGCCTCCATCTTCACCACGTTGATTACGGTGCACGCCCAGCCGATGAGGCTGTTAACGAAGACTCCCTTGGTGGCGTCCGCGGGGTCTTTGAACAGTTCCCAGTGGTCCTTCATGTCAAGTATGGTATTGATGTTATATTGCTCGTGAACCCACTGGGGTATGATCCAGAACTGGGGGCCGCCTTCGTAGGTCATCCCTAGCTCCACTATCCTGCCCGCGGCGGTCTCCTCGTTGAACCAGTCCATGATGTTCTGCTTCCACATCTCTAGGTGCACGTGAACATCGCCCTTGGGCAAAGACACCTGCCAGACGGCTGTAGTCATCGTAATAATCTCCACCGGGTAGCCGTAGCCTTCCTCAATAATAAATTTGGCGATGGCGTTACAGATCCACAGGGACTCCCACTGGGAATCAGCGAATATGATGGTAGGCTTCTCTTCCTCGGCAGCCGGCCCACACCCGGCAACTAGGGTAGCCGTCATCAGCAGTGCAACGAAGAGTAATAGCCACCGCTTATACGGGAACTTGATGGATTTCACAGTAATTCACCTCCTATTTCTATCCATGTTTGTTTTGCCTTTCCCAGGCCGTTGAGTATCCGCCGGTGAAAAGCATTCTGCTGTGCTACTGTCGTTTCACCTCCTTTCAGTTTTGCTCCTCAGGGAGTGGGAAACGCCTCATGTACTGGCGCTGCTCGCTACCGCAGACCAGGGTTGACCCTACGCGGCAGCCCGCACCGGTTGTCTCCTGGCAAACCCCTGGCTCATACGATCCAGGATGATAGCCATGAACACGATGCTGATGCCTGCTATGAATCCTCTACCTACCTCCAGCCGTGCGATTCCTTTGAGGACCTCTACTCCCAAGCCACTGGCGCCAATCATGGAAGCGATGACCACCATTGCCAGGGCCATCATCACCGTCTGATTCAGCCCAGCTAAGATGGTGGGCAGTGCCAGAGGCACCTGCACCTTAAGCAGCAACTGCCAGGGCGTGGCACCAAAGGACTGGGCTGCCTCTACTACCGAGGGGTCCACCTGCCGTATCCCCAGATTAGTGAGGCGAATGATAGGCGGAATGGCATAGATACAGGTAGCCATCACGGCTGGAACCTTACCCAACCCGAAGAGCATCAGCGCCGGGATGAGATAGACGAAGCTGGGCATGGTCTGCATGCCGTCCAGAATTGGCCGTATCAGACCATCAATGCGGTTACTCTTGGCGGCAACAATCCCCATGGGCAGTCCCACTGCCACGCACAGCAGCGTTGCCGTAAGGGTGAGAGCCAGGGTCATCATGGCGAAATCAACCAGCCCCAGGACGGTCATCAGCACCAGGAACCCCATAGCTATCCCGGCAAACTTAGCGCTTACTATGCGCCAGCCAATGAGTCCCACAACAATGATAACCACCCACCAGGGGAACCACAGGAGCAACTTCTCCAGAGGAACCAAAATGCCGCGCAGCACTCCAATGTTGATGGCGGAGAAGAAAGGGTCAAAGTTGATGACCACCCAGTCCACCACCTGGTCAATAAACTTGATGACCTCCCAGCCAAAAACCCACTGTTCCGGAAAATCAAACCACATCGTCCGTCCCCCCTCTCTAACGGCCTGTCTCAAATATCAATAGGTAAATCTACCACCTCTTTGAGTATCAGTTTTCGTCATGAGGTGCGTTGCCCGATTGCATAGCCCGGATTATCGCTGACCTAGTGATTACTCCCAGCAGGCGTTGCTGGTCACCCAGGACAGCCACGGGTGTATCGTCATCGGCTACCAGAGGGAGGCATTGCTCCAATGGCGTATCTGGGGAGGTGGAGGAAAATTCTGGTTGTGCTGCCTCTCCTACCTTTTTTAGCCCGTTGCTTAGTGATACTTCCGCCTGCTCCATGGTGGTAATTCCCTTGAGCCTACCGTCACCATCAATAACAAAAGCCGCCGTAACCCGCTTCGTCCTCATCCCTTTTATGACCGTCTCAAGGTTCTGCTCGCTGCCTACTAATACGGGGGGCTGCTCCATGATGCTTTCTACCAGAATAACCTGCCCCCGGGGCACATCTTTAACAAACTCACTTACATAATCATCAGCGGGTTGGGACACTATCTCCTGAGGGGTGCCAATTTGCACTATTTCCCCGTCTTTCATAATGGCGACACGGTCACCCAACTTCAGTGCCTCAAGGAGGTCGTGAGTAATAAAGACCACCGTCTTCTTCACCGTGGCGCGTAGGTTAATAAACTCATCCTGCATCTGGCGACGAATTAGCGGGTCCAAGGCACTGAAGGGCTCATCCATAAGGAGAATCTCAGAGCCCACTGCCAGAGCCCGAGCCAATCCCACCCGCTGCTGCATGCCACCACTGAGTTCGTGTATACGACTCTTCTCCCAGCCCTTCAGCCCTACCTGCTCCACAGCCTGGGCAACCTTTTCCTCCGTTTCTTTGCCTTTTTCTCCCCGGACTTCCAAACCAAAGGCAACATTGTCCACTACAGAACGGTGAGGGAGTAGCCCAAAGTTTTGAAATACCATACTCAGCTTGTGGCGGCGGAGTTCTTTGAGCTGCTCATCATTCATCTGAGCCAGGTCTATCCCCTCAATAAGTATTGTCCCCTTAGTTGGTTCAATCAGCCGGTTAATGCAGCGGACGAGGGTTGACTTACCGCTTCCTGATAGCCCCATAATAACGAAAATCTCGTTTTCATGAACCTCAAACGAGACATCCTTTACCGCTATAACGTGCCCGGTCTGCTCTAGTATTTCTTGTTTCGTTACACCATTGTTGACGAGCTCCCATACACTTTCCGGGTCAGGGCCGAAGACCTTCCACAGATTTTGACACAAAATATTTACGTTCTCTTCAGACATTTTACTCCTGTGAATATAATTAGCGAAGATAAGCCCGTAACTAATAAGTACCACAGGGCAAAATTGATTCGTGGTTACAGTGAGTACGGATAAAAGCAAAGTGCTGAGAAAGAGGAATAAAACTAATCAGCTCAGTCTATTCTATTAATACTACCTGTACTAATTAACTGGACCTTACCTCCTTAGTAAACCTTCTATCGCTGCTAGCCTGCCTCTGGGTTAGCCTACTCTATAAAGGTCTACATAGTTTACCAAGGAAAAGGTGTTCTGTCAAAGCGGCTGACGGCCAAGCCAGCCTAGTGGCCAGAGACGCTGACAGCCGTTTTCGGCGGCATAAGTGAACTATTCTCAGGCATACCCTATGCGGGAAGTCCCAATAACGACAGTATATGCGCTATATTAGGCTTCAGTAGAAGCACCCATATTTTACTTTTAACCAGGTTATCACCCTCTCTTCTGCTCTATCGTCCCGCCACCTATCACGGTATTCCCATCGTAAAAGACTATCGCTTGACCGGGGGTGATTGCCATCTGTGGCTCCTTAAACCTTACCTGGACTTTGTCTTCATCTATAGGGATTATTGCCGCTTCTGCTATAGGGATTATTGCCGCTTCTGCCTCATTATGTAGATATCTTATCTTTGCCCTAGCGGTGATGGGCTGCTTTAGCTTAGCTAGGCTTATCCAGTTCAAACCGGAGGCGATAAGCTCAGTCCCATATACCTCCTCTTTATTACCTACCACAATGGCGTTCCTCTCACCGACAATAGCGGTTACATACAATGGTTCTTCGGCTGATATGCCCAACCCTTTACGCTGACCTATGGTATAAAACAGGATTCCCCGGTGCTCGCCTAAGGTATTCCCTTGCCTATCCAGTATTGGTCCTGGCTTTATTGTCTGAGAGACACATTCCTTGAGGAATTTGGGGTAATCGCCATCAGGGATAAAGCAAATCTCCTGGCTTTCTGGCTTAGCCGCTACTGGAAGCTCAAGTTCTGTGGCTATTTCTCTCACCCTTGCTTTAGTTAAATTCCCTATGGGTAGTAGAGTATGCTCTAGTTGCTTCTGGGTTAATGTATACAGCACATAGGATTGGTCTTTACGGCGGTCGATTCCTTTCTCAAGGAGGTATCTGCCACTAGCTCCATTCTTCTCTATTCTAGCGTGGTGTCCGGTAGCCACAAAATCAGCACCTAACCCTTTAGCCTTCTCCAAGAGGGCGTCAAACTTAATATATTGGTTGCACCTGATACAGGGGTTCGGTGTCCTTCCTAGGCTATATTCTTGGCAAAAATCGGCGATGACCTTTTGGGCAAAGATGTCTCTGAAATTCATCACATAGTGAGGGATGCCCAACTTATAAGCTACCCTCTTGGCATCTTCAATGGCACCAAGCCCACAACAACCACCAAATCGGTCTACATCATAAGCCTGTTTATCCGAAGGCCAAATTTGCATGGTCACACCGATGACCTGATAACCCTCTTCCTTAAGAATGGCGGCAGCAACTGATGAGTCTACCCCGCCACTCATGGCTACTATTACCTTTACCGTATCTCCTTTCACCTTCCCTCCAACTAAGATTTGAAATTATGTCATAATAGCCTAGGTGATAAACCGACTTGGATGATAGCCTATTCCCTGAATTTTCACCAGGTTTTTATTAACCTCTGTTTTCACTCCCAGCACACTCTCGGCGAGCCATAGGTTGGTCTCGACATGCCCGGTCAGTCGTGGTATTCGGTACTGGCTAACCCCATCGGCTAAAGCAGCGTAAAAAATAAGCTGGTCGGCCAAATAGCGGTCAACGGTAGCCCCGGTAGCCAGGTCTTCTATCAAGCTCCTGGCCACATACCTGCCAATCTCCTCTGAGGTTCGTCCCGGCGCACCAGCTTGGTCAGCACCGATAATGCACCCAGAACTAGTTTTAGCGTATATAGCCAGAGCTGCCCCCCTTTGAAGCGCCAAGGTATCATGGATGATTTCTATTTGGGCTTGGTATCCGCTTGACTTAAGCACCTCATTACATGTCTCCACCATTCGCTCACTTACCCGTCTCTCCTTGAGATGGGAGGCAAGAGCAACCCCTTTGACCTCAATCACATCCCCACGGCTAACTAGCCTTATTGGTTTTATTTTTCCCGCCATCGGTTCCAGCTCTACCCCTATAATTCCACCTCCCCGTGGGACATAGCCAGGACGAATAATGCTCAGCCGAGCCGTTATACCCATCTGGTTCAGCACTGACAAAAGGACATATTGCATATGGTAGGCAGAGGCAGCAAAGTCTTGAAATAGACCTCCAGATATCTTAAAGCTGATAGCCTCATTAGAAAAACAGGCAGCCGGTAAGAGGGTCATCGCCAGCAAAGTAGTGGAGCCAGCAGTGCCTATATCCCATTGGTAGTCGCCGCCTTTAACTTCCCCGCCGGGCTTAAACCTTATCTCCTTAGAGCCAACTTCACCACCGTCCAGTGTGCCCTGGCATAATTGCTGCAATGCCTGTATCGCTTTAAGATGCTGGGGTCTTAATCCCGGTTTCTCTCTTTTGGCTCGGATATTGGTAAGATGGAGTTCCTCACCGAGCAAAGTAGCCAGGCCAACGGCAAAACGAACTATCGTGCCACTCCCTGACTTTTGCGCCCCATCAATATATATCATTTAGTCGCCTCTAAATCATCACTACCCTTACGCACAATGAGCTTCAGTCCATCTTGCTCTACTACCATAACCTCTTCACTAGTGCTTATTTTGCCGCTGAGTGATTTGGCCTCCCAAAGTTCGCCTTTAATCTTAACGAAACCCTCCGGAGCTAATGGACTAACAACTTTACCTCGACTACCAACCATTGTCGGCAGGCCAGCTACTGGTTTTCTCCTCAAGGCCCGGCTGCCCATCCGATAAATAAAAACAGAAAAGGCACCCCAGGCTACCATCAGGGCAATAAGGCCAGGTAGTGGTATCTTAATGTCTAACCGGGGCAAACCCCAAAGCACAATAGCTACCAGGGCTGCCTCCTCCAGTAAGGTACTAAAGATAGCCAGTATAAGCCTACCCGTCATCATCTCCCCTAATTCCCTCTGTCTTATTATAGCAGGAGTGCTCTGGTTGCGGATACTCAAATACGGGTGCTATAATTGGCAAATATATTAACCAACCTTGAGGTGAATAATGAAGTTAACTCGTGAGGATGTGTTACATATTGCCCGGCTGGCTCGACTGGGCTTGACTGAGACCGAATTAGAGAAATTTAGGGAGCAGCTATCTAATATCCTGGAGAACTTTGAGATATTGCAACCGGTAGATACTGCTGATATTCCCCCTACTGCCCAATCTATTACCCTGCAGAATGTAGTGAGGGAGGACGAAGTAGCCGCTTCCCTACCCCAAAGCCAGATTCTGGCTAATGCCCCCCAAAAGGATGGAGATTGCTTCCGGGTACGAGCCGTGCTGGAATGACATACCTAATAGGAGAAGAATTAAGGGGGTGAGGTAGATAATCAACCATTTAACTATTCACCAGGCACATCAGCTTCTTAAGGCTAAGCAACTCTCTTCGGTGGAATTAACCAAAGCTATGCTGGAGCGCATCCACCAGGTAGAGCCGAAGGTTCACGCCTTGGTTACCATTACCGATGAGCTGGCGCTGAAGCAAGCTGAGCAGGCCGACAAACTCATTGCCAGTGGTGATGCCAACCCCCTGACTGGCATCCCGATGGTGATCAAAGATGTCATCTGCACTAAGGGGGTACGCACCACTTGCTCGTCAAAGATGTTAGAGAATTTTGTGCCCCCTTATGATGCCACTGTGGTAGAGAAATTAAATAATCGTGGCGTCGTAGTTATCGGCAAAGCTAATATGGATGAATTTGCCATGGGTTCATCCACCGAGAACTCAGCCTTTTTCCCTACTCATAACCCCTGGGACTTAAGACGTGTCCCCGGGGGTAGTAGTGGGGGCTCAGCCGCTGCCGTGGCTGCTGGTGAGGTTATCTACGCCCTGGGCTCAGATACCGGTGGCAGTATCCGCCAGCCGGCTGGTTTTTGCAGCGTTACTGGCTTAAAGCCTACCTACGGCCGGGTGAGCCGATATGGGCTGGTTGCCTTTGCCAGTTCCCTGGACCAGATTGGACCCTTGACCCGGGATGTTACTGACTCAGCCCTGGTATTAAATGCCATCGCTGGCTACGACAACAGAGACTCAACTTCAGTTCCTTATCCCACACCCGACTATACTCAATGCCTGACTACCGACCTCAATGGCCTTCGCCTTGGTGTCCCCAAGGAGTATTTTGTTGAGGGAATGCAAGCGGAGGTTAAAACGGCTATGCAAGTTGCCATCAATAAGCTTGAGGAGCTGGGGGCAAGGGTAGAATGGGAGGTATCACTACCCCATACACCTTATGCTCTGGCAGTGTATTACATTATTGCTCCGTCTGAGGCTTCGGCTAACCTGGCTCGTTATGATGGAGTAAAGTATGGCTTCTCCTATCAAGATACCGACAGCATGTGGGAGGCTCTGGAAAAGACCAGACAATTTGGCTTTGGTGCTGAGGTAAAACGGCGCATTATGCTGGGAACCTATGCCCTGTCCGCCGGTTATTATGATGCCTATTACCTTAAAGCCCAGAAGGTTCGTACCCTGATACGACGAGAGTTTGACCAGGCTTTTGAAAAGTTTGATGCGCTGGTAACTCCCACCTCCCCCACCGTCCCCTTTAAGATTGGGGAGAAGGTGGACGACCCGCTACAGATGTATTTAAGTGATGTCTGCACCCTGCCGATAAATATTGCCGGACTGCCGGCTATCTCCATCCCCGCTGGCTTCGCCGATGGGCTGCCCATAGGCATGCAGATTATCGGCAAGCCCTTCAGCGAAGAAACCATACTTAAAATCGCCCACGCCTACCAGCAAGCGACTGAGTGGCACAAGAGGAGGCCGCCAATCTAAACGCAGAAGGCTAAAAATGATTGAAGTTCGGAATCTGACCAAGAGGTTTAAGGACAGAACAGCGCTGAATGGCGTCAGTTTTCAAGTGAACGAAGGCGAGATATTTGGATATCTTGGTCCAAATGGAGCTGGCAAGACAACGACAATGAGAATCATACTGGGGCTTCTTAAGCCTACAGCCGGGGACGCCTTGGTCTGGGGACAAAACCTGGGAGAAAATGAAGACTTAAGAAAGAAGGTTGGAGTTCTTCTGGAGCACGATGGGTTATATGAGCGCATATCAGCTTGCGAAAACCTGGATTACTATGCCCAGCTTTACGGTGTCTCTAACCGGGTTGAGAAGATTGAAAACCTTCTGGAATTTGTCGGGCTCTCCGATAGAAAGAATGACAAGGTTGGTGAATTCTCTAAGGGCATGAAGCGGAAACTAGCACTAGCCAGAGCGATAATTCATGACCCTAATGTTCTCTTTTTAGATGAGATATCGGCAGGTCTTGACCCAGAAGCTCAGAAAATGCTGAGAGACCTTATACTCCGGCTATCAGGGGAAGAAAGAATAACCATATTCTTAAACTCCCACGACCTGGATGAAGTCCAGAGGATATGTTCAAAAATAGCCATCCTTCAACGAGGTGAAATAAAGGCCTATGATACTATAGACAATCTAAGAGGCAAGTTTACCAAGCCAGTGGTTGGAATCACCCTTTCCGATAACAGAGAGGTTGAGAAAGCACTGAACTTATTAAGTTCTCTTGACTATGTCTCTGATTGTAAGCAATACAACTTAGGAATAGTCATCACTTTAGTCGAGAGTAAGAGGTCTTCAACGCTTTTGAGCTTCCTGATGGGAAAAGGGATAAAGGTAGAAGAAATTAAACGGGTAACCAAGTCCCTTGAAGATATCTATTTAGAAATTGTGCACCATGAGGAAAGAAGTGAATAGAATACTGGTCGTTGCCAGAAAAGAAGCTAAGGAGCTATTGGGCAACAAGGGCACACTTTTCTTGGGGCTAGGCTTTGCCTTATTCTTCCCCATTATACGTATATTGAATATCATTAGAGGATATAGTGAGTTCGGAGTCGAAGATTCCACAGTAGCCACGTCCTTAGATGGCTCAATCCTTTTTTTACCGGCAGGGTTAGGTCTTCTCATAACCTATATGTGTGCCAGTCAGATTTTCTTGCTTGAAAAGAGGGATGCAGTTATAGAGACC
>Ga0209979_1000353_pt1 | contig 64852 bp, 64 predicted proteins | sample AnhtaG_FD_183114 | JGI IMG/M metagenome (GOLD analysis project Ga0209979, IMG submission 183114) | Deep subsurface microbial communities from Anholt, Denmark to uncover new lineages of life (NeLLi) - Anholt_01485 metaG (SPAdes) (version 2) | ecosystem: Environmental > Aquatic > Marine > Oceanic...
GGCATTGGACCTCACCGAAGAAGTATGGACTGTTTTGAAGTATATTTTGTATCCGGTTCATGTCAGCGACTTTCAGCGTCAGGACTGGGCCGAGCAGCGTAACAGCGTGCTGGAATCAGCCGTTGATTGTTATAAACGTAATAAAACTTTACCAATATCATGAGGTAGTACCAACTATTTAGAAAGGGGAAGTTTAAAATGAGAAATGCAATTAGAAAAAAAACGGCGTCGCTGGGCATTTTGGTCTTCGTGATGGTTTTTGCATCGATGGTTTATTCGCACTGTCAGATACCGTGCGGGATTTATGGTGACCAAGCAAGGTTTGATATGCTCGCGGAGCATATCACCACGATTGAAAAATCGATGCAGCAAATAACAGAGCTTTCGCAAAAAGACACACCGAATTTTAACCAGATTGTTCGCTGGGTTCAAAACAAGGAAAAACACGCTGACGAGTTAAGTCATATAGTGACATACTATTTTATGGCACAACGCATCAAGCCGGCTGGTAACAACAAGGGTAAGGCTTACGAAGAGTACATCAGGAAGCTGACTTTACTGCATGAGATGCTTGTTTACAGTATGAAAGCCAAGCAGACAACCGATCTTTCAAATGTTGAAAAGCTAAAGACTTTGTTAGCTGAATTTCGGGTCGTGTATTTTCAGGTCGATACTCATAAGCATTGAGTGATTTGCTTAGATAGGTGAATAAACTTATGGATGACAATTCGTCGTTTCAGAAAAAGGACGACCTCTCTATTGTTTTATGCGGTCAGGCCGGTCAGGGCATCCAGACTGTCGAGTATCTATTAACGAGAATTTTCAAACTCGCCGGCTATAACGTTTTCGCAACAAAAGAATATATGTCACGTATTCGTGGCGGAACAAACTCTACTGAAATACGGATATCTTCAGGGCCTGTCCGCGCTTCTGTAAGCCGGATCGATATTCTTATTCCTCTTAACCAAGGTGCTATCCAACATGTTGAAAAAAGAATTTCTCCTCAGACAATTATCTTGGCAGAAAGAGAGACCATAAGCGACGATTTTGACCAAACCAGGCACAAGTTTATTGATGTACCGTTTACTAAAACAGCTTCTGAGATTGGCAACAAGATTTATTCCAATGTAGTTGCCGTAGGGACAATTGCCGGCCTGCTTGGAATTGAGTTACAAACGGTTAATGAGTACGTGAAACAGTTTTTTTCTGCAAAATCCGAGGATGTTGTACAAAAAAATCTTGCCGCAGCAGAGGAAGGTTTCAATCTTAGTGCCGGTTTAGTCAATTCCTCCAAAATTAAAATTAATATTCGCAACGATGCCAATGTTAAAGACCAGATTCTTTTAAGTGGCACCGAAGCTGTAGCTCTCGGCGCCATAGCGGGGGGCTGTAATTTTATACCTGCCTATCCTATGTCTCCATCAACCGGCGTATTAGTATTTCTTGCCAGGCAGGCGAAAGATTTCGGCATAATAGCTGAGCAGGCTGAGGACGAAATCGCTGCAATGAATATGGCTATTGGTGCCTGGTATGCTGGTGCAAGAGCGATGGTAACAACATCAGGAGGAGGCTTCGCCCTTATGACAGAGGGTCTGAGCCTGGCTGGTATGCTGGAAAGTCCAATTGTGATTCATCTCGCCCAAAGGCCGGGGCCGGCAACAGGCCTTCCTACCAGGACCGAGCAGGCAGACCTTGAACTTGCCCTTTATGCCGGACACGGAGAATTCCCAAGAATAATATTTGCACCAGGAAAGATTGGAGATGGTTTCTACCTGACACAGAAAGCATTTAACTTAGCTGACAAGTATCAGGTGCCTGTTTTTCTGCTCACCGACCAATATTTTGTGGACTCTTACTACAATACAGCTTTTCTTGATTTGTCGGACATAAATATTGAAAAACACATAGTTAAAACCGAAGTTGATTACGAAAGATATAAACTAACCGCAACTGGTATTTCCCCTCGTGGGATACCAGGGTTTGGGCAAGGATTAGTTGTGGTCGACAGTGACGAACATGACCAGGCCGGACACATCACAGAAGACCTTGGTTTAAGAACCAAAATGGTAAACAAGAGACTAAGAAGGTTTCAACTCTTGAAGAACGAAATAATCCCGCCCGAATTGGTTGGACCTGAGAGCTATAAAAACTTGGTGGTATGCTGGGGTTCGACTTACAATATCGTAGGTGAGGCTGTAAAAAATCTCGGCAGAGATGATGTCGCGCTTCTGCACTTCAAACAAGTGTATCCGTTGCCGAGCGAGACCAAGGATTATCTTCATAAAGCAGAAAAAACGATAATCGTTGAGGGCAACGCAACCTCTCAATTTGCAAGGTTAATAAAGCTTTATACAGGAATTGATATTAAGAACAAGATTCTCAAGTACAATGGCTTGAGTTTTTATGTCGAAGAGTTAACAGAAAGATTAGACGGTTTATTGAATTAGGCGCAAGGCTGTGGATACTCAAGTTTTTGATATAGCTGACGTAGATATTGCCTGGTGTCCAGGTTGTGGTAATTTCAGCATTCTTAAAATATTGAAACAAGCTTTAGCCGAGTTGGAAATTAAGCCAACTAATCTTGTGCTTGTTTCAGGTATCGGCCAGGCTGCAAAAACACCTCATTATTTTAAGACCAATGTATTCAATGGCCTTCACGGCCGAGCCCTGCCGGCTGCAACTGCAATAAAAGCTGCTAACCCTGCTCTTACTGTAATAGCTGAAAGCGGGGATGGTGATATGTATGGTGAAGGCGGCAATCATTTTTTACATACAATACGCAGAAACCCGGACATAACCAATACTGTACACAATAATATGGTTTACGGTCTTACAAAAGGCCAAGCCTCACCAACCAGCCAGAAAGGTTTTAAAACGCTGGTACAAGTAAACGGTGTTTTCCTGGAACCATTTAACCCTCTGGCAGTAGCTATTGCCCTCGACGCATCTTTCGTTGCAAGGGCTTTTGCCGGTCATGTGGAACAAACTAAGGAAATCCTGAAAAAAGCAATCGCTCATAAAGGCTATGCACTGGTTGATATTTTGCAGCCTTGCGTCACATTTAATAAACTTAATACTTATCAATGGTTTAAAGAGCACACGTGCTATCTTGGAGACTCGTACAACTGCTACAATAGAAATGAGGCTTTCAAAAGAGCAACAGAAAAAGAAAAATTACCACTTGGAGTCTTTTACATAAACCCTGAGAAAAAAACTTTTGAAGAGAACATTGGCCTCTATCGAGAAGATAATCGACCTTTACATCAGCGCAAGCCGGACATTGGAAGATTGCGCAACCTTGTTGAAGCGTTCAAAAATATGAGTTAAGAAACGTTACCGGAGACCTATTTCCACGAGCAGGAACAAAGCAACTCTATCAGCAAAATAAAAAAGTATTTGAATTAAGCTTCATTAAGGGAGACAGGCTATGGGAGAATCCAGTCCAGTTGATGAGGTTTTGGAGTTTGCGATTGACAGAGAAATCGAAGCCCACCAGCTTTATATAGATTTGGCCGCCCGAACACAGAACCCCGTAATGCGCAAGGTCTTTGAAGATTTTGCCAAAGAGGAACTTGGTCATAAGGCAAAGCTGGAAGCTATGAAAAAAGGCAAAACAGTGGCATCGGCACCGGTAGCACCCGACCTCAAAATAGCTGATTATGTGGTTGGTGTTGAGACGACGCCGAATATGGATTACAAAGATGCGCTTATTTTGGCGATGCAAAAGGAAAAGGCTTCATTTCATCTCTACACTGACTTGGCGGAAGTAGTTGAAAATGAAGCCCAGAGAAAAATGTTTTTGTCGCTGGCCCAGGAAGAAGCCGGACACAAACTGCGGTTTGAAATTGAATATGATGACGCAGTGTTGAAGGAAAACTAAGCAACAACACAAACCACATAAATACAAACAATTCAACGAAAGGACGAGAAAATGAAGCGCACAATTCTAACAATGTTGACCATTTCAGCGTCATCAGTTGTTGTGTTCTATGGTTGTGAGGATAAGGAGCCAGCCGCTGAATCCGGAACCGGCAAGATAGCACCGGACTTTACGCTTACCAATTATGACGACAAGCCAATAAGCCTTTCCGACTATAAGGGCAAAATTGTGGTGCTGGAGTGGTTCAATTATGAGTGTCCTTTTGTCCAGCATCATTACGAAAAGGCGAAAACGATGATAGAGCTTGCTAATAAATACAACGACAAAAACGTCGTCTGGCTTGCGATTAACAGTACCGGTCATCTGACAACAGAGAAAAACAAGGAGTTTGTCAAAAAATACAAAATTGGCTATCCGATACTCGATGACAGGTCAGGCAAGACGGGGCGGACCTACGGAGCAAAAACGACGCCGCATATGTTCATCATAGACACCAAGGGCATGATTGCGTACGCCGGTGCGATTGATAATTCGCCCCTGGGCAGAGAAAAAGAAGGCGTGATTAACTACGTCGATAAGGCTCTGGCAGAACTGACGACCGGCAAAGTGGTAAGTATCCCGAACACCGAGCCCTATGGTTGCTCTGTGAAGTACGCTGATTGAGTTTTACCCACCCGGGTTTGATGCTGCCAAATGCGGCAAAATACGCATCGGGGGCAGTACCGTTGGCCATGCTGGGTTTTACGGTATTGAGCAGAACCAAAATCATTGGAACCAATCATAAATAGCTTCAAAATTGAGTAATTAGGAAACCCAAATTAGGCAATTTCCCTATTTAGCTTATGTCCACACAGATGTAACCTATCGCAGTGATAACGAACAGCACCGTTTTTTCGAATTTATTAAATTGCTGTCGATATTACAGAAGCCGCTTAATACGAATAAATTCGAAATAAATCGACGCTGAAAGTACTGAGTTATAAATTTAAAGGAATCTTTGAGAATTTCATCACCCTCCTTCTATGCCGGGTTTGACAGCCAAACGGAATTTAAGACTGACGAACCTGGCAGAAAATAGACGCAGCAGAAAGCTGTGATTGATATAGCTTGGTTGACAATCAGGGATTATTCAGAGAACTCGGAACTGAGATTACTGAACCCCAGGTTTAGGAGGACAAATTGTGAAAACTGTTGGTATGGAACGACTGCCCATAAGGTTTACTCAACCGGGAATTCAGCAACTCTGTCCGGAGTGCGGTTCCAAAATGGTTGAAGTAGAGCAACTTAATGAAGATGGAGCTATTTTTGTATGGTACAAGTGCAGCAGAAAAATTTGTAATGTACAATGGCTGCAGAAACAGTACCAAGAGAAAATATCTGGGTTTTATTTCAAGGTAGTGTGTACTTAGATTGGAAAAGAGGGACTATAATGAAGACGTTCATGCTGGGCTGGGAGTTTCCCCCTTTTATCAGTGGTGGATTGGGCACTGCCTGTTACGGCCTTACTAAGGCAATGGACCGGTTGGGCATACAAATTACTCTCGTACTCCCCAAAACAAGTGATATAAGCTTTGGCAGTGATGTTAAGATGCTAAGCGCTGAAGGACATATTAAAACCGAGGAAGTAAGTGAATTTAAAAACGTCAGCTTTTGCGTGATCGCTTCTCATCTTCGCCCATATGTTGCTTGTGATGCACATAAAGCCTGTCAAAAAGAGAAAAAAAGTAGTCACATTCGTTCATGGCATTCCGGCTGCACCGAACAACTGGAAAACTATGGCTGGGATATGTACGAGCAGATTCATCGCTATGCCGCCAAGGCAGCCGAGATTGCTACTGTTGAAGATTTCGATATTATTCACGCCCATGACTGGATGACATATCCAGCTGGAATTGCGGTGGCTAAGGTAAGTCGAAAACCATTACTTGTCCATGTTCATTCAACAGAGTTCGACCGTAGCGGCGAACACATAAACCAGATGATTTATGGTATTGAGCGGCAGGGTATGGATGCTGCTATCAAAGTCATTGCAGTCAGCAATTATACAAGAAACATTATAATTCACCGCTATGGTATACAATCTGAAAAAGTCGAAGTAATTTATAATGGCGTTGAACGTAACAGTTCTGTACCGCTACATACACTGCCAGACAAGACTGAGAAAATCGTATTGTTTCTCGGTCGAATTACGATGCAAAAAGGCCCGGAGTACTTTCTTGCTGCAGCAAAAAAAGTGCTGGAAAAGATTAAAAATGTGAAATTTGTTATGGCTGGTGATGGAGATATGCTGCATAGAAGCATCGAACTTGCAGCACAAATGGGCATCGGACACAAGGTACTGTTCACACGGTTCTTGCGCGGTAGTGATGTCGATAGGATATATCAAATGGCCGATATGTACGTAATGCCCTCTGTTTCCGAGCCCTTCGGTATTGCTCCGCTCGAAGCCTTGCAGCACCATGTTCCGGTTCTGATAAGTAAACAAAGTGGCGTTGCAGAAACACTTAAGCATGTACTTAAAGTTGACTTCTGGGACATAAACGAAATGACAAACAAAATAGTGGCAGTATTAAAATACCCGGCTTTGCACAAAACACTTTGTAATAATGGCCATTTTGAAACATACAGATTCCGTTGGGAAGATGCCGCGCAAAGAGTCAATAAAATCTACGAGGAAACACTGGCTTCAGCTTAGCCTGTCGGAAAGTTAAGAGGTTTATATGGCATCAGTATGTTTTTATTTTCAGGTTCACCAACCACCCAGGCTGAGACACTATACAATTTTTGATACGGATGACAACTATTTCGATGATTTTAAGAATGCCCAGATTTGCAGAAAAGTGGCAAGCAAATGCTACATGCCCTCAAACTTACTCTTACTCGATTTAATCAAAAAATACAAAGGTCGGTTTAAGATATCCTATAGCGTAACTGGTATCTTACTGGAACAGCTCGAGCTATACGCACCAGAGGTCCTGACATTATTTCAGGAACTTGCTTCTACCGGCTGTGTAGAATTCCTCGCCGAAACTTATTATCACAGCTTGAGCTTCCTGTATTCCCAGGAAGAATTCATCGAACAGATAGAAACTCACAAGCAAACCATCCAAAGACTTTTTGGTCAGACACCGCGCGTTTTTAGAAACACCGAACTTATCTACAATAACGCCCTGGCTGCTTTAATTGACCAAATTGGTGGCTTTGATGTTATAATAACCGAAGGTGCAGACCACATCCTCGGCTACAAAAGTCCAAACTTTGTTTACCGGCCACCGAACTCCAAACTAAAACTAATATTAAAGAACTACCGCCTCAGCGACGATATAGCCTTCAGATTTTCCGAGCGAAACTGGAGTGAATGGCCCCTTAAAGCAGGCAAGTTTGCAAGCTGGGTCAACGCCGTCAACGGCTGCGGCTTTGTTGTCAACCTCTTCATGGACTACGAAACTTTTGGAGAACACCAGTGGGAAGACACCGGTATATTCAACTTTTTACAACATCTGCCGGAAGAAATTCTCAAGTATCCGGACAATGATTTCAAAACACCCAGCGAGGTAGCTGCTGCCTTCGACGCCGTCGACGTAATCGACGTTCCCTATACTGTAAGCTGGGCCGACATTGAACGAGATATCTCCGCCTGGCTTGGCAATCCCATGCAGGAAAACGCTCTTACTGAGCTTTACAGACTTGAAGCTAACGTCAAAAATACAAACAACAAAAACATAATCGCAGATTGGCGAAAACTACAAGCCTCTGACCACTTCTACTATATGTGTACAAAATATTTTGCTGACGGTGATGTTCATAGATATTTCAATCCTTACGATTCCCCTTATGACTCTTATGTCAACTTTATGAACGTGTTGGATAACCTGAACTCCCGTTGTTGTAGAGCACTACTCCAAAAAGAACAGCAGCCCCCTGGTATTCCTGCCAGACAATGTCTGTCGAGCTGATTTCGAAAAATAATAGACTGACAAATTTTATATCTTAACAGGAATCCGCAAAGAAAGGGCCAAAGTTATGAAGCATACACGAGGAGCATCCAAAGAGTATAGGTTTTCAATTGTGATTCCTGTTCTGAACGAGCAAGACCGAATCAATTCTCTTATAGAACATGTCCACAGCCAGGGTTATGAAGGTGCTTGTGAAATAATAGTTGCCGACGGCGATCCACAAGGCGGGACAATCAAAGTTATTCGAGACGAAAATGTGACATCCATCACATCCCCAAAAGGCCGGGCCTCCCAGATGAACGCCGGTGCCGAACTGGCCCATGGCGAGGTCCTGATTTTCCTGCACGCTGATACGAAACTGCCACCGAATGCTTTGGAAAAAATCAGCCAGGTTTTAGAAGATACAAAATATGTGGGAGGGGCATTTGACCTTGGAATAGGCTCGGACAGACTGTTTCTGAAATACATTGCAGCTCGTGCTCGCTTGCGTTCTCGCTTAAATAGAATCCCTTACGGAGACCAGGCAATTTTCATAAGAAGAAGCTATTTCAACAAAATCGGTCGATTCAAAGATGTTCCGCTAATGGAAGATGTGGAACTGATGCGTCGAATCAAAAAAAGAGGTGATAAAATCTTTATTCTGCGCGACCGAGTGAAAACTTCTGCCCGTAGATGGGAAAATGAAGGGATTATTTATACGACACTCAAAAATCAGGTACTGATAAACCTATACTATTTGGGCATCAGCCCTGACAAACTTGCAAAATACTACAGGAGGCCTTCATAATGAACCCACAGACCGATGTGTTACAATCCGACTCACGATACAATGTTGTAAAAGAATACTACGGGACGGTGCTGCAAAAAAGTTCCGATTTGAAAACAGATGCCTGCTGTACCTCGGAAAATCTTCCTGTTTATATTAGAAGAGTTCTGCCGCTAATTAACAAGCAGATAAAGAACACATACTACGGTTGTGGCTCGCCAATCCCGCTCTGTTTAGAGAATTTAAGAGTTCTTGACCTGGGTTGTGGTACAGGAAGAGACTGCTATGTTATGAGCAAACTGGTTGGACAAAATGGATTTGTGTATGGCATTGATATGACCGGAAATCAAATAACAGTTGCCAAAAAATATATAGATGATCAGACCATTGCGTTCGACTACAGCAAACCAAACGTAAAATTTATCTTTGATTATATTGAGAACTTAGAAAGGTATTTCAAAAAAGAATCACTCGACTTGGTGACATCGAACTGCGTTATCAATCTTACAGAAGACAAAGAGCTTGTTCTACGGCAGGTTTATAAAGTTTTGAAATTTGGCGGCGAAATGTGTTTTTCAGATGTATATGCCGACAGGAGGGTGCCCGAAGAAATCTCAGAAGACCCTGTCCTTTGGGGAGAATGTCTTGGTGGCGCCTTATATTACAAAGACTTCGAAAGAATCGCACGGAAAGTCGGCTTTACAGACCCGCGGATTATTTCCAAACAAGCTATTGATATAAATAATAAAGAAATCCGGAATCTTGTAGGGAACATAGACTTCTCTTCCGTTACTTATCGTCTGTGGAAACTCAAAGGTCTCGAAGACGCCTGCGAAGACTACGGGCACATAGCTGTTTACACCGGACAAATACCGGACTCACCCTTTAAATTTGAGCTTGACAATAGGCATACGTTCTACAAAAGCAAACCCGAAAGGATATGCAGCAACACTGCCCTTATGTTGTCTCAGACCAGATTCAAAGAATACTTTCAGGTATTAGGCAGCTTCAAAGAGCATTTTGGAGCATTTGAGGACTGCTCGAATGTTGGACAAAATAGCAAAACTGAGCAGCAGAACTCAAACTGTTGCTGAACACGAAATGAAAACACAGAAAAAATGATTGCGGACTTTAAACAGGCACTTATAAATACAGACCCTCGATTACTTCAGTTTGACAAGCTTCAGACATTGCAGGTAAATCTGGGTAACAGATGCAATCAAAGCTGTGCGCATTGTCACGTGCAGGCTGGGCCGACCGGCGAAAAGATAATGCCAAAGCTGATTATGAAAAAAATTGTTAATTTCATGCTAAATCACCCGGGCGTTTGCATTGACATAACAGGCGGATGCCCCGAACTTAGTCCTGATTTTAAGTTTTTTACCAACGAAGTTTACAAGTTGGCATCACGTCTGATGGTCCGGACAAATCTTACGGTCTTTTTTGAGCCGGGCTTGGATTGGCTTCCTAAATGGTATAGTCAGCACAAGGTGGTTGTTATCGGGTCTCTGCCGTGCTACACTCAGGAAAATGTCGACATGCAGCGCGGCCCGAGAGTCTTCCCAAAAAGCATAAAGGCAATCAGGCTACTCAACGAATTGGGGTACGGTTATGATGAGCAGTTGGAGTTGAATCTGGTTTACAATCCGGGTGGGGATTTCCTGCCGGGACCTCAGGAGCAACTTGAGGCAGACTACAAAAGAGAACTTGGTGAGAAGTATGGGATTCGGTTTAACAAGCTTTTTACGATAACAAACGCACCTATAGGGCGGTTCAAACAATATCTGGAAGCCAACGGGCAGCTTGAAAAATATCTGCAGCTTTTGGTGGAAAATTTTAACCCGAGCGCAGCGGAAAATATTATGTGTCGTAATCTCTTAAGTGTTGATTACAGAGGTATGGTATTCAACTGTGATTTCAATCAGGCACTGAATATTCCTGTCATTGATGGCTCAGGCAAAAACGCTACGATTGAACAACTGGAAGGCGTTCTTTCAGGAGACCTTGAGATAATTACCGACGAACATTGTTTTTGCTGTACAGCCGGCGCCGGCTCGAGTTGTAAAGGCTCGCTTGTGAAGTAGAACCGACTGGGCTTAAAGATTAATTAGGAAATGGTGAAAGGAAGTGTTGATATGCGGAACAGTTGCAGGCTGTTTATTCTTGCAGTAGTTCTGGGAGTTTCTACGATGTCTTGCTCGGATGTTTTAGGCGTTACTAACAAAGAAGGCTTTAATTACGATGACTATGCGGCTGTGCTCAAGAGTTATGTTGATGATGCTGGAATGGTTAATTATAAAAAGCTGAAGGCTCACTCGGAAAAACTCAAGACTTTTATAACCTCTATGAACCAGTTGGATCCAAATAACTATGATAAATGGGGCAAAAACAAAAAAATTGCTTTCTGGCTTAATGCGTACAATGCTTTCACGCTGAAGGTTATCATCGACAACTATCCCATAAAGCCTTCTTTTTTTAAATCGATGTATTATCCAAAAAACAGCATTCGGCAAATTAAAGGAGTATGGGATAAGGTAAGATTTAATGTAATGGGAAAGTATTTAACATTGGGTCATATCGAACATGAAATACTTCGTAAGAAGTTCGATGAGCCGCGAATACATATGGCTCTGGTGTGTGCGGCTATGGGCTGTCCGTCTTTACGCAATGAGCCTTATATTGGTAAGAAACTAGATGAACAGCTGGATGACCAGGGCAGAAAGTTTTTGGCAAATCCAAATAAATTCAGCTTTGATTCCAATAGGAGAATATTGTATATATCACCGATTTTCAAATGGTTCAATAAAGATTTTGTTGCGGCTATACCCGGAGGAACGAAGTGCGCACAATATAGCGAGAAAGAAGCGGCGATTCTTGAATTTGTAAGTAAATATCTGTCCCAGGACCACCCTTGCTTCTCACAGTCAATAAAGGCGGTAAAGATAAAATATCTCAAATATGACTGGTCGCTGAATGAACAGCAAGTTAAAGCCAAGCAAAGCCAGAGGCCGAATAAATGAAACATAGCAATAAATGCTGTATTTTGTTTTTCGTAAAATATCCTGTTCTTAGGGGGGTAAAAACCCGCTTGGCTGAACATGTCGGTCACGACGTTGCAACTGATTTGTACAAAAGTTTCGTCGCCGACATTCTAACCACCCTACACACCCTAAGTGTAAATTTCAGAATAGTTTTTTATCCACCCGACGCCGGGGACCAATTTCAGCAGTGGCTCGGCGAAAAATACTCGTACGCCCCACAGATCGGACAAGACCTTGGCCAAAGAATGAAAAATGCTTTCTTACAGGCCTTTAGTGATGGCTTCAATAGTGTTGTCATTATTGGTTCCGACAGCCCTGATTTACCAGCCGATTATCTTGATCTTGGTTTTACTGCTCTTGATACGAACGATGTAGTTGTTGGACCAAGCAGCGATGGCGGCTATTACTTGATAGGCTTTGCAAGAGAGGCTTTTTTGCCTGATGCTTTTGAGGGGATTACCTGGAGTAGCACAAATGTATTTGAACGAACTCTCAATATTCTAAAACAACATAAACAAAGAGTGTATTTGTTGCCCCAATGGCACGACGTTGATTCCGTATCTGACTTAAATAAACTTTTGGAAAGGAATAGAAATACAATCTTTGGCCTCTCAAGTACTATCAGTGTGATTCGTAAAATCGAAGGGCAAATGACAAGTTAAAGGAAAAGCAAATGGCCGATAGGAATGCTATTGCCGAGATCGTATACGAAATCTCACGAAGTGATTTTAATCATGAGTTTGGCAGGCCCCAAACAGATATCAGAGGGCAGGCTGTATGGGAGAATATCCGCAAAACGGGAACAAGATTATGGCTTGACACCGGTGACATTGATGTAGCTAAAGATTTGTGGTGTTCACAATTCGAGGCGCTCACTACCAACAATACCCTGCTTAATAAGGAGGTTCAAAAGGGAATCTACGATGCTCTGATTGCTAATGCCGCATCTGAAATACAAAAGGTAGTTGCCGATATTAATGAGAAACAATTATTGCTGGAAGTATCATTCGTTTTAAATGCCTATCATGGTTTGAGGCTTGTCGGACTTTTTGATGCTCACGTCAGTGTCGAACTGCATACCGACCTTGGCAATGATGTTGACCGATCTGTGGAGTACGGCAAAAGATACTACGAGATTTGCCCAGAAAAATTCTACATAAAGGTCCCACTTACTCCTGCAGGTTTGCTTGTGGCTAAAAAACTTGGCGAGCTGAGTATTCCAGTAAACTTTACTTTGGGATTTTCGGCAAGGCAAAATTATGTAGCAGCTTTGATTTCACGGCCAGCATTTGTTAACGTTTTTTTGAGCAGGCTGAACGCTTTTGTGGCCGACAACAATCTTGGTGATGGCCTTAATGTGGGTGAAAAAGCAACCATTGCTACGCAAAAAGAACTGCTCAAACTCAGAGAAGATAAAAGAACAAGCACATTGCTTATAGCTGCAAGCATGAGAAATGGTGCACAAGTAGCTGCTCTTGCCAGCATCGATGTCCATACGATGCCCCCAAAAGTTGCTGCAGAGTACCTGAAAAATCCAGCTGAAACAATCACCGGGCAGCTACAAGAAGACCTAAGAATTAATCTCGCTTCAGGAATCACTTGCGATGATTTCAATGCTTCAACGTTATGGCAGATATCTGATACATTCAAGGCTTGTGTCGATGAACTGCTAACAAAAGATATAGACCACATGAAACCAAGTGATATTCAGGCGTACTTTGGAGGTGCTGGATTTGCAGATTTCCTCCCTAAATGGTCCAAGGAAGACATCCAGCTTGTTGCTGTAGATGGAAAAATTCCAGTCTATGCAAGATGGAAAGATCGACTGGCGAGGGGAGAAATTGGTTTGGACGCACTTATGAATATAAGCGCATTTTACTCATTTGCTACCGATCAGGAATCGTTAGATAACCGCATAAAATCATTGCTTTGATATTTTGTCTTTAACACGGTGGGGTAAGTTCAATGTTTGATTATGATGTCGTGATAATAGGTGCTGGCTCGGCTGGATTAGTAGCCTGTAAACTGGCTAACGGGTTGGGCAAAAAGGTTGCCCTTATTGAAAAGAGAAAAATCGGCGGTGACTGTACATGGTTCGGCTGTATCCCAAGCAAGACTCTCATCAAATCAGCCAATATCGCGCATCAAACAACCCGCCTGAGAGAATTCGGATTAGTCCCAACTAATCAGGTTGAGTTAAACGCAAAAAAAGTCATGTCGCACGTTCAAGCAGTAGTCGAAGCCGATGCTGCAAGTCATCCCGCTGAAAGTTATGAAGCCGAAGGTATTAACGTATTCTTTGGCCATGCACGATTTGTTGACAGCCATCGAATCGAGGTTGCCGACAAACAAATATCATCTAAAAACTTTGTTGTCTGTACAGGTTCCAGTCCAGCCATACCCCCCGTCGAAGGAATCGACAACATTTCATATCTTACTAATGAGACTATTTTTGACCTGGTGGTTTTACCTGAATCAATGATTGTTCTCGGTGCAGGCCCGATTGGAATTGAACTATCTGCTGCCTTAAATCGCCTAGGTGTGAAAATGACAGTTATTCTCAGGTCCGGCCAAATCCTTAAAAAAGAAGACAAAGAATTGGCCAGCAGATTGATGGAAATACTGCGAGTTGAGGGAGTAACCATATTAACCAACACACAGACAAAAAAATTATCCCAGGACCATAACAAAATTACCACTACTGTCGAGGATAAGCAAGGTCAGCGTGATATTGAGGCTGAATCAGTTTTGGTTGCCGTTGGCAGGAGGCCAAATATTGATGAATTAGCATTGGAGAAAGCCGGCGTTGATTTCGACGCAAAGGGCATAAAAGTTGATATGCATCTTAGAACAACAGCCAAAAATATTTACGCTGCAGGTGATGTTGTGCCGCCATATCTATTTACACATATAGCCGAGTACGAAGCAGTAATTGCTACTACCAATGCCTGCGTGCCGCTACCTATAAAAAAAACAAATTATAAAAATGTTTTATGGTGCACGTTTACCGACCCTGAACTTGCCCATGCGGGATTGACAGAAGAGCAGGCAAGGGAAAGATATGGCGATAAAGTGAAAGTGTACTGGTGGGAGCACAAAGATGTTGACCGTGCTAAAACTGACCTGGAAGAACATGGTTTTAGCAAATTCATTTGTGATAAAAAAGGCAAACTCCTGGGGATACACATTTTGGGTCATGGTGCAGCCGAGTTGATGCACGAGGCCCAACTGGCAAAAGCAATGGGACTATCCTTTAGCAAAATCGCTTCGGTGATTCACGCTTATCCATCTTATTCGGATGCGGTGCGTCAGCCGGCAAAGAAATGCTATATCGACCTTCTGAAAACCAATTTCTTTATAAAACTGCTCAGAAAAACGGCTCCAAGAAAGAACGAGAATAAGGAAAACATGAAATGAGGCAAGCAAACAAGCAATCCGGTAAGACATTATCTGCAGCTGCGCAGCGTGGTAAATGGGCTGGCTTATTAATCCTGGGAATAAAAGTAATAATGCTGGTTATAATTATATTGGGTGTGATCGCCGGGACGATGCTGCTGCCAGTGAAAGATTGGCTGGTCGGGATATTGGAATGGACTCAAGGATTAGGTATCTGGGGGCCTGTTTTCGTAGTGGCCTTCTATATAGTTGCATGTGTGCTGTTTCTGCCAGGGTCGGTTTTAACCCTTGGAGCAGGGTTCCTTTTCAAGCTGCTCGTTGGTACAATTACTGTCTCGATAGGTAGCACGTTAGGAGCTTGCGCAGCTTTTCTGGTTGGTCGCACGGTTGGACGTAGCTGGATATCAGGTAAAGTTGCCACGAATGAAAAGTTTGCTGCCATCGATAATGCTGTCGGTCGGCAGGGTTTTAAGATTGTTTTTCTAATTCGTCTTAGCCCGATATTTCCCTTCAACTTACTCAACTACGCCTTTGGGCTAACAAAGGTTTCAATTGTCAAATACGCTCTGGCTTCATGGATCGGAATGTTGCCTGGTACTGTAATGTACGTTTATTTTGGAGCAGGGCTACGCTCTCTTGCCGATGCTGCTGCAGGGAAAGTTGAAACCGGCAGTGCCGGTCGGATATTCTTCTGGTTTGGTTTGGCAGCTACGATTGCAGTTACTGTACTTGTCACTCACATAGCGAGCAAAGCACTTAAACAGGCTGTTCCAGTAAGTTCATCCCAAAACTCGGAAGCGAAAATAGAATAATCTCTTTTAAGAAAGAGTATTATGATGGCTAAAAGATTCAGCTATGACGTTGTTCATCGCTGGGAAGGCAATCCATTGTTAACTATTGAGGATATTCCTTTTCCCTGTAATACCGTCTTTAATGCCGCCTGCGCTAAATACAATGGCCAATATATACTGCTTTTGCGGGTAGAAGACTTGACCGGCCGTTCGATCTTTGCTCTTGCCCGAAGTGATGACGGATACCATTTTGAACTTGAGCCCGACCCTGTAATGACACCCTGCATGGAGGAAGGCTGTTTCAAAGAATATGAGAAAAAGGGCATCGAAGATCCCCGCATAACAAAAATCGATGGAGTATACTACATAATGTACACCGCTGCATCAGTTTATGGGTCGCTGCTGGCACTTGCGAAAACAACTGATTTCAAAAGCTTTGAGCGCATAGCGCTTGTATCTGAGCCGGAAAACAAAGATGGAGTCTTGTTCCCGGAAAAAATAAATGGCAAATACGCCAGATTCGACAGACCCGTTGCTGGGGGACTTGCTAACATCTGGATTTCATATTCGCAGGACCTTGTTACATGGGGCAATTCCAGATGCGTTATGACGGTTCGTGATGACCATTGGGATTCTTGGCGGATTGGGGCTTCTTCCCAACCGATTAAAATCGACAACGGCTGGCTCATAATTTATCACGGAGTAAAAGCTGCTTCCAGTGGCCCTATCTACAGGCTTGGTGCCGCAATCCTGGCCAAAGACGACCCCTCAAGAGTTTTATGTAGAAGCGCGATTCCGATTCTCTCCCCACGAAAGTATTACGAACGTGTCGGCGATGTCAACAATGTGGTTTTCTCCTGTGGTGCTATTCTTGAAGACGATAGCCAGGAGTTAAAGATTTATTACGGAGCTTCCGACACTTCCATCTGCCTGGGCACAGCTAATGTCAATGAGTTAATGCAATTCTGCACCATCGGAGAGCATTAGCCAACAAAGGTTTATCTTATTCAGTGTAGATTTTTGTCTCAGGTTTAAAAACAAGCCATGCAAAGGCGAAGTAGTCACCATGAGCAACTGGCGAGAGTTTCTTTCCTTTAAGTTCACCTTGTATTGCCTGCCCGGTAATATCCCAAACGCTTCCAGTCTGGTCATCCACAAAGGTTTCGTAATTTCTGGAAAAAGTCAGCAGTTGACCGGCAACTTCTCGACGAAACACTCCTGTTGATCCGTCCTCTCGCGATACCACTATTTCCGGCCGGTCCAATGCAGATACGGCACCTCGGTCATGGAGAATTACTACTGGTTCGCCACCTACATCGTCGTTAATAACCCGCTTCTTCCAGGTGACAAAGTATGGATAAGCTTTGCTGATGTTGTTTATGCTCACTGCAACCAGCTTCTCCATAGGCCTGAGCCTGCCGTTTACCTTGCCTCGGTACCTAAGGGGTTCGAATCCCCCCGCCTTCAATAAAGTCTCTGATAGGATTTAGAAACCATTGGTCATATCTCTAATTTTTGCCTCCTTGCCTTGTCTCCAAAATGACTCCATCAGCTAATACTTTTGGTGTCAAGAACTAAAAATGCACCCCATTTTTTGGCAAAAATTGAACTTTTTAAGAAAATTTTGAAAAAAATAGTATGTTCAATCCTATTTTTGCTTAAAAATTTTAAAAACGCATCTTTAGGCAAGAATCTAACGCTCAATGTCTTCGTAATTCCTCAGAATTGAGAACGGTGGTGTCATTTTGGAGACATACATTGAGTGAATAATTCTGATACTTTGCAGCCAGAGAATTTGTGTGTTAATATATCGGCAAGGATTTCAGAAAAGACTTTTTCAATTTAAGGGCAGTAAAATGAGCTACTATGTCTCCAAGAAATCAAAGCTCCTGAAAGAATTTGATAAAACAGCAGGACTTATGCGAGATTACCTTGTTAGGCGTTATGGGGAAGAATTAGCCGGCAGACTATACAGGGAAGTGAAAATAGAATTTCTTCCAAGACTCAGGAAGTGCAGGAAACTATTGAAAGAATAAGGAAAAAGGAGAAGAGAGATATCTCTGAATGTTAATTCGTCTCCGAAGAAGTGTAACTTCGAAGCGAGGAGATTTAGTGCTTAGTATTTAGGATTTTACATCGAAACTCTGTGCCCTTTGTGGCTTACAGATTATATTCTTTTATTTTTCTATAGAGTGTTCTTTCGCCGATGCCGAGGATTTTTGCGGCTTTTTCGCGGTTGCCTTTCGTTTTGGCCAATGTATCTATAATAGCCTGCTTTTCCAATTCATTTAGCGACACGCCCGCCAAGTCTCTCGGCGCCCGGCTGCCGGGGAGCAACTGCCGCCTCTGTACTATTTCAGGCGGTATGTCCTGTACGTCCAGCTTGTCCCTGTCGCACATTACAACCATCGTCCTGATGCAGTTTCGAAGCTGGCGAATGTTGCCTGGCCAGTCATAGCTCATAAGAATCATTAGGGCCGCTTCGGTTATGCCGGTAACCGCCGAGCCGATTTCTGCAGTCGCTTCTTCGAGAAAATATTCCGTAAGAGCCGGTATATCCTCCGCCCTGTCGCGCAGGGCCGGCACAGAAATGTTCACCCCCTTGACTCTAAAGTACAAATCCTGCCTGAATTTCTTCTCTTCTATAAGCTTCGTCAAATCATGGTTTGTTGAGCTAATGATGCGGACGTCCACTACGGTCGGTTTATGAGAGCCCACCGGTATAACAATACCATCTTCGAGAACACGCAGCAGTTTGGCCTGCATATTCGGCGCCATATCGCCGATTTCGTCCAGCAGCAGTGTCCCTTTATCAGCTACCTCGAACAATCCCTTTCTGTCATTGGTTGCGCCGGTATAGGAGCCTTTGACGTGGCCGAACAATTCGCTTTCGAGTAAAGTTTCGCTCAGGCCGGCACAATTTATCGGCCTAAACGGCTTGTCCCGACGCGGCGAATTATTATGAATCGCCCTTGCCAGCAGCTCCTTGCCTGTTCCGGATTGGCCTTCAATCAGGACGGATATATTGGTCGGCGCCACGCGCCGCAGGACCTCGAATATCCCCTCCATTGCGGGGTTCGTGCCCCGCACACCCTCGAATTCGAAGCGTTCTTTACCCGTTGTGGGCTTCTGCTGCTCACGCTGAATTGCAGCCGAAGCTTTTCGGCTCGCCTGGCCCACGAGTGTGCGAAGCTGGTCAATATCAATCGGCTTGACAAGATAATCGTATGCCCCCCGCCTTATTGCTTCTTTGCAGGTATCAATGGTTGCATAAGCGGTTATTAAAATCACTTCCGTCCTGCCGTTATGCTTCCCGGCCTCTTCGAGTATGGCCAGCCCGTCAATATCACCGCCCAATTTCAAATCGGTAACGACAACATCGACCGTTTGCTCGCGGAGGATTTCCAGAGCGTCTTTGCCGGTATAAACAGCAATTGTCTTTGCACGCTTTGTGTACAAATGCTCAAGCGCTTCGGCAATTCCGTCGGCGTGGTCACGCTCGTCGTCAACAACCAAAACTACAATATCACTACTCATCAAATTGATACCTTACCGCTTCTGGAGGGGTAATTTTATGGTAAATGAGGTTCCTTTGCCCGGCTCACTGTCAACGGTTATCGTACCGTTATGCGCTTCGACAATCTTTTTTGCCGTCGGCAAACCTAATCCGCTTCCCTGCGGCCGGGACGAATAATAAATATTGAAAATGTTGGGCAATTTATCCGGAGCGATACCCTGCCCGGTATCGGTAATCTGAATCACCGCATCTTTCTTTCGCCGGTCCGTTCTTATTATCAATTCCCCGCCATCGCTCATAGCCTGCCGGGCGTTAATAAACAGATTCAATATTGCTTGTTTTAGCATACCTTCGTCGGCCTTGCAAACAAGCGGCTTGCCATACAATTGCTGCCGGATGATTATCGAATGGCTGTGCGCCTGGGGCGAATAAAAATCAATCATATCACTGATAAGTGAGTTTATATCGACACTTGCCAACTGCAATTCGGTCCTGCCAACATAGCGCAGGAAGCCGTCGAGAATCTGCTCAAGTCTGTCCGTTTCTTTTTGTATAACAGCTATTTTCCTCAGCGCCCTTGTGAACCTCTGGTTATTGCCTTCCCGGCCGGCCTGGCCGGCCCCGGCACGATTTGCACCCTCCAGCTCTTCGGCTATCAGCTTCAGATTAATTTTGATAGTCGATAGAGGATTTTTGATTTCGTGGGCAAGCTCACCCGTCAACTTGCCTAATTCTTCAACACCTATTTTCACCGTCGAGTCCGCTGACTTTAATTTTAATGTTTTCCCGGCTTTCTTTGCGTCCCCTGCCTGCACCTGTGGTTGCGCAGGGACAGGTGCGGTTAATCTCTTTTGGTCTGCCCACCCCCACCAATATTATTATTTTTTTTCCGCCGGCTTCTGTTTGGCCTTCTTGTTCAACTCAGCAAGAGCGGCTTTGCGAGAAAGTTTGAGTCTGCCCTGGTCATCAATCAATAATAATTTTACCGGTATCAGATCGCCTACTTTGCAAACATCACCGGCGTTTTTTACGAAACCTTCGCTTAGTTCGCTAATATGGCACAGGCCTTCAACACCCGGTATGATTTCAACAAATATTCCAAAGTCTTTCACAGACACCACTTTTGACTGCTCATATATCCGCCCTACTACCGGCGGCTGCGTCATTGCTTCGATAATCTCTCTTGCCTTAAGGTGGCCGTCACCGCCGACACAGCTTATGTAAATAGTCCCGTCCTCTTCGATTTCGATGGTTGTGTCGGTCTGCTCCTGAATACTCTTAATCATCTTGCCGCCCGGCCCGATTACTTTGCCGATAAATTCAGGGTCAATTTCGATACTTATCAGCTTCGGTGCATACTTACTTAATTCAGGCCTGGATTCGCTAATGGTCTGGGCCATAATATTCAGAATTTCCAGCCGAGCCGTTTTTGCCCGCTCCAAAGCCTCGACCATAATACTATGGGCCAATCCCTCGGCTTTGATATCAAGCTGTATCGCGGTAATACCGTCAACGGTCCCTGCAACTTTGAAATCCATTTCGCCGAAGTGGTCTTCCTCGCCAAGGATATCTGTCAGCAATTCGTATCGGTTGTTTTCGCCGCTAATCATACCGATTGATATGCCGGCAACGGGTTTTATGATTGGAACGCCTGCGTCCATTAGAGCTAACATTCCGCCACAGACCGAAGCCATTGAGCTGGAACCGTTCGATTCGGTAATATCCGAGATTACCCTGATGGTATATGCGAATTCATCGTCCGGCGGTCTTACCTGTACCAATGCCTTTTCGGCAAGGACACCGTGCCCTATTTCTCTCCGGCCGGGGCCTCGCATTGGTCGTACCTCGCCGACAGAATACGGCGGAAAATTGTAATGCAGCGTAAAGTTTTGAGTGTACTCATCCAATAAGCCGTCTATAATCTGCGCATCCCGGATAGTGCCAAGCGTTACGCTCACCAGTGCCTGCGTTTCCCCGCGCGTAAATAATGCTGAGCCGTGAGTCCTGGGTAAAATACCTACTTCGCACGCAATTTGACGTATATCATTATAGCCTCTTCCGTCGGCCCGTTTGCCTTCTAAAAGCAATTTCTTAACGACCTCGCCCTCAATCTTTCCAAGGATTCGCTTGACCATTGCCTTTTTGTATTTGGGAGAAGCCTCATTTTGCAACTGCGGATTATCCTCATCAGGACAGTATTGCGTCATAACCTGCTCACGTAGTTCATCGATAGCCGTGTTACGCTCCTGCTTGCCCGGTACTTGCTTGAACTCGTATAGTTTATCTGCTATCTGCGAACGAATTTCCGAAATGAGCTGGTCGTCGGCTTCCACAAGTGGGATTTCCTTTTCGACGCCGACCTTTTCGCGAAGCTCTTCGATCATTTCGCAAACCTGAGTGACTGTTTTTTGTGCCGTTGCGATAGCATCAGCGATAACCTTTTCCGACAGTTGCTTAGCGCCGACTTCAATCATATTCATCGTTTCTTTGCGGCCGCCGAGGAGCAAGTTCAGGTCACCGTCAGCAATCTGCTTATGCGTGGGATTGACTACGAATTCCCCGTTTACCCTGCCCAATCTGCAGGCCCCAATCGGCCCTAAGAAGGGAATCTTGCTTATGGTAAGTGCCGTACTGGCACCAATCATCGCCAGAACGTCAGGGTCATTTTCCTTGTCCGCACTTAAAACATTCGCTGTGATCTGCACTTCCTGGAGGTAACCCTCTGGAAACAAGGGGCGAATTGGCCTGTCAATCTGCCTTGCCGTCAGGGTTTCCTTAGTGCTCGGCCTTCCCTCGCGTTTAATAAAGCCGCCCGGAAATTTTCCCGCTGCACTGTGCTTCTCGCGATACTCAACACTCAGCGGGAAAAAATCAATATCCTCGAATCTTGGCGGTGCCGTTACCGCCGCCACAAGAACGATAGTGTCACCGTATTGAACTACGACTGCTCCGTCTGCTTGCTTGGCAATTTTGCCGGTTTCGATTGATAAAGTTCTGCCCCCAATTTGTCTTTCCACTCTACATACATCGAACATATACTTTCCTCTATCCGTAAATGCGTTTATGAGTAAATGCGTTTGTGCGTTAACTCATCCACTCATCTACTCATTTACTCATCTACTTTCTTAAGCCGAGCCGGGATATAATTTCTCGATAACGCTTGACGTCTTTTTTGCTTACATATTTGAGCAGCGACGATCTGGTCCCGACCATTTTCAGCAGGCCTCGCCTGGAGGCGTGGTCTTTGCGATGAATCTTGAGATGCTCGGTAAGTTCATTAATCCTTGTCGTCAACAGTGCAATCTGCACTTCGGGCGAGCCGGTATCCCCCTCGTGCGTCTCAAAATCGCCGATAATTTTCTTTTTTTCCTGTTTCGCTAACATCTTTCAGGTAAATCCTTTCCTGGTCCTCTGTATCCCGCATTCCGTTCGAGATACGCTTCACAATTGGCCAGATACGAAATACATACTTCAAAAACTCTATATTATAAAACTTAAACCCTGCATTTTAATCGGGTATTACCATGTTTGCAAGCCTTTTCTACAATAATAAATGGTTAAAATGGGAAATGACTGCCTTTTTCCGGCAAATAAGGGGATGGAGCATAAGAAATCCTAAATCGTAGGCTCTATCCGCCTACGTCAAGACTACGGCGGACAAGAATTCTCAACAAATTCGAATCACCGAAATACAAATCCGGCACCTATTAAACATAGGCTTACGCCTAATACGTGAGGGACAAGTGTTCAAAAGTAATCACGGATTGCACGGATTTCACAGATTGAAATAAGTGTTCAGGGATCAGGGGCCAGGGATCAGGAGGGAAATCAAAAATCAAAAATAGAAAACGAGAATGGATGCGTAAATGCGAGTAGATTAATTCAATTCGGAGGCCAGCGGTTTGAGATTGCTGGGGGGCAGGAATGACCCCCTTAGAGTAAACGACACTCTAAACAAGGGGGCAGGCATGGGGGAGGTTCAGGCAATCGGCAATTAATAAATAGAATTCGTGTTAGATATAAAACCGCTGGTATCTCAGTGTGCGATAACACTGGATATCCTGAATACCGGTAATAGTAGCGCTATCGCAATAGTGCCGATAATCGCGCCCAGAATTGTTATCATTAGCGGCTCTATAAGAGCAGTAACGCTCCTGATTGAAGCTTCGAGCTTTTTTTCGTAAAAGACCGATATCTTATCACAGACTTCACCAAGCTTGCCGCTCTTTTCGCCTGCGCGGAGCATCTGGATAATCCCGGGTGCAATTAACCGGGTTCGGCCCGCTTCGCCGCCCGCCGAAATCAGTATCGACTCTGATAGCTGGTAGCCGTCGCGAATTTTTTCGTCGGTACCAGCCCAGAGCTGCTGAAAATAGTAATTTTCACACGAGCTTTGCATTACTTCTATGGAGTCCAGCAGGTTCACGCCCGTATTGACCATTGTGGCCATAATGCGCATACTGCGGGTCACTACCATATCGATAAACATCGTGCCCAGCACAGGTGTGCGGATTTTTATAAAATCTATCACCCGCCGGCCGGCTAACGTCCCGGCCCAGTAATATAATGCCATTGACACTAATATCACCACCGTAACGACACCCGTCATCACCTGGAAATCACCCAATATCGAGCTGAAGCTAACCAGTATTTGAGTGATTTTTGGCAGCGCGGCCCCCCTGGATTCATAAATTTTCGTAAATCTCGGCAAAACAAAGAACATCAGCGTCCCTGTCGCTATCACAGCCATTATCGCCATTATAAATGGATAGGTAAGTGCCCCTTTGATGCGTTTACGGGTTTCGGCTTCGAAGTTTAGATAGCCGCTGAGCACCTTGAGCATCTCAGCCATTTTGCCGGATGCTTCCGAGGTCCTGACCATACTGACAAACATCGGATTGAAAACTTTCGGGTAGCCGGCCAGCGCTTTTGAAAAGTTTTCACCGTTCTTGACCGCTTCCGCCACATCCATAATTATCATCTCAAATGTGCCTTGCTCGGCTTGCTCTGCAATAGCATCCAGAGCATCGCTAAGCACCACCCCGCTGTCAAGCATCACTGATAGCTGCGTCGTGAACAGTATCAGCTCCGCCTGTTTTACTTTTGCCGTATAGGGCTGCCGCCGCGCCGGGACTGCAGCTTGTGGCCGGGCCGCGAGACGCTCATTTTGTGTTTGGGAACCCGCGGGCTTTGTGGGGACCCGCTCACTTGTAAAATCAACCTTTTCTGTAGTTTCTGTTGTTGACACAGCCATTTACTTGCCATTTACTATTTACTATTGACTATTTGTTATTGTTTTCAAAATCATAAATCCAAAATCCCAGGTCCAATCAATAGTCAATATTCAATCGTCAATTTTCAATTGTTTCGGTTGTTCTCAATACTTCCTCGATAGATATAATGCCCGCCTTTACCTTTTCAATCCCGTCTAATTGCAAAGGAACCATTCCACTTTTAAGCGCCCTGGACCTCATTTTTTTCAAACTTGTTCGCTCATTAACCATTTCCATAATTTCCTCATTCGGCACAAACAGCTCGTGAATGGCAATCCGGCCGGCATAGCCGGTGTTCCGGCATTTTTTACAACCTACACCGCGACAAAATTTCACAGCCTCGCCGCTCAACTTTTCAACCGCCTTTTTTATACTCACGGACGGTTCATACTCCGTCTTACAACTTGGACATATCTTTCGCACCAATCGCTGAGCTAAAACCGCAATCAATGAAGCACTTACAAGATAAGGAGCAACGTTCAAATCCAGCAAACGTGTTACCGCTCCGAGTGCATCATTTGTATGCAGAGTTGACAGAACCAGATGGCCCGTCAGAGCCGCCTGAACCGCGATATTGGCTGTCGCTTCATCCCGAATCTCACCAACCATTATTATATCCGGGTCCTGCCTTAACAAACTTCGCAGCGCCGTCGAAAATTCAAAGCCGGCGCCTTTATTCACCTGGAACTGATTTATACCCGCTATATTGCACTCCACAGGGTCTTCAACCGTGCAGATGTTAACCTCTTCGCTATTTAACTCAGTAAGTGCCGCATAAAGGGTAGTATTTTTTCCCGAACCGGTCGGCCCTGTTACCAAAACTATGCCGTTCGGAGATTGTATCACTTCCCTGAATAGCTTCAGGTTTTCATAGATAAATCCAAGCGATTCAAGATTGAAAAGCACCTTCTGGGGGTCGATAATTCTGATAACTACCTTTTCGCCAAAGTTGGTCGGCATAACCGACACTCGCAAATCGATCGGCCTGCCTTCTACTAAAACGTGAATCCCGCCGTCTTGCGGCAGACGCCGCTGAGCAATGTCCAGCTCAGCCATAATCTTGACACGCGAAACAATCGCCGAATGCATCTGATGAGGCGGACGTATCTTCTCATACATCCTGCCGTCGACTCTGTATCGGACCCGCAGCTTCTTATCGTCCGGCTCGATATGAATGTCACTTGCATTCTCCCGCACGGCGTTGTAAAGCAAATAATTGACCAGTTTTACAACCGGCGATTGACCGGCTATCTCCTCAAGATCGCTTATATCCTCCGTGATATTTTCTATCAGCGTAAAATCTTCCAGTCCCTCGTCATCGATAATCTCGTCAATGACAAAGACATTGGCCGCCGGCAAATATGTCTGCAGCGTGGCCTTGATATCCTTGGTCGTCGAACAGACTACCTGGACCTTACAGCCGCTTATACGCTCTATTTCATCCATCAAAAACACATTTGTCGGCTCGCTCACCGCCACTGTAAGCCCATTTCCAACCTTAAACAGCGGCAAAACGATATATTCTTCGAGGAAATCCCTCGGCAAGATCTCAAGCGTCTTTGCGTCACATATTTTCGGACTAACCTGCGCATAAGGCACACCGTACGCCTCCGCAAGCGCCGAGGCTATCTGATTTTCCGTACAATAATTCATCTCGACGAGGAGCTCGCCGAGCAGTCTGCAATGGCCCTTCTCCTTCTGTTCAGCCAGGGCTTTTTCAATCTGCTCAGCCGTCACAACACCACGCGCCAGCAGCAGCTGTCCAAGCTGCATTTTGTTTTCCGCCGCTATTTGACCCATAGCTTTACCTGTTGATAATTGATAATTCAACAATCAATGGCTTTCGCTACGCAAAACTCTTTACCGCCTCGGTAAGTTCGGCGTAGCGGTCGAATTGATTCTCAAGCCGGGTGATTTCCAGAATCTTCGCGCAGTTTTCATCAAGCCCCGCTAATCTAAGCTCGGATTTGTTCTCGCTGCAATAGTCCCGCGACCACAACAATTTTTCCAGTCCCTCACTATCAATAAACCCCACGCCGCTCATATCAAGCACAATGCCGGCCTTGCGTGCGGCAATTATATCGGTGATTGTATTTTGGAACAGTCCGACAAAATCACCGTCCAGCTCGCCCTGCAATTCAACGACGGTAACATTGTTATAATCTTGTGTTTTTATTCTCATCTGATTAGAGTCCCCACGGCAGCAGTGCCATATTCCACAGAACTACTTCTCCCGTAAATCTCACCGAAACTGTCCTGTATAATGTCCCAGAGCTGATAGACGTCGCTGTTGATAAATACTCTGCCGACTTTCTCGTCAAACTGCGTACCTAATCCTTTCTCTATTTCCGCCAGTGCTTGTTCTACGGTCAGTGCATCTCTGTAGGTCCGTTTCGATGTCATTGCGTCAAAACTATCCGCCAATCCAACAATTTTGCCTGTCAAGGGTATCTGCTCGCCGACTAAACCATTGGGATATCCTTTGCCGTCGACCTGCTCATGGTGACACAATACGCCCGGCACGATATCACGCATTTGTTTTATTGCACGTAAAATACCTGCTCCTATCGATGGATGCTTTCTTATACGACTGAGCTCCTGCTCGGTTAGTTTACCCTGCTTGCATAATACCACCTCGTCTATTCCTATTTTTCCTATATCGTGCAGCAATCCAGCCAAATAAATCTTGTGTATTTGGTCCTCTTCCAATGCCTCTTCCTCAGTGAGCCTCTCCGCAAGCCATCGTGAGATAAATGCAACCCTTTCAGAATGGCCGCGCGTGTATGGGTCTTTGGCATCGATACTACTTGTTAGTGCCTTCAACGAACCTATAAATAATTCTTCGAGGTCTTTGAACAGCCGGCCGTTCTCGACAAACACCGCGCATCCATTGGCCACCGAGTTAAATAGTTTTACGTCGGTGCTGTCGAAATCCTGCTTGTCGATTCTGTTTATTGCAACCATCAGCCCTGTTACGCAGTTGCCATTTTGGGTTCTTTCTGCAAAGTGGGATTCCACCCTGTCTTTACCGAATAAAGGTACCGCGATAATATTTTTTATGTTGCCCGGCCAATCATATTTGAAAGGCGAATCCACTTCGCTGTCCAGCAGTGCCTCTTTACCGCTGTTTATTTCCTCCACCAACCGGCTGTGTAAGACAGCAGCCATCCGCTCATCTATATCTATCAATCCCGACCCGGCGGTCACAACCAACTGCTTTTCGTCCTCTATAGCCTTTTCCAGCACTACTGCGATACCTTCGACGGGGACAATCTCGGTTAAGTTGTCACAAGCCATTTGCAGAAAGTTGGCGTCCGGCTCGGTAACCTTCATATTCGTGCTGAGCTTGTGAAGCAGCACCAGCTCCTCGTATGTTTGCGCCAACTCAGTGCCGACCATTTCAATTTGTTCTTCGGTTTCTGCCTCGGCTTGAAAGTTCTCTGCTAAAAGCCCAAGCATTTCACTCAAAATCGATTCTTGATTCGAGCATCCGGCATCCAGGTCAATCAGGGCTGCTCCAACAGTCTCGCTGCCCCGTTTTAGAACGGCAGCTAAAACCGGATTTGCTTCGCCAAATCGGCAAACTTGCGCCTCTGTCCCGGCGCAGCTTCCTTCACCTTCTTTGCTTAAAGCTCGCTGGCTTGCATCTATCAAGTGTTTCCGGCGGCTTTTGAATTTGCCCCCCTCGCACAGCAAGACAAGCTCCCCATCAGCGTTGCAAACTGCAAAATTAACGCCGAATTTATTTACCTTACCGCCAAACCTCTCAAACTTACGCAGTTGTGGAGAACTTAAACTTTTCCTGATTGTATCCAATTTCATATTTTGCATCTCGTATTTCGTATCCCGCTTCACGCCTCACGATTAACTACCACCCTCTGATATAGAATATCTTCGATGTTTTCCAACAACTCCCTGGGGCTGAACGGCTTGCTAAGACACCCCGATATCTGCAAATCTTCCTGCTGCTCTTCCGAAATAGCAAAACTTCTGGCTGTCAGCAAAATCACCGGTATATCTTTTGTCTCCTCGTTCTGCCGAATTTTCTCCACAAGCTCCACTCCTGTCATAGCCGGCATCTGAAAATCCGTAACGATAATATCCGGCTTCTCCGCGCAAGCCAGCTCAAAGGCCTCGGCGCCGTTCGTTGCCGTTACAACCTCATAACCGTTATTACGAAGCTTTATCGCCGCCACGTGAACGATATGTATCTCGTCGTCCACAACCAAAACTTTCTTTTCCGCCATTGTTCTGCCTCCTCAATTCCTGGCGTTTAGTGTATGATTTTTTCCCTGTCCGCTGTCCGCTGTTTTTACACTACTGCTTCGACTGCTCCTCTCGTTGCCAAAGGCAGCTCAAAACCAAAAGTGCTCCCTACGCCGGGCTCACTTGCAACAAACACCCGGCCATCGTGAACCTTTTCGATTATTTGTTTAACAAGGTTAAGGCCCAACCCTGTCCCTTTTGCGCAACTTTCGTTTGCACCAACCCTGTAAAATTTATCAAAGACATGTTCGATTTCATCTTCGGGAATTCCAACTCCCGTATCAGTTATGCTAACTCGTGCTATGTTTGCGATTTCATCAACCTCGGTTTCAATTTTTATCGAACCCCCATCGGGAGTGTACTTAACGGCGTTACTTAGCAGATTGACGATAACCTGCGAAATCATATCCTTATCTGCATGCACCTGGTCGAAAACAATCGGCTTTTGTGCAATAATCTCGATATTCTTTTCTTCAGCGTAACTTTTTATCATTTGCAACTGTTCTTCTATTAGTATTGTCAAGCTGACGGGCGCCCTTTCTACCTTTATCAGGCCGGACTCTATTCGTGAAGTATTCAGAATGTCTTCAATCAGACGATTCAGCCTTTGTGCCTGACTTTGAATCACCGAGTAAAACTCTTTTCTCATCCGGCCGTCTTTCGCCTCACCGTCAAGCAGCATTTCCGAATAGGCGCTGATAGAAGCAAGGGGCGTTTTTAATTCGTGTGAGACCTGACTTACAAAATCATTTTTCATTTGTGATATTTCCTTCTCACGCGTAATATCGTGCAGCACCGCTACGACCCCACAAATCTGCCCCCTCTCATCGTAAACACACGAAACAATGCAATCGAAAGTTCTTGCCCCTGAAAATTCGATTTCCCGTCTCGTCGCTCGTACCTTACTTTGTCTGCTCTGGCGCAGGAAATCTACAAATTCGTTTTTTCCTGCGTCCCCCTCTTTGCTAAAGACAAGCTCGCCGATGGGTCTCTGTTGCGAACTCCTGAAATCAAAATTGAAAAGCTTGCCGGCCGCCTCGTTTGCCATCAATAACCTGTCAAATTCATCAATCACAATAACGGCATCGCGGATGCTGTATATAATCGCCTCGATGTTTCTTTTCTGCCGCTGTGTTAGCTGAATCCGAATCTGCAAATCCTCGATTTGCTTTTCGAGCTCACCTATTACACTGGAGTAACTATCAATCCGCTCTCCAATCACCTCACTCAATTCGTCAATTTTACTGATTTTCGATTTTCGATTTCCGATTTCCGACTTACAATCGGTAATCTGGAATCGGCAATCGGCGGTTTCCTTCTTGAGCCGCCGGGCTATAGACGTGATTTCCCCAGCCAGTCTCAGCCAATACCAGCCAAGCCAAATCACGCCCACAGCCCCGATGATGTAGCACACCAGCACAACGGGGGCCCATTGCACATAACCTGCAAAACGCCAACCCTCTTCCGTGCCGGAGTCCAGCCACCCGGAGAGGCCCCCTATAAACAGACTGACTGCCACAACGCCTGTGACTATCACGTATAAGTTTCTTCTGAACTTCAAAACAACAGCTCCAATTCTTCTTCAACCTTCAATTTATGATTTAATTTCCAGCCGGTAATCACCAATCCCGGATGTTTTTTCCTTTGGCCAGGAAATCTCCCAGCTCACTGTGGGGATTTATTTCCCGTGCCCTTTTGTATGCTCGTTCGGCCTTGCTCCTTTGGCCGAGCTGGTCATAGCATCTTGCCCTCATAAGCCACGAAAAACCCGCGTTCTTCTTATCTGCCGCTATCCTTCCAAAGCTCCTGAGCGCCGCGGCGTAATCACCGTTCGCATATTGTGCGCAGCCAACCAGGGCAATCGCATCGCTATAGCCCGGCTGCAAAGCCAACGCCTTTTGCCCACATATAAAGGCCCTGTTCGGTGCGCCTGCACCCAATGCCGCCTGACCCATTTTCACCCAAATATCAGCGTTGTCCCTCTCCTCGACGCTTAATTGACTGTAGCAATTAACAGCCCTGCCATATTGGCCGCCGTTCATACTGCACAGTGCCGTCACTTGCAGATACAATTTCTTTTTCTGCTCATCCCGGCACTGCTTGAACAGACTATCGAAAATCTCTGCCGCCTCGTTCCACTTGTCGCTAAATACATAGCAATACCCAAGCGATTCAGCTATGTCACCGTTATCACCTGTCATAAGCATTGCCTGCTTGTAAAGCTCGATAGCCCGCTCGTTTTCCCCCGTCCGGCCCATCAATTCCGCCGCCGCGACTTTCAACGACACATCGCGCGGCAGGGCCGACATTTTCCGGGTCAGCAGCTTTGCGGCCTCGGCATAATTGTTCCGGGCAGCCTGCACGTCAGCAACGGCGAGGATGTAATCGACGTTTGTCGGTTCCAGCGACAACGCCTTCCCGTAATGCGCGTAAGCTTTTTCGTAGTCCCTGTTTTCTTCTGCGGCTACACCCAGCCAATACCAGCTTTCGTGAAGCTTTTCGTCCAATTCGAGAGCAAAACCAAGCTGCCCAATTGCCTCATCGCGCCGACCATTCCCCAGAAGCAGCTTACCGTACAGCCCTCGAGCTGCAGCATTGTTAGGGTCGGTATTAAGGCACTCTTGTACGGCTTTGACCGCCCTGTCATAATTTCCTGCGTCATACTGCTGCTGCGCTAAAGTGAGTTTGACCCGCGCAGAGGTCTTGTCCCATCTTTGCCTGGCAGCTCTTTTACTCTGCGCTTGCGACTCACAGCCCGCACAGACAGCCAGCACGACTGTTATCGCCGTGATTGTTGTTTTCCGCAGCATCTTAAATTCTCCTTCAATTTTCTCCGTGTATCACGGCCAAGATGGCCGTGCCACCTGTCATCATCTTCTCATCCACTTGTTCGCCTCTTCCCGTTCAATAACATCCAGCATAATTCTTTCTATTGTTGCCTCTTTTAGAGGAGCTGCTTCGCTGATAATTCTTTCTTTTAGCCGCAGCGCCTCCAGGTATGTCGGGCGAAGCTCGAGTACTGAGCTCACTTTATCCAGCGCAGTCTTGCTATCACCATCAAGGTAGTGTTTCACGGCCTCTGTGTAACGGTCTTCTGCCAACCTTGCTCTGCCGGCCCACTGCAGGCCCATACGGGCGCCATAGCGTTTACGACTGATGTCGGCCGCTCTGGCTTCTGCCTCGGTGTCCTCAGACTCGGAGATGATATGAGGCGTAATCATCACAATTATTTCCTGGCGCACGGTGCTATCGGTCGTGCCTCTAAATGCCGCTCCGACAAGCGGCAGGTCACCAAGTAACGGAATCTGTGACCTGGTTGATGTTATGGCGTCCCTGAACAGCCCGCCGATTACGATAGTCTGGCCGTCTTTAACCATTATGTTGGTCATAAGCTCTGCAGTGGTTTTCCTCGGGATACCCTCAGAATCCAGTTCGCCGGAACTGTCCTGCGGGTAAATGTCCATACGGATGTAACCATCATTGCCTATGTAGGGTCTGAACGAGAGCTTGGTTCCTGTCTGATAAAAGCTAACTTCGCCGACTGTGGCCTGACCGCTGGCGTCAATCGTGGTTCTGTCTCTGTAGCCGAGTTCCTGGCCGATAAACACCGTACCGGCCTGCTTGTTCAAAGCGAGTATCTTGGGATTAGCAAGAACAGTGATATCGGTAACAGATTCCAGTGCAGTGATGAGCGCCGTAAAATCACCCATAGTTACACCCATTCTCAGGCCGCTGCCCCCCACGTGGGCAAAACCGGCAGTTTCAATTGGAGCTCCGATGACTCCTGCGCCTATTTGCCCGATAGGCGTAGTTGCGACGGTGCCTCTACTCGGGTCAGCACCACCGTCGGGAACGAGGTCCGGCGTTGCTTCGGTGCCGGTCAAGCTGACACCCGCTAAGAAATTCAGGTCAATACCAAGCTCCATCCCCTCGGTCAAAGTGGCGCTTAATATGGTTGCTTCGATAAGTACCTGCTTCGGCCTGACATCAAGCTTGGCTATCACCTCTTCGGCCTTAGCGATGTTTTCAGGGTAGTCATACACAACAATGGTATCGTGCCACGCCATATTGTCGCCGCCGCCTTTTGATCCACTCACACCTTCTTTACCTATGGATATGCCTTCTTCGGCGGCAGTACTGCTCTGAATATCCCCCGTACCGCTCAGCACCGGCTTTATGAGCTTTTCCGCCTCTTCGGCTGTGATGTAGTACAAGGTGAAGACCTTGTGTATCATTCGGCTCTTGTCTTCTTTAATCTTTTTGTATTCGTCTTTGGTGTACACCTTGATTACATTGCCGGTCTGTTCGTATTTGAAGTTCGCGCCCAGAATCGCCTCCATAGCTTCTTCGAAGGTTACATCATATAGGCGCGTAAACCCCAATACCCCGTCAACGTTCGGCGACGGCGCTATATTCTTCTGATACAGAGCCGACAAAACCCGAAGCGCATCTTTGATTGACTTGACCTTTTCCTTATCGAAGGCGAATGACTGAACCATTCCACCTGTGGAAGCATCCGCTCCACCGCCGGTTACACCAACACCTGCCAGCACAATACCTTCATTGGCACCGGCCCCAATCGGGCCTTGTCCGGCGCTGCCAACCGCAATCGCCACCATCACAGCCAATACAAAGCCCCATACGAACAAATCTTTTCTGTTCTTGATTTTGTAACTTGATTTTTTTTCGCAATACATAATTTAGCTCCTTTTTTTTATTGATTATTGACTACAATCAATAATCAGTTATTGACGCCTGTGTAAGTTTCAACGTTATTTCCGCTTCTCCACATTTTATAAACACCGTCTTTTCTTCAATTCCAACTACTTCACATTCATACGTATCGACTCCGTCGGCGACGAGCAATCTGTCCCCCACCGATAGCAGCTTATCATTGATAAAGGCCTGGGGATTTTTGCCCAACCCTATTGCCTCCAGCTTTAGCTTCTCTGCAACTCGCTTGATTATCTCTTCATCACCATCTCTTGAAACGACATTTACTTCTCCACCACTCATAAAGCTCTGCCAGTCGTCTGCGGCAAAAAAGTCCCTCGTAAGTGCATCATTGCGGCCTGCAACTTCCGGCAGCTCTATAAAAGATATTTTTAATTCAGATGTACTGGACTTCACCTCCTCTTGTCCCACTGCCGCCTCAGCGCTCTTCGGCGTCTTTCTCAAGAGCACCCTGACCCACATAAAGCCCATCAGTGCAATCAAGCACAACGCCACAATGCTCTTTTTCTTCTCTGCCGCTAATCGGCTAAAAACCCTGTTGGCTCCCTTGCCATCACCTCTCACATTTTGCTTCATATCTTCAAACGTCCCTTTCTGCGTTTGGGGCGTCCTTATCCTTGCCTGGCCTCCGGCCTGTAATAAATGAACACCTTTGTCTGCATACTCACTTCGCCGCTGAAATCGTTATCGTTCACAAGTTTCACCTGCTCAATGCGAACCAATCTGTCCAGTCTTTGCATCCGTCCATAGAACTCGAATATCTGTTTCAATCCTCCTTTACACTTCATATTCACCGGTATACACTTCAATTCATCCACCTCTATCTCCTTACCGGGCGCAACCACTTGCTCTTTTAGATGATGCTCATTCATCAAATTAGCGATTCTGTGCAAAAACACACCAAGGGCCCTTTGCGCGGGTATATTCTCCTCATGGTTTCCAACCGCCCTTTGCAGTTTCAGCAATTGCGTTTTGAGGACCGGCAGTTGTCCGCTCTGGCGCCATGCTTTAGCAACAGCAAGTGTCTGCGCAGCTCTTTTCTGCCCGACAGTCTTTGTTCTTTTCTGTAAAGGCAGATACCGAAACAGCACAAACCCGGCCACCATTACTCCAGCTACAACACATATCGCTATTTGTTGTCTTTCTCGAAACAGCATTTTTGCCTTTTACCTTTTACTTTTCGCGATAATTTGCCAGATAGCAACTTATCTCAAACTCACTTACCTGCAAATCTTCTCCGGCTCTCACTTTTATCTTCCTGTTTCGTGAAAACGACGGGTAAACCTGACAAAAATACGGCGAATCTTCCAACTTGCATGTCAACGCTGCTACGTTGCCCGCATCTGCCGCCACCCCGCCTATCACCACCTTAAATCTGACGTCACCCAGCAACGGTGCGCCTTTCCCGCCAAACTCAGCCCGAGCCGCTCTTACAGCAGAACCGCTGTTGGGTTTCCCCTCTTGCTTGCCTGCAAACCTCTCGGCGCCGAATTCCACTTTGTTAAGCACTATCTTTTCATCAATCAAAAAGCTCACCTCAGCTAAAACGCTTGCGACATCAATTTTGGAATCAATTTCTTCTATAGACTTCACTTTTTCCTGCAACCTTGTCACTTCGCTTTTAACGGCGGCGAATTCTCGTGATGCACTTTCCACTTCCGCTTGTCTCGCTGTCTCCTGAGCAAGCTCTGCCGTGGCTTTTGAAATCGAGTGACTGGCAACAAAGCTCCACACCATCATCACCACAAATACACCGCCCAGAGCGACGCATTGCGTGCGATAACTAACCTGCCGCCGCCGCCCGCTTGTATACCAGTTTGGAAGAAAATCAATTTCTCTCATAAGTCAAAAATCAATTATCTCCGTCCCAGCCCTTAAGACTGAGCCCCACGGCTACCGCCCACTCACAAAGCAAGCCTCGCCTGTCGCTATCAAAATTTATATTCATCATATCAAAGCCCTTCAACGGCTGAGCCACCTCAATCTCAACCGTCAATTGGCGTCTCAAAACGTTAAGCAAAATATTTTCGTATGCCTCCCCGCCGGCAAAAATCGCCCGCTCCACACGCTTGCCCCTGAATGTTACCGTATAATATCTAAAACACAGTGATATCTCTCTTGCCAGCTCTTCGGCAACTACCCCCATTGCATCAACCATAACCTGTCGTGTCGATGCGTCGAGACCGACCCCATTTTGCCCTCCTTGCAAAATCGGAACGCTGCTGCCTTGTTCCGTCGAGCCTGACGCCGGTACCACAAGGCCCCTTTCAGCGCTCACCGACCGTTCCATTCCCAGCTTGCCCCGCAGCATCTCAGCTTCGTTGACGCTAATACCTAATCTTGCTGCGATTTCCCGATTAAATTTCTCTCCGCCGATCGGTATCTGCTTAACAAAACTAATTTCTCCGCCACGACCAAACACCACGGTGGTAAAGCGGCTTCCAACATCCACAAAAACCACTGTCTGCTCTCTGTCCTCCTGGCGCCGCAGCGACCTCTCAAAGCTCCTGAACAGTGCACACGGAACCGTATCTATGCCAACCGGCCTAAGCTGGGCTTCCTCAAGCATCCCAATGTGGCTCTTTATTGTTTCATTATCTGCTGCAAACAATATCAGCTCATTCTTAATTTCATCACCCTGCCGAACACTGCCGGCAAGCACGTAGTTAATTGCGTCTTTATCCGGGTCCAATCCGAAACGCTGGGCAGCTTCTTTTCTCAGGGCCTGCTCGATTTTCTCGTCCTCCGCCTCCGCCAATCGCAAACTCGTTATTTTCAATCTGTCACTCGGCAAACACGACACGACATTTCGTCCGCGAAAGTTACCCTCCGCCAGCATCCGCTTTATCGCCGAAATGACAAAGCTTCTTCTTTCTTCCCCATCGCCGTCTATACCGGGGTCAACGCGAACTTTATCTGCCGCAAGGACTCTCATCTGCCCCCCGTTTCCGACCAGTTGAATCATCTTGACAGAATTATGACCTATATCCAGTCCTATCGGCAGCAGACCTCGGGTTTTCAATTTCCAATTTATCATTTACGTTTTTCCCGTCAGTCCTCAATCGATATGAACCCCGTAACGGGCTCGACGGTAATCGTCATGGCCGTTCCACCCGCCTGCAGGCTGATAACGCCGCTGTTCAAAGGTTCGTTACTGCCGTTGTAGGGACTTCCAAGATAATCAAATTTAACCTCACTGGTCGTATCAAAATACGTATCAACAATATCAACCTTGCTCAATCGGCCGTCGCTGCTGAAATTCACAATGTATTTGAATCCTTTCTTAACCGGGTGATCTATCACTCCGTTTGGGTCCTCAATCTGATAACTCTCGGTTGACTTATCAAAAACCACGGCGTACATCTTCTGTCTGCTGATGGCCATACTTTTGGCGTACTCAAGGTCCGCCGCAATTATATTTGCCGCAGACCGAATCTGCATACTGGCCGCCGAAGTCATCATCGGTATCGCCACCATTGCCGCTATCGCGATTATCACAGCCACAATGATAATCTCTATCATAGTAAAACCACGAATGCAGCTTTTAGTGGGCAGACAACGAACTACTAACTTTGAACTATGAGTTAACATTCTCACCGACCTTATCTCTCTATCCTTGCGCATTATGAGCCGCCACCTCTGTTCTCTACTTCGTCCCCTTCCGTGCTCATCTTTACCGGCCGGTCGGCCAATGCAGACAAGCCGTTGCGCCCTCTAACGTTTAAGACCTGTCCAGCCGGGCACATACCGTCCGGTTTTCTCATCCGCCTTGACTTTTCCAAACACACCAAAACTGATATAAGTATCATTCCTATACCCTTCTACAGTTAAGGCCAACAAAACTGGTACAATCGTCAAAATAATACGACCGGAACCATCGAACTATTTCGATGTTTCGCGGGGGCCGGGATATGTAATTGGTGTCAGCAATCTACTTCGGATTTTTCTTTTTATCGCGTATAAAGGCCGATAAACGTCCTCTCTTTCAGCCGTCCTATAACTTGCTTTTTGGGCTTTTATTCTCAATTATCTGTATCAATCCGGGTCTTCTTTTTCCCTTTTTAATTCCTTCTGATACTTCTGAAAAATGCTCCTGCAGCCGGGCTCCATCTTCTTGCTGTACCCGCCGTCGGCCAGATCTGAATCGATGCGATTGAAGGCTCTGCCGTTACATTAATAAAAGTCGAATTTTCATATGCACCGTCAATATTACCTTGGACTATAAATAAACTGCCAACCACATCAATATCCACATTTCCACCAGTAACCAATATTCCCTGACCAATTTGGGCAAGCCCCTTAACCTCCAGCGTCCCGCCGTCTTCCATTACCACTTTTCCGCTAACCAAAAGAGCTGGAAAATTTTTCATAGCGCTAATTACATTATTCGCTCCGGTTATCCTCAAATCGCCGTTCACTACAAGCATACCTTCGATATTCACACCACCCGGAAGTTCAAGACCCCCATCACGATAATATATCCCGGCTGGATTTCCCGCAGTAGGTCCAAGCGTTATGTCGTTTAAGTCTGATGTTGAGATAATATCAACAGAATATAAATCAGAACCAATGTAATACTGCGAGCTGAAATCAGCTGTAGCAAGCCCGGGCAAATCTACAGGTGCTTCGACAACGTATTCACTTTTTTGCCCTTCAATATTTGTTGCGCTTATATCACCTTTTGCGAATGCATCACCGTTAATATCAGCCCCATCACCGTATTTTCTTAAATCACCGTCACAATAGACATCGCCGTTAATTGTAGTTAATGGCTCAGTTGTCCATTGTGATCCAGTCCAGAATGCGATGCACGGGTCAAGCCGAAGCTCCGCCTCCAAACGACTGCGGCCGGTTTTTTCTCCATTCTTTTCCCTGTACGCATCGCAAATTATAATATAATTGCAGAGGTTCGGATCATCGCGACTAACTGTAACATCGCAGTAATCATCACTGCCCTCGACCAGTTGCTGCCTCACATCCCCCGCCCAATATTCTGAATCAACGTCCTGCGGATTGAGTATCAATCCTCTGGCGTGCTCCAGCCCCGATTCAGCTAAATAATCCATTTGCGTTCGCAGTATCATATTCTCGCCGCAGGCCAGCTCGACGTCACTTCGCGACAAAAAGCCCAGCGACAGAATCGTTATTGCCATAACAACAAACAGGACAACAAGCAGTGCCGCCCCTTCTTTATTGGTTTTATTTTTTTTATCGTTCATACTTAATCATCATCGCTTACAATATTGCCGCTGCCGTCGAGCAGATGTCCCGCCCAGCCCCGAAGTGCGGCGCTCATCTGATACTGGCGAACAACACCATTTTCAACAAGCTCAAAGGAAATACTCACAAATTTTCTTTTCGTCGGAGGCAGTGCCGGCTCGTCAAATCGAAACTGCACATTGCGGCACCGAGGAACCAGTACCACCGGCTCAGGCGCACTGTTGAACTCACAAAGCTGCATATCGTCATTCTCCAATATCACTCTTGTGATGGCCACCAGCTCATCAGTAATATCAAGTTCCTCATCCCTGTCTCTGTCCAGCCAAAGGACTATTTCGCCCTCCGAAGCTGCATACACAAGTTTACTGTATCTTATCAACTCTGATATTCTCACCGTCGCATAGCGCAGTTGTGCCTGTTTCACAGCCGTGTCATCACTGCTCTCATTTACCGTCCCCAGAGCGTAAGCTAATGTAGCAACTGCAGCCAAAATTATGCCTGTAACAATCAGGGCAATCAGCAGCTCAGCCAGCGTAAAACCATTCTCGTATCTCGTATTCCGCATCTCGTATTTCGCTCTAATAATCAATCGCTTATAAGCCGATTTATAATCGCAATCTGTTCACCGCTGTAATACACTCGCACCGTAGCGCGAATGAATTTTAGCTCTCCCGTCTCGTTTTCCTGCGGCGCACGAACATATTCACAGCTTACATTTCTACTGAAGTTGGCGTAATTTAAATCAGTAAATGCCGTCCCGCTCACATCCTTTACCTGACCTTGCGGCTCGGCATATCCATCGTAACCGTCTAATATCTCCTCGAACGGTGTACTGATAATCTCCTCCATCAAATCGCCTGCTAACTTGGCGCCTAAAGTCCTGCGCATACCTTCAGCCCGAACCGCCGCACCGCTCGTAAATGGAAGCAGCACCCCGGCCGCAGCGATACCCAGCACCACGGTTGCCATCATCGCCTCTGCCAGGGTAAACCCCTTATGTTTAGTTCGTAGTTCGTAGTTCATAATTCGTAGTGGAATAACCAATAATCAATTATCAATAATCAATTAAAACGAAACGGCTGACCCGCGTCGGCAATTACCTCAGCACGGTCAGCCAATTTATCAATCCTGCGACTTCCACACCGTTACCAGCGGCCTGCCGTCTCTCGGTTGATTACACAACCGCTCATTGACTTTTCACAGAGCCGCATAGCTGACCTCATTGTCGGCTTGAAACAAACCGCTCTCGGTATCAAACCTCCAGCCGGCTTTGTTGGCCCCTGCCGGTTCGCCGTCAAAGCGAACCGTGTTAAGGTCGTTAAAAGGATTCGTAGGAATCCTCTTAACATACGGACCATACTTTCCCACCTTTTTTGTCATAGCGGCTTCGAAACTCTCGAATGAGTCGGCAGGAGGAAGGCAATCTCCGTGCTGAACACGGTACAAATCGAGCTGTGCACGCATTACTTCAAGTCCGTCAATCAGCTCTGAAACCTTTGCTTTCGTGCTCGCCTCACCGAACTGCGGAGCAATTGTCCTCGCAACTATGCCCAATATAACCGCCATAACCAAGACCTCGACATACGAAAAGCGAACCTTATCGTCCATAGGACTCCCCCCCTATGCTTCAAAAAGGCTGACCAGCTCTCAGCTATCGCCTAAATCTGGTCAGCCCATTTTTCATCTCCCAACTCTCACAAACCGCCACCGGTGGCTTGGCGTCTTTAGAACGTCGCCACCATTTTCATGGATTAATATCCTGTATGCCAATCAGTTGCATCAAGCGGATTTGCCTTGTTATCATCGGCCTGGAACAGTCCGGCATCAGCACCCGCATTGACAAAAATCCAGCCGTTAAGGTTGCTTCCCTGCCCCACTACTGCTGTGGCTTGCTCCAAGACATTATTCAAATCGTTGAAAGGATTGACGGGAATCTCCCGCATGTAAGGTCCGAACCTGAACGTAGCCCCGACGCCCACGACGCCGTCCTGATCGGTCGTACTCGTCATTGCCGTTGCAAAATCAACTAAACCCTGCGTTCCAGGCAGCTCATCATTGTGGTGAATCTTATACAGCTCAATCTGCGAGCGCACCGCCTGGAGGTTACTGACCAATGCCGCTTCCTTCGCTTCTGTACTTGCGCTGGTAAACTGAGGAATCACGATGGCTGCTAAAATGCCAAGGATGACCACCACAATCAGAATTTCCACCAATGTAAAACCTTTTTTAGCTTTCATTTTTTTACCCTCTTTTCTTTGTAAAAGTTACGTTTCTTTTTCTCTTTTTCATCTAAATTGTAAACACAGCCGCAAGAAAACCAAGTACACCCATCACAATCAAAATCTCAATCAATGAAAAACCGCTTCTTTTCGTCCTCATCTTTCTCCCCCCTCTTCCTAAGGGAAATTGCACACATCTGACGCAAAAGTGTTACAGTTCAATCTATCGACTTTATCAAAACAGGACTTAACTGTACCTTTACTTTTCTGTGAGCTGTAAATCCCCTCTACAAAGAAACTTAAGGAATAACCTTGAAAAATACTTCGAGAATTTCACTCGGACGCTCGACCGGCAATAAACGCCAAACTACACGTCCGAAAACACTTCAGCTCGCCCTTTACAGCGGCCCTATAAGTGTCCAAGCAAAATATAAAAAATAAACGCTGCACTGCCAAATTTTTAGACGTGAGAATAAAAGGAAAAGTGCCTAAAGTTTGAAGTGCCTAAAGTGCCTAAAATTCAGTAAACTCTATGTCTTACAACTTTAGTTCACTTTAGGCACTTTAGCTCACTTTAGGCACTTTTTACTTTCGATGTGTATTTTCCTTTTGGTTTCCCCGGCGTGAAAAAGCTCTATCCGAATGTAATCTATGGCCCCCAACGCTGATTCGATTTTATCAGCCCACTCGATCACAACCACCGACTGCGGATAGCAAAAATCGTCAAAGCCGAGCATCTCAAACTCGGCAATCGAACCTAATCGATAGGCATCTATATGGTAAATATCCAGCCGGCTTGGGCCTCCCATATACTCATTGACTATAACAAACGTGGGACTGTTAACCCGCTTACTGTCTCCGGCCCCCGCCCCCGCTGCAATCCCCTTAATCAGATGCGTCTTACCGCTGCCCAATGACCCGCAAACAGCTATAACTTCACCGCCTTTTAATTGTGAGCCGATTTTTCGACCGAGCTCTATGGTCTCCTCCGCCGAATTCGAAACAGTATCAAACTCCATAGTCAATAATCAATTACCTCGGACGGTCATTTCCCTAATTGAGCGGGATAGTAATAGCCCATCGTCTGAGCGACGACACCCAGCCGGTATTGATGGTCCTGCATCAGACAGGGACGCCGGTCGGAAACGGGAACGGTGGTGCTGTAAATGCGAAGCTCTCCTTTTAAGCTGGTAATCACCTCCTCTCGATGGTCGCCCAGGCAATCGACCACCGCTATGACCCGGCCTTTAATTGGCTGCATCGCTGACCCACCCCAGTCGCGAATCGCTCCGGAGAGAACCACTTCTTTTTGTGGGTCCGCATCCCACCAGACCGGACGCGGGCTCAAGGTCCCCTTTTCCTGAAACTCTATCAGCCGCCCCTTCGCGCTATAAAGCCATCGCTTCTTCAAATCTCTCTCGCCGGCATAAACCTCCATCCCTGGGAATTTGTCGGAGATATCACCGACCATTCCCTGGCCGTGAACGTGGCGGGTAGGTTCTTTGTGGGTCCAGAGTTTGCGGCCGGTTTTGGCGTCCACTACACATATCGCATCGGTCTGCCGACGTGGTTCAATACCGTAGAAAATCTCCAAGCCGGGATTGTCCGGGTCGATATCGGCGACATAGCAAACATCAGGATGTCCCATCTCTGTTGTCCACAGACCTTTGCCATTATCATCCAGCACGGCCGAGCCGATAACCAGTTCATCCCGGCCGTCCTCATCAACATCAGCGGTAATCAAACCGTGTGCCCCCTGGCCCCGATATTTTGCCTTTTCCTGCGCCGATTCCCAGTACCAGATGCGATTGAAATTCTTATCAAGCGCCTGCGTTTTGATGATATTATAGGTGCCCCGCTGCATAATCAGCGACGGCTTCTTCCCATCCAGATACGCCACCGTCAGGAAATTACGGCAGTAATAGTTATAGCTGGGAAATCCATCCCGGCTAAGCCAGGCGGTTTTGGCCACCACTTGACCGGTCTCCCCATCAATCTTGACAAGATATTCAGGACCGCTTTTGACATGCCCGGCTTCCTCCCGCGGGTCCCCCTCCCCTGCTTTACAATAGACCTCGGCTTTACCGTCACCATCGACGTCATAGACAATCCACGGCGAATACCATATTCCCGCCTCGATGGACCAGCCCATATCGTACCGCCACATCATCGTGCCGTCCAGGCGATACGCTTCGAGCTTATAGGTCGTAGTGCTGCGTTTCCAATAGCCCGGACGCTGGTAAGGGTCGGTATTGAAATTCGGCTGCTTGATGACAAACTCATAGCTGCCGTCCCCGTCCAGGTCCCCGATACCAACCTTCTGAAAATCGTAATCACCCTTCAGCGGAATACTAATGTAAGGTTTCGGATGGCCGGTTAGGGCAACGGTAACTTCCCCCACTCTCTCCACCAAATATAGTTGGCTTTTTTTCTGTACTGTATAGAGTTTATAAATATGGGTTTTTCTACCCGTATCCTTCTCGGGAGTTTTATCCACAAAGTTGGTCAGTCGGTATTGCTTTCCTTTGTTTAAACCTGTGAGCTTTCCATCAGGACCGCGGCGTTGAATCAGGAAAGTAACGTCTTCAGGGTCGGTTTCCAACACACGCCAGCTCAGAAAAACTGAGCCGTCTTCACGCTCAAGTGCCACCAATCCACGGCCCAGTTTCTCCACACCTGATACGGCAGTAGCAAAAGTAAAAAGTAACGAAAATCCAATCATCCAGCTAAATAATAATCGACATCTCATAATTCACACCTCCCTTTCAAATGGTCATACCCTTTGGCTTCCAAATCGCTAATCTTACCTTCGGGCATTTTTATCTGCATTTTTTTAGTATCGGTAATTGTGCCGATTCGAGTAATCGGTACCTGTCCATCCCAGTTCTTTAATAATTTCTGACACTCTTTTTGGCAGAGAGTAAAAAGCAATTCGAAATCTTCGCCGTCGTTTAACGCTGAACTCAGCGGCTCTTTGTTCTTTCGCGCTTCATCAGATATTGGAATCTGCTCTGCGTCTATAATAGCCCCCACCCGGCTCGCTTGGCAGATACGGTTCAAATCGCTGCTGAGCCCATCGCTTATATCAATCATTGCATTTATAGTTACCATTTGAGCGATTTTAATTGCCTCTTTGACCCTCGGCTCAAATTCCAGGTGTCTCCCACAACCTGCACCGCCCAGCGAGCCGGTTACGCAGATACTATCGCCAACCTTCGCACCTGACCGCTTAATGGGCTCATTCCCCGCCCTTCTGCTGAGCATCGCCACGCTTATCGCAAACGGATTTTCACTATTCCACCTCGTAATATCACCGCCCACAAGCGCACAGCCAAACCTCTCACCTGCAATAGTAATCCCCGAATGTAGCTGCTTTAATTCTTCTTCGCCGAACCCTTTTGGCAGCGCAACGCAGACAACCGCAGCAACCGGCACTGTCGCCATTGCTGCACAATCGCTCAGACTCACCGCCATCGATTTATATCCCACTTGTTCTAAAGTCGCTTGTTGCAGGTCGAAGTGCACGCCATCCAGCAGCATATCCGTGGTGACAAAAACGCACGTATCGTCCCCCAACTGAATTTGTGCCATATCATCACCAATGCCGATGGGAAAATCCACTGCGGTTAATTTACTCTGACGCCCAAACCAGGCGGTTATTTCGTCTTCGCTCACACTCATCACTCTGCCAACCGCTTGTTCCAATACACAATTTGCTCTTTCGCCTGCCTGGGTCCGGCTGCACCCTCGGTAATGTACTTATTTACAACATTTACTGCACCGAGATTTTCATACACATCCGGCCCAATCGAGGCCGAATACTTTTCGAACTCATCCAGACCAAGCTCAGCCAACTTTTTATTTGCCTTCTCGCAGTAAGCAACCAGCGAGCCAACAATCCCGTGCGCATCGCGGAAAGCAACACCCTTTCCAACCAGATACTCAGCCAGGGCAGTGGCATCCAAAAACCCTTCCTCCAGCCCGGCCGATATCTTTTTCGTATTAAACTTCGTATGTGAAACAATCGCTCGCATCATATCCAATGAGGCCCTGACCGTATCACTTGCAGAGAAGATATGAATCTTATCTTCCTGCAAATCGCGATTATAGCCCGACGGCTGACCCTTTAGAATTGTCAGTATAGCAATCAACGAACCATAAACCGAGGCCGTCTTTCCGCGAATCAGCTCGAGCACATCAGGATTGCGCTTCTGCGGCATCATACTCGACGATGTGCAATAGCTGTCATCAATCCGCACAAACCCGAATTCATCCGATGAATAAATTATCCAGTCCTCAGCTAATCGGGACAGATGCGTCGCAATAAGTGCACAATCAAAAATAAACTCCGCACAGAAGTCCCTGTCGCTTACAGCATCAATACTATTATAGCTGATGTCCGCAAAACCTAATCGTTTGGCCGTACTCTTTCTCTCTAACGGCAGCGTTGAACCGGCCACAGCGCCACAGCCCAACGGCGAAATATTAAGCAGCTCACTACAGTTCTTCAGCCGAATAAAGTCACGCTCGAACTGCTCCACAAAACTTAACAAATAAGAAGCAATAACTATCGGCTGAGCACGCTGAAGATGGGTATAGCCCGGCATCACATCTTCAGTATATTTGCCCGCCGATTTAACTAACGCTTTTTGAAGGCCGTTCAGTTTCGCCTGCAGAATCTCTATCTCATCTCGCATCCACAGCCGAATATCGGTGGCAACCTGGTCGTTGCGGCTTCTGCCGGTATGAAGCTTCTTACCCGCCTCACCGATTTTCACCACCAGTGCCGCCTCGATAGCCAGGTGAATATCTTCATACTTCTTTGCGAATTCGAACCGCCCCTTTTCGATTTCCCGGGATATTTCGATAAGCCCGTCTTTAATCGCTTTCAATTCGTCTTTGGTAATCAGTTTTTGTTCAGCCAGCATCTGCGAATGGGCGATTGAGCCGACAATATCATATTTATAAAGTCGTCTGTCGTAAGACAGCGATTCTACAAAATCAACCGTCAGCTCATCCGGCTCACCCGCAAGCCGCTTTTCCCAGCTTCTTTTTGTTTCGGCCATTTTATCCGCTCCGAAAATAAAACCACTTTGCTGCAAATCATACCCCCTGCCGCTCCCGATGTCAACCTCCCTCTGTCCCTCCTGTCATTCCGACCGCTTACCCCCTTTTGTCATTCTGAGCCCTTCGCTGCGCTCAAGGGTAAACTCCGCGAAGAATCTCGTTTGGGATTTTGTATTTTGGTCATTTGTATTTGTTTCGTATTTCGTGCTTCGTATTTCGTATTTATCTTCTGGAGTGTCTCACTGATTTGTTATTCTGAAATCAGCCAAATTTCTTTCTGATGCTTCCTAACTTGCCAAAGCAAATAAGCTCGTCGCCCGAAAGAATTTTGGTATCTGCAAGAGGATTGGGTATGGTTCTATCGGCTCGAATTATAGCCAGAACTGTAATATCGTCCCTTCTTAGCTCGGATTCGGAAAGTGCTTTATCCAGCACCGGGTGGCCTTCACGGATTTTAATCTTAGAAACCCCATAGCCGCCGGTCGCCACTACGAGCTCTTCGCAGGAAACAGGTTTAATAAGCTCTCTCTTTACAATACGGGCCCTTAAAACATTTGTTAATTTTCGAGCGAATTTCGTATTGGTAAAAACCTTATAAATGATGTATATAGCAGCCACAATAACTGTCAGATTTATCCACGGCAGCACCCTGTCCGGAATGTCAAATGGCAAAAAAGGAATGGACAGTTTATCTGCTATAGTGGGCGGCCTTAAGGAATTAGCAAAGGTCGCAATCATAGTAACAAGGCCGGCATGACCCAAAACGATAAGAACAGAAGCAATACGCCGTCTCTGGGGATTGCCGGTAATCAGCTCAGCTTCCTTTGTTGTAAATCCCGTTGCCGTAAAACACGACAGCGCCTGGAACTTCGCTAACGACCATTCGAGACCTGTCAGCTGGAACGCAATGGCACCTATTCTGACTATTATGAACGAGATAATAAGCACGATAATAAATAATATTGAATTCATAATTATTGGCTCTCCTTAAATTGTCCCCGTAACGATACGCCTGCCGGTTTCACTAACGACCACTCACCATCAATTATCACCGGTCAACGGTCGATAATCAATTGAAAACACCCGCTCCTTACCTCGAAATTCTTATGATATTTTTATTTTTTCTCCTGTTTTTACATCCAATTTATCATTGGCATTTCCATTTTTTAAGCTAATCTCCAACGTATTGTTTGAGCCTACTACCAGGAATAATTCGTCCTCTTTTGCCGTATGATAATTCGGACAGTATCTCATCGTATATTCCTTCTCGGCTATTTCCACAGAATACTTATCCTTCTTTTGCTTCGCCAGATTAGTTACGACATTTCCGAATCTATCGATTCTGACGACTATTCCTTCTCTGTCCTTTTGATAAAGTTCCAGCTTCTCTATTTCACTTATTTTTTCACCTATGGTCCCAAAATTACCTGAATCGATATTCGCAGCCGCTTTTGCAAACACATCTCTGCCGTGAAACGTTCGGCTTGCATCTCCGGGAATGGCAATTTGCCGTATATCGATTATTTTCTGCTCGGCAAGTGTTTCCCAGAGCAGGCCGTTATCAGGCCCGACAAAATAATATTTTTCTGTTTTCACTCCTACCGCTTTTCTTTCCGTACCCACACCGGGGTCAACTACACAGCAAAACGTTGCGCCTTCCGGAAAGTATTTGTAATTATTTTTAAGCAGCCACGAAGCTTCAATGATACTTTGAGGCGAGATGCTATGGCACAAATCAACTATCTTCGCATTGTGGGCAATACTATATATCACCCCCTTCATCACTCCCACATACTCACTTTGCCCGAAGTCCGTCAGCAAAATTATCATATCAAGTTCCCAAATGAATGCCATTCCGCACTTGCCTGCCCTCGAACGTCTTTATCGGGGGATGCGGAATCCAGTCGTTTTTTCGTCATTACGAGCACCAAAGTGACCCACCAATTGCGAAATTATTCTTCCTTCTTGGGCTTTAGCAGACCTTTGAAGCCCTCCACAAGCTCCTTACCCACATCTTTGCCTGCTTCAATAAGCTTTCCACCTTCTTTAGAAACAGCTTTGCCCAGGCCTAAAGTTGTTTCCAAAGTTGTTTTCATTGGGTCGAGTATCTCTTTCGGCAGGACTCCAACACCTTGTCTGGCTACACCATCTGCAAGGGCCAATAAAATCTTACCGGACAAGGCAGCCGTGTCCAACTTATTGTCACTGCCCAAATCGGTCATCTTGATAGGCGATAGCTTTAGTGAAATAGTATCTATCTTCCCCGGAACAGGCAGCAGCTTCACTTTAACCACCACATTGGTAATCTCGAGATTGTCTATATGCAGCTTCTTCCCTACCTTCTTGGGTTCATCTTTGGCTTTTGACCTGGCGGATACCGTCTTTATTATTTCCTGGAGGTTGTTGGAGAGGCCCTTTTGTTCGAGAACAAGATTTATACCATCCAGCTTGATTTCTCTTATATTAACCACATCACTCAAAAGCGACCTTACCTCAACCTGGATTTCACCGTCTTTCAGTTCAAGCAGCTTATCGTGTTGGTAACCCACGGGATTATTAATCGAGAGATTTTTAATACCGAGTTTACCCCCCATAATTGATAGCTCCACCTCATCAATGCTCACACCGACATTTAAGGTTTTGGTCGCCGCTGCCTCAATACCCATTTTTACAGCACGCTCACCAAAAATGTCAATCAACACCAGAGCGGCAATAACCAAAATCAGAATCGCCAACAAAACAATACGCAGAGCTTTAAGCACCTTCTTCATTTCCCAACCCTTTCAAATATTTTCGTTCCCAAATTCTTTATCTCCACGTCATTGCCAGCGTCCTGAAGCGGTGCCCGCCAATCTCAATCATTCAATAATAAATCGCCGGCGGGAAATTGTAAATCGAAATGTCATCCTCGCGAAATCAAAAAACCGGCTTTAGACGGTGCGACGGGCGGCAATCTCAACCCTCAATCTCGAAGATCCGGCGCCTTTTGACGGAGTAAATCGTAAATCGAAAATCGAAAATTACTCCGCCTTCCAACTTTAGTTCACTTTAGCTCACTTTAGGCACTTTAGTTCACTTTAGTTCACTTTAGCTCACTACTCACCTGAGTATATTGAAAGGAAGGATTTATTTGCGTGTTGCCGTTGATTTAGCCCCGGCCTCTGGCCGGGGTTCTCGTACGATGCGCGGCAATCTCCTCAACTAAAAACTCAAAACTAAACACTTAAAACTCAAAACTATCTCTTCCCCGCCTGCCCCGTACCAAATGAGCCGCGACCGTAAGGGAGCGGACAAAAATCTAATCGACCAATCGGCCAATCGACCAATCAACCAATTAACCAATCAACCAATTAACCAATCAACCAATCAACTAATCAACCGGGTGCCACCCTCAAAACCGGTTAGCCCCGCCACTACTAAAAACTCAAAACTAAGCACTAAAAACTAAAAACTGCCCCCCAATTCCGGCCCCGCCTGCCCGCATCCGAATCCCTGTATGTCTTAGACAGGGACCCAGCGCCTGCCCCTGCAATTCTTAGGCAGGGGGCAGGGATCCTGTCCACTTTCTAACTGGGCCTATCCCCTATCTTCTTCCGTCACTTTAGCAGCAGTATCAACTTGAGAACTTTCTCCAGAAGAAACTCTGGTCTCTTCGAGCGGCCGTCGGACACTCGATGGAGAAACGCCGCTCTTAAGAGCCGTCATTATGCCGACAGCTTCGAGGTAGTTTTCAACGATGAAAAGTTTACATGGCGCGAACGGCAGTTTTTCAAGGTCATTTTTCATACGGTTGCGGTTCTCGCGCACAGCTATCACAGGTATTCCTTGTTCTAAAGCGGCAAGCGTTGGCAATCCAACGCAACCATCCGGAATGACCAAACACGATATGTCAGCAGCAGTCAGTACCCCGGGATATGTGAAAACCATTTTGTCGGTTATGATTCGAGGACTTCGGTAAAGTCCTTTCAAAACGCAGTGAAGGCAACAACTCGATATGGCTTCGGCAGACATTCGGGGGTCAACTCGGCCAAAAAGCGCATTTGCTTCCTCCATATTTTCTGCCATAGGAGCATGAGCCGATGGTACGTCAAATAGCATTGATATACTGTGAGTCAACATAGCTTCCACACCGCCCCAGGGATTAATCATTTGTCCACCTGACTGAAAGTACTCCTTGTGAAGGCCCTCTGATATGTCAATCCTCGAAGCAATCGCTACCGCGTCAAATTGTGGACGGCGGTCACGTAACACTTCAACCAGTCTCTCCAGGCCTTCGACTCGGCCCACTGCTCGACCCGACGATGAATATTCGGCACGCATGTATATTGTTGGCTCTATTTTCACAACGCCTGGGCAGTCCAATCCAAGCGTTGCTCTTGCCGCGGAGGCTGAACCTATCATAAGTTCTGAGATTCCTTCGTCCTCATTCTTATCTATCGCTAAAAGAACCCTGTTCGAGCGCACTTCGTTCAAGCCAGCAGTTCCCATTAGCAGCCGTGAGACAACACTCCCTTCAACATAAAGGCCATTTTCAGGTAGCTCATTGATGTCGGAGGCATTTACTACGTTTGGATGTGTAATCAGCTTATCACACGCACCAGCTAACAATCTTGCTGCAGGTGTTGCGTCACCGGCATGCCCGCCTATTTCAGCTCCAATTCCAGTCGGCACTATCATTACCGCGTTAAACTTTTCCGTGTTTTCAACATCTCTTGGCTCAAAGTCAAAGATAGATGTTGGCTGCGAAACAGTCAAATAGTCTGACCCCGCTAAAATGCCCAATTCGCAATGGCATCCATCCCTACCGCTGTGCGTCACAACAAAACGCACTGGAATATCGCCTGGCGATAAACAGTCATGGACAGCTTGCTCAAAGTATGTCAACAGGGAACCATTTCCATCCCAGGGGGGTATATGTATCTCCCGCTCACTCAACAACATCTCAAATCCTTTCTATAAAGTGCGTCCTGCATCCATTCGCACCAAACCATTCCTTCGTTATCTTCTCTGCAACTTTTTCGTCAAACGGCTTGCACGAAAATATATTGACATAAACAGCTTTTAGCAAGTCCAAAGTATGAATGGTTATAGTACTGGTGAGAATAAACTGAACCGCTGACGTCCCTTTGGTATGGTGCAAAGTCTGTTTTTCTTTTGCCGGAACTCCATAGTCATCCCAGAAGTACAGTTCGCACCTTTTCATATCGATTGCCTTGCAAAGCTTGGCAAAATATTTGCGCAGACTTGTCCTGTTGAACTTGCCAACGTCACAACCGTGCAAATCCATAATTAACTCAAAGCCATATGCTTTTTTTGATTTATCTACCATCTATCCTACATCCGCACCCACAGGCATTTTCACACCAAAGCGTGAGTCAATCCCCTTATATTTCGCAAATGCCCTTGTAAAAGCTGCATGTTCATTATTGGCCAACAACATATTCTCAAATGCTTGTATCTTCTGGTTTCTTGTTGCATCATCCTCTGCCGTCGCAATATCTATGTAGGCACTGAAAAACCTTATGTAGCCCTTTTTCCTTTCATGTCTCTTGCGAGGCAAATCGAGGCCGATAGTTTCTATAGTAGCTAACCCTTGCTCCGAATTGTCCTTTGGTGATATTCTCCCAAAATTTCCGTCCTCATCATTGACATTAAACCCAAGATGGTCTTCCGGATCCACTGCTGGATCAGCGGGATCAATTAGGAGGGCATTACCGTTGCTATCGGTTGGAAAATTGTTCGCCTTTTTGCCATTGCAACAAGAGCATGCATGAAGCATATTTGTCCAAGTATTCTCAAGCTCGGGGAATTTATCTGGAGCCTTTGGCCGAAAATGATCAACCGCCTGTTCATGTCCCCCTTGTGCTATCTTCTTCTCACAATAACAGCATTTACCGTGCTGCATTTTATAAAGAGCGTCAACAACCTCAGCTTTGCATCGTGGGCTATCCCATCTAGAATCCTGGCTTAGCAGCCTTGGACATTCACTCCTCTTAATCTGTATCATTACCGCTTTTCGCCTCCAAGTCTTTCAGACGTTTCAACTCCTCTGCCTCGATTTCCCTTTCGATCGGTGTGTCTGCCCCCAGGAATGGCGATTGTTTTAGCTCCTCCTTCAACCGACGATACTCCTTTTCTTCGTCTTCTGAACGATGTTTCCCCTTGTCCGCTAACTCTGATGCCCTTTTTACTGACCATTCGAGTGCTGGGTTTTCCTCACAGAGGTACTTGAAAGCTCTTGAAGCGAGAACTTGTTCAAAGCGGTAGCCTTGCATTGTCTCAAGTTCCTCGACCTGCACTTGACCTGTGTCCTCTGAAATCTCACAGAGAATCAGCTTGTCAGCCGACCCATTTAGACCAAGCTTACCGACGCTTGCAGCAATAAATGGTGAATGTGTCGCTGCAAAGAATTGAACTTTCGGAAAAGCCTTCTTGAGCCTTTCGATAACGATACGTTGCCAAGTCGCATGTAAGTGTTGTTCCAGTTCGTCGATTATCACGATCCCTTCAATCTGGCTTGCACTTTTGACTGTCTCGTCAAAACTGAACGCCCACCCCAGAAAATCTGTAACCCACAGAAATGTCGATTTATATCCGTCAGCTAGGTCTCGCAGCGGCATATTCTTTTTCCATGGACCGTTCACAACAATGCCCGACCGGCTCAATTTAATTTGGCCCACTTTCATGAGTTCCTTGAGTACTCTTTCAACCTCTGTCTGTAATGTGGGATCCCTTAGCCGGAGTATGGTTAGTTCCGGATTCTGAAGCCCTTCAAAGTAGTTAAACATATTGTAGACAGCATTAATCACCGAGTAACCAGCGATATCCCCAGTTCCTGAAGTGCCTCGACCAGCTCCATACCCCGCCGCAAAAAGGTTATCCCATGGGGATTTCTCTGACGGCCTTGTCTTTTGGCGAACTCTTTCGAAATAACCCGCTTTTGTTTTAAAGTGCTCAATGGTCGTCTCAATTTCATACTGTTCATCTAGTAGGTGCTCCAGCGACCTTACAAGAACGATTACGATTTTTCCCTCTTTCTCACCAAACCGAACGTGACCTGAATCCGATTCCTTTAACAACCCCGCGGCGCTTGCCTCATCACACAATCCGAGAGCTATGCTTCGAAGTAAAGTACTCTTGCCTGTTGCATTATCTCCCACAATAACAGTCCAAGGTGGAGTCTTACCACTGAGGTCAAATTCAATCTCTAAGTCCTCAAAGCAACGGATATTTTTCAAAACTATTTTCTTTATATACATAATTCGAACTCCCAGAGCTTCTACTGGACTGTATTACCCATCAAATCTTAACTATCCCTAACTCTCGCTATATCTCATTCCATTTTCACGCCATACAATATCAAAGATTCGCCTGTGGCGAAACAAAAATTTTCTAATCCGTCAAGGCCTTTTTAATTGATTAATGATAATTGATTATTTCTCTATGTTCTCTGTGGCTAATTTTTTTTGTGTTTTTTGTGCCTTTTCGTGGCTAATAAATTCCTCTAACGACATACGATATACGACATACGCAATACGAACCAAAATCCGCGGTTAATAAAGAACCCCTCTTTTGCCGGCCTGCATATTCTTATGCGGGCCATCTCTGATGGCCCAGCGGACGCTGGCCGCAGGCTTCACAGATACTGGTATCGAGAAAGCCGCTGTCAAGTCCGCACCGGCTGGCAAAAATGAAATCTCTGTAAATCCTGTTATCATGTCTAATTCTTCTTTGTGCCTTCGTGTCTTCGTGGTTAAATTTAATAAACTCTGCGTTCTCAGCGTTCTCTGTGGCTAATTTTTTTGTGCCTTTTCGTGGCTATATTTCTACGAACAATGAACTTGTTTTTTAGTCTTTCTTCGTGTTCTTCGTGCCTTCGTGGTCAAAGCCCTCCGCGTAATCCGTGATTAAAAATCAACCAAAAGTGCGGGTAGCTGGAAGTAAAAATCGAAAAATCTAAAAAATTTTTATCTCCTTTTCTCACATCGAGTTAATCCTGTTTATCCTGTCAAAAAAGCACCAAATTTCGACTCAAACGCGCATGTTCGCCCAATAGTAGAGAGACAGTACAATTTGAAATTTGAGATTTGAGATTTGAAATTCACGTCGCCAATGAACAACGAACCACGAACTACGAACTAATTAACCAATGAACCAGTTAATAAATTACCCAATTACCCAAACCAGGCGTCGCCTGCGACAACGAGTTGTTTTGAATTTGGGTCATTTAGATTTTGATATTGTTTCCACCGCAAGGTGTCCTGCGGAGAATTTCGATATTAGGATTTCGGATTTTGCCAGTCTTGGCATCTTTACACTTGTAAAGAGTCCTCTACAAATCGACCCTTTTTATGCAAAACAAACCCAATTTTCTGGATGCCCAAATGAATGTAAACTCATTTATAACAAAGGATTACAGAAAAAAAGATGATTTCGCAGTCCAAAAAAACAAAGCCAATTCAAACCCAATCAAAGCCAATTTGCTGGATGCCAAAATGAACGTAAATTCAATATTAACAAAGGATTATGAAAGAAATGACATTTTCGCAGTCCCGGAAAACAAAGCCAATTCAAACCCAATTTCTCTCTTACCCAAATCCCCCAGATTCACAGCCGGTTATGAGCACAAAAAAAACTGATGACCACCAAGGCCATCAGTTCTAACTTACCCTCTCCCTTTAGCCACTCGCAACCTGCCGGCATTCATTTCTAACAAAAAATAACGGGTTATCGACTACTCAAACGCAATTGCAACGCCGATATTGGCATCTTTGAGCATATTTTTACGGTCAACTCTGACTACTTTACCACTTTTAACACGGGCAAATTGCCCTTTTAGCTTTGCCAGAGTCACCGTACGCGGAAAATTGATTTCCACAGTATGCCCCAGCCGAACAGGCATCGTTATAGGAACCGTAACGAAAACCCCCGTCTTGCTAATATTTGAGCTTCGGCCGTTAAAAAATCTATTGGCTTCCGGCAGCCAAACACTCACAGGCCACGAAACGGCCGTTCGGGCATCCTTACGCTGCTCGATTAAAGTCTCCATAATTCAAGTCTCCCTTAAATCCCGTTGCGTTAATGATAACTTTTATCGGCTATGTTAATTTAGATAGATTAGCACATTTAGGCAAAATGGTAACTTTTCTAAGAATTTTTTTTGTCCTTGGACATATCACTGCGTCTTCGTTCTTTTTATCGGGCTTTTGCCCTTTTATGGTCAAATCATAAAATAAGAATAAGCTTTTCAACCACATTCACTTACCGCTACGGCCAATGTGCTTTTACCTCTATTACCCATATTACCCGGGCACATATACTGAACCAATATTAGCAGTAGTTGGCGCAGCCAAGACTTGTATCCGAGCATTGCTGCTTCAGTCGGTCGTGCCAAACTGCGTGTCGGTGAAGATTGTGAGTACATAATCTATAATTACAGACAAATATAGGTAAGTTATCTTGCGATTATGGGTTGTTTAGTTTATTTTTATAAGGCCGATGCGGACAAAAGTTATAAAACTCGATGCGCATAAAGCTAATATAGCGAAAATCAAGGAAGCCGCGGCGTTGGTCGATGCGGGCGGACTGGTGGCATTTCCTACTGAAACGGTCTATGGAATTGCCTGCCGGGTCAAAACCGATTCGCTAACCAAGCTCGATAACCTCAAAGGCAGGAACCCTGATAAACACTACACATTACATATCAGCCAAAAAAGTGATGCCAGAAAATATGTGCCTACCGTCGGATTAAGGGCCCAAAAACTAATTAACAACGCCTGGCCCGGCCCTTTGACAATAGTCTTCGAATTGGACGACCGGGATACCGACAAGCAGCAAAGCAGCCTTGAAAGAGGAATTTTTGAAAGCCTATATAAAGATAACTCCATAGGCATTCGCTGCCCTGATAACCCGATAGCTTCAATATTGTTGCGGCTAACGCACAATCCAGTGGTTGCGCCAAGTGCAAACATAACAGGTCGGACACCAGCCGGGGACCCAGAGCAGGTCCTTGCTGAGTTCTCAGGCCAAATCGAGCTGCTGCTGGACGCAGGGCCGTGCAAATACAAAAAAAGCAGCACGGTTGTGAAAATAGGCAAAAAAGGCCTGGAAGTTTTAAGGCCGGGCGTATATTCCCAGCCGGAGCTGGAAAAAATGTCGGAGGTCAAATTCTTGTTTGTTTGTACGGGCAATACCTGCCGAAGCCCTATGGCCGATGGAATATTCCGCAAATATCTGGCAGAAAAATTGCAATGCGAGGTTGACCATCTCGACAAAATGGGTTATAAGATATCTTCGGCCGGCATTATGGATACGGGTGGTTCGCCGGCAAGCATAGAAGCGACAGCAACTTGTGCAGCCAAGGGGATTGATATAAAAGCTCATAAGAGCAGAATATTGTCCCGGAAGCTCGTCGAAGAAAGTGACTTTATATTTGCGATGGGCCGAATGCACAGCGAACGAATCACTGCTCTTAGCCCTGAGGCGGCAAGCAAGTGTGCGTTGTTAGCAGAAAATGAAGAGATTGCTGACCCGATAGGCCAGCCACAGGCGATTTATAACAACTGTGCTGAGCTGATAGAAGGGGCTGTGAAAAAAAGGATTGGTGAGCTTGTGATATGAAAATAGCAGTTGGAAGCGACCATCGCGGTTTCGAAGCCAAACATCTAATCAAGGCGATGATTACTCAATTGGGGCACGAGTGTATCGATTTTGGCACCACCAACAACGACCCTGTTGATTATCCTGACCCCGCCTATCAGGTAGCAATGGCGGTGTCGAAGAAGCAAGCTGACAGAGCTATTCTGGCCTGTGCAACCGGGCTGGGAATGAGCATAGCAGCAAACAAAATAAAGGGAATCAGGGCTGCGTTGTGCCACGATGAGCTGAGTGCTCAGATTTCGCGCGACCACAATGATGCGAATGTCCTTTGTATATCAGGCGACCAAGTCGGCGAGGTATTACTGCGAAAAATAGTGGAAGTCTGGCTCAAGACCGAATTCGCTGGCGGAAGACATCAAAGAAGGGTAAACAAAATAGCTGCTATTGAAGAAGGTAAAGACCCAAGAGAAGTTAAAAACGGATAGCGTCTGGTTTTTACCGCGGGGGCCACTGAGTTCAAAGAATCAAACCACGAATTACCTGAATGCTTCATCTCTGTCTGAAGATTGTTTAGCTAACTTTTCCGGCCTCTCGTAATCACCATGCCCAAGCGGGGCAGCAAGTCCTGTAAGACCAATGGCCAACTTAGGGGGCAAGAATGTGGCGGGTTTGGGGCATCCTGCAGGCTGTGTTGATAGCAGCAGCGTTGAATTCGAACCCGCTGTTGGTAGAATCCGTAGACTTCTTTTCAAAAAATTACAAATGCAAAAATGGATAACCAGCCGTGATTTTCAAATCACAGTTCTGGAATTGGCAGTATTGTTACCGCCTTGAGCTTGTTTTACAGCTTCTTAATGGCTGCCTGCACCTTCTGCATGTGCTCTTGAAGCTCACGAACTATTTTGGCCTGCTCCTGGAACTGTTTCGTAAGCTCGTCGATCCTGTCTTGAGCGTTTTTTGCTTCGGTAACCGCCTCGTTCCGCGACCTGACGAGTTCTTCGACCTGCTCTTGCAGCGTATCGCGAGCCTGCGTAACGTCGGTCAACTCCTGCTTAGTTTGCTCTAAAGCGGCCTTGACCCTGGCCAACTCTGTTCCTTGCTTTGCCTCGCCTTCACAACCGGTCAGAACAAGCGACCAGCCCAACACAATCAAAGATGTAAGAATGAGTTTGCGTTTCGTCATTTCGGTACTCCTTTCCCTTTTGGCCTAAGTGAACCAAAATTTCCTAAATGAGCTCTGCCCGGCCACTCCGCCGGACTGCATAACCATCAACCGTAATTTACCAGACACTCCCCCCTCAGAGAGTCTCATAGCCACAATTTGGCATTAACAGGATAAAACTGTACGCTTTTTAAGCTGTGAGTCAAGAGAAAATAATGACAGATTTTGCGTCGCTGTTCCGGCGACGGCTAAGCAAATAACAAACTCCGGCACGCAAAGGTCATGATCTGGATTATAAAAATTTAAGAAACAGTTACGCTTTTAGAGGAGGTATTTCAATCTTAAGATGATTCTGCAATTTGTTTCTCAAACGTTTTGCTGCTTCGGGAAATTCCTTAATAATATTTTTGGTCTGCTTCGGGTCGTTTTTTAAGTTGTAAAGGCAGGGCCCTTTACCCCGGTCTTTGCCCCTGATATGCTGGAAATAGTGCCAATCCAAGTTGTGAATTGCTCCAAATCTATTAAAAACCGTGTAAACATTATCGTGTATCGACGGAACCTGGCCCGCAGCTAACTTCCACATATTTTCGCCGTCCATATTCTTGTAATCATCAATTCCGAGCAGCGGAAGGAAGGTGGACATAAAATCAACAGCACCGACGAGTCCTTTAATACGCTTTCCAGCAAACTTCTTATCGGGATGCTTTATAATTAACGGAATTTGAGTAACACAAGCATTAAGAAGAGCAGGAGTTTTCTGGACACACCCTTGCTCGCCGAGGTGGGTGCCGTGGTCCGTCGAAAACACGATAATTGTATTATCCATCAAGCCCATTTCTTCAACCCTCTTCAAAAGCCGGCCAATACAATAATCGCTGAATGTTACCTCTGCTGCATAAAGGTCTTTGATAACGGGTAAATCATCGGGACGTATGTCCTTGTTCCTGACTCCATATCCAAATAGATATCTTTCATAGGGATATTTGTCGCGATACATTTTCTGAAATCGCGGAGGAGCATCCCAGGGCTCATGAGGGTCGAACATATCAATCCAGAGCATAAACGGTTTACTATTAGCATTTTGCTGAAGCCAATTCATAGCCGCGCTGCAGGACTCTGCACAGAAGTAATCTTCCTCGCTCTTTCTGTCTTGTGTATTCATCAAATACTGGCGCATATTCCGGTCATAACCCTTGTTCCATAAATGAGCGGGCATATGTTTTTTCGGGTCAAACTTTTCTTTCGGCCCACTTTTCCATCTATCAGTTTCCTGTCCACGAACCCACTGCCAGGAGTCAAATCCACGATGAAAATTATAGTTCGGCTTGAAATGATGATACGTGTCAACAATAAAACCGGTTGTAACACCATGTTTCTGTAAAACTTCAGCAAAAGTGACATCGTTGTCGCTGAGGGGCTCCCACCTCGATTCAGGAAGGACACTCTTTCCCGTGTGATATACCCTTCGGCAGGGAATGGTGGGCAGCCCTTCCGTAGTGGTGTCTGTGAACAATACACTCTCTTTTGCAAACTTATCAAGATAAGGTGTTTTTATACGGGTACTGCCATAACAGCCAAGATGGTCTGCCCGCCAGGTATCTGCAATGATTACAATCATATTAAGCCCGTTGGGTTTTGAGGTATTAGCAATCTTTGGAGTCTGCTTTGCTGCGGTTTTTAAATCTCCCGTCCAGATGGGCATTTTTGATTCCTTCTCTTTCGGCTTCTTTGCACCGCCGGTGAGCAAACCCACCGCGCCCATTCCGGCTACTGTTCCAATAAAACCCCTTCTCGTTAATAAGTTTTTATCTTTCTTTTGTGTGTGGGAAGATTTTTCTTTTGCCATGGTTTCTTTTTTATCTGACATAATCACTCTCCTTGAAAAAAGTTGTATCTATTCACCCTCTTTGAAGCCAAAATCTGCGAAGATATTTACATCCAATAGTGCAGCGTTGTCAAACCTTGGCGGGGACACGTTTTGGTTTTGTGGGGATTTTTTCTATTGCTGCCTTCACCCTCTCTCTGCCAGCCTGGGTTTTGCGGCGAAGCTTTTCTGCGGGGCTGGTGCCTATTGAACGCAATTTCCTGTATCTGTTCTCAAGCAGGTTTTCAATCTTTGTGCGTTTCAGGTCCCGCAGTGTTTTGACAATATATCTCTCGACATTATAGACGGTGTCGTGCACATTGCGATGTGCGCCGCCGAGCGGTTCGGGAATAACTGCGTCAACCAGCTCCAGCTTATACAAATCCTTGCTCGTCAATTTAAGCGCCTCGGCGGCATGGGCGGCCTGTGAGCCGTCGCGCCACAAAATTGCGGCACAGCCCTCAGGCGATATTACCGAATAATATGCGAACTCAAGCATTGCCAGGCGGTCGCCTACGCCTATACCGAGAGCACCGCCTGAGCCGCCCTCACCGATACATATACAAATTATCGGCACCCTTAAACGTGACATCTCCAGGAGATTGGCCGCTATTGCCCGGGCCTGGCCCCGCTCTTCAGCCCCGATGCCCGGATAGGCGCCCGGCGTGTCAATGAGCGTAACGACAGGAATGCCATACTTTTCAGCAAATTTCATTTTGATTAGTGCTTTGCGATAGCCTTCAGGATTGGCGCATCCGAAATTACAGATGACCTTTTCCTTTGTGTTTTTACCTTTGTTTTGACCGACAACCAATACTTTCTCTCTGCCGATTTGCCCAAATCCCGTTATGATTGCGCGGTCGTCGCCGAAGCATCTGTCGCCGTGCAGCTCGCGGAAATCTTTTACCATCAGGTTAAGATAATCGTTGAGCAAAGGTCTTTTCGGATGACGTGCCACCTGAACGGTTTGCCAGGCGGTCAGATTTGAATAGATTCGTTTTAGCTCAGTGACCTGCTCTCTTTGTAAGCGGCGAATCTCGGCAGAATAGTCAATGCCTTTGATTGAACTGAGCTTGCGCAGCTCGTTCATCTGGCGGTCGAGGTCAGCTACTTTTTCCTCAAAATCGAGATGGTCGCCGTCTCTGAATTTATTGTAATCATCCGGCATTTTATGCACACGACGAAAATGTTCACAAAAAAACCCTGCCCACAAACGGCAGGCGGGACGTCCTTTTCTTTTGCCCTATCTATTGGCTCTTTTATCTTTAAATCGGCATACTAACATTTTAGCAGCATAAATCAAAGAAAAAAATTGACATCTGCGGTGCCTTACTATACTTTTTAGCAGAATCCATTTTGTGGTGTATTTCTATAAGGTCTTTATTTTGAAAGACTTAAGACAAATAACAGTAATAGGGCTTGGTCTTTTAGGCGGCTCAATAACTTTAACGGTTTTACGCTCCCTTTTCGGCGTAAAGACGGTAGGCCACAGCCACCGCCCCGCTACTCGCCGAAAAGCTCAAGAATTGGGGGTCGCAACCGAAATCGTCGATTGTCTAAGTCAGAGTGTATCCGAGGCAGACCTTGTCATCCTGGCCACGCCTATACGTACATTTGAGAAAATCTTTAGCCAGATTGGCGATGCATTACCGAGAGGATGTATTGTTACTGATGTCGGCTCGACAAAAGTTCTGCCTCACCGCTGGGCAGCAAGGAGGCTGCCGAAAACCGTCCACTACGTCGGCTCTCATCCAGTCGCCGGCTCGGAAGAAAGGGGCGTGGAATTTGCCAGGGACGATTTGTTTGACCGAGCCACTTGCATTTTGACAACGACAAAAAAGACCAACCGCCGGGCGGTGCAAACACTTAAGAAATTTTGGTCGGCGCTCGGCTGCTCTGTGAAGTTAATGACGCCGGCCGAGCACGATAGAATCTTTGCAAATATAAGCCATCTGCCGCATATAGCAGCAGCGGCATTGATAAATTCCAGTAAGAGCGAAGAACTAAAATTTGCCGGCAAAGGCTTTATAGATACATCGAGAATAGCATCGGGACCAGCTAACATCTGGGCTGACGTGCTGTTGACAAACACTGCCAATACCACCAGAGGCATCGATAAAATCATCGCCGAACTATTGAAGCTAAAAAAAGCAATCAAAAACCAGAATAAAAAACAAATCGAAAACCTGCTCCAGAAGGCAAGAAACAAACGCGCTGCAATGATAAACTACAAAATAAAAAAGAAGGAATTAATATCGTGAGGCAATGGCGTTTCGAGGTTTTTAATCGGTCCGGCTTTACCGATACGACCGGCATGGTCCTGAGACTTATGCCACACCCGGAAAGGCATGTTCGGCCAACCCAGCATCCACACTGGTCCCGCCTGAAAAATAAACAAGATGGCGACGGAATGACAATCTTCAACAACGCCGTCAAATACATACAAAAAAACTTTTGACGGCATGGGTTCCCCTTTTGCAACGTATTGCAAAATGGGGTCCCGCCCCGATGTCCATTATTGCTCTATGTGCTCGCTACAGTACTGCCACCTTCTGCTGCCAAGCTGTTCTACCTTTTTATGCTTTGCGGATAAGAATTTGGCACAGGCCAAAATGTTGGGGCGGCTTGCGTTGAATTTTCTTGCAATATTTGCGGCTGGAATGTAAAGTAAGTGTGGAATCAGGGCCCGTAGCTCAGCGGTTAGAGCAGTGGACTCATAATCCATTGGTCGTAGGTTCGAATCCTACCGGGCCCACTTATAAGCCCTTCTTAAGCAAGCATTTACGAACTTCATTCTTCTATGTCGTGACATTCAGAAGGCTGCTGCAACAGATTTGCAACAGAAATGGCCGCCATAGCCTTGGTACTCGCCGCCCTGCCACGCTCAATTAGATCCTCCCGAACAGCCAGGTAGAATGTGTGAGTCGTTGCGAAACAGGCATGCCCTGCCAAGTGCATAACCTCATATTCTGAGAGCCCATTGGCAAACCAGTTCGTCAGGCACGTACGCCGGAGGTCATGGAAAGTGCCATTCTCGACCCCGGCCCTGTTTAGTATCTTCTTGAAGGCGTCGTCGAAGTTGTTGATCGGGCTGACGCCATCCTCGACCGTCCACCTGTCCTCTGCTCGTAGCTGCTGGATGAAATCGTACCGGTGGGTGGGGATGAACACGTAAGGATAACCTTCTGCCTGTTCTGCCTGATACTGTGCGAACAGATGCAGCATTTCATCGGTTAGTGGCAGGGTCCGTCTGTCCGTATCCTTAATGTGCCATTCCCAAGTCTCAGGCGTCTTTCTTTTGGGGGCAACATCAATGGTTTTTCTTTCAAAGTCGATGTCTTTCCAGGTTGTATTGAGCAATTCGCCCCGCCGCATACCTGTACAAAGAGCTGCTCGAATTAGCAACTCCCACTCTATTGGCTGACGAACACGGCTATTCTTAGCAAGTTGCTGAGCTTGATATTCTCTGGCAGCTCTTATCAGTCGAGAACACTCGCCCTTGCTGAAGACTCGAACCTTCTTTTTGGGCCTGCGGGGCTGTTTTACGCACCGAAGCGGGTTTTCTTCCAATTGCCCTCGATCAACAGCCAACTGGAACAGTCTCTTCACATGCCTCAGTTTCTTGGCTGCCGTCGCAGGAGTATTGCCGCTGTCCAGACAAGCCTGTACGAAAAGCTCACCATGTTCATGCTTTACATGACGGTAGTCAATGTCTCCAATTACTCGCATAAAGTGCTCCATGGCTATTCGGGCTTGGTAGAGCGTGCTTTCTCTAACCTGTCCCCTTGTTCGACGCGAGCTATCCTTCAAGAACTCGCTAAGCTTCATCGAATCTGGCTCAACAATACCCATTCTCAATTCGCGTTCCAACTGTGCCCTTTTGCGTTCTGCTTTTCGAGCATCAGCATGCCCTAAAGATTTCTGCCTTCGTTTTCCCTGCTCATCCGTATAGAGCAGATAGTAAGTAAACCTTTTGCCATCATACGATGGTCTCTTCCAGAGCTTAACCAGCTGTCTCATAAATTTCACCTCCTTTCTCGACTTTCGATGCTGGCTTCGGCTCGGATTAATCCGAAGCCAATTGTAACCCAGCATCCACAAGAGCGCAAGATAATTATTTTTGGTTTGTTGTTTTGTTTTTAATCCACTCATTTATCGCTTCTCGTGGATAAAGTGGCTTGCCGCATATGTGTATTCTTGGCAAATCATGCATCCTTTTCAGATTTTCGATAACATTGTGGTAGTTTTTGGAATTGCTTACGTGTGGAATACGCAGAAATATGACAAGTTCTTCTTCTGTCAACAACTCAGGGCACAGCGCAAATTCCCCATTGCCGTTGGGCGAAACAGCAGGAGCTATGAGCATATCAGTTGTTTTTTCTCCTTTGGGCAACATTGGTATCTTTAAACATTTTCATATTTTTTACAAATGTTCCTGCCTTTAATTTAGCAATATCCTGTTCCGTATCAGAACCAAATTTGAACAATTATTTCACTGTTATCTGACAGCTTCGATACAGCATCTTTACAACAATCAGACATCATTTTTACACCTCCTGCCTCAAATACCTGAACAAATCCCGGATGACAGTGCCTTCATCTGTGTGCGACGGCAATCCTTTGGGATACAGGACCTTGACGCTGTTATTAACGGTATTGAGTTTTACATTTAGGCCCATTTGCCGCAAGGTATCTGTAAGCTGTTTATAGTCAGGGCCTGGCTGGCATTGAGATTTATCTTTTCGCAGGCTGTAAAAAACGAGGGGTTGTCCATTATGGCCTATTCCAGTTTTGCGAATCCTGATGCATTGCTGCTGTAAATCTAGAGGATAAAAAGGGCGTCTGGTACGGGGACAATAAACCGGCCTTGGGAATACACCCATTTTTTGAAGCTGGTAAAATCTTGCCCTGGATAGGCCAAGCTTTTTCGCCATCTCCGTAACAGAGCAAACGGCCTTAAGATTATTACCTGATCACTACTGTCCCATTATAAGTTGAACAATAACAATTGGTTATGAGATTGGAAATTTTCGTTTTGCAAAAGATTTTTCGTAAGTACTTGTGTAATAGGGACTTTCTCGAAAAGAACGATGCTGAGAAT
>Ga0209979_1000355_pt1 | contig 64435 bp, 62 predicted proteins | sample AnhtaG_FD_183114 | JGI IMG/M metagenome (GOLD analysis project Ga0209979, IMG submission 183114) | Deep subsurface microbial communities from Anholt, Denmark to uncover new lineages of life (NeLLi) - Anholt_01485 metaG (SPAdes) (version 2) | ecosystem: Environmental > Aquatic > Marine > Oceanic...
CATAGCGAGTCGGTACCACCCCTTCCCATCCCGAACAGGACCGTGAAACGACTCCGCGCCGATGATAGTGCGGATTCCCGTGTGAAAGTAGGTCATCGCCAGGCTCTCCCATGCAACGCCCCAGCTCCACCCGAGCTGGGGCGTTTGTCTTTGCTGCACCAAACCTCGTACGCGAGATACCCAACAAAAAAGCCACCGGTGAAGGTGGCTTTTTGCGTCTCGGGGCATGCCGCTCTCGCCATAACGCCCGCGAAGCCGGCAACGCTGCGAAGACGGACTGGCAATGCCAGGGCGAGCGGCGCGCGTGGCTGTGGGCCTTCTGGCCGGCTGTTGAGCTCGGGGGTTCCGTGACGAGTCCTGGGGGTGATCGATGTTCCTCGGGGGCGATGGTCGTTGCCTCGCCGCACCACCGTGCGTGAGTGATGAGTCAGAGCTGCTTGGCGGGCCCGGAGGCGTGAGTCCATCATGCGCTGCCGCGCGGCGAGAAGAGTCTGCCTCGATGCTTTCGGTAAGGGTAGGAGCGCTTGCGCTCAGAATCTCGCGATTTCATCAAGCATCGCTTGACAAGGTGGACTGATGGTCCCATAATCGCAAGTTCTCTTCGGAGAGGTGCCCGAGTGGCTAAAGGGGGCAGACTGTAAATCTGTTGGCTTACGCCTACGCTGGTTCGAATCCAGCCCTCTCCACCAGAATTAAGCAGTGAGTTCGGTCCTTAGCCAGGGCTGGGCGGCAAGGGAATAAGTAGCCCAGGCGGGTGTAGCTCAATGGTAGAGCAGAAGCCTTCCAAGCTTACGACGAGGGTTCGATTCCCTTCACCCGCTCCATTCACTGTTAGTAAGTTTCGCCCATGTGGCTCAGTGGTAGAGCACTCCCTTGGTAAGGGAGAGGTCGGCAGTTCGATCCTGCCCATGGGCACCACGCATCCACCAACGCAAATCGCTACCGAGACAGGAGTCGCGTCATGGCAAAGGAAAAGTTCGAGCGGACCAAGCCGCACGTGAACGTTGGGACGATTGGTCACGTTGACCACGGCAAGACGACGCTGACTGCAGCGATCGCAACCGTGCTGTCGAGCAAGTTCGGTGGGACTGCCAAGAAGTACGACGAAATCGACGCAGCGCCGGAAGAAAAGGCACGCGGCATCACGATCAACACCGCGCACATCGAGTACGAGACGGCCAACCGCCACTACGCACACGTTGACTGCCCGGGCCACGCCGACTACGTCAAGAACATGATCACCGGTGCCGCCCAGATGGACGGCGCCATCCTGGTGTGCTCGGCCGCTGACGGCCCGATGCCGCAAACGCGTGAGCACATCCTGCTGGCCCGCCAGGTTGGCGTGCCGTACATCATCGTCTTCCTGAACAAGTGCGACATGGTGGACGACGCTGAGCTGCTGGAACTGGTCGAGATGGAAGTGCGCGAACTTCTGTCGAAGTACGAGTTCCCGGGCGACGACACCCCGATCATCAAGGGTTCGGCCAAGCTGGCGCTGGAAGGCGACAAGGGCGAGCTGGGCGAAGTGGCCATCATGAACCTGGCCGACGCACTGGACACGTACATCCCGACGCCGGAGCGCGCTGTGGACGGCACGTTCCTGATGCCGGTGGAAGATGTGTTCTCGATCTCGGGTCGCGGCACCGTGGTGACCGGCCGTATCGAGCGCGGCATCATCAAGGTCGGCGAAGAAATCGAAATCGTCGGTATCGCCATGGATGGCGACAAGCCGAAGATCGACAAGACCACGTGCACGGGCGTGGAAATGTTCCGCAAGCTGCTCGACCAAGGTCAAGCCGGTGACAACGTCGGTATTCTGTTGCGCGGTACGAAGCGTGAAGACGTTCAGCGCGGCCAAGTGCTGGCCAAGCCGGGTTCGATCAAGCCGCACACGGAATTCACGGGCGAGGTCTACATCCTGTCGAAGGACGAAGGTGGTCGTCACACCCCGTTCTTCAACAACTACCGCCCGCAGTTCTACTTCCGTACGACGGACGTGACCGGCTCGATCGCGCTGCCGGAAGGCAAGGAAATGGTCATGCCGGGCGACAACGTGTCGATCACCGTTAAGCTGATCGCCCCGATCGCCATGGAAGAAGGCCTGCGCTTCGCTATCCGCGAAGGCGGCCGTACCGTCGGTGCTGGCGTCGTCGCCAAGATCCTCAAGTAAGTTGCTGTAACTCTTCCGTGCGGCTGCCAACCGGCCGCACGTGAAGTGCCAGAGTGGGGTTGACCGAATGGCAACCCCAAAGTTGTTCTAGGGGTATAGCTCAACTGGCAGAGCGTCGGTCTCCAAAACCGAAGGTTGGGGGTTCGATTCCCTCTGCCCCTGCCAATTCATCAGCCGCGTAGCGCGATACAGCGCCACGCGGCTTGTCTCGTTTGGGAAACATGGCCAATCCGAACGTCGAAACTGTCAACACCTCCAGCGGCAAATTGCTGCTGGTCGTGGCGTTCCTGCTGTTGGTCGCCGGGGTGATCGGTTTTTACCTGCTGGCGCAACAGCCGGCTTACGTCCGTGCTGCCTCGCTGATCGGTGGGCTGGTGCTGGGCGCCGGTGTCGCACTGGTATCCGCGCCGGGGCAGAGCTTTATTGAGTTCGCCCGCGAGTCGTACCGCGAAGTTCGCAAGGTCGTCTGGCCGACGCGCAAGGAAGCCGGGCAGATGACCGGTCTGGTGTTCGCCTTCGTGGTGATCATGGCCCTGTTCCTGTGGTCTGCGGACAAGCTCATCGAGTGGGTGATCTTCTCGCTCGTGCTGGGCTGGAAATAATCAGGTGAAGCAATGACGGATAACGTAGCGAACGACACGCCCACGGATTCGTCCGCACCGGCCTCGAAGAAGCGCTGGTATGTCGTCCATGCCTATTCGGGCATGGAAAAGAGCGTGCAACGCGCGCTGCAGGAGCGCATCGAGCGCGAAGGCCTGCAACATCTGTTCGGCCAAATTCTGGTGCCGTCGGAAGAGGTGATGGAAAGCAAGAGCGGTCGCAAGACCGTGACCGAACGCCGCCTCTTCCCCGGCTACGTCTTTGTCGAAATGGAGATGACCGACGAGACCTGGCACTTGGTCAAGAACACCGCCAAGGTGACCGGGTTCATCGGTGGCACGGGCAACCGGCCCTCGCCGATCTCCAAGGGCGAAGTCGATAAGATCATGGCTCAGATCCAGGAAGGGGTCGAGAAGCCGCGTCCGAAGACGCTGTTCGAAGTGGGCGAAATGGTGCGCGTGAAGGAAGGCCCGTTCACCGACTTCAACGGCAACGTCGAGGAAGTGAACTACGAGAAGTCGCGCTTGCGCGTTTCCGTGACGATCTTCGGGCGTGCAACCCCGGTCGAGCTCGAGTTCGGCCAGGTCGAGAAGGTGTAAAGCATTGGGTGCGTTGGCGTAAGCCAGCGCGCCGATCGCCCGGTCCGATGGACTTGGCGGGCAACGGTGGCGCAATTCACAATGCGCGCCCGCGCCAACAGAGGAGCGTCAGCCCTGCGCTGATGCGTTACCACTCAATAGGATTGCTGCAGATTGGCAATCCGGATTGGAGTCAAGATGGCCAAGAAAATTATTGGCTTTATCAAGCTGCAGATCCCGGCTGGTAAAGCAAATCCGTCCCCGCCCGTCGGCCCGGCCCTGGGTCAGCGCGGTCTGAACATCATGGAGTTCTGCAAGGCGTTCAACGCGCAGACTCAAGGTATGGAACCGGGCCTGCCGGTGCCGGTGGTGATCACCGCCTTCGCCGACAAGAGCTTCACCTTCGTGATGAAGTCGCCGCCGGCGACCGTGCTCATCAAGAAGGCGGCCGGTATCCAGAAGGGTTCGGCCAAGCCGCACACCGACAAGGTCGGCAAGATCACCCGCGCCCAGGCTGAAGAAATCGCCAAGGCAAAGAACGCGGACCTGACCGCAGCTGATCTCGACGCCGCCGTGCGTACGATCGCCGGTAGCGCCCGTTCGATGGGTATCACGGTGGAGGGCCTGTAATCATGGCAAAGATTTCGAAGCGCGTGGCCGCGAACAAGGCCAAGGTCGAGCGCACCAAGTTCTATCCGATCGACGAAGCCCTGAGCCTCGTGAAGGAATGCGCCAGCGCCAAGTTCGACGAGTCGATCGACGTGGCCGTGCAACTGGGCATCGATGCGAAGAAGTCGGACCAGGTCGTTCGTGGTTCGGTGGTGCTGCCCGCTGGTACCGGCAAGTCGGTGCGCGTGGCTGTGTTCGCCCAGGGTGAGAAGGCCGAGCAAGCCAAGGCTGCTGGTGCCGAGATCGTCGGCATGGAAGACCTGGCGGAGCAGATCAAGGCCGGCAAGATGGACTTCGACGTTGTGATCGCTTCGCCGGACACGATGCGCGTGGTCGGTACGCTGGGTCAGATCCTGGGCCCGCGCGGCCTGATGCCGAACCCGAAGGTCGGCACCGTGACGCCGGACGTCGCCACCGCCGTGAAGAACGCCAAGGCGGGTCAGGTGCAATTCCGTGTCGACAAGGCCGGTATCATCCACGCCACCATCGGCCGCCGCTCGTTCGAGCCGGCTGCTCTGAAGAGCAACCTGGCCGCACTGCTGGACGCGCTGACCAAGGCCAAGCCGGCTTCGAGCAAGGGCATCTACCTGCGCAAGGTCGCCGTCTCGTCGACGATGGGCGTGGGCGTGCGTGTGGACCAAGCGACGCTGGCCGCCTGATCGTTCCCGGTCATTCGCGCCGGGTGGCCCGATAACCACCCCGGCGTTTGCAGTTTTCTCCCGCGTGGCTCCGGCCGCGCGACCCTCGTAAGTTGAGGGAAGGACTTTGGGCAGTGGCTGACGCGAGCGCAAGCACGTTGATGCCGCTGGTTATCAAAGACCGTTGGCGGTGAAGGGCTCGTCGAGCCAACACCTTAATCGCAGCGCAATCCGGCAACGGAGAGCGCCTAAGCCAACGCAGATGGCGCCCCCGAAGGGAATGAGTGACTTTGGTATTGCCGAAGTGATTTGTGCCAATCGGACGCCGTACTTTTGGACTGACTGAGGTGACTGCCGTTGTGGCGGAAACCGACGTCGTTTTGGAGCTTAACCGTGGCACTCAATCTCGAAGATAAGAAGGCCGTCGTGGCCGAGGTAACGGCGCAAGTCGCCAAGGCCTCGACCATCGTCGTTGCTGAATATCGCGGTATCACGGTTGGCGATCTGACCAAGCTGCGCGCGCAAGCGCGCCAGCAAGGCGTCTACCTGCGCGTTCTGAAGAACACGCTGGCACGCCGCGCTGTGGAAGGCACGCCGTTTGCCGAACTCGCCGAGCAACTGACCGGTCCGCTGATCTACGGTATTTCCGAAGATGCAGTGGCCCCGGCCAAGGTGCTGAACGATTTCGCCAAGGGCAATGACAAGCTGGTGCTGCGCGCTGGTTCGTACGAAGGCAAGGTGCTCGACGCTGCCGCCGTGAAGGCGCTCGCTTCGATCCCGAGCCGCGAAGAACTGCTCAGCAAGCTGCTGTTCGTCATGCAGGCACCGGTGTCGGGCTTTGCCCGTGCCCTGGGTGCCCTGGCTGCCAAGCAAGGCGAAGGCGAGGCTGCTGCAGCCTAACCGGCCGCAGCACCACGTACAGATCGCACGATCGATACCGAATCACATTCTGGAGTTATACAAATGGCAATCACCAAAGACGAGATCCTCGACGCCGTTGGCGCGATGTCCGTGATGGACCTGAACGACCTGGTCAAGGCGTTCGAAGAGAAGTTTGGCGTGTCGGCTGCCGCTGTGGCAGTTGCAGGCCCGGCAGCCGGCGGCGCAGCAGCTGCTGCTGAAGAGCAAACCGAATTCACCGTGATCCTGAAGGGTGCCGGCGCGAACAAGGTTGGCGTGATCAAGGCCGTGCGTGAGCTGACCGGCCTGGGTCTGAAGGAAGCCAAGGACCTGGTCGACGGCGCACCGAAGCCCGTGAAGGAAGGCGTCGACAAGAAGACCGCCGACGAAGCCCTGAAGAAGCTGGTGGAAGCCGGCGCGGAAGGCGAAATCAAGTAAGTGCAGGTCTCGCGTGCTCCAGCGGCACGCGACGGAGGCTGGCAAAGGGAGATTTCCCGGCGCCAGCCTTTTTGCGCTTGTGGAGCCGCTCAGTAAGCGCTGCCACAATCACGTAGCAAATGCTTTTTAAGGCTCTTTCGCTGGTTTTTCCAGCAGCCGGCCGTATCCAGGCCAGCAGAGGCCAAACATCAGTGGCACACTAGGTAGTTCGCAGTCCGCTGATGTTTGTCTTCTGAACCGACTGCAGAAGGCAAGTTTGGTCGGGTGCTCCCCCGTCCGTAGCATGGGCTCCATGGGTTCATGTGCGGGCGGCGCGCGCAGTACCGTCAGCCAGAGGTTGGTAGCGGCCAACCGCCAAATCCCGTCACCAGTCGCTGAACACCTCAAGTGCCCGGCGCGAGATCGTTCGCCCATGTCCGTCGCGCACTTGCGATGATTCGGAGATCCCATGGCGTACAGCTTTACCGAGAAGAAGCGCATTCGCAAGAGTTTCGCGAAGCGCGCAACGGCGCATCAGGTTCCCTTCCTGCTTGCCACTCAGATTCAATCGTATGCCCAGTTCTTGCAGGAGAGCGCGCCTGTCGCTCAGCGCAAGACCGAAGGTCTGCAAGCGGCGTTCAACGCCATCTTCCCCATCGTGTCGCACAATGGTCTGGCACGCATGGAATTCGTGTCGTACCACCTGTCCAACCCGCCGTTTGACGTCAAGGAATGTCAGCAGCGTGGCCTGACCTTCCACTCGGCGCTGCGCGCGAAAGTGCGCCTGATCATCAACGATCGCGAGAACCCGGGCAAGGTCAAGGAGATCAAGGAACAGGAAGTCTACATGGGCGAAATTCCGCTCATGACGTCGACCGGTTCGTTCGTGATCAACGGCACGGAACGTGTGATCGTGTCCCAGCTGCACCGCTCGCCGGGCGTGTTCTTCGAGCACGACAAGGGCAAGACGCACAGCTCGGGCAAGCTGCTGTTCTCGGCACGCATCATCCCTTACCGCGGCTCGTGGCTGGACTTCGAATTCGACCCGAAGGACATCCTGTACTTCCGTGTCGACCGCCGCCGCAAGATGCCGGTGACGATCCTGCTGAAGTCGATCGGCCTGACGCCGGAACAGATCCTGGCGCACTTCTTCGTGTTCGACAACTTCACGCTCAAGAGCGACGGCGCACTGATGGAATTCGTGCCCGAGCGCCTGCGCGGTGAAGTCGCGCGCTTCGACATCTCCGACAAGAACGGCAAGGTCGTCGTCGAGAAGGACAAGCGCATCAACGCCAAGCACATCCGTGACCTGGACTCGGCCGGCACCAAGCTGATCAGCGTGCCGGAAGACTACCTGCTGGGCCGCGTGCTGGCGAAGAACATCGTCGATCCGGATACGGGTGAAGTCCTGGCCAACGCCAACGACGAGCTGACCGAAGGCGTGCTCGAGAAGCTGCGCGACGCCGACGTGAAGGAAATCCAGACGTTGTACACCAACGATCTGGACCAGGGCCCGTACATGTCGGCCACCCTGCGCACGGACGACACGGCTGACCAGACCGCCGCGCGTATCGCCATCTACCGCATGATGCGCCCCGGCGAGCCGCCGACCGAAGACGCCGTCGAAGCGCTGTTCCAACGCCTGTTCTACAGCGAAGACTCGTACGACCTGTCGCGCGTGGGCCGCATGAAGGTCAACAGCCGTCTGAACCGTTCGGAAGGCACCGGCCCGATGGTGCTGACGGATGACGACATCCTCGACACGATCAAGCTGCTGGTGAACCTGCGCAACGGCAAGGGCGAAGTGGACGACATCGACCACCTCGGCAACCGTCGCGTGCGTTGCGTCGGCGAACTGGCGGAAAACCAGTTCCGCGCCGGCCTGTCGCGCGTCGAGCGCGCGGTGAAGGAACGCCTCGGCCAGGCCGAGACGGAAAACCTGATGCCGCACGACCTGATCAACTCGAAGCCGATTTCGTCGGCCATCCGCGAGTTCTTCGGTTCGTCGCAGCTGTCGCAGTTCATGGACCAGACCAACCCGCTGTCGGAAGTCACGCACAAGCGTCGTATTTCGGCACTGGGCCCGGGCGGTCTGACGCGCGAGCGCGCGGGCTTTGAAGTCCGCGACGTGCACCCGACCCACTACGGCCGCGTGTGCCCGATCGAAACGCCGGAAGGTCCGAACATTGGTCTGATCAACTCGCTGGCACTGTACGCGCAGCTGAACGACTACGGCTTCCTGGAAACGCCGTACCGCAAGGTTGAGAACAGCAAGCTGACCGACCAGGTCGACTACCTGTCGGCGATCGAGGAAGGCAAGTACGTGGTGGCGCAGGCCAACGCGACGGTCGATGAAAACGGCAACCTGACCGACGAACTGGTCTCCGCGCGCGAAGGCAGCGAGCGTGAAACCCGGATGGTCACGCCGGACCGCGTGCAGTACATCGACGTGGCGCCGTCGCAGATCGTGTCGGCTGCAGCTTCGCTGGTGCCGTTCCTCGAGCACGATGACGCGAACCGTGCACTGATGGGCGCCAACATGCAGCGTCAGGCCGTGCCTTGCCTGCGTGCAGACAAGCCGCTGGTCGGTACGGGCGTGGAACGCACCGTGGCGGTCGACTCGGGTACGGCCGTGCAGGCCACCCGTGGCGGTCTGGTCGACTACGTCGATGCGAACCGCGTGGTGATCCGCGTGAACGATGACGAAGCCGTGGCCGGTGAAGTCGGCGTCGACATCTACAACCTGATCAAGTACACGCGTTCGAACCAGAACACGAACATCAACCAGCGTCCGATGGTCAAGGTGGGCGACCAGGTCGCCCGCGGCGACGTGATCGCTGACGGCGCCTCGACCGACATGGGCGAGCTCGCGCTCGGCCAGAACATGCTGGTCGCGTTCATGCCCTGGAACGGCTACAACTTCGAGGATTCGATCCTGATCTCGGAGCGTGTGGTTGCGGAGGACCGCTACACCTCGATTCACATCGAGGAACTGTCGGTCGTCGCCCGCGACACCAAGCTCGGACCGGAAGAAATCACGCGCGACATCTCGAACCTGGCTGAAGCCCAACTGGCGCGCCTGGACGAATCGGGCATCACATACATCGGCGCGGAAGTCGAAGCCGGCGACGTGATGGTTGGCAAGGTCACGCCCAAGGGCGAGACCCAGCTGACGCCGGAAGAGAAGCTGCTGCGCGCGATCTTCGGCGAGAAGGCGTCCGACGTGAAGGACACCTCGCTGCGCGTGCCCTCGGGCATGAGCGGTACCGTGATCGACGTGCAGGTCTTCACGCGTGAAGGCGTGGTGCGCGACAAGCGCGCCCAGTCCATCATCGATGAAGAACTGAAGCGCTACCGCCTGGACCTGAATGACCAGCTGCGTATCGTGGAAGGCGATGCCTTCCAGCGTCTGGAGCGTCTGCTGGTGGGCAAGGTCGCCAACGGCGGCCCGAAGAAGCTGGCCAAGGGCACCGCGCTGACCAAGGAATACCTGGCCGATCTGGACAAGTGGCATTGGTTCGACATCCGTCCGTCGGATGACGAAGTGGCACTGCAACTGGAAGGCGTGAAGGTCGCCATCGACCAGAAGCGCCACGACTTCGACCTCGCGTTCGAAGAGAAGCGCAAGAAGCTCACGCAAGGCGACGAACTGCCGCCGGGCGTGATCAAGATGGTCAAGGTGTACCTGGCCGTGAAGCGCCGCCTGCAGCCTGGCGACAAGATGGCCGGCCGTCACGGTAACAAGGGTGTCGTGTCGAAGATCACCCCGATCGAAGACATGCCCTACATGGCCGACGGCACCCCTGCCGACATCGTGCTGAACCCGCTGGGCGTGCCTTCGCGCATGAACGTGGGTCAGATTCTCGAAACCCACCTGGGCTGGGCCGCGCGCGGTCTGGGCGAGCGCATCGGCAACATGCTCAAGGCGCAAGCCAAGGCTGCCGAGATCCGCAAGCTGCTGGGTCAGATCTACAACGAAAGCGGCAAGGTGGAAGACCTGGACAGCCTGTCCGACGCTGAAGTGCTGGAACTGGCCGAGAACCTGAAGAAGGGCGTGCCGTTCGCGACGCCGGTGTTCGATGGTGCGCATGAGGACGAAATCCGCCGCATGCTGGACCTCGCCTACCCGGCAGACATCGCGAAGGAAAAGGGCCTGACCGCTTCCAAGCAGCAGGTCGCGCTGTTCGACGGCCGCACCGGTGAGGCGTTCGAGCGTCCGGTCACGCTGGGCGTGATGCACATGCTGAAGCTGCACCACTTGGTCGACGACAAGATGCACGCGCGTTCGACCGGTCCGTACTCGCTGGTGACGCAGCAGCCGCTGGGCGGTAAGGCCCAGTTTGGTGGCCAGCGTTTCGGTGAAATGGAAGTGTGGGCACTGGAAGCGTACGGCGCGTCCTACGTTCTGCAGGAAATGCTGACCGTCAAGTCGGACGACGTGAACGGCCGGACGAAGGTGTACGAGAACATCGTCAAGGGCGAGCACTCGATCGATGCCGGCATGCCGGAATCGTTCAACGTGCTGGTGAAGGAAATCCGCTCGCTGGGTATCGACATCGACCTCGAGCGCAACTAAGCCGCCGGTGGGATGGGGGCGTGGCAGCTGCACCGCCACGCTCCAGTAACAGCCGCCATTGACGAAGATTTAGGGCCGGTGCCCCTCGGGGTGCCAGCCTCAAACTCAAGGAGTTTGGAATGAAAGCATTGCTCGACCTATTCCGTCAGGTACAGCAAGAAGAGCAGTTCGACGCGATCAAGATCGGCCTCGCGTCGCCTGAGAAGATCCGTTCGTGGTCGTACGGCGAAGTCAAGAAGCCCGAGACCATCAACTACCGCACGTTCAAGCCCGAGCGTGACGGTCTGTTCTGCGCCAAGATCTTCGGCCCGATCAAGGACTACGAGTGCCTGTGCGGCAAGTACAAGCGCCTGAAGCACCGTGGCGTGATCTGCGAGAAGTGCGGCGTGGAAGTGACGCTGGCCAAGGTGCGCCGTGAGCGCATGGGCCACATCGAACTGGCTGCGCCGACCGCGCACATCTGGTTCCTGAAGTCGCTGCCGTCGCGTCTGGGCATGGTGCTCGACATGACGCTGCGCGACATCGAGCGCGTGCTGTACTTCGAAGCATTCGTCGTGGTCGAGCCGGGCATGACGGCGCTCAAGAAGAGCCAGATCATGTCGGAAGACGACTACCTGGCCAAGTGCGACGAGTACGGCGAGGGTGAGTTCGTCGCCATGATGGGCGCCGAAGGCATTCGCGAGCTGCTGCGCGGCATCGACATCGAGAAGCAGATCGAGACGATCCGCGCCGAGCTGCAGGCCACGGGCTCGGAAGCCAAGATCAAGAAGTTCGCCAAGCGCCTGAAGGTGCTCGAGGCATTCCAGCGTTCGGGCATCAAGCCGGACTGGATGATCCTCGAAGTGCTGCCGGTGCTGCCGCCCGAGCTGCGTCCGCTGGTGCCGCTGGACGGCGGCCGTTTCGCCACGTCGGACCTGAACGACCTGTATCGCCGCGTGATCAACCGGAACAACCGTCTGAAGCGTCTGCTCGAGCTGAAGGCGCCGGAGATCATCGTGCGCAACGAAAAGCGCATGCTGCAGGAAGCAGTGGACTCGCTGCTGGACAACGGCCGTCGTGGCAAGGCGATGACCGGCGCCAACAAGCGTCCGCTGAAGTCGCTGGCTGAAATGATCAAGGGTAAGGGCGGCCGTTTCCGTCAGAACCTGCTGGGCAAGCGCGTGGACTACTCGGGCCGTTCGGTCATCGTGGTGGGCCCGACGCTCAAGCTGCACCAGTGCGGCCTGCCCAAGCTGATGGCGCTCGAGCTGTTCAAGCCGTTCATCTTCCACAAGCTGGAAACGATGGGCATCGCCACCACCATCAAGGCGGCGAAGAAGGAAGTCGAAAGCCAGACGCCGGTGGTGTGGGACATCCTGGAAGACGTGATCCGCGAGCACCCGGTGATGCTGAACCGCGCACCGACGCTGCACCGTCTGGGTATCCAGGCGTTCGAGCCGGTGCTGATCGAAGGCAAGGCCATCCAGCTGCACCCGCTGGTCTGCGCGGCGTTCAACGCCGACTTCGACGGTGACCAGATGGCTGTCCACGTTCCGCTGTCGCTCGAAGCGCAGATGGAAGCGCGCACGCTGATGCTGGCGTCGAACAACGTGCTGTTCCCGGCCAACGGCGATCCGTCGATCGTGCCGTCGCAAGACGTGGTGCTGGGTCTGTACTACACGACCCGCGACAAGATCAACGGCCGCGGTGAAGGCATGACCTTCGCCGACATCTCGGAAGTGATCCGTGCCTACGAGAACAAGGAAGTCGAACTGGCTTCCCGCGTGAACGTGCGCATCACCGAGTACGACCTGGTCAACCCGGAAGCCGACGGCGACGCCCGCTTTGCACCGAAGATCACGCTGCAGGCCACCACGGTCGGCCGCGCGATCCTGTCGGAGATTCTGCCGCGCGGTCTGCCGTTCTCGGTGCTGAACAAGCCGCTGAAGAAGAAGGAAATCTCGCGCCTGATCAACACGGCGTTCCGCAAATGCGGTCTGCGCGAGACGGTGATCTTCGCTGACAAGCTGCTGCAGTCGGGCTTCCGCCTGGCCACGCGCGCCGGTATCTCGATCGCCATCGACGACATGCTGGTGCCGCCGGCCAAGGAGAAGATCATCTCCGAGGCCGCCGCCAAGGTGAAGGAATACGACAAGCAGTACATGTCGGGTCTGGTGACGGACCAGGAGCGTTACAACAACGTCGTGGACATCTGGGGCGCCGCCGGCGACCAGGTGGGCAAGGCGATGATGGAGCAGCTCCAGACCGAAGACGTGGTCGATCGCAACGGCAAGACCGTCAAGCAAGAGTCGTTCAACTCCATCTACATGATGGCCGACTCGGGCGCACGGGGTTCCGCGGCGCAGATCCGTCAGCTGGCTGGTATGCGTGGCCTGATGGCCAAGCCGGACGGCTCGATTATTGAGACGCCGATTACCGCGAACTTCCGCGAAGGCCTGAACGTTCTGCAGTACTTCATCTCGACCCACGGTGCACGTAAGGGTCTGGCCGATACGGCACTGAAGACCGCGAACTCGGGTTACCTGACCCGTCGCCTGGTCGACGTGACGCAGGATCTGGTGGTGGTGGAAGACGATTGCGGCACCTCCAACGGCGTGGCCATGAAGGCCCTGGTCGAAGGCGGTGAAGTGATCGAAGCCCTGCGCGACCGTATCCTGGGCCGCGTGATCATCAACGACGTGGTGAACCCGGAAACCCAGGAAACCGCGATCGAAGCCGGCACGCTGCTGGACGAAGACCTGGTCGAGCTGATCGATTCGATCGGCGTGGACGAGGTCAAGGTCCGCACGCCGCTGACCTGCGACACGCGCTACGGCCTGTGCGCCAAGTGCTACGGCCGCGACCTCGGCCGCGGCGTGCTGGTGAACTCGGGCGAAGCGGTGGGCGTGATTGCCGCCCAGTCGATCGGTGAGCCGGGCACGCAGCTGACGATGCGTACGTTCCACATCGGTGGTGCGGCATCGCGTGCGGCAGTGGCCTCGAGCGTGGAAGCCAAGGCGACCGGTATCGTGCGTTTCACGGCGACCATGCGTTACGTCACCAACGCGAAGGGCGAGCAGATCGTCATCTCGCGTTCGGGCGAAGCGCTGATCACCGACGACCACGGCCGCGAGCGCGAGCGCCACAAGATCACGTACGGCGCGACGCTGCTGGTGCAGGATGGCCAGTCCATCAAGGCCGGCACGCAGCTCGCCACGTGGGACCCGCTGACGCGTCCGATCATTTCGGAATACTCGGGCACCATCAAGTTCGAGAACGTCGAAGAAGGCGTGACCGTCGCCAAGCAGATGGACGAAGTGACCGGTCTGTCGACGCTGGTCGTGATCGACGCCAAGCGTCGCACGGCCGCCACCAAGGGCATCCGTCCGCAGGTGAAGCTGCTCGACTCGTCGGGCGCCGAAGTGAAGATCCCGGGCACGGACCACTCCGTGACCATCGGCTTCCAGGTGGGCGCGCTGATTACCGTGAAGGATGGTCAGCAAGCGCAGGTCGGTGAAGTGCTGGCCCGTATCCCGACGGAATCGCAGAAGACGCGTGACATTACCGGTGGTCTGCCGCGCGTGGCCGAGCTGTTCGAAGCGCGTTCGCCGAAGGACGCCGGCATTCTGGCGGAAGTCACCGGCACGACCTCGTTCGGTAAGGACACCAAGGGCAAGCAGCGCCTGGTGATTACGGACCTCGACGGCATCGCCCATGAGTTCCTGATCGCCAAGGAAAAGCAGGTGCTGGTGCACGACGGCCAGGTGGTCAACAAGGGCGAAATGATTGTCGAAGGCCCGGCCGACCCGCACGACATCCTGCGTCTGAAGGGCGTGGAAGAGCTGGCGACCTACATCGTCGACGAAGTGCAGGACGTGTACCGTCTGCAGGGCGTGAAGATCAACGACAAGCACATCGAAGTGATTGTTCGTCAGATGCTGCGCCGCGTGCAGATCGCCGATGTGGGCGACACCCGCTTCATCCCGGGTGAACAGGTGGAACGTTCGGACCTGCTCGACGAGAACGACAAGGTGATCGCGCTGGGCAAGCGTCCGGCGACCTACGAGAACCTGCTGCTGGGTATTACCAAGGCCTCGTTGTCGACCGACAGCTTCATCTCGGCGGCGTCGTTCCAGGAAACCACGCGCGTGCTGACCGAAGCCGCCATCATGGGCAAGGTCGACGACCTGCGTGGTCTGAAGGAAAACGTCATCGTCGGCCGTCTGATCCCGGCCGGTACCGGTCTGGCTTACCACCGCGCCCGCAAGGCGAAGGAAGTGGCCGACCGCGATCGCGCAGCAGCGATTGCCGAAGAAGAAGCCTCGATCTTCGAGACGCCCGTCGTCCACCAAGAGGAAGGCGGCGCCGCCTGAAGTTAGGCAGCGTTCTCCGCATCAAAGCCCGGCCTTGTGCCGGGCTTTTTTTTGTCTGCGCGTCTCGCGAGGTCAGGCTGCCCGCACGCGCATTTCGCACATGCCCGTGCGCTCGGCCACGGTCCCCAGTGCACGACCTTCGCGGTTGAGCACGGCAATGAGCCGGGCGATGTCGTGCTCATCTGGGTAGCGCAGCCGGAAGCGCTCGCGGCGCAGCGGCACCAGCGTCAGTTCAGCGTCGTCACCGCCACCGAAGCGCGCAAAGAACATCACCGCCAGATCTGGCTGGTATTCCTCATAGCCGCCGATGCCTTCGTAGTCGTTGATGAAATCGCCACAGCCGTAGAGGATTGGCTTGCCGGCATGGCATTCGATGCCGAGTGGGTGGTGCGACGAATGGCCGTGCACGATGTCGACGCCGGCCAGCTCCACCAGCGCGCGGGCGAAGGCGCGCCGGCCGGGGGCGATCGCATAGCCCCAGTTCGATCCCCAGTGGATCGAGAACACCACCCTGTCGCCGGGTTGCCGCACGCTGCGGACTTGCTCGGCGATGTGCTCGACGGCGGCGTCCGACCAGGCTTGCAGCAGATGCACGCCGGAGCGGTTCTCGGTGGCCTTCCATGCCGCCGGGGCGCCGGCGTTCTCCATCGCGCAGGCCAGCACCAGCACACGGCCGCCCCCCGCCAGCGGCAGCACCGCGGGTTGCCCGGCCTGGACTGCATCCAACCCTGCGCCTGCATGGGCGATGCCCGCCTTGTCCAGTGTCACCAGCGTCTCGGCCAGCCCGGCGCGCCCCCAGTCGAGCACGTGGTTGTTGGCCAGCACCGCGCAGTCCACGCCCGCCGTGCGCAGGCAATCGAGGTTGTCGGGGTGCATGCGGTAGTGGATGCCTTTGCCTGGCCAGGCGTCGTCGCTCGTGGTGACGGCGGTCTCCAGGTTGATGACGCGCACGTCCGGCGCGCGCGCCGACAGTTCCGCGAGCGCATCGCCCCAGGGGTAGGCGGGCGGCGCGGGGCGCGTGATCGGCCCGTTCCGGTCCTCGGCCAACTGCACATAGTCGACGGCGGAGCGCACATAGGGCTCGTACAGCTGCGGCGCGCTGGGGTGCGTGAGGATCTGGTCGATACCGCGCCCGGTCATCACATCGCCGCACAGGAAGAGAGTGAGGGCTTGCATGGAGGGCGCAGGCGGCGGGCGATGCCGTCTGCCTGGGTGGACTCACCCACATCATCGCGCCGTTTGCGTTGTCTGATTTTGAGTGGACGTTAACCTACATTTCGCTCGGCGGCGCTATGATCGGCCGTTCACAAAACCGGACCGCACGCGGCTTTGCGGTGATCGCACCGGTTCTCCCGCTGTCTTGCCGACGAATCCCTCCATGAAGCTCACACGCAAGAAAATCGTCATCGGCGCGGCCGCGCTGGTGGTTGGGGCGGCGGTCATTGTCCAGCTGGTGTGGCATCCGTTCGGCCGCACGCGCGCGCTGCATGCCCGCGAGGTCCAGCTCGACCTGACCTATCCCGACGCCCTGATCGACAGCCAGAGCCTGTCGCAACTGCCGCGCGACGTGCTGCGCGTGCCCTTGCTGCGCGACGTGCTGACCGAAGATTTCGTCGCCTATTACGAAGGCAACGAAGACCGCCTCTCGGTGGCCGGCGCACTGCGGCGCCTTGCTTACGAGCAGAAGCTCGACCTGGCCGAGACCGTGCTCAAGCATGTGTTCGACGAGCCCGCCCGCGTAATGCTGTGGCGTGGCCCCGACGACAAGCTGCGCTACTGGGTGCTCTCGATGCAGCGCAACGGCCTGGCCAAGGCGCTGGAAGCCGTCGCCACGGTGGCCGCGAGCACAACGAACGATACGCAGCTCTCCAAGGTGGCCGATGCGCTGGGCGATTCCGGCGCGCCGGTCTACGCACTCAAGCTGTCCGCCACGCGCTCGATCCTGATCGCCAGTAAGGGCGACCGGCTGATCGCGCTGTCCGAGCCGGGCATCTTGCTCGACAAGGACGGCAAGCCGGTCTCCAAGCAGGCGAGCGCCCTGGCAGCGCTGCTGTCGGACGATGCTGGCAAGCGCAACGTGCAGGGCAGCGCGTACGCGCTGCCGGCGCCGGAGCCGACCGGCCATCATGTCGTGGTGAGTGCCAACTACCTATCGTTCGGCTACCAGCAGTACTTCCCCGGCATCGAGGCGCTGCGCTTCGATTTCGGGGCCGGCACCGCAGGCAACGGCTGGCAAAGCGCCGCGCTGATTGATCCGTCGCACCTGTCCGGCAAGTGGGACAACGCTGCCCTGTGGCACGCCTTGCCCGCCGATCCGGCGGCCTGCGCCACGCTGCCAGTTGATTGGAAGGCCGCCGGCGCGCTGCTGCGCACCGTGGCCGGCGATGCCAAGGAGATCGCGGAAGCCGCGGCGCACGTGGGCGAGGCCTTCACCGGTCCGGCCGCCGCGTGCTGGTACGGCAAGTCGTCGCTGGTGGCGCCGCTGTTTGTGGCGCGCCTGTCGTCGGCGTCGCAGGCCGAGGCCGTCAAACCGGCGCTGGGCGCGCTGTTCGGCCAGATCGTCGGCGCGTATGAAGCCAAGGCGCAGGCCGACGACAAATCCGGCGCGTACAAGCGCCTGCCGGTGACGACGCGCCAGGGCCCGGCCAATGCCACGCTGTGGCAGCGCCCGGTGAGCGCCCGCTACGGCACGGCGCAGGCGGCCGGTGCCCCGTTCGCGGCGCAGTTGTCGGCGGACCGTTACTTCCCCGTCACGCTGGCCGTGGCCGGCGACGTGGTGGTGTTCTCGCCGGATGCGCGCCTCGTCGACGATGCGCTGGCGGTGCTGGCCAAGCGCTTCCCGGCCGTGGCCGACAGCCTGCCGCGCGACAAGACCGAGCGCATCGTGCTGACGATGACACCCGCCTCGCTCGCGCCGTTGATCCGCCGCGAAGCCGGTGCCGCGCTGCCCGCCGACCAGGAAGCCGTGTTCCTGAACGCCGCGCAGACGCACCTGTTCCCGAAGCTCAAGGCGCTGGCGCGTTATGCGCCGGTGTCGCTGGCGCTCGATGGCGGCGTGCCGTCGTCGCGCGGCTGGGTGCCGGTGACGTGGCTGTCCAGCGGGCGCGGACTGCCTGCGGGTGGCGATGGTACGCCGCCGCCGGCCGCTGACGCCCCCGCAGAGGCACCGGCCACCGAGGCCGCTGCCCCCACTCCCGCAGACAGCACCAGCACGCAATGACATCGCGCGCCCTGGCCGCCGCGCCGAGCCGCCGCCATTGGCTGGCGGTGGCCGGCGCCTGCCTGCTCGCACAGACGTTCGCACCCTCGGCGCACGCGCTGTCCGGCTGGGCTGATGCTGCGCCCGCTGACCCCGACGCGCTCTCGCCCGATCAGTCAAGCGTGTTCCGCGCGTGGTTCGTGCGCATCGTCAACGAGCAGCTGCGCCAGGGCCCGACGCCGCGCTGGACGCACCGCGACTGCGCCGGCCTGGTGCGCTTCGCCGCCGGCGAGGCCTTGCGCCCGCATGACGCCCGCTGGCTGCGTGCCAACGGCATGCGCGACGCGGAATCGGCGCGGCAGCTGCCGCCCGAACTGAACCTCACGCCCGCCCAGCGCACGCTCACGCAGCGCTGGACGCGCATCGACGGCAGCACCGGCGCGTATGTCTCCGCGCTCGGGCTGATCCAGCAGAACAGCCGCTTCATCGCCAAGGACGTCAACCAGGCCTTGCCCGGCGACCTGCTGTTCTTCGATCAAGGCGACGACCAGCATCTGATGATCTGGATGGATCGCTACATCGCTTACCACACCGGCACCGTCACCCGCACCGACAACGGTCTGCGCGCGGTCCCGGTTTCTGAACTGATGCAATGGAAAGACTCGCGCTGGCAGCCGCAGGGCGGCAACCCCAACTTCATCGGCGTGTTTCGTCTGGCCTTTTTGACACGGTAGAAAAACCTATGCGCAACCGCCGGCGTTTGTTCCCGTCGTTCAGTTCGTTCAATCTCGTCGCCGCCGTCTGCCTGACGGTGCTGGCCTTCGCGCTGCCCGCGCATGCGGATGACGCGCCCGCCAAACGCGAGGTGCCGAACCCCACGCTGTTCGACGTGCCGAGCAGCGGCTACGAGCCGATCAAGGGCCAGCCGTTCTTCCTGCTGTCGGACGCCAGCTACGGCACCGACCAGGAAGCGCTGGTCCGCCTGGAAGCCCCGGGCCGCGAATACAAGGACGAACTGGCCCGCTACGGCGGCGCCGACATCCTCGTCTACCGCGTGCCGCAGCCGCTCGACTTCCTGAAGGCGCAGAAGAACCTGCACCGCATCGACGTCAAGGCCAACTACACCGGCGAAGGCCTGGCCAACACGTTGGCCTATCTGTGGGACAACTGGACGCGTCAGGCCCGCCGCGCCTGGCAGCGCGTGCTGTCGTTCGCCACGCGCAGCAAGGCGGTGGAAACCGCGCCGCAGTTCAGCATGGGCGACCAGATGATCGCGCCCACGCGTTTTGCGAACAACCCGCAGTACGCGCCGCTCAAGGGCTACGAGCTGCTCGGCCGCTTCCGCTATCCGATCTGGGACGCCAAGCCGATCGCCCCGCCCAAGGACGTCAAGCTCGAGGGCAGCAGCAGCGAGTGGGCGCCGAAGAACGTCGGCAACGTAATGATCCCGGTGGGCAAGCTGCCGGCGGGTTTGTACATCGTCGAGGCGGTGATCGGCGCGTACCGCGCGCACACGCTGCTGTTCGTCTCCGACACCGTGGCCGTGACCAAGGGCACCTCGCAGGGGATGATGGTGTGGACCGCCGAGCGCAAGAGCGGCAAGCCGGTGAGCGGCGCGGCCGTGAGCTGGACGGATGGCGTCGGCGTGCTGGCCTCCGGCACGACGGAGTCCGACGGCACCGCCGACCTGCGCCACGTCTCGCCCGAGCGCAGCTACCTGATCGGCAGCGACCGCGCCGGCGGCGTGTTCATCTCCGGGAATTTCTACTACGACAGCGAGATCTACAACACCAAGCTGTACGCCTTCACTGATCGCCCGCTGTACCGCCCGGGCGACGAGGTGCGCGTCAAGTTCATCGGCCGCAACTTCAAGAACGCGACCGAATCGACCGTGCCCGCCGCTGGTGACATCAAGCTGGAAGTGATCGACCCGAACGGCGCGCCGGTGGCCACGTCCACTACGCGCCTGGCCGGCGAGACTGGCGCCGACACGCGCTTCACGCTGCCCGCCAACGCACCGGCCGGCGGCTACACGCTGCGCTTCGACTACAACGGTGGCACCTACGGCGGCGCCTTCCACGTGGCCGAATACATCAAGCCGCACTTCGACGTGAACCTGTCGCTGGACAAGGCCAGCTACGGCACGGGCGAGGCGGTCAAGGGCAAGATCAGCCTGCGCTATCCGGACGGCAAGCCGGTTAAGGAGGGCAGGGTGTCGGTCAGCCTGCGCGCGCAGCAGGTGACGATGGTGGAGGGCGAGCTGCGCTACGCGGGCCTGTTCCCCGTCAAATTGGAGCAGCAGGAACTCACCACCGACGGCGACGGCAACGCGACGCTCTCGCTGCCCGCCGCCAAGGAGCCGAGCCGCTACGTGGTGACGGTGTTCGCCAACGATGGCGCAGCCTACCGTGTGAAGGTCACGCGCGAGCTGCTGGTCGCGCGCGGCGCCACGCCGTACAAGCTGGCGACCACGTCGAACTTCACCACGCCGGGCCAGGACGTCTCGTTCAACCTGACGCCGCTGCCCGCCGTCGACGGCGCGCGCGGTGCCACCGCGCCACCCGCCAAGTGGGACCTGGTGCGCCTGGAAACGCGCACCCGCACCGAAGGCACGCTCTCTCCGGACGCCAAGGGCAACGCGACCTTCCCGGTCAAGTTCGACCAGCCGGGTTCGTACACGCTGTCGGTGCGTGACGCCGCCGGCAACCTGCTCGCCGCGTCCAGCCACTGGGTGGCTGGCGACGGCGTGCAGACCGTGCCCGGCAACATCGAGATGGTGTTCGACCGCGACCGCTACCAGATCGGCGACACCGCCGAGGCACTGATCACCTTCCCGCTGCCAGTGGACGACGCGCTGCTCACGCTGGAGCGCGACAAGGTCGAGCGTCATGCGCTGCTCTCCGGCGCCGGCGACTGGCTGAGCCTGAAAAAGGTCACGCCCACGCAGTACCGCGCCCGCATCAAGATCGGCCCTGATTTCGCGCCCAACATGACGTTCTCGGTGCTCTACGTGCGCGACGGCGACATGGTGTTCCAGAACGCCGGCATCGTCGTCACGCAGCCGACGCTGGACCTGACCGTGCGCGCCGACAAGGCCGTCTATGCCCCGGGCGAGACCGTCACGCTGGACTTGACCAGCGCGCTGGCGGGCAAGCCGGTGCCGGCCAACCTGACGGTGTCGGTGGTCGATGAGATGGTCTACGTGCTGCAGCCCGAGGTGGCCCCGAGCATCGTCGACTTCTTCTACCACCCGCGCCGCAACAGCGTGCGCACCACGTCGAGCCAGAGCTTCATCAGCTATGACCTCGCGCTGGCGTCGCTGCCGGGCAAGCCGGGTGGCACCTACGGCCGCCACAACGAGCGCGGCGTGAAGGTGCTCGAGCGCCCGCGCCGCGACGAGCAGGACACCGCCGCGTGGCAGGCCAACCTGGTGACCGGCGCCGACGGCCGTGCGCGCATGACCTTCACGATGCCGGATTCGCTGGCGCGCTGGCGCATCACCGTGCGCGCGGTGTCGACCACGGGCGCGTCCGACGGCATCGTCGGCCAGCGCACCGCGAGCATCCGCTCCGACAAGGCGCTCTACCTGAAGTGGACCGGCCCGCAGCGCTTCCGCGAAAGCGACCAGCCGCGCCTGGACATGGTCGCCTTCAACCAGACCGACAAGGACATCACGGCAGACTGGATCGTCTCGGGCGCCGGCCTGAACATCAACCAGCGCGTGACGCTCAAGCGCGGCGCCAACTACCTGCGCGCGCCGGTGACTGCGCTGCAGCCGGGCGTCGTCAACGCGGAGCTGAAGCAGGACAAGGAGGGCGATAGGGTCTCCGACCGCCTGCAGACCACCGTCAAGCTGGATGCCACCGGCTGGCTGGCGGACCGCGAGAACGTCGTCCCGCTCACGCAGCTGCAAGGCACGCGCCTGCCGCTCGGCCTGCCCGCCGATGCGCGGGACGTGCGCCTGCGCGTGGTCGGCAACACGGCCAGCCAGTTCGCCCGCGTGGCCGATGACCTGATCGAGTACCCGTACGGTTGCGCCGAGCAGACCGCCAGCCGCCTGATCCCGCTGGCGCTGGCGCAGCAGAGCCTGGCCGCCACCGGCGCGCGCCTGGGCGACAGCGGCCCGGCCGGCACCCAGGGCGTCGACGCGCTGCTGCGCACGCAGCGCCAACGCCTGGCCCTGCTGGCCGGCACCAACGGCACCTTCGGCTGGTGGGGCGAGCTGACCACCAGCAGCGCGCTGATCACGTCGTACGCGTACTACGCGGATTGGCTTGCCAGCCGCTCGGTCGGCATCAGCCTGCCGGCCGACAACTGGAAGCAGGTGCTCGAAGCCTACAAGCGCACCAGCCAGAACGAGCCGTTGCTGCACCGCGCGCTGGCGCTGTGGTTTGCCAACGAGATGGGGCTGCCGGTGGCGACGCCGCTGTCGGGCGTGGCCAATGAGCTCACGCCTAATAACCCCAAGGCGGCCAAGGCCCCGGCTGATGCCGAGCCCGCAGCAGGCGATAGCCTGATCTTTGTCGCGCCCGATTCCACGCGCGGCCGTCAGGTGGCGACAGTGCTGACGGCGCAGCTGATGCGCCAGGTCGGCCAGCCGGTGCCGGAAGCGCTGGTGTCCGCCGATGTGGCGGCGCGCGCCGCGCTGGCGAGCGACACCTCGCCGCTGGTGCAGAGCCTGCTGCTGATGGGCGCTGGCCGTTCCGCGGCCGACCCGGCACCGCTGCTGGCCCGCGCCAGCGCCGCCATGCCGACGATGGATCGTGCTGTGGCGCTGGTCTGGCTGCAGAAGGGCCTGGGTGGTTTGCAAGGCGCGAATGTCGCGGCGATCCAGCCGGCGGTGTCGGCCGGTGGCTGGCAGGCGACGCGCTCGCCGGTCGGTGTGCCGACGTGGCGTTGGACCGGCGCCCAGGTGCCGGCCGCGCTGGACTTGGCGACATCGCCGTCGGACGTGACGACGCAATCGGCCATCGTGTCGTACCGCAGCCGCGCGCCGGAGGCCTCCAAGCTGCCGATCACGGTGGAGCGCAAGCTGTACCGCCTGGAGCCGATCGACACCCCGGCCCCGAAGGAAGACCCCAAGGCGCCCAAGCAGCCGCGCGCTGACGCGGCCACGGCCAACGCGGCCACGGCCAACGCGGCCACGGCCAACGCCGGTATCACCTTCCAGGCCGAGCCGGTCAAGCCGGGCGACACGCTCGACAGCAATGCGCTGTACGTCGACGAGATCGTGCTGACGCCGCGCCAGGGCACGTACCGCTACGGCCTGGTCGAAGTGCCGCTGCCGCCGGGCGCCGAGGTGGAAGCCACCACCTGGGGCATCCAGATCAACGGCCTGAAGGGCGAGCCGAACGAAGGCAACGGCCCGCAGCCGTTCGAGCGCAAGGCAGCCTATGAGATGGGCCAGCTCTCGTACAACCAGCCGCTGCCCGTGCTGGAGCGCCCGACCGTGCTGCGCCAACTGGTGCGCTTCTCGTTGCCGGGCCGCTTCGCGCTGCCGCCGGCGCGCTACTTCCGCATGTACCAGCCGGAAGCCAAGGCGCTCCAGGGCGACGGCAAGACGGCCAGCTATCCGTTCAAGGTGGAGTGACACGGCGATGCGCTCCGGCTCGCTTGCGCGTGGTGTGCTGACCGGCCTGATCTGGGCCGGTAGCGCGCTCACGCCTGTCGGGCAGGCCGCTGCCGCATCGGCCGTATCTGAACCATTGCGCTACGCCGCGCTGGAAGGCACGCAAGAGGATGGGGCCAAGCTCTGGCAGTTCAGCGTCGACCCGGCTGGCGGCATGCCGCAACCCGTGCCGCTGGCACGTGACGCTGAAACACCGCTGGGCAGCGTCTGGAAGCTGTTCGTCTACAGCTATCTCGTCTCGCGCCGCATCTCTACGCCCGACTACACGTGCCACGGCAACGACGCGGAAGAGGTCTACTGCTGCACGGCCGGCCAAACCATCGACCGCGAGCGCGCACTCATCCAATCGTGCGGCCGATACTTCGAGCCGGCGCGCCTCGGCCTGGACAGCGCCGACTGGCGCCGCTTCTGGCAACAGGCCAACGCACCTGCATGGCTGCGCGACCTGCGCGCGATGCAGCCCACGCGCCGCGTGCCTGTCGCCGATCTGCTCACCGCCTTGCGCACCGTCCCCGCCGATGGCCGCGAGACCGCTGCGCAAACGCTCGTCTCCGTGCTGACGGTCGGGCGCGGCGAGGGCACCGTGTCGTACTTCGGCGGCCTGCTGCGCGCCAAGACCTGGACCATGCCCGACCCGCAGCGCCCCGGCGCGTCGATCGGCGGCGCGGCCGGCTGGCTGGCCGATGGCACACCGGTCTGGCTCGGCGGCGCGGGCTCAAGCAACCAGGTGCTGGCCGCCGCTGCGCCGCGCCTGACGCCACTCATCGAGCAGACACCCGTGCCTGACGACGACGCCTGCGTGGCCGTCGACTTCTTCGCGCGCTACCCCATCCGCGACGTGCGTGACGCGAGCGGTAAGCCCGTCGCGCCCGGCCGGCTGGAAGGGCGCTACGCCGTGCGCTTCGTCAACGGCAACACGTTGCCGATCGAGAGTCGGGGCGAGCTGACGCTCTCCCGCGAGAACGGCGCGCCGCTCATCACCGGCCGGCTCGGCATGAACGACTACGTGGCGCGTGTGGTCGAGCGCGAAGGCGAGCTGGCCGAGCCGCAGGCGGCCCGCGCCCTGGCCGTGGCCGCGCGCAGCTACCTCGTGCAGCACGCCGCGCGCGACAAAGGCTGCTACCGCATTGCCGACAGCTCGCGCACGCAGCGCGTACTGCCGCGCCCACCCGTTGCCGCCGCCCGCAGCGCCGCTGAATTCACCGACGCACTGGTGCTGACTGGCCAGCCCGTGCAGTACCACAGCACCCTCGGCGGACGTGGCCAGATGAGCTGGACCGCCGCACGCGCTGCCGCCCAGCGCGGCCAGGGCTTCGACGCCATCCTCGCGCAATGGTGGCCGCAGGCGACGCTCACCTCGTTCCAGAGCCCGGTCGCGGGCGATTGCTCGCCGGTGGCGGGCGCCGCGCAGTGGCTCCAGGCGCAGGCGCCGACATGGTCGATGAGGCTGGCCGCCGAACCCGGCTACGAAACACCGCCGCTGCCTGCCGTGTGCGTGGTGCACGAGGGGCTGCCCTATGCCGATGCGCGCCGCAACCGGCTCTACATCCACCGGCTCGCCACCGAGGAAGATCGCATCGCGCTCACGCACGAATATCTGCACCTGGCCTTCGCGCGGCACCCGCGCGGTCAGGACGAGCAGTTTGTCGAGGCGACGGCGCGGCGCCTGATCCGTGGGGAGGGGCTGCTGTGAACGTGAACACCTGGATGACCCAGATGACGGTGGGCGCAGCAGCCTTGCTGCTGGGCGTCTCGGCGCTGGCCGAACCGGTGGCCGACCTCGACGGCCCGATCGGCGGCTGGCGCCACAGCGGCCTGACCAACGAGCTGGAGCGTTATACCGCCGCGTACCCGAAACCGCCGGTCGATCGCGGCGCGCAGAAGTACCGCACGCTCATCGCCGGGCGCATTCGCGCGGCCGGCAAGCAGCGCCGCGCGCCGGTGCTGGTGGTCAACGGCAACGCCATGCCGCTCTACGGTGACGGCGAAGGCCGCTTCGCGCGCCCGTGGGCGTTCGGCCCGGGCTCGAACAGCGTCGAGATCGTCAGTCCCGACGGCCAGTCGCGCCAGCGTCTGCAGTTCTACGAGGCGGACGCCACCAAGACGTCCGCCAAGCTGCGCGCCATCCTCACCTGGGACGACCCGCGCGCCGAGGTCGACATGCATGTGATCTCGCCGATCGGCGACCACGCCTTCTGGGCGGAGCCGCTGCTATCCGACGGCGGCGGGCTGGATGTCGACAGCGTCGACGGCGCCGGCCCGGAGATTTTTTCCACCGCCGCACCGCGCCCCGGCGTGTGGCTGTTCTACGTGAACTACTGGGGCAACTTCAACGCCGGCGGTTACAACTTCGACGAAAAGGCCCACGACCGCGATCTCATCACCGCGCAACTGACGCTGATCTATAACGAGAACACGCCCAACGAGCGGCGCGAGTTCATCACCGTGCCGCTGCGCAAGATCGGCGAGCTGGCGCTGATGAAATCGATCCGCTTCTGACGCTTATGACGCCTTCCACCTTTCGCCTCGCACTCGCCATCGCACTCGCCACCCTGAGCGCGGGGGCTGCCTTTGCGCAAACCGACAGCGGCAACATCGAGATGACCACGCCGATCAACGGCTGGCGCAACTCGGCCGGCGACGATTCGCGCTACACGCAGGACGTGCATTACCCGGCCGTGGCGGTCGCCACGCCGCAGGGGCAGGGTGCCGCATCGATGATCGCCGGGCGCATCCGCAACCTGCCCAAGGTCGCCGCGCCAGCGGATGAGAACAAGCCGCGCCGCCGCCGAGGGGGCGGCGCCGACGGCTCGTCGGTCGGCACGCTGATCGTCAACGGCGTGGCGATGCCGCAGCGCGTCGAGGCCGATGGCACGTTCTCGCGTCCGTACGCCTTCGGTGCCGGCAGCAACAGCGTCGAGGTGCGCACCGCGCGCGGCGACACCAAGCGCGTGCAGTTCTACGACACCTACGCCGGCAAGACCCGCCCGCGCCTGCGCGTGGTGCTGGCGTGGGACACCGACGGCACCGACCTCGACCTGCACGTCATCTCGCCCGACGGCCAGCACGCCTGGTACGGCAACCGCGTGGTCGACAACGGCGGCGCGCTCGACGTGGACGTCACCACCGGCTACGGCCCCGAGATCTACTCCAACCCGGCACCCGTCCCGGGCACGTACCTCGTCTACGTGAACTACTACGGCAGCGGCAGCGACCGGAGCGTCATCACCACTGCCACCGTCACCATCATCACCGACGAGAACACGCCGTCCGAGCGCCAGCAGACCTTCGTCATGCCGATGCGCAAAGCCGGTGAACTCACGCTGGTCCGCAGTTTCACGATGAAGTAATCCCCACCGTACCCGGAGCCGCCATGGACACGCAAACCGTCGCCGCCTACGACGCCCTCGCCGAGACCTTCGCGCAGGAGTGGCGCGAGCAGCCGGCGCCGGAAGACATGTACGCGCTGTTCCGCCGCGTGTTCAAAGAGGGCGGCGCCACGGCCGACATCGGCTGCGGCAGCGGGCGCGAGGTCGCGTGGCTCAACGCCAATGGCTACCCGGCGGTCGGCTATGACGCCTCGGCGGGGCTGCTGGAGGCGGCGCGCGAGCAGCATCCAGGGCTGTCGTTCCGGCAGGCGCTGCTGCCTGAGCTGGTCGGCATCGCCGAGGGGGCGTTCGACAACGTCGTCTGCGAGACCGTCATCATGCATCTGCCGCCCGAGCAGATCGGTGCGGCGGTGCGCCGGCTGGTGTCGCTGCTGCGCCCGGGCGGCATGCTGTACCTGAGCTGGCGCGTCACGCCTGACACCGACCAGCGCGATGGGCGCGGCCGGCTGTATGCGGCGTTTGATGCGGCGCCGGTGCGCGAGGCGCTCGCTGGCACCGAGATCGTTTTCGACGAGGCGGCGGTGAGCCAGTCGTCGGGCAAGACCATTCATCGGATCGTGGCGCGCCAGGCCTGATCGCCCGTAGAGGCACGGATAGGGCGCAGTCCGATCGCTCCAGTTACCCGACCCCCGGCGGGGTTTGTCACAATAGCGGTTTCGCCCAGCCAGCGCGTGAGCCCGCGCGCACCCGCCGTCCCGATGTACGACTCTCCCGCCATAGACCACGCGCTGCAGGCGCTACCCGAGGACACCGCCGCCGCCACGCGCGCCGTGCTGCACGACGTGTTCGGCTACAGCGCCTTCCGCGGCCCGCAGGCGGAGATCGTCACCCACGTGGCCGACGGCGGCGATTGCCTGGTGCTGATGCCGACCGGCGGCGGCAAGTCGCTGTGCTATCAGATCCCGGCGATGGTGCGGCACCGGCGCGGGCAGGGCGCGGGCATCGTGGTCTCGCCGCTGATCGCGCTGATGCAGGACCAGGTGGCCGCGCTGGAAGAGGCCGGCGTGCGCGCCGCGTACCTGAACTCCGCACTCTCCGGCGCCGAGGCCGCGCAGGTCGAGCGCGATCTGGCCGCCGGCCGCCTCGACCTCGTCTACGTGGCGCCCGAGCGGTTGATGACGCCGCGCTTCCTCGACTTGCTGGAGCGCTCGCGCATCGGCCTATTCGCCATCGACGAGGCGCACTGCGTGTCGCAGTGGGGGCACGATTTTCGGCCGGAGTACATCCAACTCTCCGTGCTGCACGAGCGCTTCCCGCACGTGCCGCGCATCGCGCTCACCGCCACGGCTGATGCCGTCACGCGCGACGAGATCGTCGAGCGCCTGGCGCTGACCGACGCGCGCGTCTTCCTCTCCAGCTTCGACCGCCCGAACATCCGCTACACCATCGTCGAGAAGGACAGCGCGCGCCAGCAACTGCTGCGCTTCATCCGCGCGGAGCACATGGACGGCGACACCAGCGACGCCGGCATCGTCTACTGCCTGTCGCGCAAGAAGGTGGAAGAGACCGCGCAGTGGCTGGCCGAGCAGGGCCTGCGCGCGCTGCCGTACCACGCCGGCATGGACGCCGACGTGCGTGCGCGCCACCAGGCGATCTTCCGCAAGGAGGAGGGCGTCGTGATGGTGGCGACCATCGCCTTCGGCATGGGCATCGACAAGCCGGACGTGCGCTTCGTCGCGCATCTGGACTTGCCCAAGAGCCTGGAGGGCTACTACCAGGAGACCGGCCGCGCCGGCCGCGACGGCATGCCCGCCAACGCGTGGATGGCCTACGGCCTGGCCGACGTGGTGCAGCAGCGCCGCATGATCGACGAGTCCGAGGCGGACGACGTGCACAAGCGCGTGTCGACCGCCAAGCTCGATGCGCTGCTCGGCCTGTGCGAAGCCGCCACCTGCCGGCGCGTGGCGCTGCTCGCCTACTTCGGCGAGAGCAGCCAGCCGTGCGGCAACTGCGATACGTGCCTGACCCCGCCGCAAACCTGGGACGCCACGCGCGAGGCGCAGATGGCGCTGTCGTGCGCGTACCGCGTGCAGCAGGCCAGCCGCGTGAGCTTCGGCGCCGGGCAGCTCATCGACATCCTGCGCGGCAACGCGACCGAGCGCATCAAGCAATGGCACCACGAGACGCTGTCGACCTTCGGCATCGGTAGCGAGCTGTCGGAGCCGGCGTGGCGCAGCGTGTTCCGTCAGCTGGTGGCGCAGGGTTTGTTCGCGGTCGACCACGGCGGCCATGGCGCGCTGATCCTGACCGACGCCGCGCGTCCGGTGCTCAAGGGCGCGCAGCCCGTGATCCTGCGGCGCCAGGCGGAGAAGGTGCGCGGTGGCTCGTCCTCGTCGTCGGCCAAGAAGGAGCGCCGCGCGGATCCGGCCGCCGAGCTGTCGGCCGAGGCGCAGGCACGCTGGCAGGCGCTGCGCGTCTGGCGCGCCCAGACCGCGAAAGAGCACAGCGTGCCGGCCTACGTGATCTTCCACGACAGCACGCTCGCCCGCATCGCCGAGACCGATCCGGACTCGCGCGACGCACTGGCCGAACTGCCGGGCATCGGCATGGCCAAGCTGGACCGCTATGGGCAGGCGCTGCTCGACGTGCTGGAGACGTGTCGTGAGGGCGCTTAGCTTGCGATCGCCGGCAGCGGTCCCATGACCCCGGTGCGGGTCAGGTGCTCCGCCAGGAAATCCACGAACGCCCGCACCTTGGGCAGCAGGTGCACGCGCTGCGTGAAGACCGCGTGCAGCGGTACCTCGCGCGCGGTGTAATCGGTCAGCACCGCCTGCAGCCGCCCGGCGGCGACGTCATCGCGCACCAGGTACGCCGGCCCCAGCGACACGCCCAGCCCGGCGCGCGCCGCCTCGCGCAATACCAGACTGTTGTTGGCCAGCATCGAACCGTTCACGCGTGCCACGCGGCGCGCGCCGGCGGTGTCGGTCAGCACCCAGTCGTACGGCCCGTCGTAGTTGGCGTAGGCGAGGCAGTTGTGGTCCTTCAGATCGTCCGGCGTGCGCGGGATGCCGCGCGCGCGGAAATACGATGGCGCGCCGTAGATCGCATGCGCGCAGTTCGCCAATCGCCGCGCCACCAGCGAGGAGTCCTCCAGCATGCCGATGCGGATCGCCACGTCGATGCGCCCGGCCACGAGGTCGGCATAGCGGTCGTTCATGTCCAGGTCGATCTGCACGGCGGGGTAGCGCGCCTGGAACGCGCCCAGCAGCGGCGCGAGCAGCGTTACCGCAAAGGACGCGGGCGCGGACACTCGCAGCGTGCCGCAGGCATCGTCGCGCAGGGCGGTGACGGCCTGCTCGGCGGCGTCCATCAGCGCGAGGCCCTCGCGGCTTTTCTCGAAGAAGGCGGCGCCGGCCTCGGTCAGCGACAGGCGCCGCGTGGTCCGCTGCAGCAGGCGCGCGCCCAGGCGCATCTCCAGCCGCGCCAGCGCCTTGCTGATCACCCCGCGCGACACGCCCATCGCATCGGAGGCGGCCGACAGGCTACCGCGCTCGACCACCTGTACGAAGATCACCACGTCGGAGAGCCGGTCCATATTTGCCAGTTCCTGGAAACAATCTGACGCCAGAGGCTACCTTAATCTGCGCGAATCGGCTGGCTACGATGTGGCGTCACGTCTTCTTCCACTGCCCATCATGACCACAGAAGCCCCTGCCGTTACCGTCTCCAGCGCACCACTCGCCGACCTCCTGCCGAGTCGCGCCACGCCGCTGTTCGCCGTCGCCGTCGGCCTGATCGTCGTCAACCTGTTCGGCATCCAGCCGCTGATCGCCGACGTTGCCGCCAGCATCGGCTGGACCACGGCCGCCGCCGGCCTGCTGGTGACCGCCACGCTGGTCGGCTACGGCATCGGCTTGCTCCTGCTAATGCCGCTGACCGACCTGCAGGACAACCGCGCGCTGGCCTCGCGCACGCTGTGGGGCGCGGTGGCGTCGCTGGCGCTGGCGGCCGTCGCCACCAGCAGCCAGGTGCTGATGCTGGCGGCGTTCGCCATCGGCCTGACCTCGACGGTCATCCAGATGCTGATCGCCCTGGCTGGGCGCTTGGCGGCTGACCACCGGCGCGGCCGCGTGCTCGGCGACATCATGATCGGCCTGAATCTGGGCATCCTGCTGTCGCGCCCGGCGGCGAGCCTGATCGCTGCACAGTGGGGCTGGCGCACCTTCTACGGCGCTTCGGCCGTCGCCATTGGCGTGCTGGCGCTGATCCTGCCGCGCGTGATGCCGACCTTCGTGCCGCCGCGCACGCAGTCCTATGGCGCGCTGCTGGGCTCATACGGCCGCCTGCTGCGCGCTGAGCCGCTGCTGCGTAGGCGTGCCGCCACCCAGGCGTTGCTGATGGCCGCATTCACGCTGTTCTGGACGGCGGTGGCGCTGCGGCTGGCGTCAGCACCGTTCCATCTCTCGCAGAACGGTATCGGCTTGTTCGCACTGTGCGGTGCCGCCGGCGTGCTCGCAGCGCCGATCGCTGGGCGCCTGGCCGACGGCGGGCATGTCCGCCTGGGTACGTATCTGGCCCACGGCAGCGCGGCGCTGGGGTTGTTGCTGGCGCTGGCCTCCGCGCTGCTGCCGGGCCTGAGTGTGCCCGTCATGCTGGCGATGCTGGTGGCCGCCGCGCTGCTGCTCGACTACGGCGTGATCGGCGACCAGGCGCTCGGCCGCTATACGGTCAACACGTTGGCGCCGGAGATCCGCGGCCGCGTGAACGGCCTCTACACCGGCGCGTTCTTCTTCGGCGCGGCGCTGGGCGGCGGCTTGGCCGGGGCAGCCTGGACGCGCGGCGGCTGGATCGGCGTGTCGGTCCTGGCGCTCGGGTTTGTGGCGGCGGCTGCGCTCGTCTTCCTGTGGCCCGCCAGCGCGCCGCGTGCCATCGGCGCCACACCGCGCCGTTGCTGAGTCGCACCGCGCGCCGCCAGACTGGTGGCGCGCTTGACGCTTGCCAGACACGCCGCTATAGTGCCAGATTCGAGTTTTTGGCTTCTGGTTTCGCGCGTCCATGCCCGGCAAAGCGCTGTGCAAGGCATCTGAACCGGACGGGCTCGCGCTCTTTGGTCTGGATCTGTTCCCGCAGGTCTTTCTCTAGAGCGTTCTGCTCGCCACTTCCAAAACCCGATTGCGCCGATTGCCTCACATGTGAGGCTGCCACGTCATGTGGTCCGGCGATTTTTCAAAAACCAAGCTGGATTGAACAATGCCAACTATCAATCAATTGGTTCGCAAGCCCCGCGTCTCTGAAAAGCTGAAGAGCAAGAGCCCGGCGCTTGAGAACTGCCCGCAGCGTCGCGGCGTGTGCACCCGCGTGTACACCACGACGCCGAAGAAGCCGAACTCGGCACTGCGTAAGGTCGCCAAGGTGCGCCTGACCAACGGTTTCGAAGTCATTTCGTACATCGGCGGTGAAGGCCACAACCTGCAAGAACACAGCGTCGTGCTGATCCGCGGCGGCCGTGTGAAGGACTTGCCGGGTGTGCGTTACCACATCGTGCGCGGCTCCCTTGACCTGCAAGGCGTCAAGGACCGTAAGCAAGCGCGTTCGAAGTACGGCGCGAAGCGCCCGAAGAAGGCCTAAGTTGTCAGTGAGATCGGCCCGCGTTTGCGGTCACGGTCTTGTCATGAGCAGGCGGTACAACGGTGCGTTTTTTGACCGCACTGGCACCGTCGAGTAAGTGGTCACCCGGCTCAGATTGTTGGAAGACAAGCTAGTTGGTGGCCGGAGAACCGAAGCGGTTCTCAACTGAACAGAGAAGGAAAGAAGATGCCACGTCGTCGTGAAGTCCCCAAGCGGGAAATTCTGCCGGACCCGAAGTTCGGCAATGTGGAAGTCGCCAAGTTCATGAACGTCCTGATGCTGGACGGCAAGAAGTCGGTGGCTGAGCGTATCGTCTACGGTGCGTTCGACCAGATCGAGAAGAAGGCAGGCAAGGTGCCTGTTGAAGTGTTCTCGCTCGCTATCAACAACATCAAGCCGGTGGTCGAAGTGAAGAGCCGCCGCGTTGGTGGTGCGAACTACCAGGTGCCGGTCGAAGTCCGGCCGTCGCGTCGTCTGGCATTGGCGATGCGTTGGCTGCGGGAAGCTGCAAAGAAGCGCAGCGAGAAGTCGATGGCCCTGCGTCTGGCTGGTGAGTTGCTCGAGGCCTCGGAAGGCCGCGGCGGCGCCATGAAGAAGCGCGACGAAGTGCACCGCATGGCTGAAGCCAACAAGGCGTTCTCGCACTTCCGCTTCTAAGCGACGCGACACGTTGTTGGTTGCTGGGCGGGCTGTGTGCGCACATCTCGCCCATTTGTATTGGGGGCGCTTGCCAATCGGCAGCGCCCCGTTGACGAATCAGAGGATTAACCGTGGCTCGTAAGACCCCCATTGAGCGCTACCGCAACATCGGTATTTCCGCTCACATCGACGCCGGCAAGACCACCACGACCGAGCGGATCCTGTTCTACACCGGTGTGAACCACAAGATCGGTGAAGTGCATGATGGCGCGGCCACCATGGACTGGATGGAGCAGGAGCAAGAGCGCGGCATCACCATCACGTCCGCTGCCACCACCGCCTTCTGGAAGGGCATGGCTGGCAACTACCCCGAGCATCGCTTCAACATCATCGACACCCCGGGCCACGTGGACTTCACCATCGAGGTGGAGCGTTCCATGCGTGTGCTGGACGGCGCGTGCATGGTGTACTGCGCCGTGGGTGGCGTGCAGCCGCAGTCGGAAACCGTCTGGCGCCAAGCCAATAAGTACAAGGTGCCGCGTCTGGCGTTCGTCAACAAGATGGACCGTACCGGCGCCAACTTCTTCAAGGTCTACGAGCAACTGAAGACCCGCCTGAAGGCCAATCCGGTGCCCGTGGTGGTGCCGATCGGTGCTGAAGAAGGCTTCCAGGGCGTCGTCGATCTGCTCGAGATGAAGGCGATCATTTGGGACGAGGCTAGCCAGGGCGTCAAGTTCGAGTACAAGGACATCCCGGCCGAGCTGCAAGCCACCGCTGAAGAGTGGCGCGAGAAGATGGTCGAGTCCGCCGCCGAAGCCAGCGAAGCGCTGATGGAGAAGTACCTGGGCGGCGAAGAGCTGACCCGTGATGAGATCGTCAAGGCACTGCGTGACCGTACCATTGCCTGCGAAATCCAGCCGATGCTGTGCGGCACCGCGTTCAAGAACAAGGGCGTGCAGCGCATGCTCGACGCCGTGATCGATTTCCTGCCGTCGCCGGTTGATATTCCGCCGGTTACGGGCACGGACGAGGACGACAGCGAGAAGAAGCTCGAGCGTAAGGCCGACGACAGCGAGAAGTTCTCGGCGCTGGCGTTCAAGATCATGACCGACCCGTTCGTTGGCCAGCTGATCTTCTTCCGTGTCTACTCGGGCAAGATCAACTCGGGCGACACCGTGTACAACCCGGTCAAGCAGAAGAAGGAACGTCTGGGCCGTATTCTGCAGATGCACGCCAACCAGCGCGAAGAAATCAAGGAAGTGCTGGCCGGCGACATCGCTGCCGCGGTGGGCCTGAAGGATGCCACCACGGGCGACACGCTGTGCGATCCGGCAGCCCCGATCGTGCTCGAGCGCATGGTGTTCCCGGAGCCGGTGATCTCGCAGGCTGTCGAGCCGAAGACCAAGGCTGACCAGGAAAAGATGGGCATCGCCCTGAACCGCCTGGCGGCAGAAGATCCGTCGTTCCGCGTGCGCACCGATGAAGAATCGGGCCAGACCATCATTTCGGGCATGGGCGAGCTCCACCTCGAAATTCTGGTGGACCGCATGAAGCGCGAATTCAACGTCGAAGCCAACATCGGCGCACCGCAGGTGGCCTATCGCGAAACCATTCGCAAGAAGGCCGAAGACGTCGAAGGCAAGTTCGTCAAGCAGTCGGGCGGCCGCGGTCAGTACGGTCACGCAGTGATCACGCTGGAGCCGCAAGAGCCGGGCAAGGGCTTCGAGTTCATCGACGCCATCAAGGGCGGTGTGATTCCTCGTGAATACATCCCGGCGGTGGAAAAGGGTATCGTCGACACGCTGCCCGCAGGCATCTTGGCTGGCTTCCCGGTGGTCGACGTGAAGGTCACGCTGACGTTCGGTTCGTACCACGACGTGGACTCGAACGAAAACGCGTTCCGCATGGCCGGCTCGATGGCGTTCAAGGAAGCCATGCGCAAGGCCAGCCCGGTTCTGCTCGAGCCGATGATGGCCGTGGAAGTGGAAACGCCGGAAGACTACACGGGTACCGTGATGGGCGATCTGTCGTCGCGTCGCGGCATCGTGCAGGGCATGGACGACATGGTGGGCGGCGGCAAGATCATCAAGGCCGAAGTCCCGCTGTCGGAAATGTTCGGCTACTCCACGTCGCTGCGCTCGGCCACGCAAGGCCGCGCCACGTACACGATGGAGTTCAAGCACTACGCTGAAGCGCCGAAGAACATCGCCGAAGCCGTGATGGCCGCCAAGGGTACGAAGTAATCAACGTGTTTGGGCGACGCGCGTGTGCGGGTCGCCCACATCAATATCAAGCAATTAGCCGATTCCGAATTGAGGAGCTGACATGGCAAAGGAAAAGTTCGAGCGGACCAAGCCGCACGTGAACGTTGGGACGATTGGTCACGTTGACCACGGCAAGACGACGCTGACTGCAGCGATCGCAACCGTGCTGTCGAGCAAGTTCGGTGGGACTGCCAAGAAGTACGACGAAATCGACGCAGCGCCGGAAGAAAAGGCACGCGGCATCACGATCAACACCGCGCACATCGAGTACGAGACGGCCAACCGCCACTACGCACACGTTGACTGCCCGGGCCACGCCGACTACGTCAAGAACATGATCACCGGTGCCGCCCAGATGGACGGCGCCATCCTGGTGTGCTCGGCCGCTGACGGCCCGATGCCGCAAACGCGTGAGCACATCCTGCTGGCCCGCCAGGTTGGCGTGCCGTACATCATCGTCTTCCTGAACAAGTGCGACATGGTGGACGACGCTGAGCTGCTGGAACTGGTCGAGATGGAAGTGCGCGAACTTCTGTCGAAGTACGAGTTCCCGGGCGACGACACCCCGATCATCAAGGGTTCGGCCAAGCTGGCGCTGGAAGGCGACAAGGGCGAGCTGGGCGAAGTGGCCATCATGAACCTGGCCGACGCACTGGACACGTACATCCCGACGCCGGAGCGCGCTGTGGACGGCACGTTCCTGATGCCGGTGGAAGATGTGTTCTCGATCTCGGGTCGCGGCACCGTGGTGACCGGCCGTATCGAGCGCGGCATCATCAAGGTCGGCGAAGAAATCGAAATCGTCGGTATCGCCATGGATGGCGACAAGCCGAAGATCGACAAGACCACGTGCACGGGCGTGGAAATGTTCCGCAAGCTGCTCGACCAAGGTCAAGCCGGTGACAACGTCGGTATTCTGTTGCGCGGTACGAAGCGTGAAGACGTTCAGCGCGGCCAAGTGCTGGCCAAGCCGGGTTCGATCAAGCCGCACACGGAATTCACGGGCGAGGTCTACATCCTGTCGAAGGACGAAGGTGGTCGTCACACCCCGTTCTTCAACAACTACCGCCCGCAGTTCTACTTCCGTACGACGGACGTGACCGGCTCGATCGCGCTGCCGGAAGGCAAGGAAATGGTCATGCCGGGCGACAACGTGTCGATCACCGTTAAGCTGATCGCCCCGATCGCCATGGAAGAAGGCCTGCGCTTCGCTATCCGCGAAGGCGGCCGTACCGTCGGTGCTGGCGTCGTCGCCAAGATCCTCAAGTAAAAGGCGGATCGATGCGCTGTTCCTCGTAAGGGGCGCGGCGCATCGCCTGTTGCATCGCTCTTTCAATCTACCGGCGGCCCGGCCGCCATGCTCTTTAAGGAAACATCATGCAGAACCAGAAGATCCGTATCCGCCTGAAGGCTTTCGACTACCGCCTGATCGACCAGTCGGCCGCTGAAATCGTTGAAACCGCCAAGCGCACCGGCGCGATCGTCAAGGGCCCGGTGCCCCTGCCGACCCGCATCCAGCGTTTCGACGTCCTGCGTTCGCCGCACGTCAACAAGACCAGCCGCGACCAGTTCGAAATCCGCACGCACCAGCGCCTGATGGACATCGTCGATCCGACCGATAAGACCGTCGACGCGCTGATGAAGCTGGACCTGCCGGCTGGCGTGGATGTCGAGATCAAGCTGCAGTAAGCAACACAACGCTGCCGGAGTCTTCCGGTAACGGGCAAACGGCGAGCCAAGTGCTCGCCGTTTCGCTTTTGGGGCGCCATGTTGCGTCGCTTGCCACACCCGCACGCCCACGGCGCCAATCGCGCTTGCACATAGTCCGCAGCCGGGATATAGTGTAGGGCTACCCCTTTAGTCAGGGGAGTGGGCTGGCCATTTGGCCTCGCGCTGTCTCTTTAGGCGCGGCCCAGTTCAAGATTCGTAGTATCAATCAGCCCCGGCCAATCGCAGCTGGGAATGGAGCAAACCATGAGCCTTGGCCTTGTAGGTCGCAAGGTTGGCATGACCCGTATTTTCACGGACGACGGCGATTCGATTCCCGTCACCGTGCTCGAGGTCGGCGACAACCGCGTGACGCAAATCAAGACGGACGAGACCGACGGTTACACCGCCGTTCAAGTCACCTTCGGCACCCGACGCGCCAGCCGCGTCACCAAGCCGCTGGCGGGTCATCTCGCCAAAGCCGGCGTGGAAGCGGGCGAAGTCATCAAAGAATTCCGAGTGGATGCCGCTCGTGCCGCTGAATTCCAGCCGGGCGCGAACATCAGCGTCGACCTGTTCGAAGTCGGTCAGAAGATCGACGTCCAGGGTGTGACGATTGGTAAGGGCTACGCCGGTACCATCAAGCGTTATCACTTCGCGTCGGGCCGCGCCTCGCACGGTAACTCGCGCTCGCACAACGTGCCGGGCTCGATCGGTATGGCGCAGGATCCGGGCCGCGTGTTCCCGGGTAAGCGCATGACCGGTCACCTGGGTGACGTCACCCGTACCGTCCAGAACCTGGAAATCGCCAAGATCGACGCAGAGCGCAAGCTGCTGCTGGTCAAGGGTGCGATTCCGGGCGCCAAGGGCGGTCAAGTCATCGTCACGCCGGCCGTCAAGGCCCGCGCCAAGAAGGCATAAGGAGCGAACGCATGGAACTGAAGCTGCTCCAGGACAACGGTCAACTCGGCGCTGGCGTTACTGCCTCGCCGGAAGTGTTCGGCCGTGACTATAACGAAGCCCTCGTTCACCAGATCGTCGTCGCTTACCAGGCCAACGCTCGCAGCGGTAACCGTAAGCAGAAGGATCGTGAAGAGGTCTCGCACACGACCAAGAAGCCGTGGCGCCAGAAGGGTACGGGCCGCGCCCGTGCAGGTATGAGCTCCTCCCCGCTGTGGCGCGGGGGTGGTCGTATCTTCCCGAACAGCCCGGAAGAAAACTTCTCGCAGAAGGTCAACAAGAAGATGTACCGCGCCGGCATGCGCTCGATTTATTCGCAGCTTGCCCGTGAAGGTCGCATCAACGTGGTTGACGGCTTCGGTATCGAAGCACCCAAGACCAAGCTGTTGGCCGACAAGTTCCGCGCCATGGGCCTGGATTCGGTGCTTGTGATCACCGATAACATGGACGAAAACCTCTTCCTGGCCTCGCGCAACCTCGCGCATGTGTTCGTGGTTGAGGCGCGTCACGTCGATCCGCTGTCGCTCGTGCACTACAAGAAGGTGCTCGTGACCAAGGCAGCCGTCGCTCAGATCGAGGAGTTGCTGAAATGACGCAAGTTGCCAAGAACGACCATCGCCTGATGCAGGTGCTGCTGTCGCCCGTGGTGTCCGAAAAGGCAACCCTGGTCGCCGACAAGAACGAACAAGTCGTGTTCGAAGTGGCTCGCGACGCCAACAAGGGTGAAGTGAAGGCTGCCGTCGAACTGCTGTTCAAGGTCGAAGTCGAGTCCGTCCAGATCCTGAACCAGAAGGGCAAGCAAAAGCGTTTTGGTCGCTTCATGGGTCGTCGTGACCACGTGAAGAAGGCCTATGTCTCGCTGAAGCCGGGCCAGGAAATCAATTTTGAAGCGGAGGCCAAGTAATCATGGCACTCGTCAAGACCAAGCCGACATCGCCGGGCCGCCGCTCGATGGTGAAGGTCGTCAACCCCGACCTTCACAAGGGTGCGCCGCACGCGCCGCTGCTGGAAAAGCAATTCCAGAAGTCCGGCCGTAACAACAACGGCCACATCACCACCCGTCACAAGGGCGGTGGTCACAAGCATCACTATCGCGTCGTCGATTTCAAGCGTAACGACAAGGACGGTATCCCGGCCAAGATCGAACGCCTGGAATACGATCCGAACCGTAGCGCCAACATCGCGCTGGTGCTGTTCGCCGACGGCGAGCGCCGCTACATCATCGCCCCGAAGGGTGCGGTGGTCGGCCAAGCCGTGGCCAACGGCCCGGAAGCGCCGATCAAGGCCGGTAACAACCTGCCGATCCGCAACATCCCGGTCGGTACGACGATCCACTGCGTGGAAATTCTGCCGGGCAAGGGCGCACAGGTCGCCCGTTCGGCTGGTACGTCCGCCGTGCTGCTGGCTCGCGAAGGCATCTACGCTCAAGTGCGTCTGCGCTCGGGTGAAGTTCGCCGCGTGCACATCGAGTGCCGCGCGACCATCGGTGAAGTCGGCAACGAAGAGCACAGCCTGCGCCAGATCGGCAAGGCCGGTGCGACTCGTTGGCGCGGTATTCGCCCGACCGTTCGCGGCGTGGTGATGAACCCGGTGGATCACCCGCACGGTGGTGGTGAAGGCAAGACCGCTGCTGGTCGTGATCCAGTGTCGCCGTGGGGTACCCCGACCAAGGGCTACCGCACCCGTCGTAACAAGCGCACGGACAGCATGATCGTTCAGCGCCGTCACAAGCGTTAATCGGTAGGTAGGAGCATAGATATGACTCGTTCCGTCAAAAAGGGTCCGTTCATTGACGCCCACCTGCTGAAGAAGGTGGAAGCGGCGGTGCAGACCAAGGACAAGAAGCCCATCAAGACCTGGTCGCGTCGCTCGACCATTCTGCCGGACTTCATCGGCCTGACGATCGCCGTGCACAACGGCCGTCAGCACGTTCCCGTGTACGTCACGGAAAACATGGTTGGCCACAAGCTCGGCGAATTTGCGCTCACGCGTACGTTCAAGGGCCACGCTGCCGACAAGAAAGCGAAGCGATAAGGGGCAATCATGGAAGTTAAAGCGATTCATCGCGGCGCCCGTATCTCCGCACAGAAGACGCGTCTGGTTGCTGACCAGATCCGTGGTCTGCCGATCGAGCGCGCGCTCAACGTTCTGACGTTCAGCCCGAAGAAGGCGGCTGGCATCGTGAAGAAGGTGGTTGAGTCCGCCATCGCGAACGCGGAGCACAACGAAGGCGCCGACATCGACGAGCTGAAGGTCAAGTCGATCTTCATCGACAAGGCTACCTCGCTCAAGCGCTTCACCGCGCGTGCGAAGGGCCGTGGCAACCGCATCGAGAAACAAACCTGTCACATCACTGTGACGCTGGGCAACTAAGGAGTCACGATGGGACAGAAGATTCATCCGACTGGCTTCCGTCTGGCTGTCAGCCGTAACTGGGCTTCGCGTTGGTACGCCAACAACACCCAGTTTGCGGGCATGCTCAAGGAAGACATCGAAGTTCGCGAGTTTCTGAAGAAGAAGCTGAAGAACGCTTCGGTGGGCCGCGTGGTCATCGAGCGTCCGGCCAAGAATGCACGCATCACCATTTACAGCTCGCGTCCGGGCGTGGTGATCGGCAAGAAGGGCGAGGACATCGAACTGCTGAAGGCTGAGCTGCAGCGTCGCATGGGCGTGCCCGTGCACGTGAACATCGAAGAAATCCGCAAGCCGGAAGTCGATGCGCAGCTGATCGCCGATTCGATCACGCAGCAGCTCGAGCGCCGCATCATGTTCCGCCGTGCCATGAAGCGCGCGATGCAGAACGCGATGCGCCTGGGTGCTCAGGGCATCAAGATCATGAGCTCGGGCCGTCTGAACGGTATCGAAATCGCCCGTACCGAGTGGTATCGCGAAGGCCGTGTGCCCCTGCACACGCTGCGCGCTGACATCGACTACGGCTTCTCCGAAGCGGAAACCACCTACGGCATCATCGGTGTCAAGGTGTGGGTGTACAAGGGCGACCATCTGGGTCGCAACGACGCCCCCGTCGTGGAAGAGCCGCAAGAAGAGCGTCGCAAGCGCCCGGGTCGCCCGGAAGGCCGTCGCCGTGAGGGTGACCGCCCGAGCGGTCCGCGCCGCGGTGCTGGTGCAGGTGCCCGCCGTAGCGGTGGCTCCGACGCCAAGACTGGAGAATAAACATGCTGCAACCGAAGCGTAGGAAGTACCGCAAGGAGCAGAAGGGCCGCAATACGGGTATCGCAACGCGCGGTAATGCGGTCTCCTTCGGTGAGTTCGGCCTGAAGGCGATGGGCCGCGGCCGTCTGACCGCCCGTCAGATCGAGTCCGCCCGTCGCGCGATGACCCGCCACATCAAGCGTGGCGGCCGCATCTGGATCCGGATTTTCCCGGACAAGCCGATCTCGAAGAAGCCTGCCGAAGTCCGTATGGGTAACGGTAAGGGCAACCCGGAATACTACGTGGCTGAAATTCAGCCGGGCAAGATGCTGTACGAAATGGACGGCGTTGGCGAAGAACTGGCACGTGAGGCTTTCCGCCTGGCCGCTGCCAAGCTGCCGATCGCGACCAGCTTCGTGGTGCGTCAAGTCGGAACGTAAGGAATACACACCATGAAAGCAACCGAACTGCGCGGCAAGGACGCCGCAGGGCTGAACCAGGAGCTCTCCGAGCTGCTGAAGGCCCAATTTGGCCTGCGCATGCAAAAGGCGACCCAACAGCTGCAGAACTCGAGCCAGCTGAAGAAGGTGCGCCGTGACATCGCGCGTGTTCGCACCGTGATGGGCGAGAAAGGGAGCCAGAAATGACTGAAGCCGCAACGTCCCTGAAGCGCACCCTCGTCGGCCGCGTTGTCAGCAGCAAGATGGACAAGACCGTGACGGTCCTGATCGAAAACCGCGTCAAGCATCCGCTGTACGGCAAGTACGTGGTGCGCTCGAAGAAGTACCATGCGCACGACGAAGCCAACCAGTACAAGGAAGGCGACAAGGTCGAGATCGTGGAATCGCGTCCGATCTCCCGCACCAAGGCCTGGGTGGTGTCGCGTCTGCTGGAAGCCGCACGCGTGATCTAAAACAACAGCAAAGCTATTTGCTGTTGTTGGGCCGAGATTATGTGCTATAGTCTCGGTCTTTCCTTTGTAAGGGTTGTCGGCGATCCAGTCGATGGCCGGTGCGAGGGAAAAGCGAATGGGCCCGGCGGCACTAGCCGTCAGGCAGCTACCGACTTCAAGTTGATCAACCCAATCGCAGTTGGCGCAATGCCAGCGGCCGGCGGGACCAAGACTGATCGCCTCCGCGCATTGTGCGCCTGGCGAATTAAGTTGGGACGAGAACACCATGATTCAGACAGAAAGCCGGCTCGAAGTGGCCGATAACACGGGTGCGCGTGAAGTCATGTGCATCAAGGTGCTGGGCGGCTCGAAGCGCCGCTACGCCAGCGTCGGCGACATCATCAAGGTCAGCGTCAAGGATGCTGCCCCGCGTGGTCGCGTCAAGAAGGGCGACATCTACAACGCCGTGGTGGTGCGTACCGCCAAGGGCGTGCGCCGTCCTGACGGCTCGCTCATCAAGTTCGACGGCAATGCCGCCGTGCTGCTGAACACCAAGCTTGAGCCGATCGGCACCCGTATCTTCGGGCCGGTCACTCGCGAACTCCGTACCGAGCGCTTCATGAAGATCGTGTCGCTCGCGCCGGAAGTGCTGTAATCGGAGGCCGCATGAACAAGATTCGCAAGGGCGATCGCATCATCGTCCGCACCGGCAAGGACAAGGGTAAGCAAGGTACCGTGCTGGCCGTACTCGGCGACCACGTGACCGTGGAAGGCGTGAACGTTGCCAAGAAGCACGTGCGCCCGAACCCGATGCTGGGTACCACGGGTGGTGTGGTCGACAAGGTCATGCCCATCCATATTTCGAACGTTGCGCTCGTGGATGCCAATGGCAAGCCGTCGCGCGTCGGCATCAAGGTTGAAGGCGGCGTGAAGACGCGCGTGCTGAAGACCACCGGTGCTGCCGTCGGCGCTTGATTCTGGGCAATAGAGAGGAGTTGAGCATGACTGCGCGTCTGCAAGAGTTTTACAAAGAGAAGGTTGTGCCGGAACTGATCAAGCAGTTCGGTTACAAGTCCGTGATGGAAGTGCCGCGCATCACCAAGATCACCCTGAACATGGGTCTTGGCGAAGCCATCAATGACAAGAAAGTCATCGAGCACGCCACCGGCGACCTGATCAAGATCGCTGGCCAGAAGCCCATCGTGACGAAGGCCCGCAAGGCCATCGCCGGCTTCAAGATTCGCCAGGGTTACCCGATCGGCACGATGGTCACGCTGCGTGGCCAACGCATGTACGAATTCCTGGACCGCTTCATCACCGTGTCGCTGCCCCGCGTGCGCGACTTCCGCGGTGTGTCGGGCAAGGCGTTCGACGGTCGTGGCAACTACAACATCGGTGTGAAGGAACAGATCATCTTCCCCGAAATTGAGTACGACAAGATCGACGCACTTCGTGGCCTGAACATCAGCATCACGACGACTGCGAAGAATGACGAGGAAGCGAAGGCGCTCCTCGGCGCGTTCAAGTTCCCGTTCCGTAATTAAGGGGTTACCGTGGCTAAATTGTCTCTGATCGAACGCGAAAAGAAGCGTGCCAAGCTGGTGGCTAAGTACGCGCCGAAGCGTGCCGAGTTGGAAGCCATCGTGGCCGACCAAAGCAAGTCGGAAGAAGAGCGTTACGAAGCGCGTCTGAAGCTGCAACAGCTTCCGCGCAACGCCAACCCGACTCGCCAGCGCAATCGCTGCTCGATCACCGGTCGTCCCCGCGGTACGTTCCGTAAGTTCGGCCTGGCGCGCAACAAGCTCCGTGAAATCGCCTTCAAGGGCGAGATCCCGGGTCTGACCAAAGCCAGCTGGTAATCACGCACAGGCTACAGGAGAAACACTATGAGCATGAGCGATCCGATCGCCGATATGCTGACGCGTATCCGCAACGCGCAAGCGGTGGAAAAAGCGTCGGTGGTCATGCCGTCGTCGAAGCTGAAAGCGGCTATCGCCAAGGTCCTGAAGGACGAAGGCTATATCGACGAATTCGCGGTGACCGAGCAGGGCGGCAAGTCCACCCTGACGATTGGTCTGAAGTACTACGCCGGCCGTCCGGTCATCGAGCGCCTGCAGCGCGTCTCGCGACCCGGTCTGCGCGTGTACAAGGGCCGCAATGAAATTCCGCAAGTGATGAACGGCCTGGGTGTCGCCATCATCTCGACCCCGCAGGGTCTGATGACGGACCGCAAAGCCCGCGCAACCGGTGTCGGTGGCGAAGTCATTTGCTACGTCGCCTAAGGAGAGGGAACCATGTCTCGCGTAGGTAAGGCTCCCATCGCGCTGCCCAAGGGCGCCGAAGTCAATTTCGCTGGTGGTCTGCTGACCGTCAAGGGCCCGCTGGGCACCCTGTCGCAGCCGATCCACCAGCTGGTCAAAGTCAACACCGACAACGGCACGATCACGTTCGCGCCGGCAGATGAGTCGCGTGAAGCCAACGCGCTGCAAGGCACGATGCGCGCCCTGACGGCCAACATGGTCAAGGGTGTGACGACGGGCTTCGAGCGCAAGCTGACCCTGGTCGGCGTGGGTTATCGTGCGTCGCTGCAGGGCTCGGCCCTGAAGCTGCAGCTCGGTTTTTCGCATGACGTGATCCATGAGATGCCGGAAGGCGTGAAGGCGGAAACGCCGACGCAGACCGAAATCATCATCAAGGGTTCGGACAAGCAGAAAGTTGGTCAGGTCGCCGCTGAAGTGCGTGGCTATCGCCCGCCTGAGCCCTACAAGGGCAAGGGTGTGCGCTACGCCGATGAGCGCGTGATCCTGAAGGAAACCAAGAAGAAGTAAGGTGCACATCATGAACAAGAACGACTCTCGTCTGCGTCGTGCACGTCAGACCCGCCTGAAGATCGCGGAACTGAACGTTGCTCGTCTGGCTGTGCACCGTACGAACCTGCACATCTATGCGCAGGTCTTCTCGGAAGACGGCACCAAGGTTGTGGCTTCGGCCTCGACGGTGGAAGCCGAAGTCCGCAAGGAACTCAACGGCAACGGCGGCAACGCCGCGGCCGCCGCCCTGGTGGGCAAGCGCATCGCCGAAAAGGCGAAGGCTGCCGGCATCGAAGCAGTGGCATTCGATCGCTCGGGTTTCCGTTATCACGGTCGCGTGAAGGCTCTGGCTGACGCGGCTCGCGAAGCTGGCCTGAAGTTCTAAGCCGGCATAGAGGATATCGTCATGGCAAAAATTCAACCTAAGGTCCAAGGGGACGAACGCGACGACGGTCTTCGCGAGAAGATGATCGCGGTCAACCGTGTGACCAAGGTGGTCAAGGGCGGCCGGATTCTCGGTTTCGCTGCACTGACCGTGGTCGGCGACGGCGATGGCCGTATCGGCATGGGCAAGGGCAAGGCGAAGGAAGTGCCCGTGGCCGTGCAGAAGGCAATGGACGAAGCCCGTCGCAAGATGGTCAAGGTCCCGCTGAAGAACGGTACGCTGCAACACGAAGTGGTTGGCAAGCATGGCGCCGCCAAGGTGCAGATGATGCCCGCGAAGGACGGTACTGGCGTGATCGCCGGCGGCCCGATGCGCGCCATCTTCGAAGTCATGGGCGTGACGAACATCGTGACCAAGTCGCACGGTTCGACCAATCCTTACAACATGGTGCGCGCAACGCTCGACGGCCTGCGCAAGATGAGCACCCCGGCCGAAATTGCCGCCAAGCGCGGCAAGTCGGTCGAAGAGATCCTCGGCTAAGCCGAAGGGATAGGTGAACGATATGTCGCAGAAAACCGTGAAAGTCCAACTCGTGCGCAGCCTGATCGGTACGCGCGAAGACCACCGCGCGACGGTGCGCGGCCTGGGCCTGCGCCGCATGAACTCGGTGTCCGAAGTGCAGGACACGCCCGCAGTGCGCGGCATGATCAACAAGGTGTCCTACCTGGTCAAGGTCATCGGCTAAGGCAAGACGGAGAAGAACATGCAACTGAATAACCTGAAGCCGGCAGCCGGCTCCAAGCACGCCAAGCGCCGCGTCGGTCGCGGTATTGGCTCGGGCCTGGGCAAGACGGCTGGTCGTGGTCACAAGGGTCAGAAGTCGCGTTCGGGTGGTTTCCACAAGGTCGGCTTCGAAGGCGGCCAGATGCCCCTGTATCGTCGTCTGCCCAAGCGTGGTTTCACCTCGCTGACCAAGGAATTCACCGCGGAAGTGCGCCTGGGCGACCTGGCGGGCCTGCCGATCGAGGAAATCGATCTGCTGAGCCTGAAGCAAGCCGGTCTGGTGGGCGAGATGATCAAGAGCGCCAAGGTGATCCTGTCGGGTGAAATCGACAAGAAGGTGGTCCTGAAGGGTATCGGCGCAACGGCCGGGGCGAAGGCCGCGATCGAAGCGGCTGGTGGCTCGCTGGCCTAATAGCCTGCTGTTTCACACTGTCGGAGCATCCGTTTGGCCACGGCGAAACCTAATGTGATGGCACAGGCCAAGAACACGGCCAAGTACGGCGATCTTCGCCGTCGGCTGGTGTTCCTGGTCCTGGCATTGCTGGTGTACCGGATCGGCGCGCACATTCCTGTGCCTGGTATCGATCCGGATCAACTGGCGCAGCTTTTCCAACGGCAGTCGGGCGGCATCCTCGGGATGTTCAACCTGTTCTCCGGTGGCGCGCTGTCGCGTTTCACGGTGTTTGCGCTGGGGATCATGCCGTATATCTCGGCATCGATCATCATGCAGCTGCTGACGATCGTGCTGCCCCAGCTGGAGTCGCTGAAGAAGGAAGGCCAAGCCGGCCAGCGCAAGATTACGCAATACACGCGCTACGGTACGGTCGTTCTGGCGACGTTCCAGGCGCTGGGGATTGCAGTCGCGCTTGAGGCGCAGCCGGGTCTGGTGCTGGATCCGGGCCTGATGTTCCGGGCTACCGCCGTGATGACGCTGGTGACGGGCACGATGTTCCTGATGTGGCTGGGTGAGCAGATCACCGAGCGCGGTCTGGGCAACGGGATCTCGATCATCATCTTCGGCGGGATTGCAGCGGGTCTGCCCAACGCCATCGGCGGGCTGTTTGAGCTGGTGCGTACGGGGTCGATGGGGATTTTCTCCTCGATCCTGGTGGTGGCGATCATTGCTGGGGTGACGTTCGTGGTGGTGTTCATTGAACGCGGCCAGCGCAAGATCCTCGTCAACTACGCCAAGCGCCAGGTTGGTAACAAGATTTATGGCGGTCAGTCGTCGCATCTGCCGCTGAAGTTGAATATGGCTGGGGTGATTCCGCCGATCTTCGCGTCGTCGATCATTCTGTTCCCGGCTACGATCGCAGGCTGGTTTACAGCCGGCAACTCGACGAATCCGGTTGCACGGTTCGTCAAGGACCTGGCGGCGACGCTGTCGCCGGGTCAGCCGGTGTACATCCTGCTGTATGCGGCGGCGATCATCTTCTTCTGTTTCTTCTACACGGCGCTGGTCTATAACAGCCGCGAAGTGGCAGATAACCTGAAGAAGAGTGGGGCGTTCATTCCGGGCATCCGTCCGGGCGAGCAAACCACGCGGTATATCGACAAGATTCTGGTGCGTTTGACCCTGGCGGGTGCGATCTACATCACGCTGGTGTGTCTGTTGCCAGAGTTCTTGGTGCTGCGCTGGAATGTACCGTTCTACTTTGGTGGGACGTCGCTGTTGATCATCGTGGTCGTCACGATGGACTTCATGGCGCAAGTGCAGTCGTATGTGATGTCTCAGCAGTATGAGTCTTTGATGAAGAAGGCGAATTTCAAGGGTAACTTGACGCTCCGTTAAACCGGGCGGTCGCACGAAGCAGAAAGGACATGGCCAAAGACGACGTGATCCAGATGCAGGGTGAGGTGCTGGAAAACCTCCCCAACGCGACATTTCGCGTGAAGCTGGAAAACGGTCACGTTGTGCTGGGCCATATATCCGGGAAGATGCGCATGCATTACATCCGCATCCTGCCTGGAGACAAGGTGACGGTCGAGTTGACTCCGTATGATCTGTCCCGCGCGCGCATCGTATTCCGGGCGAAGTGAGCGGACTGGAATTGAAGGAAGAGGAAAATCATGAAAGTGCTGGCTTCTGTTAAGCGCATTTGCCGCAACTGCAAAATCATCAAGCGCAAGGGCGTGGTGCGTGTGATCTGCTCGTCGGACCCGCGTCATAAGCAGCGCCAAGGCTAATTTCGCAAAGAGGATTGACGAATGGCACGTATCGCAGGGGTCAATATCCCCAACCACCAACATACCGTGATCGGCCTGACGGCTGTGTACGGTATCGGCCGCTCGCGCGCTCAAAAGATTTGCGAGGCTACCGGCGTCCCGACCAACAAGAAGGTCAAGGACCTGACTGACGCGGACTTGGAAAAGCTGCGTGACGAAGTCAACAAGTTCACCGTCGAAGGCGATCTGCGCCGTGAAACGACGATGAACATCAAGCGCCTGATGGACTTGGGCTGCTACCGCGGCGTGCGCCATCGCAAGGGCCTGCCGATGCGTGGTCAGCGTACCCGCACGAATGCCCGTACCCGTAAGGGTCCGCGCAAGGCCGGTATCGCGCTCAAGAAGTAATCCGTCGGCTAAAGGATAGGAACTATGGCAAAAGCAGCGAATACCGCCGCCCAGCGCGCGCGCAAGAAGGTTCGCAAGAACGTCGCCGACGGCATCGCGCACGTTCACGCGTCGTTCAACAACACGATCATCACCATCACCGACCGTCAGGGCAACGCCCTGTCGTGGGCGACGTCGGGCGGCCAGGGCTTCAAGGGCTCGCGCAAGTCGACGCCGTTCGCAGCACAGGTGGCGGCTGAAAGTGCTGGCCGCGTGGCACAGGACCAAGGCATCAAGAACCTGGAAGTGCGCATCAAGGGCCCGGGCCCGGGTCGTGAGTCGGCCGTGCGTGCACTGAACAACCTGGGTATCAAGATCCAGCTGATCGAAGACGTGACGCCGGTGCCGCACAACGGCTGCCGTCCGCCGAAGCGTCGTCGCATCTAAGTGATTTGACCGGCCACGCCAGGCAGCTGGCGAGGTCGGTCTGCGGGTGCTATACTCGCCCGCTTGCCTGTCTTCCGGATTTTTCCGGAAGGCGGGTTTCGTCTTTTCATAAGCCCACCGTTCGCCGCGCTCCGATTATGGAGTTTGATGGCGAACCATCCACAGCGCTCGTCGCCGTGGATGACTGATAACGAAGGAACGCAACGTGGCACGCTATACCGGCCCCAAGGCGAAACTGTCTCGCCGTGAAGGTACTGACCTTTTCCTGAAGAGCGCACGTCGCTCGCTCGCCGACAAGTGCAAGCTGGACAGCAAGCCTGGCCAGCACGGCCGCACCTCCGGCGCCCGCACTTCCGACTACGGCAACCAGCTGCGTGAAAAGCAGAAGGTCAAGCGCATCTACGGCGTGCTGGAGCGTCAGTTCCGCCGCTACTTCGCTGAAGCCGACCGCCGCAAGGGCAACACGGGTGAAACCCTGCTGCAACTGCTGGAATCGCGCCTGGACAACGTCGTCTACCGCATGGGCTTCGGCTCGACCCGCGCTGAAGCGCGTCAGCTGGTGTCGCACAAGGCGATCCTGGTGAACGGTCAAGCCCTGAACGTGCCGTCGGCCCAGATCAAGTCGGGCGACGTGATTGCCATCCGCGAAAAGTCGAAGAAGCAAGTGCGTATCGCTGAATCGCTGACGCTGGCTGAGCAGACCGGCTTCCCGATGTGGGTGGCTGTGGATGCCAAGAAGATGGAAGGCACCTTCAAGCAAGCCCCGGATCGCGCCGATATCGCTGGCGATATCAACGAAAGCCTGATCGTCGAATTGTATTCGCGTTAATGACGGCGCCCGTGCCGCAAGGCGCGGGCATCGAAAGCGCCTCTGGGGACGCTCATCGTCAACGACATTGTGTTCGCGCGCCGGCAGGATCTTGGCGCCGTACCAATCCGAATCGTCACGTGCCGCAACGCGATTGCGGCACGCGCGTCTTCCGTCGCAGTGTCTGCGGCGGGATCTCTCCGGTCCAATCCGTCAGCCTTATCGGTGTAACGAGCCGAGGGTATTGAAATAGGACAACCTATGCAAACAGCACTCCTGAAGCCCAAAATTATTGCGGTTGAGCCGCTTGGCGATCATCACGCGAAGGTCGTCATGGAACCGTTCGAGCGCGGCTATGGCCACACGCTCGGTAACGCGCTGCGCCGCGTGCTGCTGTCGTCGATGGTCGGCTTTGCCCCGACCGAAGTCACGATCGCTGGGGTCGTCCACGAATATTCCACCATCGATGGCGTGCAGGAAGACGTCGTCAACCTGCTGCTGAACCTGAAGGGCGTGGTGTTCAAGCTGCACAACCGTGACGAAGTCACGGTGTCGCTGCGCAAGGAAGGCGAAGGCGTGGTCACGGCTGCCGACATCGAGCTGCCGCACGACGTCGAGATCATCAACCCGGGTCACGTGATCGCCAACCTGTCGGCCGGCGGCAAGCTGGACCTGCAGTTGAAGGTCGAGCAAGGCCGCGGCTACGTGCCGGGCAACGTGCGCAAGTTCGGCGACGAGTCGAGCAAGGTGATCGGCCGCATCGTGCTGGATGCCTCGTTCGCGCCGGTGCGCCGCGTGTCGTACGCGGTTGAGTCTGCCCGTGTGGAGCAGCGTACCGACCTCGACAAGCTGGTGATGAACATCGAGACCAACGGCGTGATCTCGCCGGAAGAAGCGATCCGCCAGTCGGCTCGCATCTTGGTCGACCAGCTGTCGGTGTTCGCCGCCCTGGAAGGCACCGAAAGCGCCGCTGAGGCCGCCGCCGCCCGCGCACCGCAGATCGATCCGATCCTGCTGCGCCCGGTCGACGACCTGGAGCTGACGGTGCGCTCGGCCAACTGCCTGAAGGCCGAGAACATCTACTACATCGGCGACCTGATCCAGCGTACCGAGAACGAGCTGCTCAAGACCCCGAACCTGGGTCGCAAGTCGCTCAACGAGATCAAGGAAGTCCTCGCTTCGCGTGGCCTGACGCTCGGCATGAAGCTCGAGAACTGGCCGCCCGCAGGTCTCGAGAAGTAAGTTGTAGTTGTCGGCCGGTGCGTGTGCGCCGGCCGGTTTGTTCCCGCCGTCGTAGTCTGGACGGCCTATTGTTAAAGCCACCGGCCCGCGCCGCGCAAGCAGCGATAGAAGAGCTGGTCAAACACTCTTAAGAAGGAATCATCATGCGTCACCGTCATGGTTTGCGGAAACTGAACCGCACCTCGTCGCACCGCCTCGCGATGCTGCGCAACATGTCCAACTCGCTGCTGCAGCACGAGCTGATCAAGACCACGCTGCCGAAGGCCAAGGAACTGCGCAAGGTCGTCGAGCCGCTGATCACGCTGGCCAAGAAGGACACCGTCGCCAACCGCCGCCTGGCCTTCGCCCGCCTGCGCGACCGCGACATGGTCACCAAGCTGTTCAACGAACTGGGCCCGCGTTTCGCGACCCGTCCGGGCGGCTACACCCGTATCCTGAAGTTCGGCTTCCGTCAGGGCGACAACGCGCCGATGGCGCTGGTCGAACTGCTCGACCGTCCGGAAGTTGCCGAGGCTGTGGACGCTGAAGGCGCTGCCGAGTAAGGTCAGCCGGGGGTTGCCGGTGCGACATGACGTCGCGCCGAGCATCCCCAAGATGCGCGTTTCAGGCGCGCATTACAATGAAGCCAGGATTCACGTCCTGGCTTTTTTGTTGCCTGCGCACGCGGTGGGCGTGGTCGCGGGGCGTGTTCAAGGAGTTCCCATGTCGCCGGAAACCGACGTGCTGCTGGTGCTGACCAACTTGCCCGATGGCGACAGTGTCGACCGTGTCACCAAAGTCGTGCTGGAATCTCGCACGGCCGCATGTGTCAATCAGATGCCGGCCTGCGTGTCGTCGTACTGGTGGAATGGTGTGATCGAGCATGCAACCGAGATCCCGCTGCTGATCAAGACCACGCGCGCGGCGTACCCAGCGCTGGAGGCGGCGTTGCGCAAGGCGCACCCTTACGAGGTGCCCGAGATCATCGCGGTGCCGGTAGAGGCCGGCCTGCCGGCGTATCTGGCGTGGGTGGTGGCTGAAACCCGCCCACGCTCCGTTTGATGTCCGAGTGCTGTTGATATGACGTCTTCTGTGTCCTTGCTTATCCGACGCGCCCTGCAATTGCTGGCCCTGTTGATTGCCACGGCGACGTTGGCATTACCTGCCCGCGCGGCCGACGATTTGCTGCCCCCGGAACAGGCCTTCCGCTTCAGTGCGACGCAGGTGGACGGGCAGACCGTCGAGGTGAAGTTCGCCATCGCTGACGGCTATTACATGTACCGCGAGCGGCTGTCCGTGGCGGCCGACCCGGCCACGGCGGCGTTCGCGCCGCTGGAGTTGCCTGCCGGCCACGTCAAGTTCGACGAGACGTTCAACAAGAATGTCGAGACGTATCGGCATGAGTTGGCTTTCCGTGTGAAAGCGCAGAGCGCGAGCGCCCCGTTCACGCTGGTGGTGACCTCGCAGGGGTGCGCGGATCAGGGGGTGTGCTACCCGCCGATGAAGAGCCGCTTCCATGTCGAGCCGACCTCCATGGCGTCACGCGAGCGCCCTGCCGCCGGATCGACCGATACCTCAGGCCGCATCGCCAGCACGCTGGGCAGCGGCAATCTTGGCGCGATCGCCGCGCTGTTCTTCGGGCTCGGTTTGCTGCTGACGTTCACGCCGTGCGTGCTGCCCATGCTGCCGATCGTGTCGGCCATCGTGGTGGGCGAGCACGCCACGCGCACGCGGGCCGCGGCGGTGTCGGTGGCGTACGTGGCGGGCATGGCCCTCGTGTACACGGCACTGGGCGTGGCGGCCGGGCTGGCAGGGCAGGGCCTGCAGGCGGCACTGCAGAACGCCTGGGTACTGGGTGCATTTGCGCTGCTGATGGTGCTGCTGTCCCTGTCGATGTTCGGTCTGTACGAGCTGCAGTTGCCGGCGTCGTGGCACCACCACCTGACGCAGGCCTCGAACAAGCTGAGCGGCGGGCAGATCGTCGGCGCCGCCGTCATGGGCGCGCTGTCGGCGCTGATCGTGTCGCCGTGTGTGACGCCGGCGCTGGCCGGGGCGCTCGCCTACATCGCCCAGACCGGCAATGCCACCATCGGGGGCGCGGCGTTGCTGTCGCTGTCGGTCGGCATGGGCGTGCCGCTGATCCTGGTGGGGATGGGTGCGGGCAACCTGCTGCCACGCTCGGGTCGCTGGCTGGTGGTGACCAAGGCGGTCTTCGGCTTCATCCTGCTGGCGGTGGCCTTGTGGATCGTGCAGCCGGTGCTGCCGTCGTGGCTGGTGATGGTGGCGTGGGGCGCGTTGCTGATCGGCGCCGCCGTGTTTCTGCGGACGTTCGATTCGCTGCCGGATGGGGCGGGCAACGTGCAGCGGTTGGGCAAGGTGGTTGGCGTGTTGCTGGCGCTGGCGGGGGCGGCCCAGTTGGTGGGGGTGGCCGCCGGCGGGCGCGATCCGCTGCAGCCACTGTCTGGCGTGATGCGTGCGTCGACCGGCGCATCCGCGCAAGCCGATGCGCATGGCGTTACCTTCAAGCGCGTGAAGAGCAGCGCCGAACTCGACGCCGAAGTGCGCAACGCCAGTGCGTCGGGTCGCGCGGTGATGCTCGATTTCTACGCCGACTGGTGCGTGAGCTGCAAGGAGATGGAGCGCCTGACCTTCACCGATGCGCGGGTGCGCACGGCGCTCGCCGAGTTGGTGCTGCTGCAGGCCGACGTGACGGCCAACTCTGCGGATGACCAGGCGCTGCTCAAGCGCTTTGGCCTGTTCGGCCCGCCCGGCACGGTCTTCTTCGACCCGCAGGGCAAGGAGGTGTCTGCGCGCGTGATCGGGTTCGAGCCCGTCGACACCTTCCTCGAGAGCCTGCGCCGCGCGCTGGGCGCGACGCAAACCACTAAGCCGACCGCTTGATCAGCCGCGCAGCAAGCGAGCGGCGTCCAGCGCGAAGTACGTCAGGATGCCGTTTGCGCCCGCGCGCTTGAACGCCAGCAGCGATTCCAGCACGACCTTGTCGTGGTCCAGCCAGCCGTTCTGCGCGGCGGCCTTGAGCATCGCGTATTCGCCGCTGACCTGGTAGACATAGGTCGGGAAGCGGAATTCGTCCTTCACGCGGCGCACGATGTCGAGGTACGGCATGCCGGGCTTGACCATCACCATGTCGGCGCCCTCGGCGATGTCGAGCGCGACTTCGCGCAGCGCCTCGTCGGAGTTGGCCGGGTCCATCTGGTAGGTCATCTTGTTGCTCTTGCCCAGGTTGGCCGCCGAGCCCACCGCATCCCGGAACGGGCCATAGAACGCCGACGCGTACTTGGCCGCGTAGGCCATGATGCGCGTGTAGATGTGGTCCTCGTTCTCCAGCGCCATGCGGATCGCGCCGATGCGGCCGTCCATCATGTCCGACGGCGCGACGATGTCCACGCCGGCCGCAGCCTGCACCAGGGCCTGACGCGTCAGGATCTCGACGGTCTCTTCGTTGAGCACATAGCCGTTGGCATCGAGCACGCCGTCCTGGCCGTGGCTCGTGTACGGATCGAGCGCCACGTCAGTGAGGATGCCGAGCTCCGGGAAGCGCGCCTTGAGCGCCTTCACCGCACGCGGCACCAGGCCCTCGGGGTTGGTCGCCTCGATGCCGTCCGGCGTCTTGAGCGACGGCTCGATGACGGGGAACAGCGCCAGCACCGGAATGCCCAGCTGCACGCACTGCTCGGCCACGCCCAGCAGCAGGTCGACCGAGACGCGCTCGACGCCGGGCATCGACGACACGGCCTGGCGCACGTTGGTGCCTTCCAGGATGAAGACGGGGTAGATCAGGTCATCGGCCGTCAGGCGCGACTCGCGCATCATGCGGCGGGAGAAATCGTCGCGGCGCATGCGGCGCGGACGATGGTCGGGGAAGCTTGCGATCATGTTAGGAACACACTGTGAAGTTTGAAAACTTTCCGCACGATTATCCATCCTACGCACGGACAATGCGTCAGCGACGCTGACCCAGCGTCCCCCGCGGCGCCTCCCTGACGCGGGTTCCCATCGATGGCTCGATGGGGTCATTACCCCCGTTGCGCGTTTGGCGACGGGGTTTTTTTTGCCGGTGCGGTCTCGGGCGAGGGCAGCGACGCTTCCGGCAGATTGAGCCAGCCTGCGACAATTCGCTGCGCCTCTTCGATGCCGCGGCGCTTCAGGCTCGAGAACAACTGCACCGTGAGCGACACCTCGCCGTCGATCTGCGCTTGGTAGTCGGCCAGCACCTTGCGCGCGGCCATCAGCGCGCGCGAGGCGTCGTTGCTGGTCAGCTTGTCGGCCTTGGTGAGCAGCACGTGGATCGGCTTACCCGTCGGCAGGAACCACTCGACCATCTGGCAATCGAGGTCGGTGAAGGGGCGGCGCGCGTCCATCATGATGACCAGGCCGGCCAGCTGCGCGCGCGCCTTCACATAGTCGCCGAGCAGGTGGACCCAGTGCGATTTGGTCTCACCCGGCGCTTCGGCATAGCCGTAGCCGGGCAGGTCGACCAGGAAGCCGAGCGGGTCTTCCGCCTTGGCCGGCATCACCGAGAAATAGTTGATGTGCTGCGTGCGGCCGGGCGTCTTGCTGGAGAAGGCCAGCCGCTTCTGGTTGCACAGGATGTTGATGGCCGTCGATTTGCCCGCGTTGGAGCGGCCCGCAAACGCGACTTCGGGCACGGCCGTGGCCGGTAAATCGCGCAAATGATTGACGGTGATGAAGAAACGGGCTTGATGCAGGAGCGACATACGCGGCAATGCTTGTAGACTGCGTGGGTTGCTGCGCCGCGAGGTCGCATTGCAGAAGGCTTATTGTACAATACGCCGGTTTACGGACGTCCCCACCAGTTCCGTCGCAGGACCGCCCCGAGAGCCCGGGCCGGTCCGTTTTCATGCGGTGGCCCTGGCGACAGGAGAAGGGGGCGCCCGGCGCCGCTGGGTTCGGCATTGCGCGTCCTGACGGTGCACGCAGCAGCATTTAAAACAATCTAGACAAGGTGTGCGAATGAACCGCATCGCGAATGTTCTTGCTGTCGCAGCGCTGTCCCTGGCATCGGCCTTTTCCGTGGCCCATGCCGAAGAACAGAAAGTCGCCAAAGCCGATGCGGCGCGCGGCGAGACGATCTTCAACACTGGCATCCCCGCCAACGGCGTGCCAGCGTGTACCAGCTGCCACGGCACGGGCGGCAACAGCGCGATGAACGTCAACCCGAAGCTGGCCGGCCAGCATGGTGAATACATCGAGAAGCAACTCAAGGACTTCAAGGCCAAGACCGAGCGCACCCACGCGGTGATGTCGGTCTACGCAGGTGCGTTGTCCGATCAGGACATGAAGGACGTCGGCGCGTACCTCGCCAAGCAACCGGCCTGGAAGCCGGGCTCGGCCAAGAGCAAGGACACCATCGAGCTGGGCCAGAAGCTGTATCGCGGCGGTGACATCAAGCGCGGTATCGCGGCGTGTGCAGGCTGCCACGGCCCGACCGGTGCCGGCATCCCGGCGCAGTATCCGCGTATCGCCGGCCAGTTTGCCGAGTACACCGAAGCTCAGCTGGTCGCGTTCCAGGACGGCACCCGCAAGAACAGCGTGCAGATGCATGATCTGGCCGGCCGCATGACGGCGCAGCAGATCAAGGCGGTGGCCGACTACGTCGCCGGCCTGCGTTAATCTGCTGCACCCGGCCGTCGTGAGGGCGGCCGCTTACACAACAAGAAAAAAGGGTGGCATGCGTCTGGCATCGCCGCCCTTTTTTCGTTTCTGAACAGGCATTGCATGTCTTCGCGCATTTCTTCGGCCTCCACCTCCGGCGTCCAGATCCGCTCCCGCCGCCGCGCGCTGCGCGAGACGGTCGAGCTGCTGTCGTCGATGCGCTTTGCGATCAGCCTGCTGACGGTGATCGCCATCGCCAGCGTGATCGGTACGGTGCTCAAGCAGAACGAGCCGTATCCGAACTACGTCAACCAGTTCGGGCCGTTCTGGGCGGAGGTGTTCCGCTCGCTGACGCTGCCGACGGTCTACAGCGCCTGGTGGTTCCTGCTGATCCTCACCTTCCTGGTGGTGTCGACCTCGCTGTGCATCGTGCGCAACGCGCCCAAGATGCTGGCCGACATGCGCGCCTGGCGCGAGCACGTGCGCGAGGGCAGCCTGCGCGCGTTCCATCACAAGGATGAATTCGATGCTCCCGCCGATGCCGCCACGGTGACGGCGCGCCTGGCCGCGCTCGCGCAGAACCGCGGCTTTCGCATCAAGGCCTTTGCGCGCGAGGGCGGCGCCACGCTCATTGCGGCCAAGGCCGGTTCGGCGAACAAGATCGGCTACATCCTGGCGCACACCGCCATCGTCATCATCTGCCTGGGCGGGCTGCTCGATGGCGACATGATGATCCGCGCGCAGATGTGGTTCGGCGGCAAGTCGCCAATCAAGGGCAATGCGGTCATCAGCGAGATCGGGACGGAGCATCGGCTGTCGTCCGCCAACCCGGGCTTCCGGGGCAATGCGTTTGTGCCGGAAGGCGCGACCGTCAGCACGGCGATCCTGAACATTGCCGATGGCGCGCTCATTCAAGACCTACCGTTCTCGATCACGCTCAAGAAGTTCACCGTCGAGCACTACTCGACCGGCATGCCCAAGCTGTTTGCCAGCGACATCGTCGTGACCGACCGCCGCACCGGCAAGCAGACCGACGCGCGCGTCGAGGTGAACAAGCCCTTCGTGATCGACGGCGTGGCGATCTACCAGTCGAGCTTCGAAGACGGTGGCTCCAAGCTCAAGCTGACCGGCTTCCCAATGCGTGGCACGGATGGCAAGACCTTCGCGCTGGGCGGTACGGTGGGCGAGAACACCAAACTCGCCGGCCCCGGTGCCGACTACACGGTGGAGTTCACCGACTTCCGCCTGATGAACGTCGAGACCGTCACCGATGCCGCTGGCAAGCAGGACGCGCGCGGCGTCGGCAAGAAGGGGGCGGGGGACGCCGGCCTGCGCGCCGAACTCGGCAACGTCACCAAGATGACGCGCGACCGCGACCTGCGCAACGTCGGCCCGTCGGTGCAGTACAAGCTGCGCGACGCCAACGGGCAGGCGCGCGAGTTCAGCAACTACATGCTGCCGATCACGCTCGAGGGCCAATCGGTGTTCCTGGCCGGTGTGCGCACGCAGCCGGACGAGCCGTTCCGCTACCTGCGCATTCCCGCCGATGTGCAAGGCACCGTCAACGACTGGATGCGCCTGCGTGCCGCGCTGCAAAGCCCGGCGATGCGCGGCGAGGCGGCGCGCCGCTTCGCGCTGCTCTCCATGCCGGGCGATGACCGCACCCAGTTGCGTGCGCAGCTGGCGGAGAGCGCCCGCCGCGCGCTCGACCTGTTTGCCGGCGTCACCGACATCAAGGGTGCCCCGGCCAACGGCGAGGGCGGCTTTGCGGCGGTGGCCAACTTCCTGCAGAAGTCGGTGCCCGAGGGCGAGCGCGAGAAGGCTGCCGACGTGCTGATGAAGATCATCAACAGTGCGGTCTGGGAGCTGTGGCAACTGGCCCGCGCGCAGGACGGCCTGCCTGCGCCCACGGTCGACGCGACCAGCAGCCAATGGCTCCAGACCGCCATCAACTCGCTGTCGGACAGTTTCTTCTACGGCGCGCCGGTCTATCTGCAGCTGGTTGATTTCCAGCAAGTCCAGGCCAGCGTGTTCCAGCTCACGCGTGCGCCGGGCAAAAACATCGTGTATCTTGGGTCGTTGCTGCTGGTGCTGGGCGTGTTCTCGATGTTCTACGTGCGGGAGCGCCGCTGGTGGCTGTGGATTCGCCCCAACGGTACTGAATCCGCCTCCGGCGCCCATGTGTTGACCGCCATGTCGACCACGCGCCGCACGCTCGACTTCGACCGCGAATACGAGCGCCTCAAGCAGGATGTCCGCGCCGCTGTCGGCGCGCCCGGCCCCGCCAGTGCAGCGCAGGCCGACCCCAAACCAACGAAGTGAGCCGGTGATGGAAGCGACCAATCTCCCCCAATCGTCGTCAGCGACTGCCGTGGCCGCTGATCTTGGTGCGCTGCAGCGTCCGTCCTATTTCCGTCGCCTGGGCTGGTTCGACTGGTTGTTCGCGGTGTTTCTGGCCGCTGGCGCCGGCTATGCCTTCTCGCGCTACGGCGCCTACATGGACGGTTACGAGCGCGGCATCCTGGTGGCCGCCGTGCCGGCCTTCGCATGGCTGGGCTGGACCTGGAAGCCGGTGCGCGTGCTGATGATCGGGCTGGCCGCGCTGTCGCTGTTCGCCATCTCCCAGTACAGCGGCGCGAACGGCCCCGAGCTTGCCCGTGCCGACCACGCCTTCTTCCTGAAATACTTCCTCGCCAGCCAGTCGGCCATCCTGTGGATGAGCGCGCTGATCTTCCTGTCCACGCTGTTCTTCTGGGCGGGCCTGGCGGCGCGCTGGGAGGCGGGCGGGGCGATCGGCAGCAAGCTGTGCTGGGCCGCCGTGGTGCTGGGCCTGACCGGCATGCTGGTGCGCTGGTACGAGTCCTACCTGGTGGGCGCCGACATCGGGCACATTCCCATCTCGAACCTGTACGAGGTGTTCATCCTCTTCACGCTGATCACCTCGCTGTTCTACCTGTACTACGAGCAGCGCTACAAGACGCGCGCGCTGGGGCCGTTCGTGATGCTGGTGGTGTCGGCGGCGGTGGGCTTTCTGCTGTGGTACACGGTGTCGCGCGGCGCGCAGGAGATCCAGCCGCTGGTGCCGGCACTGCAGAGCTGGTGGATGAAGATCCACGTGCCGGCCAACTTCATCGGCTACGGCACGTTCTCCCTGGCGGCCATGGTGGGCGGGGCCTACCTGCTCAAGGAGCACGGCATCCTGGTCGACCGGCTGCCGTCGCTCGAGGTGCTGGACGATGTGATGTACAAGGCCATCACGGTCGGCTTTGCATTCTTCACCATCGCCACCATCCTCGGTGCGCTGTGGGCGGCCGACGCCTGGGGCGGCTACTGGAGCTGGGACCCGAAGGAGACCTGGGCGCTGATCGTCTGGCTGAACTACGCGGCCTGGCTGCACATGCGGCTGATGAAGGGGCTGCGCGGGCGCATGGCGGCGTGGTGGGCGCTGATCGGCCTGCTGGTGACGACGTTCGCCTTCCTGGGGGTGAACATGTTCCTCTCGGGTCTGCACAGCTACGGCGAGCTGTAAGTCACAAAAATCGTCGGCGGACTGGAATAAAGACGCACACAGCGTGTTTACTGCTCTATGAGGGCGCGATTCCCGCGCCCCTCCATCCCAAGGAGAACAAGATGAGCCAGTCCGCAGCCTTTCCTGTGTTGTCCCGTTCTGTGTCCGGCGCGCGCCTGGCACTGGCCGCCGGCGCCATGACGCTCGCCGCGCTGGGTCTGGCCGGCTGCAGCAGCATGGGCATGGGGGTGTCGTCCACGCCGTCGGCCGTCAAGGTGATGAATGGCACGCTCACCGACGCCCACGGCATGGCGCTCTACACCTTCGACCGCGACACCATGGCCGGCAAGAGCGCCTGCAACGGCAACTGCGCCAACACCTGGCCGCCGCTGGCCGCCAATGACGCCGACAAGGCCTCCGGCGACTACACCATCCTCACCCGCGACGACGGCAAGAAGCAGTGGGCCTACCATGGCAAGCCGCTCTACCTGTTCAGCAAGGACAAGATGCCCGGCGACCAGACCGGCGACGGTTTCCTGAACATCTGGCACCTCGCCAAGCCATAAGCGCGCCTGCCGCGCCACCCACGTTCCGCCCACCACGCGCGTGCCATGTCCGACCTCGCCGGCCGCCTGATCGCGCTGACGCCGCGCCTGCGCCGCCACGCGCGCGGCCTGACCGGCGACGCCACCCGCGCCGACGACCTCGTGCAGGACACGCTGGAGCGCGCCTGGCGGTTCCGCTGGCGCTTCCAGTTGCGGCCGACGCGGCTGGGCGTGTTGGGCGCGGCGGTGGAGGCGGGTGACCCGCTGTTCGCGTGGCTGCTGACCATCATGCATCGCCTGCACCTGAACGCCGTGCGCCGGCCCGATCGGCTCGACCTGACCGACACACCGCCCGAGATCCCGATCAACGAAGACCCCGGCCTGCGCCGCGACATGCTGCGCGCGCTGGCGTCGTTGCCTGAGGACCAGCGTGCGGTATTGCTACTGGTCGGGCTGGAGCAGCTCGCCTACCGCGAAGCCGCCGACGTGCTGGGCGTGCCGGTGGGTACCGTGATGTCGCGCCTGTCGCGGGCACGCGAGCGGATGCGTGTGGCGCTCGACGGCGCACCCGCTGCATCGGGACCGCCCGCCGACAGCAGCACCACGCTACACCGCGTGAAGTGAGGCCGACCATGTCCGCCAATTCTCCCCACAGCGCCATCCACATTGACGAACTCCACGCCTACGCCGACGGCCGCCTGGACGCAGCACGCCGCGCCGCCGTGGAAGCGTACTTGGCGGCGCACCCCGGCGCTGCCGCCGAGGTGGCAGCGTGGCGCCGCGTCGACGCGCAACTGCATCGCGCGCTCGACCCATTGCTGAATGAAGTGGTGCCGCAGCGCCGCATCCCGGCGGCGATCCAGGCGGCCAACCGGGCAGCGGGCCACCCCCCGGCACGGGGCGGCTTTGGCGCCATGCGCGGCTGGAGCATGCTGGCGTTGGGTGTCGCGTGCCTGGCCATCGGCACCGGCGCAGGCTGGCTGGGCCGGGGCGCCCTGGACCGCACCGTGCCGATGCGGCGCTTTGCCAACGACGCGCTGGTATCGCACGTCGTCTACGCGCCCGAGTCCAAGCATATGGTGGAGGTGCCGGCCGCCGAGGAGGCCCATCTCGTCACGTGGCTGTCGCGGCGGCTGGATGCGCAGCTGCATATCCCCGACCTGACGTTGCTCGGCTACCGGTTGATCGGCGGGCGCCAGACGGTGGTGGCGGATGCGCCCACGGCCATGCTGATGTACGAGGGGCCGGACGGCACGCGCATCTCCGTGCAATTGCGGCGCATGCCCAACAACCGCGACACCGGCTTCCGGCTGGAGACGCTGGCGCCGGATAGCCGGGTGCTGTCGGCGATGCATCCGGCGGTGGACAAGCCGCCGCCGATGGCGTTCTACTGGGCGGACCACGGGCTGGGGTTTGCGGTATCCGGACCGCTGGCGCGACCGCAGCTGCTGGAAGTGGCGCAGACGGTGTACCGGCAGTACAGCGAATTCACCGGGCCTGCGCCCAAGCAATGAGCACCCGAAAAATTTCGCCGCGCGCTGTCAGGTTGGCGGCGCGGGCGCGACCAACGCACATGGGAGCCAGCTTGCGCTGGCGCCCGCACAACGAGGACCACCGACCATGCTGATCAAGACCGACCGCTGGCTGCGCGGAGATGACATTGCTGCCAGCGAGATCACGCCACAGCACATCTTTGAGCAGCGCCGCCGCCTGCTGACCGCCGCGGCGCTGGGGGCGGCCGGTGCGGCGCTGTCGCCATGGGCCGCGCGCCAGGCCTTTGCCGCCAACCCGGCGCTGGCCAAGCTGGCCGCCAAGCCGAACACCGCCTACACCACGGTCGAGAAGCTGACGCCGTTCGACGAGGTGACGGGCTACAACAACTTCTACGAGTTCGGCACCGATAAGTCCGACCCCGCGCGCTATGCCGGCACGCTGCGCCCGCACCCCTGGCAGGTCAGCGTGGAAGGGCTGGTGAAGACGCCCAAGACCTACGACCTGGACGACCTGATGAAGCTGGCGCCAATGGAAGAGCGTGTCTATCGTCTGCGCTGCGTCGAGGGCTGGTCGATGGTGATCCCGTGGGTCGGGTTTCCGCTGGCCGAGCTGATCCGCCGTGTCGAGCCGTTGGGCGGCGCCAAGTACATCCAGTTCATCTCGCTGGCCGACAAGCGCCAGATGCCCGGCGTCAGCAGCCCGGTGCTCGACTGGCCGTACAGCGAGGGCCTGCGGCTGGATGAGGCCATGCACCCGCTCGCGCTGCTCACCTTCGGCCTGTACGGCCAGGTGCTGCCGAACCAGAACGGCGCCCCGGTGCGCATGGTCTTGCCGTGGAAGTACGGCTTCAAGAGCGCCAAGTCCATCGTCAAGATCCGCTTTGTCGACAAGCAGCCGCCGACCAGCTGGAACCTCGCCGCCTCCAACGAGTACGGCTTCTACTCCAACGTGAACCCGACCGTGGACCACCCGCGCTGGAGCCAGGCCACCGAGCGCCGCATCGGCGAGGACAAGGGCGGCTTCGGCGGCCTGTTCGCGCCCAAGCGCAAGACGCTGATGTTCAACGGCTACGATCAGGTTGCCTCGCTCTATACGGGCATGGACCTGCGCAAGTTCTTCTGAGGATGCCCCGTGAAAGCCCTGCCTTCCATGCTGTCGCCCAAGCAACTGCGCGTGATGAAGATCGTCGTGTGGCTGGTCGCGCTGGTGCCGTTCCTGCGGTTGCTGGTGCTGGGCGCGACTGACCAGTTCGGCGCCAACCCGCTGGAGTTCGTCACGCGCTCGACCGGCACGTGGACGCTGGTGCTGCTGTGCTGCACGCTGGCCATCACGCCGCTGCGCCGCCTCACCGGCATGAACTGGCTGATCCGCATCCGCCGCATGCTGGGGCTGTACACGTTCTTCTACGGCACGGTCCACTTCCTGATCTGGCTGCTGGTTGACCGCGGGCTCGATCCTGCGTCGATGCTGAAGGACGTCGTCAAGCGACCCTTCATCACCGTCGGCTTTACCGCGTTCGTGCTGATGATTCCGCTGGCCGCCACCTCCACCAACGCGATGGTGCGGCGCCTGGGCGGCAAGCGCTGGCAATGGCTGCACCGGCTGGTGTACGTGACCGGCGTGCTCGGCATCCTGCACTACTGGTGGCACAAGGCTGGCAAGCACGACTTTGCCGAGGTGTCGATCTACGCGGCGGTGATGGCGCTGTTGCTGGGGTTGCGTCTGTGGTGGGCCTGGCGTGCCGCACGTGCGTCGCGCCAGCCGGTGATGGCCGGTGGCGCGGTGCCGTCCGGCGATTGACGCCGCTCGATGTGCAACAAAAATCTATGGTCACCCCCACTTTTGCAACCCTGGGGTTCGATGGTGTGGTTGGCTTGCCTAAATCTATCCGGCGTCAATGTGGGGACGAGCGCCCCGCGCCACGATGAGAATCGCGCCTGACAG